>Ga0193752_1002789_pt1 | contig 12652 bp, 14 predicted proteins | sample H1c1metaG_FD_144924 | JGI IMG/M metagenome (GOLD analysis project Ga0193752, IMG submission 144924) | Soil microbial communities from a riparian zone of the East river system, Colorado, United States - H1c1 | ecosystem: Environmental > Terrestrial > Soil > Riparian zone | place: USA: East River... | reverse complement strand
GCCGCCGTAGCCGCCGCCACCACCGCCGCCGCTGCCCTTAGGTTGGAAGCTCATCGCTCGTCCTCCGCATCCTCATCGCCGACCACTTCGCCGGCATCCATCGGATCAAGATTGTCGTAACCGCCGCCGCCCATGTCGTCGCCTTCATGGCGCGGGCGATCGATCAGGCCGAGGCGCGCCGCGAGCTCTTGCTCTGCGTCGTCGTCGGGCGTCGCTTCCTCGAGGCGGTGGAACTTCACCTCTTCGGGGTCAACCGTGTACGTCTCGATCGCGACCTGCTCGTTCACTTGCACCGTGAGGTGGCGAACGACGTCGTCGATCAAGCGGAGGTTACGCTCGACCTCGTGCACGAGGTCGCCGAAGCCGGCGTAGCGCAGGTACACGAACACGCCGCGGCTGGCCTTACCGATCGGGTAAGCGAGCTTGCGACGGCCCCAGTTGTCGACGCGCAGCAGCTTGCCGCGGCGGCCGTCGATGATGCCCTTGATGCGCTCCGCGATGCGGTCCGCCTCGTCGGGCGTGACCGTCGGCTTCATGATGTAGATGGTCTCGTACTCGCGGGCGCGTAACGTGCTGGCGCTCACGGGTGCTATCGATGCGGTGGCCATTCAGTCTCCCTTTGGTCTTCGGCCCCAACGACATGTTGGAGCAGGGAATGTGCTTTTGTGCGGGTAGCGACCTAACTCGGTGTTGCACCTTTCGGTCGCTGGTTGTGCAGGTTCATCGCGGCGGCTGGGCCCTTCGAAACGCAATCGGCCAGCGCGGCGGAGGCGCGTTCTAGCACGCCCGAAAGCTCTTGGCTCTCTATCGACGAAAAATCTGAGAGCACGTGCTTCTCGACCGGGGTGTTGCCCCGCGGACGGCCGATTCCGAGCCGTAAACGGGCAAAATCCTGGCCTCCGCAGTGCTCCACGATCGAGCTCAGGCCGTTGTGGCCGGCGGTGCCCCCACCCAGCTTCACCCGCAGCTCGCCAAACGGGACGTCTAGCTCGTCGTGCACCACGCAGATGCCCGAGCGCTCGACCTTGAAGAACTGCATCGCGGCCTGAACCGAGCGGCCGGACAAGTTCATGAAGGTCAGCGGCTCGAGCAGCACCACCTCGGAGCCGCCCACGCGGCACTTGGTAAAGCGCCCGTGGAACTTGTCCCGGTAGCTGTCCGCGCCGTGCTTCTCGCCGAAAAGCTCGAGCGCCATGAAGCCCACGTTGTGGCGATGGCGCGCGTACTTGGGCCCCGGATTGCCGAGGCCGACCAGCATCGAGATCATTTCTTCGCGGCGGGCTTCGCAGCTGCAGCAGCCGGTGCAGCGCCGGGCGTAGCGGCCGCATCGGCCTCTTCATCCGGCTTCTTGCGCGCTTCGTGGCACGAGATGACGCTGCGCTCGGCGGGCAAAGCCACCGAAACGCCGGCCGGCAGCGGCAGGTCCTTCACGTGCAGCGTCTCGTTGAGGCCGAGGCTCGTGACGTCGACCTCGATCACCGTCGGGATCTTGTCCGGCGTCGTGCGCACCGGCAGCTCGCGGTACAGCACGAACAGCTCGGCGCCTTCGACCACGCCCTTGGCCTTGCCGAGCGCGCGCAGCGGAACTTGCACCGTGACCTCGGCGTCGAGCGCGACGCGGTACAGGTCGGCGTGGCGGAGCTCGCGCGTCACCGGGTGAACCTGCAGCTCCTTCACCATCGCGAGCTGCTTCTGGCCGGCGATCTCGAGCTGAAACACCGCGTTGCGGCGAACTTCAGTCGAAAGCGCTGCGGACAGTTCCTTTGGCGAAATGCTGAGCGCAACGGGCTCGGTGCCGCTGCCGTAGAACACTGCCGGGATACGGCCCTTGGCGCGAAGCTGGCGCGCTGCGTTCTTGCCGCGGCTGTCGCGGATCTCGGTGCTTAGGGTCGTCGGTTCCATGGGGCTCGTTCCTTCTTCCTATGACTCGAACAAAGAGCTGACTGAATCGCTGTGATGGATGCGCTTGATGGCCTCGCCGAGCAAGCGCGCGACGGTGAGCACTTTGAACTTTCCGGTCTCGACTGCCTCGGGGCGAAGCGGGATCGTGTCGGTGATCACGACCTCTTCCAGCTTCGAAGCGCCGATGCGCTTGATCGCGGGGCCGGACAAAACAGCGTGCGTCGCGGCGGCGAACACCCGGCGCGCACCCGCTTCGGCGAGCGCGTCGGCGGCGTTGCACAGCGTGCCTGCCGTATCGATCATGTCGTCGACGATGATGCAATCGCGGCCGGCTACGTTGCCGATGATGTGCATGACCTCGCTGACGTTCGCCTTCTCGCGGCGCTTGTCGATGATCGCGAGGTCCGCGTTCATGCGCTTGGCGTACGCGCGCGTGCGCTCCACGCCGCCCGCGTCGGGCGAGACGAACACCGGCGTCTCGGTCGCGAACTTTTGCTTCAGGTAGTCGAGGAACACGCGGTTCGCGTACAGGTGATCGAACGGTTGGGCAAAGAAGCCCTGGATCTGACCGGCGTGCAGATCGACCGAGACCACGCGGCTCACGCCGGCGGCGGTCAGCAAGTCTGCCGTGAGCTTGGCCGTGATCGGCGTGCGCGGCGCGACCTTGCGGTCCTGGCGGGCGTAGCCGAAGTACGGCAGCACTGCCGTGATCGAGCCGGCGGACGCGCGCTTGAGCGCGTCGACCATCACCAACAGCTCCATCAAGTGATCGTTCACCGGCGTGCACGTCGGCTGAACGACATACACGTCGACGCCGCGCACGTTCTCACCGATGCGCACGAAGATCTCGCCGTCGGAGAAGCGCGTCAATTCGGCGCGACCCATCGGAATCTCGAGATAGCTTGCGATCGCCTCCGCCAAGGGCCGGTTGGCGCTGCCGGAGAAGATGCTGATGGACTTGAACATCGGCGAAGTCCTCGTTATCGGGGAAACGTTGCGCTGTTTCCCCGCCCCGCCGGACCAACCGTCGGGTGCCCGCCCCGGCGGAGTGCCGTCGGGGCGCGGTCGGCTCGCATGGACTGCGAGCAAGAGCCAGAAAAAAATAGGCGCGGATCGCTAGCAAACCGTACCCATCGTGTCAACCAACGCACAGGCAACGTCTCGCTCGCGCCTCCCTTATATCGATGCGCTGCGCGGCGTGGCGGTGGTCCTGATGATTTTGCTGCACGCCGCCGACGGCTGGCTCAAACCCGGCCTAAAAGACGGCCTGGGCTGGATGGTCATCCGCACCCTCGGGGGCCAAGCCGCACCGCTCTTTCTGCTCCTGACCGGCGTGGGCATCGGCATCGGCTGGGCAGCTGGCGGCCAAGAGCCGGGCCTTGCCGAGCGGGCCCGGGCACGCCGCACCCTCTGGAGCCGGGGCCTCGAGATCGTGCTGGTCGGCTACGCCCTGCGGCTGGCGATGTGGTGGATCGACAGCGGGACGATCGTGCGCTCGGTCGGTTTCCTGGGCGGCGGGCTGTTGGCGGCGGGTTATTTCGCGGTCTGGCAGGCGCTGCCGCATCGGCGAGCTCATTCGGGACTGCCGGCGTGGTGGAGCCTCGCCGGCTTCACCGGCTGTGCGCTTGCGCTCCTCTACATCGCGCCCCGCGAGCCGCGCTCGCTGCACACGCTATTGCGCCCCGACGTGCTCCAGACGATCGGCGCCGCGATGGTGCTGATCGCCCTGCTCGAGCGAGTGCTGCGCGGGCGCGCCGTGATCGCGTGCACGCTCGCGCTCGCCGTCACGCTGCTCACGCATTGGGTCTCGAGCTTCATGCCAGGCGAGCTGCCCGCGGCGATCGCCGGCTACATCGCGCCGTTTCAGCCCGCGCCGGGCGCCCCATTGGCAGGCCGCTTCCCGCTCTTTCCCTGGTTGGCCCATGCGCTGGCGGGCACGGCGATCGGTCATGCGATCGGCAGCGCGGCGCACGGCGCGCAAGGCGGTGGAGAGCGCCGCGCGATCGAGCTGGCGGTGCTCGGCGCGCTGCTCGCGCTGGTCTGCTGCGAATCGATCCCCGAGACCGCGTCGCTGCTGGTGCGCGAGCCCTGGCTGACCCCGACCGTGCGCGTCATCTACCGCGTCGGGCTGTCGATGGTGCTCGCGGCGCTGTGCGTCGCACTGGCCTCGCCGAGCCTGCCCGGTCAGCGCAGCCTGCTGACGCTCGGCCGCGCCTCGCTCGCCGTGTACTGCGTGCACCTCGAGCTGGCGTTCGGGCTGGCCGCCGAGCCGGTCCGCAAGAGCCTCGGCTACCCAGCCTTCCTGATCGGCACCGTCATCTTAATTGCGGCCATGACCGGCTTCGCCCACGTATGGCTGGCTCGTAAAGAGCGCCGGCCCGCTCGCCCAGCGAGCCCGCCCGGCACGCCCTTTCAGGCCGCCCCGGCGCCTTAACACGGCCCTTCTGGAGGCGCGCCTTCGAAGCACGGCGGAAATGCGTTGGATGGCGGGAATTTCACAGGTTTTTTGAGTGTCGCTCGGGGCTTGTGACGCTCAATCGCTTCTGACTATAAGGGGCACCTTACGCGCGGAGTGGGAATGTCCAAGTCTGTCGTTGTGCTCACGGATCGGCCCTCCTTCGAGGAATTGTGGAGGCCGGTTCTCAGCCGCGCTGGACTGTCGGTGCAGCTCACCGATCCCGACGAGCTGGGCGTTCGGCTGCGCGAAGGCGGCCTGGTCGTCATCGACGCCGGCTGCGAGGTCTTCGACGAGGACGAGCTGCTCGCGGCCGCCGGCCTATGCCGCGCCTCCCGCGCGACGTGCGCGGTCGCTTTGCCTACGGCCGATTCGTTCGCCGGCATCGACGAGCTGCTCGAGGACTTGAGCCCGGGCCTGATCGTGCGCAACCCGCGCGACATGGAGCGCGCAGTGGCGACGCTCGCGCGCCGCGGCGATCGCGATCGCGCCAAGCGCTTCGAGTACGTCACGGTGTCGCCCCGCCCCGGCGAGCTGCTCGCTATCTTGGCCGACGGCACATCGCTGCTGCTCGCACGCCCGGTGATCGATGCCGACGACGGCAGCGAGGTCTCTTCGATCACGCTCGGCCCGGCGGCCGAGTCCGCGGTGCTCGCGCTGTCGAGTGGTCGTGAGATCACGCTGCGCGCGTCCGACGTCACGCCGCACGCCAACGCGACCAACGGTCGTCCGAGCTCGCCGCCGCTCAACGGTGGCTCGCTCGCGATCGATGGCGCACGCCTCGGCGCGCGCTTGCGCGAGCTGCGCGTCGCTGCGGGACTGACGCAAGCGGAGCTCGCGCGCCGCACCGGCATTCACCGTCCGAACATCGCGCGCGTCGAAGCGGGCCGTCACACGCCGTCGCTCGAAACGCTCGCGCGCTTGGCCTCCGCGATCGGCGTTCCGACCACGTCCGTGCTCGCCGAAGGTTGATCGCAGGCTTCCGCCGCGGGCGGCCCGAATCTTTTCTCGGCGCGCGCAGCGCTCGCACCGCGGGTTTCCTGCGTTTTTCGCGTTGTAAGGGGACGTGCTCTGAAGAGGGAATTCGGAGTAAACCGAATTTTCCCTAGACGTTGGAACGCCGGGACGCTTAGAATTTAACCCGGGTATGGCGAAGCGTGGCGAGTCAAAAGAGCTCTATACGGCTTCCGAAGTAGCCCAATTCTGTCAGGTCGACCTCAAGACCATTCACAACTGGGCGGACCGCGGTGAGATTCGTCACTTCCGCACGCCCGGTCGTCACCTGCGGTTCCGCGCCGCGGACGTGCTCGAGTTCCTCCGCAAGTTTGGTTATCCGGTTCCGGAGCAGCTCAAGGCGGGCAAGCCGCGCGTGCACGTGATCGATGAAGACCCGGTATCGCGCGACGCGCTCGAGCGCGCGCTGAACGGCCGCTTCGAGCTGCAGATGTTTGCCGAGCCGATCGATGCGTTCGTCGCGCTCGGCAGCAATCCTCCGGACGTGCTCGTGATCGATGCCGGCACGACCAAGCTCGACGCGCTCGCTGCGATCAAGCGCTTGCGCTCGATGCCGAGCACCGAGCACGTGCGCGTGATCGTGCACTCGGCCCGCGCCGACCTGCGCCAGCTGGTGCTGGACGCAGGCGCGGCGCTGTTCGTGTCGAAGCCGGATGCTGGCCGCGTCGCGGAGAGCATCGACTCCGTGCTCGCGGGCTAAAGGCGGAGCGCTTGCGCGGAGCCGTTCCGACTAGCCTACTCGGCCGGGACCGGCAGGCCGTGATGCTCTTCTTCCTCGTGCTCGATCACGAGCGGCGACACGGTCGCGAGCTTCGCGAGCGCGAGCAGCACGCCCGAGATGGCAAGGTAGCTCGCCGCGACGACCGGCGACTGTCCGACGCCGATCGCTTCACCGTGCATCAAGCCGAAGAACGTCAGCACCGCGCCAGCCAGCGCGAATGCCGAAGCGTTCATGAACTTGCGATCGATGACGAACACGCCGATCGCCGCCAGCACGACGCCGCCGAGCACCGCGCCGCCGCCGATGATCTCGAGGCCGTGATAGAGCACGCCGTTTTGACCGAGCTTGTCCAGGCCGACCGCCGTCGCGCTCGTGCCGGCTGCGCCGAGCACGCTGTCGATCTGGAGCTTGCCCCACGCAGCGACGTGCGGAATGAGCGCCAAGATGATCGCCGGCGCGTGCCGCTTGGGCGTCTCTTGAAACGCTTGCGCGCCGATCAACATGCCGATGTAGAGCAGGATCGGTGAGATCGCGACCACCGGAATGAGCGCGCTCATCAGCGAGATGACGCCCAGCCACGAGAGCACGATCACGGTGACGCCGGTCGCCGCGGAGTAACCGATGCGCCCGCCCATGGCCTTCCAGCCGGGGTGGCCGATGTACACCGCGTTGATGAACGGGTTGCCCATGCAGCAACCGATCAAGCTCACGATGCCGTCGGCCGTAAGCACGCGCGTCGTCGGGTAGCTGTCGCCCGCGACCTCGGCGCTCTCGACGTTGTCGAGCGCCTCCACCAAGTCGTAGATGCCGAACGGGATCGCCGTCACCAGGATCACGCCCAAGAACTCGAAGCCCGAGAACACGTGACTGAACGCCGGCATCGGCATCGAGAAGCCGAAGCTCGACAGCGCATCGCCGACTTTATCGGCGCTCATGCCGCCGTAGTTCAGGCCAAACAAGGTCGAGCCCCATGCGATCAAGCTGCCCGCGGCGATCGCGACCAAGCCGGCTGGGATGCCGCGGAAGTAGCGCACGCCGCCGAACCAGCTGGCCATGATGATCATGAAGCACACGATGCCAATCGCAGGCGTCATGAACATCTCGAGCGCCGGGCGCATCGAGATGAACGCGATCGAGATGCCGGCCAGCGTGCCGAGCAGCGCGGCGCGCGGGGTGATCTTGCGGATCAGCGGACCGACGAAGCCGCCGAGCATCAACACGAAGCTCTGCAGGAAGACCCACGTGAGGCCGGCTTCCCAACCCTTGATCGGATCACCGGTCTTCGCGGCGATCGGCATCATGATCACGAACACGACGACGAACATGTGCGGCACGCTGATGCCCGAAGGCAGCGCGCAGACGTCGTCGCGCCCGGTCTCCTTCGCCAGCTTGTACGCGAGATACGCGTAGTAGATCGTGCTCAGGCACAGCATCAGGCCGGTCGCGGGCAGGATGCGACCGAACACGATGTCGTCCGGCATCTTGAGCACGAAGCGCAAGAGACCGGTGAGCACGAGCAAGTTAACTAGGATGTTGGTGCCGAACCCGAAGTACGCGTTCCAATCACCTGGAGTCCATAGAGCTGGTTTTGAAGTGCTTTTTGCAGACGTCATCGACGTACCCTTTCGCGACTGAGCCCATAACGATCACGCCTCTCCTTTTGCACCGCAGACGTAGCTCTGCGGCCAAAACCTCATGACAGTGCGCTCATGACAAAGCTGCCAAGATGCGCGCGCTGTCCGTCACCCAACCGAAGATGCCGCCCTGCGCTTTGATCATGCGCAGCGCGACTGAGTGGAACTCGGGGAAGTACGACGCGCAGCAGTCGCCCGGCACGATGCAGCGAAAGCCGCGATCGTTCGCTTCGCGCACCGTCGTATGCACGCAAACTTCGGTCGTGACGCCGCACACGATCAAGTTCTCGATGCCGCGGTGCTGCAGGATCGCGCCGAGATCCGTCGCGTAGAACGCGCCCTTACCCGGCTTGTCGATCACCGGCTCGCCGGCGATCGGCTTCAGCTCGTCGATCAGGTCGTGACCGCGCTCGCCGCGGATCAGGATTCGGCCCATCGCGCCGACGTCGCCGATGCGCATGCTGGGGGCGCCGCGCTCGACCTTGGCGCGCGGCGCGTCGCTCATATCGGGGCGGTGGCCTTCGCGCGTGTGGATGATCAGCACCTTGGCCTTGCGCATGCCTTCGAGCAGGGCTTGGCAGGGGCCGATGGCTGCGCGCAGCAGCGATACGTCGTTACCGAGCGTCTCGCCGAAGCCGCCTGGCTCCACGAAGTCGCGCTGCATGTCGATCATCACGACGGCGGTGCGCTCGGGATTGATGGCTATGGGCGTCGGCTCCGCATCGATCGTGGGCATGGACGACCAGTAACGGGCGCGGCGTTTCCCGCGAGTTGCGCAGTCGTAAATTGCCCGCCCGTGTGGCGAACCGGTGGACTAAGGCGAGCCGGCAACACGTTGGAAAACGGCGGAGGCCGCGCGTATGCTCCGCGCGCTCGGCGGCAAGATGGTGGTTTTCGAAGGGGTTTTGCTCGATGGCAGCAAGTGAATCGCGTGGGCTCGTGTTGTCGGCGGTCGCGCTCGCCCTGTTTGCGGGCGCGATGTTTTGGGCGCTCCAGGGCCCGGCCGAGGACGAGCCGGTCCAAAAAGCAGCCGCCAGCATCGAGGAAACGGATCCGGCCCCCGTCGCCGCGACTGCGCCCCGGACTGCGCAGCTAAGCACCGCCGGTGAGCCTGCTCAGGCCGCGGCGGCCGTACCCGCGGAGCCGGCCGTCGATCTGTTCGCCGGCGAGATGCCCGACTTCATGGCCACGCTGCACGCGCGCGTGCTCGACAAGAAGCCGCTCGGCGCGCCGGAGCAACGCGAGCTGTACGAGTACGGCAAGAAGAACCCGACCGACGCCCGCCCGCAGCTCCTGCTGGCGTGGGACTCGATGACCCGCGAGTGGGACGGCATCGCGGTGCGCATGTACCGCATCGCCTATCGCGCCGATCCGCGCGCCAAGCAGGACCCGAGCATGCTCCGCGACTTGCTCCAGGTAGCGGCCACGCACGATCGCGTCGAGTATCGCGAGACGACCGAGATCGTGCGCGAGGCCTTCGGCGGTGAAGCACTCGACGCGATCACCGAGAAGCTCGCCGATGCGCAAGCGCGCGGCGACAGCAAGGGCGTCGATCGCTTGGAGCGGTTGCGCGATGCCATCACCGGCAAGCAGCAGTAACCACCCTCACGAATAGGAACCAGCATGCAAGCTCGACACGATCACAACGCGCGCAACAAGGCGCGAGCCGGCGTGCTGCTCACGGCGCTGCTCATCGCCGCGTGCGGTGACAAGACCGAGGCACCGGCACCCGCGCCTGCGCCGGCGCCCGCTGCCGATCCCCACGCAGGCCACGATCATGCCGCGCCGACAGCGGCCGAGCCGGTCGCGCTGCCCGAGCTCGCGCCCAACGCGCGCGTGTTCTTCGTCTCGCCGAGCGATGGCGCCACGATCACCGGCCCGCTCGAGAACGGCGCGGTCAGCATCAAGGTGCGAATGGGCGCCGAGAACGTCGCGATCAAGCCAGCGGGCGCGCTCGAAGCGGGCAGCGGCCATCACCACGTGCTGATCGACGTCGGCGCGCTGCCGGCCAGCACGGTCGTGCCCAAGGACGAGACGCACCTGCACTTCGGCAAAGGCGAGACCGACGCGATGATCCGCGTGCCGGCCGGCACGCACAAGCTCACCCTCCAGCTCGCCGACGGCATTCACCGCTCCTACGGCGAAGCCCTGTCATCCACGATCACCGTGACCGTCCTCGCCGCAGGCACCGTGGCCGCCACGCAGTAGGGGACGGTTCTCGAAAACTCGATTCGCTGCATCACTAATGAGTCTCGCGCGCGGCGGACGTGCGCGGGCGCCGCAAGTCTTGGCTCGCCGTGCGGCCGATCGACAGCTCGAGATGCGCGCGCTCTTCGACGCCGAGGATTGCGGACGTCTGCCGCGTCTCGCCTTCGACTACGAAGCACAACGACTCGCCGACCACCGGCAAGTCGACCGTACGCATGTGACCGGTGGCATCGGGGAACGCGCTCGCAAGCTTTTGGGCGAGCGCCCAATGCGCTTCCACCCACTCGCCGCTGCGGCGGTCTCGAACGCCAAAACAGATGAGCCCTCGCACGTGGTACTCACTATTTCTGGTCAGATACACCCGGTACGCACTCGCTCTTCGCATCGTCGTGTCCCCAAGTGGAGTAACAAGATGGCGAGCAGGCTAGCCCGATCGTGTGATGGCGATCCAGCTCAGGCCGAACATTCTAGAACGGCACGGTGATATCGCTCACCCGTTCGAGCCGACTGTGGTCATGACAACGACTTCCTACTCACTGAACACGAGCTCGATCGGCGTGATCGGAGCGGGCCGACTGGGCACCACGCTCGCCCTCGCGCTCGACGCGCGCGGCGGACAGGTGTCGTGGGTCGCGAGCCAAGACCGCGCGCGCGCTGAAGAGCTGAGCACCGCGCTGACGCATGCCCAGGCCGTTTCGGCCGAAGAGCTGTGCGCGCACGCGAGCATCGTCGTGCTGGCGACGCCCGACGACGCGCTGTGCGATCTCGCGGCGCGCTTGCCGTTTCGCGCGCAGCAAGCGGTCGTGCATTGCAGCGGCGCGCTCGAGCTGAGCGCGCTCGACGGCGCGCGCGGCGCAGGCGCAGCGCTCGGTTGCATGCATCCGATCCAGACCTTTCCCGTGCGCTTCGGCGACGCGTCGCGCTTCGATGGCATCACCATCGGCATCGAAGCGAGCGACGCAGCATTGCTCGCGTGGCTGCGCGAAGCCTGCGCCACGCTGGGCGCAACCGCGCTCGTGCTTCATGGCATCGATCGCGCGCGCTATCACGCGGCCGCAGTGTTCGCGAGCAACTACGTGATCGCGTTGCACGAAGCCGCCGCGCGCGCCTTCGAGCTCGCTGGTTTGCCGCGTGATGCCGCGCGAGGCGCGCTCGCGCCGCTTACGCTCGGCGCCGCGAACGCCGCCGCCGCGCTGCCGCTCGAGCAAGCGCTGACCGGGCCGCTCGGGCGCGGCGACGTCCGGACGATCGAGCGCCACCTCGCAGCGCTCGCGACTGAGCCCGAGCTGGCCGAGCTGTACCGGTCGCTCGCCCGGCGGCTGCTGAAATTGCCGCTGGCGCTCGGCCCGGCAGATCGCGCAAAGCTGCTCGCCGCGCTCGGCCTGCCCACTGACGATCGCTGATTTCTCGAGTTATTTTCGCGCGCACATCGGCCCGCGGTCGTTGCCGGGCAACATGCGCCAATCGGCCAAGGTATAAAGCGCGCCGTGTCCGAGACGCATGACCGATTGGAAGCGCTTGCCGACCGCCTCGAGCAAGCCGGTGATGACCCGTTCCGCGTGACGCTGCTCCGCTGCGCGCAGCGCTTCAAGCGCTCCTGGCTGGAGCTGGCCAAAGTGCTGTACGAGCTGCAGAGCCGGCGTGGCTTCGACCGCTGGGGCTATGCGGACTTGCACGAGTACTGTCAGAAGGAGCTGGCGATCCGGCCGAGCACCGTCGACAAGCTGCTGCTCTCGTACGGCACCGTGCAACGCCACGCGCCTGAGGTGCTGGCCGGCGTCAACAGTGGCAGCCGCGAGCGCAGCGACGTGCCGAGCTTCGACGCGGTCGATTACTTCGCGCGCGCGATCGGGCGCGAAGAGTCCGCGAGCAAGCGGCTCGACGCAGCGCCCGACGTGATCGACAAGCTGCGCGCTGCGGTCTTCGAAGAAGGCCGCAGCCTGCCGGAGCTGCGCGGTGAGTTCGGTCCGCTGCTGCGCCCGAAGTCCGCCGAGTCCGACGACGTGGCCGCGCGCGCGCGCACCGCGGCCCACAAGCTGCTCAGCATCTTGCCCAACGTGCCCGGCCTCACCGAAGCGCGGATGGCCCGCACCTGCGCCGCCCTCGACGCGCTCGTCCGCGACCTCGAAGCGATGGAGCCCGCCCAGGAAAAAGCCACCGTGTCCGCCCCGCGCGTCGCCCGCAGCCGCAAGAAACAAGAAGCCTAGCGAGAGCCTTGTTCGTCGCCGACGGCGAAGGAGATGCGCTCGCCGGGTGCAACCGAGCGTGTGATCCAGCAGTTGGAGCCGACGACGGCGCCTTTGCCGATCACGGTCTCGCCGCCGAGGATCGTCGCGCCCGCGTAGATGGTCACGCCGTCCTCGAGCGTGGGGTGGCGCTGCTTGGGCGTCTCGCCTTCGCGGATACGCGGCACCGACAGCGCGCCGAGCGTGACGCCTTGATAGAGCTTCACGTGGTCGCCGATCACCGCGGTCGCGCCGATCACCACGCCGGTGCCGTGGTCGATGAAGAACGAGCGCCCGACGCGCGCGCCGGGGTGGATCTCGATGCCGGTCTTGCTGTGCGCGTGCTCGGTCATGATGCGCGGCACCATCGGCACGTTGCGCTGGAACAGCTCGTGCGCGATCCGGTAGACGGTGATCGCTTGGATCGCCGGGTAGCTGAAGATGATCTCTTCGATGCTGCTCGCGCTCGACGTCGACGCCGAGCGCGAGCAGC
>Ga0193752_1002788_pt1 | contig 12657 bp, 6 predicted proteins | sample H1c1metaG_FD_144924 | JGI IMG/M metagenome (GOLD analysis project Ga0193752, IMG submission 144924) | Soil microbial communities from a riparian zone of the East river system, Colorado, United States - H1c1 | ecosystem: Environmental > Terrestrial > Soil > Riparian zone | place: USA: East River... | reverse complement strand
CGGTGCGGCGGGTGCGAGCGGCGCCGCTGGCGGCGCGGGCGGTTCCAATCAGCCCGACCCGACGGTGGATGTGAACGTGTCGGAGATCTCCGCATCGATCGCAGCAGCGATCTGCGATGCACTCAAGGCCTGCGTGGGTCCCACGAAGCAGGCGATGCTGACCGGTCGCGAAGATTGTGTCGCGCGTTACAGCGCGAGCATCGAGCAAGACGACTTCGGATCCATCACAGAGTCGATCAAAGCAGGCGCGATCAAGCTCGACGAGAGCAAACTCGATGCATGCTACTCCGATACCCGCGCGCTCGGCTGCAACGTACAAGCGCAGCGGTTGCCAGCGAGCTGCCAAGCTGCGATCGCGGGGCAGCGCAACGTCGACGACACGTGCAGTCTCGACGCGGACTGCGTGAGCGCTGCCTACTGCCCACTCGACGCGATGTGTCCGCGCAGTTGTGAGGCGACTCACGCTAGTGGCGAGGCATGCACACGGGATGCGGAGTGCCAGCATGGCTCGATCTGCAACGCCAGCAAGTGCAGCGTACCAGCAGCCGAAGGCGAAGCCTGTGCCGGCGACAGCGGCAGCCTGTGCGCGCTCGGACTGAGCTGCGTCGGCAGTGACGACGTCACTCCAGGCATATGTCAGACGAACGCCAGCGTTCAGGTCGGCGAGCTCGATGATGCGTGCACGCCTGGCGGAGCGTTGTGCAAGGAAGGCTTGAGCTGCGCGTACGACGGCGCCGCGTTCAAGTGCGTGGCCGCCGTCGCGAGCGGCGCAACCTGCCAACTCTCACTGCCAAGTCAGTGCCCGGTCGAGACGTACTGCAGTGCAGCAGACCTGATGCAAACCGGAACCTGCCTGGCCCTCCCTACCGATGGAAAGGCGTGCGTGCTCAACAACCAATGCGCCGGCGGGAACGTGTGCGTGACGCAAGCTGGGACCGCAACATGTCACAAGCTTGGCGACCTCGGCGACCCATGTCTCGCCAACGCGCTCTGCCGCAGTGGCGCTTGCAGCAACGGCACGTGTGTAGTTCGCGCGCGCTGCGAGTGATCCAATGGGAGAGCCCGCACGCGAGCGCTTGACTGAAAATGCACCACGCCTAGTGCGAAAGCGCGCAACGGATTGCTCTGCAGATTGCATCCAATTCGCTGCAGCTATGAGCCGCAAGGGCGCAGCTACGAAGTGTTCACTCGGCGGTTCCGCCGAGGGGCAGATGGGAACGACCTCACTCAAAACGGAGAGCCACGATGAATGCAGCACATTTCGAAAACGTAAGCGACGCCGCGCTCGAACAGGTCAACGGCGGTGTGACCGTCAGCCTCTCGCTCGACAACGAGGGCGTGAGCCTGGAGGGGCCCCTCGGCACCCTCAGCATCCCCAACCCCTTCTCGTTGATCGGCAAGGCCATCGGCGGGACCCTCGGTGCAGCAGGCGACCTTCTCTCGAAGTTCGGCGGCGCGCTCACGAAGGCCGGCCAGCTGTTCGATTTCGGCTGAGACCGACGCACGCGCGGGTTCAGCTTGTCCGCGCGGCCTCGCACGCTTCCCACGGGACTGCACCGGAAGCGTGCGAGGCACGCGATTTTTGGCCTGGGGGAATGCGATGAACCGAGCCTCGAACGAACGTGGCTTGGTCGCGCTGGGTCTGCTGCCACTCCTCGGTGGTGCGATCTGGTTGCTGTTTCTGCGAGAGCCGAGGCCGGTCGCAGCCGAGCTCGGCCTTCCGCAGCCAGTGGCTGCAGCCGCGAGCGAGACGGCCGCGCCACCGAGTGCGACCTGGCTCGGCGTGATCGTCGCAGGCCAAGACGCCGACCTCGGCGCAGAGCTCGCAGGGCAAGTCGCTCGGGTGTTCGTCGAACCGGGCGCACGCGTTCGCAAAGGCGAACCGATCTTGCAGCTGAGCGCGCTCTCGGTGTTGGGCACGGCCGGCATGGCGCGCGCGCAGTACGCGCAGGACCGCTCGGCTGAAGAAGCAGCGGAGCTCGCGCTCGAATCCGCGCGCGACAAGGCCGATCGCATGGCGAAGGCGAGCGACGCATACGCAGCGGGCGATCTGCTCGCAGCCCGCGCAGATGCGCGTAAAGCCGAAGCGGAGTTGGCGAAGCTGCGTGCGAAGAGCGCGCTCGAACGCGCCTCGCTCCAGCGCGAGCTCGCTCGGGCGGAGACTCAGATTTTGCGCGCGCCGTTCGATGGTGTGGTCGCAAGCCGTCACGTCGATCCGGGTGACTTCGTGACGGGCGGCGTTCCGCTCGCGCGCGTCGTCGACGACACACGGTTCGTTCGATTTGCACTACCAGCCGAAGCCCAAGCAGGGCTGAAGCTCGGAGCAGAGTTAAAGCTGACGGTTGCGGGCCAGTCGTTGCCGCTCACGGCGGCGCTCGTTTCGCTCGAGCCCGAGCTCGATGCCGCGAGCGGTCTAGGTGTTGCTCGCGCGCGGTTGGATGCCGCGCAGCTTCAAAGCCGCGGGCTTCTGCCCGGCCAGCGGGTCCAAGTGTTCGCGCCTGACAGCGCCCCGGATGGACGGGCGCAGCGCACGGCGGCAGGGTCGGATCGGTCGCGATGAACCTCCCGAACGAGCCTTCGAACGACTCCGCGCAAGTTCCGGGCGGTTTGTTTCGCCCGCAAGCGCTCGAGTTCCATCGCCGCGGAGGGCTGCGGGGCGACGTGCTCCACATCACGCCCGGCATCCTTCACGCCGTCCAGTGGCTCGTGTTTGCGCTCGCCGCGCTCGGGCTCTCGTTCGTGTGCACCGCGGAGGTTCGAAAGTACGCGTCAGGCCCAGCGGTCGTGATGCTCGATCAGCGTCACGAGGTGAGTGCGAACCGCGCCGGTGTCGTGGACGATATCCAGGTGAAGGTCGGCCAGCGCGTGGCACCCGGCCAGCTGCTCGTTCGGCTCGGCGCGCCGAGCGAAGTTGCCGAGTTGAACGCCGCTATTCGCGAGCTCGACGATCAGTTGGTGTTGCTCTTGCGGAACCCGGGCGATCCGAGCGCCCGGCAAGAGTTGCTCGACCTGCGTTCGCGCCGCGCGCTCGCCGAGACGGCGCTCGAGCGGAGCATGTTGCGTTCACCGAGCAGCGGCGAAGTCGTCGACCTTCGCGTGCGCGTCGGACAATTAGTCGAAGCGGGCACACCACTCCTCGCGATTCAAAACGAGCGGCACGGTGCCGAGATCGTCGCGCTCTTGCCCGGGCCGGATCGCCCGCGGCTCAAGCCGGGTATGCCGGTTTCGCTCCGCGTCGACGGCTTCGAGCGCACGCGGCTCGAGCTGCGCGTCGAGCGCGTCGATGAACAGGTGCTCGGCCCCGCCGAAGCGATGCGCGCAGTCGGCAGCGAGCTCACCGGCAGCTTCGAAGTGCAAGGTCCGATCGTGCTCGTCCACGCGCGGCTTCCAGCGGCAGAGCTGAAAGCGCAAGGCGTCGCGTACAGCTTGCATCACGGCATGCTCGCGCGCGCAGAAGTCGCAGTCGATCGCGAGCCGCTCTTGTTCGCCTGGTTGCCGGGTCTGCGGGAGGCGCTGTCCGATGTCTTCTGATCGCACCTCAGCTCCGCAACCGCCGCCTGAAAACGACGTCGCGAAGTCGGGCTCGCGCTTGTCGCGCATCGGCGCGTTCGCCCGCCTCGGTGTACGCGCCGGCCGGATCCCACTCGTCTCACAAGTGAGCGCGAGTGATTGCGGCCCAGCTTGCCTCGCGATGGTGCTCGGCTACTACGGCAACCCGATTTCGCTCGCGACGTTGCGCGCAGCCGTCGGCGGCGCTTCCCAAGGCGTCAACGCGCGCCAGCTCGTCGAAACCGCTCGCCGCTTCGGGCTACGCGCGCGCGGCGTGAAGCTCGAAGTCGAGAAGCTGCGCTACCTGCCGGCCGGCTCGATCCTGCACTGGGAGATGAACCACTTCGTCGTCCTCGAAGCGGTGGACCGCCACGGCGCGCGCATTCTCGACCCGGCGAGCGGCCCGCGCCACATCACATGGCAAGAGCTCGCAAACCGCTGCACCGGCATCGCGATCTTGTGCGAAGCGGGCGAAGAGCTCGCGTCCAAGGCGAAGCGCGGCGGGCGCTCTGTCCCGATCACCCGCATGTCGCGCTACCTGCGGTGGCTGCACTCCGCGCCGGGCTACTGGCCGCGCGTGATCCTGCTCTCGATCATCTTGCAGCTCGTAGCGCTCTCCGGTCCGCTCGTGGTCGGCCTCACGATCGACAAGATCGTACCTCGCCACGACAGCGACTTGTTGCAGCTGCTCGGCGCCGGCGCGCTGATCTTGGTCAGCGTTCAGTTCCTCACGAGCTACGTTCGGTCGAACCTGCTCTTGCACCTGCGCACGTACATGGACGCGAACATGACGCTCGAATTGAACGAGCACATGCTGTCGCTTCCATTCAGCTTCTTTCAGCAGCGTTCGACCGGCGATCTCGCGCTGCGGCTCTCGAGTAGCGCACAGATTCGCGAAGTCTTGACCTCTGCCGCCCTCAGCGGCGCACTCGATGGCTCGCTCGCACTCGGCTACTTGGTTCTGCTGCTCGTTCTCGCACCGCCGCTCGCTGCGATCGCAGTCGGTGTCGCGCTCGTGCAAGCCGTGATCGTCCTCGCGACCGGCCGGCGCAACGCCGAGCTCATGTCGGAGCAGCTCGTCGCGCAAGCGCGGCTTGCGAGCGCACAAGTCGAGACGATCGCGGCGATCGAGCCGATCAAGTCGATGGGCGCAGAGAGCCGCGTCGGCGAACGCTGGGCGGACCTGTACGTCGACGTGCTCAACACGAACCTCGACCGCGCGCGGCTCGGCGCTTCGGTCAGCACACTCACCGGCGCGCTCGGCTTTGCGGGTCCGGTCGCACTGCTGCTCACGGGAGCACACCTCGTGCTCACGGGATCGCTCGGGACCGGCACGATGCTCGCGCTGAGCTCGGTGGGCTCGGCATTCCTGACTCCGGTCGGCGCGCTCGTAGCGATGTGGACGCAGCTGCAAACGCTGCGCAGCTACTTCGAGCGGCTCGAGGACGTGCTCGACACTGCGCCCGAGCCACGCCGCGATCCGAGCCACGATCAACCCGCCGTGCAAGGCGCGATCGAGCTCCGCGAAGTCAGCTTCGCGTACGACCCGAAACTCCCGCACGTGCTCGACCACGTGAGCTTGAGCATTCAGCCGGGCGAGTTTCTCGCGATCGTCGGGCCGTCGGGCTCGGGCAAGTCGACGCTTGCGCGCTTGCTCGCAGGTTTGTATGCGCCGACCGCAGGCAACCTCACGTTCGAGGGGCGCGACTTCCGGCTCTGGGATCCGGGCAACCTTCGCGGTCGCCTCGGCATGGTTACGCAGGATACGCGCCTATTCGCGAGCTCGATTCGCGACAACGTCACGCTGTTCGATCCGAGCATCCCGCTCGATCGAGTCCAGTCTGCTGCCAAACAGGCCGAGATTCACGACGACATCGTGCGTCTGCCGCTCGGCTACGACACGGTCTTGAGCGATGGCGGTGGCTCGATGTCCGGTGGGCAGCGCCAACGCATGTCGCTCGCCCGCGCGTTGTTACGTGACCCTCGCGTGGTCGTGCTCGACGAGGCGACGAGCGCGCTCGACTCGATCAGCGAGCGTCGTGTTCACGCAAACCTCGCCGCCCTCCGCTGCACGCGGATCGTGATCGCTCATCGGTTATCGACCGTACGCGACGCCGACCGCATCGTCGTGCTGGAGCAAGGTCGCGTCGTCGACGTCGGTCGCCACGCCGAATTGATGGTGCGCTGCCGAATGTACCGCGACCTCGTAGGGACGCAGCCGAGCTCGCCGCCGCCTCTCGGCGAAAGCGCGGCCGGCTGAGCGCTGCCGCGCGAGTAGCTCAGCTCAACGGCAAGCTTTGCGCGGCGCATCCAAGTCGAGGTGCTTGATCAAGCTGTCGAAGTTCAGCTTGTTCGCATCCGGACAGATCTCCGCGGCTTTGCCGTCGAGGTCGTCTTCGCTGTATTCGACTTGAAAGACCGCCTTCGCAGCCGCGATGAACGGCTGGAGCTCGGCGCACTCGTCGTATTCGAAACACTCTTCGTTCACCGCGAAATCCGACACCGACACTAACGCCGAGACATCCGCGAGCGCGTTCTTCAAACCGAACGCGATCCCTCGCGCGTGCGCGTCTTCCGCGATGGCTTTGATGAACGCTTGCTGATCGGCGGCCTTGAGCGGAAAGCCCGGTTCGTTGTCGCGCGCATCCACGTCGTCCGCTTCCACGCCGTCGCAACCTTTGCTCTGCGCCATCGCGAGCCGCGCTTTCATCACCTCGAGCACCTTCGGCTCGCGCTGATCGAGCCAATACTGGCCCGGCCAACCGTCGATCGGATTGCCGCGGTACGGCTCGAGCTGTTTCGAGTCCGGACGATCCGGCTCGTAGGCGGTGTCGAAGTAACAGATGACTTTCCGGCCTTGGCCGTGGAGCGAGTCGATCGTCGCCTTCGACGTGTTGAACAAGTCGATGTCGTACGCATCGACGTCGAAGCTCGTGTCGAGCTTGCCCGTGAGTTGCCACTGCCACGACGTGCCCGGCTTCGGCCGCCACCAGCTGCCAGGCGCCGGCGCACCGCCGCTACCAGCTGCAGGGCCGCCAGCCGTACCCGAACCGCCTGCGCCTGCAGCGCCGCCCGAACCACCGACGCTCCCGCCAACGCCCGCGCTCGAACCGCCCGAGCCGGCACCCGCTGCACCGGCGGACCCAATTTGCCCAGCCGATCCCGAACGCCCGGCCGATCCGCCAGTTCTGCCGCCGCCCGCACCTGCTGAAGCACCGCCTGCACCCGCAGTAGCTCGCGGAGAATCATCATCGCCAGAGCAGCCCGAAAGAGCCCCAATCACGACGCAGATCCCGAATACGACCGCCGCCGAACGCACTGTCCGCTTGATCATACTGGTACACTCGCCGCGCTCGGCCGACCCCAACCGATGCTCCCGGACGCTAGAATATGACGACAAGGGACTACTCCAAAACAGGGATCTGCCACGTTAGCTCAGGAGTGCCACAGCAGCCACTCTGAGTCGGCGGCGCGATAGCCCGAACCAGCGACGACGTGGTAACGTGCCGTCGTGTGCAGATCCTGGGGGACATTCGGCAGGAGCCATTGACCGACGCAAGGCTGCGCCAAATCGTCGCGCACCTACCATTCTACGCCGCGGTCATCGACCGGGACCATCGCTATTTGTGGGCGAACCAGATCGACAAGACGCTCGATCTCAGCCAGGTCATCGGCCAGACGAACGAGTCCTTCGTGCACGAGAGCTGTCGCGAGCTCTCACACGCTGCGATCGAGCGAGCGTTCAAGAACGAGCGCGTCACCTACTACGAAGCACTCGCGTACCGCGAAGGCGAGATGGAGACGTGGTACGGGATACGCGTCGTGCCGCTCCCAGCCGACGAGGTTGGCAAAGTTCGCGCGCTACTGCTGTCGACAGACGTCACGCTGCGCCGCAAAGCCGAAGCCGCATTGCGAGAAAGCGAAGCCCGCTTTCGGCTCCTCACTGAGGCGCTCCCCGATTTCGTAGTCGTTCTCGATCACGAACGCCGCTGCGAGTACTTGAACCGTGACCCGCCGATGCAAGCGATGCGGCGCGACCAGATGCTCGGCACGCTCATCGACGACTACGTCCTGCCGCAGGAGCGCGAGCGCATCGTCGATGCGATCCAGCGCGTGCTCGACACCGGTTGCGCCGCCAGCTTCGACCTCCTCGGCTCCGATGCGAAGCGGACCTTCATCGGTCGAGTGGTGCCACTGCCGCCGGTCGATGGTCGGCCGCGCGCGGTGATGGTCAACACGGACATCTCCCCACAGCGCGCGGCGGAAGAGGAACGGCGCGCACTCGAAGCGCGGCTCGCACACGCGCAAAAGATGGAGAGCGTCGGCCAGCTCGCTGGCGGAGTCGCGCACGACTTCAACAACATGATCATGGTCATGGGGCTGCACCTGGAAGCAGCCCGCGAGCTCGCACATGACGGCGAGATCGACTCGATGTGTCACGAGCTCGATCAGATCGAGATCGCAGCGAAGCGCGCGGCGGATTTGACGCGGCAGCTGCTCGCGTTCGCGCGGCGCCAACCGCACCAGCCGCGCGCCGTGCTCGCGAGTGATCTCGCAGCGAGCGCGATGCGGCTCCTCACGCGGGTGATCCCAGCGTCGATCAAGCTGCAGACCGAGATTCGAGCGCCCGAAGCGTGGCTGATGGTCGACGCTGGGCTGATCGAGCAGGTGATCACGAACCTGTGCGTCAACGCGCGCGATGCGCTCGCAGATCAGCCGGGCTCGATCACGATCGAAGTTGGCCAACACACCGTCCTCGAGTCCGAACACCGGCTCGCCGCTCCCGGGCCCTACGTTTCGATCGCTGTCTCGGATACGGGCCCAGGGATTTCGCCGGCGGATCTGCCGCGCATCTTCGAGCCGTTTTTCACGACGAAAGCTCCGGGCAAAGGCAGCGGGCTCGGCCTCTCGATGGTGCATGGGATCGTCTCGCAGCACGCGGGGTTCGTGACGGTCGACAGTCAGGTCGGGCACGGCGCGACGCTCACGGTGTTTTTGCCGGAGGTCGCGCCCGCTAAGATCACCGTGGCCGCGCCGCTCGGTCCCGCGAAGCAGCCCGAACGCGCGCGAATCTTGATCGCGGAAGACGAGCCGATGGTACGCCGTCTGATCGCGAACTTGCTGCGGCGCGCGGGTCACGCCGTCGTCGAAGCCGAAAACGGCGCGCGAGCGCTGCGGATCGTGCAGACGACACACGAGCCATTCGACTTGCTGATTCTGGATGCGGTGATGCCCGAGATGGGCGGCAAGGAATGTTACGAACGCATCCACGCGTTGCAGCCCAAGCTACCCGCGATCTTTTCGAGCGGCTACTCCGCCGACATGCTGCCATCGGGCTTCTTGCGCGAACACGGCCTGCGCCTGATCGCAAAACCGTACGACGGAAAGACGCTACTCGAAGCAGTCGAGCAGACCGTCGTCCGCAGCCGTCAGCAGCAGCTGACCCGCTGACCAACACTCACGACGTGAGCGGGATCCCGGTCACATCGCGGTGCTCGAGCAAATGCGACGCGAGCTGAGCACATAGCGCAACTCTCGGCGCGGGCAAGTGTACGCCCGTGATCTGCACCGCCAGCAGCGCGACGAGCGTCCGCGTCGAATCGCGTGTCGTCGATAGCGCCGTCGCGTAAAAGCGCCGGCCTTCGTCGTCCGTATAGATCGTCGCGGCAGACGGCCCGCCATCGAGCGTCCCGGTCTCATCGCCCGCGATCTCGTCGTCATGCGAAATCGTGCCGGTCATCAAATCATCTTCGTTGCTCACGCGTTCTGCCACGACCCAACTTGCGAGCCACTTTTCGAGCCCGAGATCGGCCTTCGTCTCCGGCAGACCCGCGAGCGGGACGATCCCCGACTCCGCCACGCCGTACAGATAGCCGAGATAACTGTCCGTGCTTTGCAGCAGAAGCGTGAGCGCACACCGCGCGCGATCGCCCGCATCGACACACTCCAACATCCGACTGCGCAACGCTTCGGCTTCCGCGTCTTCCGGGATCGGCCGCAGCGAGAGCGCCGCTGGAATCGGATCGTGGGTCGACCGCGCAACCTGACGCTGCCGCGCCTCGTCGATCAGCCCGGCGTACTTGATCTGCAGATGTGGGCTCGGATCCTTCGCGTACTCGACCGCACACTTCGCCGCAGCTGCCTCGAAGGCTTCCCGATCGCGTTTCCAAATCGCGATCCGCGCGCGCGTCTCGTAGAAAATGCCGAGCGGAAAACCTCGCACGCCCACGGCCTCGCGATCGGCCGTCGCAGCCTCGATTCGCTCGATCGCTTGATCGAACTCGCCTGCTTGCGCTTCGAGCAGGCTCACTTCCAACTCCAGGTACTGCAAGCGCAAGCTGAGGTGGTGTTCGCGGAGTTGCGCTACGTACGTGCGTGCGCGCTCGAGCGCGGCCGGCGTAGGTCCAAGCTCTCGCATTACGCGCACGTGCTGGATCGCCGAGCCACCGAACGCCAGATCGCGCCCAGGTTGGAGCTGGTCGAGCGCCGGTGCGATCCACTCGTTCGCCGACTGAACGTCTCCTCGCAGGAGACGATACGAGCTCTGGGCCCACGGCACGAACGCACGCCAACCCGCGTACGACTGACCCAACACCAGGATCGTGTCGAGTGCACTCTTCACGCCGAACAGATCACCGAGCCGCTCATAGGCGGTCAGCTCGAGCGCCGCGTCGGTGCCGATGTATTGGGTGATCTGCTCGTCCTGCAGTCGCAACAGCTCCGCCCGCCGGGAGAACTTTTGCGCCGCCTCGACGTTACCCAGGTTGAGCGCAAGTAGGCTTCGGATGCGCCACGCCGACACGCGAAGTGCGCGGTCACTCTCGAGGATCTTCGCACGGCTTTCCGCCCGGTCGAGCCCGACGCTCGCCTCGATCAACGCCAGCGCGTAACACACACCGAGCCGCGTGCGCGAATGTTGAAATGGATCGAGGCCGGCACGGTCGGGTGCTTCGATCCGCGCGAGCACGGCTTCGTAGTGCGCCGCCGCGCGTCCATGCGCGCCGTACACCATGTCGCGTGTACCTTCGGCGATCTCGGAGACGACGCGCAACGCCGGCGTCAACGGCAAGAACGGCTCGAGCGCGGGCAAGCGATCGAGCAGCGAGAGATCGAGCACCGAACCCGCCATGGAGCACATCGCGCCGCTCAGCCTGCCGAGCTCGCGAAGTGCATCACCGACGGCGTAGACCTGTTCGCGGTCCGGCGTCGCGAGGTAGCGTTCCTGCTGGCGCGTGAGGGCTTGCGCCAAACGCTGGTCGGGCGGAAGCGAATCGAGCTCGCGGTAGAACTCGATGCCGCTGTCGTGCTCGAGCTGGCGGAGCACGGGCGGCAGGCAGCGCTCGAAGCTGTCGGCGGCGAGCAGCAGCGACGAGCGCGACAGGAGCGACATCCGCAAACGGTGCAGTGCGCGCGCAGCCATGAGCTGCGGATGCGCATCGGCGTACTCGACGGCTCGCTCGAGCAGTGGAAGCGGCGGCGAGTGCGTTTGAAAGTCGAGCCCGCACAACAGCTCGAGCGCCTCGCGTTCGCGACCGGCGCTAAACAGGTGGTGGATGCGGCGCAGCGGCTCACCGGCGAACCGGCCCAAGAGCGTCGCGACGCGACCGTGCATCGTTCGGCTGCGCGCGCTAGGCAGATTGTCGAGCAGAACTCGAATGAAACCACGCTGACTGAAGCGAGGCTCACTCGCCGTCGCGATCAACACGCGCGCGCTCACGAGCTCTTGCATCGCCGCAAACACGCGTCGCGGATCGTTGTGAGCCGTCAGCTGGGCCGCGTTTTCTGCCGACAACGTCAAACCTTCCCCGAGCGCCAACACTTCGGCGAGCTCGCGTGCGTCCGCGCTCACGCCGCGGAGGCGCACTGCGAGCGAGTCCGCAAGCGAGTCCGGCAGCTCCTGGTCGCCCAGTCGGCTCGGCAAGCTCCAGCGCCCTGCTTCATAGCGGGCGAGGCCGCGATCGACCAAGTGTTGGGCGAGCTCCATGCTCGCGCGCGGGCTACCTTGCGCGATCGAGTGAATCCGCCCCGCACACACTTGCAGGTTCGGCACGTCCCCGAACACCGAACGCATCAGCGAGACCGTTTGTTCGGGTTCGAGCGCATCGAGCACGATCCGGTGGCCGAGCCTGCGCAACAAACGCTCGGACGCGGCTTTCGGCTGATCCGTTTCCGGGCCCATCGAGAGCACGATCAAGAGGCTCTGGCGCTCGGTCTTGTCCGCGAGCGCCGCGAGCAGCGCAGACGAAGGCTCATCGATGCGATCGGCGTCGTCGATCACGAGCACCAGCCGCTGTTGGCTGCCGAGCGCAAGCAGGAAGTCCCGCAGCTCGCGAAGTAACACGCCGCGCTCCGGAATCGTCACCGAGACCGTGCCGGTGTCGTGCCCGTCCTCGTTCGCCACCTCGTCGATCACCTGCGCGAGCACGTTGCGGCCGAGCCGCGCCGCGATCATCGCTTGCTCCGGCATCAGCGTGAACAGCTGCGAGCACAATCGGCGCGCAGTGCCCCACACATCGGTGCCGTCGTCGCCGGCGACGACCCGCGCGATTTGGGCGCCGAGCACCTTGGCTTCGAACACGCACGCGTCGAGCATCCGCGAGCGGCCGCTACCTTCCGGCCCTTCGATCAGCACGACCCCGCCCTCACCACGCACGAGCGACAACATGCGACCGCGCACGCCGAGCAGCGCTTTGTCGCGGCCGACGAGCCCGGGTGTCGTGAGGTACGCGCGCGTGATCTGCGGCAGGTCTTCTTTCGGCAGATCCGCGATCACGCGCAACCGCTCCATGACCTCGGCGGCGCTCTGCGGGCGCGCGGCGCGATCGAGCGCGAGCAACTGGAGCACGAGCGCGCTCAGCGCGGCCGGGATCTCGGCGTTCATGCGCTGCGGCGGCATCGGGCGTGAACGCCAGACGTCGCGCAGATCGCTCGCGCGCGCAGCGGGATACGCGTTGCGACCCGTCAGCGCGTAATAGGCGAGCGCGCCGAGCGAATACAGATCGGCCCGAGCATCGAGCTCTTGCATCTGCACGGCTTCAGGCGGCATGAACGGTGGCGTGCCGACGTTGTCGCCGAGCACACCGATCGACGACATTGCGCCGAAGTCGA
>Ga0193752_1002787_pt1 | contig 12662 bp, 13 predicted proteins | sample H1c1metaG_FD_144924 | JGI IMG/M metagenome (GOLD analysis project Ga0193752, IMG submission 144924) | Soil microbial communities from a riparian zone of the East river system, Colorado, United States - H1c1 | ecosystem: Environmental > Terrestrial > Soil > Riparian zone | place: USA: East River... | reverse complement strand
GCTTGGCGGATCATGCAGGTGAGGTTTTATAAAAAACCAAATACTTAATATTGGTCCCCGCCCGCATAGTTCTCAAATCGCGTGTGGCGCCCCAGGAAAGTCAGCGTCACCGGACCGGTGGGGCCATTACGCTGCTTGGCAATGATAATTTCCGCCTTGCCTTTACTCGCTTCATTGGTGGGGTTGTAAACCTCGTCGCGATAAATAAACAGAATTAAGTCGGCGTCCTGCTCAATAGCACCAGACTCGCGAAGATCCGACATCATCGGGCGTTTGTCCTGCCGCGATTCGACGCTGCGATTCAATTGCGACAGCGCCACCACCGGCACTTTGAGTTCCTTGGCCAGGCTTTTCAATGAACGGGAAATTTCCGCCACTTCGGTAGCGCGGTTTTCCTCGCGGCCCGACGAGGTGCCGCTCATCAGTTGCAAATAGTCCACCACGATCAGGCTTAAACCGCCGCAACTGCGGTGCAGGCGTCGCGCCCGTGAACGCACTTCCAGCGCATTCAGCCCAGCGGTGTCGTCAATATGGATTTGCGAGTCGTTCAACTTGCCCACCGCATCCACCAGCTTCGGCCATTCGCTTTCCTCAAAAGTGCCGGAGCGTAACTTGTGCTGATCGACGCGCCCCACCGAGCCGATCATGCGCAGCGTCAGTTGCGAGCCCGACATTTCCATGCTGAACACGGCTGCGGCTTTTTTGAGATTCAGCGCAACGTGTTCGACGATATTCATCGCCAGCGCCGTTTTGCCCATTGATGGCCGCGCGGCGATCACGATGAGCTCGCCTTGTTGCAAACCCGAGGTCATGCGATCAAGATCGACATAGCCGGTGGCGAGACCAATCACGTCGTCCTTGTTCTCGCGGCTATAAAGCATGTCGATGCGTTCGACCGTTTCGGTCAACAGCGGATCGATTTTGACGAAGCCCTGCTTTGCCTTCGCGCCCACCTCGGCGATCTGGAATACCTTGGCTTCGGCCTCATCGATCAGATCTTTCGCTTCACGCCCTTCGGGATTAAACGCGGAATCGGCGATCTCGGTACCTGCTTGCGCGAGCTGCCGCATGATGGCGCGCTCGCGCACAATCTCTGCATAGCGGCGGATGTTCGCGGCACTGGGCGTGTTCATCGACAACGAGCCGAGATAGGCCTGACCGCCCGCCTCGTCCAGCTTGGCGCTGCGCTCAAGGCTCTCGGCAACCGTCAGCACGTCTGCCGGACGATTGTTTTCAATCAGCAGCATGATGTGCTGAAAAATCAGCCGGTGATCGGCGCGATAAAAATCCGTTTCGCCCACCATGTCGGAGATGCGATCCCACGCCGTGTTGTCCAACAGCAACCCGCCCAGCACCGATTGCTCGGCCTCGATGGACTGCGGCGGCACGCGCATCGCTTCAATTTGCGGGTCTTTGGTGAGGCTGCTGACAACTTGCATCGCACACATGGAATGCCTTTATAAGTATTTGTTTTTATTGAATATTTATTAACGGCATGGCAAAGTAAAAACACCTTCTGGTGAGCGAATCTACATAAAAAAAAGGGCTGTCGCCAGCCCTTTTTTTTCACGCGAAAAAAACGTTTTGAATTAGCGCATTACAAACTCATTGGACAACTACGCTGCTTCGCCCAAAACGGAAACGGTGATGCCAACCACCACATCGGCGTGCACCGCAATCTTGAGCGGCGTATCGCCGATGGTTTTGATCGGACCCGCAGGCATGCGTATCGCCGCCTTGGGGATATCAAAGCCCTGCTTCTTCAACGCTTCAGCGATGTCGCTGTTGGTGACCGAGCCAAACAGTTTGCCGTCGACACCGGCTTTCTGTGTGATTTGCACCATCAGGCCGTCGACCTTTGTACCGGTTTCCTGTGCTGCGGCGAGCACTTCGTGTTGTGCTTTTTCGAGTTCGGCACGGCGCTTTTCGAACTCCGCCAGATTCGCCGTGGTAGCGCGCTTGGCTTTGCCGTGCGGAATCAGAAAATTGCGGGCATAGCCATCCTTGACCTTGACCACATCACCGAGCTGGCCGAGATTGACCACTTTTTCGAGCAGTATGATTTGCATGTTGGTTCCTTAGTGCAGATCGGTGTAGTGCAACAGGCCGAGAAAGCGCGCGCGCTTCACCGCCACGCCCAACTGACGCTGATACTTGGCCTTGGTACCCGTGATACGCGCGGGTATCAGCTTGCCGTTTTCGTTGATGAAATCCTTGAGCAGCGCGATATCCTTGTAATCGATCTGCGTGATTTTTTCCGCGGTAAAACGGCAGAACTTTCTGCGGCGGAACAGTGCATTGCCGCGGCGTTTGTTCTTGTCGGTGGGCTTACCCTTGCCTTTGCCAAACCTGCCTTTTCCCATCGCCATGATGAGTTTCCTTTATGTCTGTTTAACGATTTGTGTAATATGTAAAACGAGCTGTGTACCAAGTTGCGTGCCCATGCGGCGCTTCGCTGCAAGAAACCCTTGTACCGTTACCTTGTCGCCCGACTTAAACTTCGACACGGCAGCGGCTATTTCACCGATGGCCACTGCGCCGACTTCCAGTTCCGTTTGCTTTTCGATACCGGCTTCGACCTGCACCGAACGGTGCGTGAGTCTGAAGTTCACCAAAGGCAGCCCGGCGGGCGTGTGGCGCAGCGGTTCTATTGCGGTGATTTCTGCAGCAAGCGTAACCGCATTGGCATCCACGCCTACGCGGCGGCAGCCGGCGCGGGTGCGGCTTCAGCTGCCGGTGCAGGTGCAGGTGCAGGTATAGGTGCTGCGGCAGGACGGTCATCCGACATGGTGCGCGGTTTTTCTTCACGCATCATCGGCGACGGCGTGGTGACCGCTTCGCTCATCGACACCGTCAAATGGCGCAGCACCGCGTCGTTGAATTTGAACGCATGCTCCATTTCGACCAGCGTCTCGTTGTCGCACTCGATGTTCAGCAGCACGTAATGTGCTTTGTGCATCTTCTGGATCGGATAGGTCATCTGGCGACGGCCCCAATCCTCGTGACGGTGAATTTTTCCACCGCGCCCGGTAATCAACTGGCGATAGCGATCGACCATGCCGGGGACTTGTTCACTCTGGTCCGGATGGACGATAAAAACGATTTCGTAATGTCGCATTCAATAGGCTCCTTATGGGCTGGTGACAAATGGGCCTCCCGTTATGCGGGACGGTGAGGCAAGGATATAAAATATCGTTTAAAAACAAATACTTACAAAAAATACCGGCTCAAAAGCATGCGAACCGAGGCGCGGATTCTACAGTAAATGGCTGAATTTTCAAGTAAAACCTTGGTTCGCTCGAAAGCAACCATGGTGGCCGCACCGTGCCGCGCCAACAACGCTAGAACATACTCGCCAATGCGGCCTGAATCGCGCTGGCAAGCTTGTCGGCGATCTCTGCACTGTGGCTGCCATCAATGATGTACGGCGGCGCCAGCAGCACGTGATCGCCATGCTTGCCGTCGACGGTACCGCCCATCGGATAACAAATCAGTCCGCGTGCGAACGCTTCGCGCTTGATACGCTGATGGAGTTTCAGCGCAGGATCAAACGGTGACTTGGTGGCGCGGTCGGCTACCAGCTCAATACCGAGGAACAGTCCGCGTCCGCGCACATCGCCTATATGGGGGTGTTCCGCAAAGCGCTCCGCTAACTGGGCTAGAAGCGCGCTCCCTTGCTGGCGCACGTTTCCGAGCAACTGCTCGCGCACGATGGTATTCTGGACTGCCAGCGCCGCTGCACAAGCCATCGGATGCCCCAGGTAGGTATGGCCATGCTGGAAAAATCCGCTGCCGCCACGCACCGCATCGAAAATTTTCTTTGATACCAGCGTCGCCCCTATGGGCTGGTAACCACCGCCCAGCCCCTTCGCCACCACGGCCATGTCGGGCACAATGCCTTCCTGCTCATACGCATACAGCGTGCCGGTACGTCCCATGCCGCACATCACTTCATCGAGAATCAGCAAAATACCGTAGCGGTCGCAGATCTCGCGCACGCGCTTGAAATAACCGGGTACGGCGGGCACAGCGCCGAGCGTCGCACCTACCACGGTCTCCGCGATAAAGGCGATAACACGCTGGGGGCCGACGCGCTGCAGCGTCTCTTCCAGTTCGTTGGCAACGCGCAGGCCGTAATCCGCTTCGGATTCGCCCTCCTTGCGGTCGCGATACGCGTAACACGGCGCAACATGTTCGACATTCATCAACAACGGCGCAAATTGCTTTCTGCGCCATAGATTGCCGCCGACCGCCAACGCGCCCAACGTGTTGCCGTGATAACTTTGCCGGCGCCCGATAAACAACTCACGGCCCGGCTCGCCCGCCTCGAGAAAATACTGTCGTGCCAGCTTGAGTGCGGCTTCGATGCCCTCGGAGCCGCCCGAAACAAAATACACGCGCTCAAAGGCATGGGCGCTGGCGTTGATCAAAAAATCCGCCAGCGCCTCGGCCGGCTCACTGCTGAAAAACGCCGTATGCGCGTAAGCAAGTTTATCGGCTTGCGCCTTTATGGCGTCGATCACCGCGCGATGTCCGTGGCCAAGACAGGACACCGCTGCGCCGCCGGAAGCATCGATGTAACGCCGGCCTTCGCGGTCTATGAGATAGGGTCCCTCGCCCGCCACGGCTAGCGGCGGTTCGGTTTGGGCATCGCGATGTAAGATGTGATTCATGGCGAAAAAAAACCGCGGCATGGTATGCCACGGCGTTTATCGGTTTTATCGGTTAGCGGCCGGCAATCAGGCACGCAGCAACGCCAACACGCTCTGGATTTCATGACGCAGCGTGCCTGCCTTTGCAACGGTCGCTGCCACGGGCGCCAACGCCGCAGCTGATGCAATCATATCGGTCGCTCTGGTCCTGGCACTACGGGCGCCCTCGCTGGAAAGTTCATCCAGCTGGTTGCGTGCACCGCTGATGGTGAATCCTTGATCGTAAAGCAACTCGCGTATGCGACGAATCAGCAGCACTTCGTGGTGTTGGTAATAGCGGCGATTGCCACGCCGTTTAACCGGCTTGAGTTGCGTGAATTCCTGTTCCCAATAACGCAATACATGCGGTTTAACACCGCACAACTCGCTGACTTCACCGATCGTGAAATAGCGCTTCGCCGGAATCGGCGGTAGTTGCGTCTTATGAACGGGACTTTCCATGGTGGGCCTGCTCCACCATCGCCTTAAGTTTTTGCGAAGCGTGGAAAGTTACAACGGTACGCGCGGTAATGGGGATTTCTTCGCCGGTTTTCGGGTTGCGCCCCGGACGCTGCGGCTTCACGCGAAGCTGAAAATTACCAAAACCGGACAGCTTGACGCCTTTACTGCCCTTACCCGCCTCAAGGGCATGGCGAACCTCCTCAAAAAAGGCCTCTACCATGTCTTTGGCTTCACGTTTATTAAAACCAACTTTTTCGAACAACAGATCGGCGAGTTCAGCCTTCGTTAAAGTCATGTGTCCCCTCTTAGCGAAGCTTGGCGTTGAACCGGTTTTGCAGGATTTTTATGATTTCCGAGACTGCGGAATCGACTTCCGCGTCGGCCATTGTTTTATGAGTATCCTGTACTAACATCCTGAATGCAAGACTTTTTTTGCCGTTTTCTATGCCCGGCCCACGGTAAATGTCAAATATCGCAAAATCAGCAACGGCATCTGGTTTTTGAGCATTTATAGCATCAAGTATTGCCTGATATGGCGTATTTTCATCGAAAATAACCGCCAAATCCCGCCAGACCGGCGGAAATTTGGATACGGTCTCATGTGCCGGCAAAGACTGTGTGGCCACCGCTTCCAGTTCCACTTCAAACAGCACCGGCGCAAACGCCAGATCGTATTTTTGCTGCCACCGCGGATGCAGTGTGCCGATCCAGCCCGCGGCCTTACCCTCGCACGAGATCCGTGCACTCTTGCCCGGATGAAATGCCGGGTGTACCGCGGCCTCAAATATCAACGGGCGCGGTTGAAAAAGCGCCTCGACATCCGCCTTAACATCGTAAAAGTCCACCACGCGCGGTGGCCGTATACCCCACTGTTCGTCAAGCGCATCGCCGCAGGCGGCCGCACCGATGCGCCATGGCTGCTGGTACTCGCCGTCGCCGACGCCCTCAGCAAAGCAACGCCCGATCTCAAACACGCGCACGCGAGACTGCTTGTGATGCAGGTTGTACGCCAGCGTGCCAACCAATCCGCCAATCAAACTGGATCGCATGACGGCCATTTGACTCGCAATGGGATTAGCCAGCGCAATGGGCGACGCATTGGCGCAGAAATCGCTCTCCCACGTGCGATCCACGAAGCTGTAGGTCACCACCTCCTGATAATCACGTGCCGCCAGCAATCTGCGCAATGTAGGTAAAGACCGTTGACATTCGGCTACCGGCAGCGCAGTCGAAGCCACCACAGGCGCCACGGCTGGAATACGGCTATAACCATGAATGCGTGCCACCTCTTCGATCAAGTCTTCTTCAATGGACACATCAAATCGATACGAGGGCGGTGTCACACACAAGCCGCCGGCAACGGCTTGGTGTGCAAAGCCCAAACGTGTAAATACACTGGCCACGGCTTCGGCGGAAAACGGAATTCCCAAGACCCGTTCAACTCTTTCGAGTCGCAGGTTAATGGGCATGCGTTTTGGCAACTGTGCAGGTACTTCGGCAATGCTCACCGGGCCGGCAAAGCCGCTGCAGATATCCAGAATAAGCTGCGTCGCTCGTTCCATCGCCTCACGCGCGCCTGCAAAATTCACGCCGCGCTCAAAGCGATACGAAGAATCAGAACCAAATCCAAGCACGCGCGATTTGCCGGCAATCGCGTTGGGATCGAAATAGGCGCTTTCCAGCAGGATATCCTGCGTCGTGTCGCCTACTGCACTCTGCGAGCCACCTATGATGCCGGCGAGCGCGAGCGCTTTCTGCTCATCGGCTATCACCAGAAAATCCGTCGAAAGCGCGCGCGTTTCGCCATTCAATAATGCAAGTTTCTCGCCCGCGCGCGCAAATCGTACCTGTATACCACCGTCGATAGTCGCCGCATCAAAGGCATGCATGGGCTGTCCCAACTCCAGCATCACATAGTTTGTAACATCGACTACCGCGCTGATCGACCGGATACCACTGCGCGCGAGCCGCTGCACCATCCAGTGCGGAGTCAGCGCCTTCACGTTAACGCCACGCACGATGCGTCCGCAATACAGCGGACAGACTTGAGGTGCACTCAGCGTAATGTTCAGCCGCGCATCGTCCGCCGCGGTCACTGCCGGAATTTCCATCAACGTCAACGCAAAACCGCTTAACGCCGCCACATCACGCGCCACGCCGCGCAGGCTTAGGCAATCACCGCGATTCGGTGTGGGTTTGCTGTCGAAGATGTGATCATCAAGATCCAGCACATCGCGCACATTTGCGCCAATCGCAGCGTCTGCCGGCAAATCTAGTAGCCCATCGGCCGAATCGCTCAAGCCCAGTTCCCGCGCCGAGCACAACATGCCGCTTGAATCAACGCCGCGCACCTTGGTCGCCTTGATTTCCATGTTCGGCAGTTTCGCGCCGACCAATGCTGTAGGCACACGCATACCTGCACGCACGTTAGGCGCGCCGCACACTATGGTGAGTTTCGCCTCATTTACGTTGCCCGTGACATTCACCTTGCACACGTTGAGCCTGTCGGCATCCGCATGTTTTTCAACCGACAGCACCTCGCCCACCACCACGTGTTCGAACGGTGGCGCAGCGGGTTCAACACCTTCGATTTCGATGCCGCCAAAGGTGAGCAAGTCCGCGAGCTCTCGTGTCGACAACAGTGGATCAACAAAAGTACGCAGCCAGTTTTCAGAAAATTTCATGGCGCTGTATGGACTCTAACGAAACTGACGCAAAAAACGCAGATCATTTTGAAAAAACAAACGCAGGTCATTAACGCCATAGCGCAACATGGTCAGACGATCCAGCCCCATGCCGAACGCAAAGCCCTGAAATTGTTCGCTGTCGATGTTTACGTTCTTCAGCACGCCGGGATGCACCATGCCGCAGCCGCCGATTTCCAGCCAGCGCTCGCCGAAACTCATGTCGATCTCGGCAGATGGTTCGGTAAACGGAAAAAACGAGGGTCGAAAACGTACTTGCAGATCGTCGCGTTCGAAAAAGCGTTTGAAAAATTCTGTAACAACACTCTTCAGATTGGCAAAGGAAATGCGTTCATCAATCCACAAGCCTTCAACCTGGTGAAACATCGGCGAGTGCGTGGCGTCCGAATCCACGCGATAAACACGCCCTGGCGCAATGATTCGCAGCGGTGGTGTGTGCGATTGCATATAACGCACTTGTATCGGCGAAGTATGCGTACGCAGAAGATGCTTGCCGCCTTCCAGATAAAACGTGTCGTGCATGGAACGTGCAGGGTGATTCTGCGGCTGATTCAACGCCGTGAAGTTGTAAAAATCGGTTTCGATTTCCGGCCCGTCGGCCACTGCAAAACCCAGCGAATGAAAAATCTGCTCTACACGCTCCAGTGTGCGTGACACCGGGTGCAAACCACCGAAGCCGCCGCCTCGTCCCGGCAAGGTGACATCGAGCGATTCTTCCTGGAGTTTGGCTTCGAGCTTGAGATTCTGCAAGTGCTCGCGCCGCGCCTTCAACGCCGCTTCCAGGACGTCTTTGGCGGCGTTGATGCGTGCACCCATAGCGGGACGTTCCGCTGAGGATAGTTTTCCCAGTCCCTTGGCAAGGTCGTTGATTGTACCCGCCTTGCCGAGGTATCGCGCCTTGATTTGTTCCAGTGCGTCGGCATCGCTGGTTTGTGCAAACACGGCGAGCGCGTCTTTTACAATGGCATCAAGGTCTTGCATATCAATCGTAATCGTCGCAATGGAAATAGGTGAGGTCGAACATCGTATCGCAAAAAAAAGAGGCCGGAGAGCCTCTTTTTTCCGGGGTTTGCGTTTTAGCGCATTTCCCTATACTTGAAACTATGCGCCGAGGCTCGCGAGGTTCGCTTTAGCCGTTTCCACAAATTTCGCAAATGCGGGCTTGTCGAGTACGGCGATATCAGCCAGCACCTTGCGGTCAACTTCAATCGCGGCACGTTTCAGGCCGTTCATGAAAACACTGTAGGTCATGCCGTGTTCGCGCACCGCGGCGTTGATACGGGCGATCCACAGCGAGCGGAACACGCGCTTTTTGTTGCGGCGGTCGCGATAAGCGTACTGCCCGGCGCGCATCACCGCTTCATTGGCGACCCGGAATACGTTATTGCGACGCCCGCGAAAGCCTTTGGCTTTCTCGATAACTTTTTTGTGTGCCGCACGCGCGATCACACCACGTTTTACTCTTGGCATGGTTGATCTCCCTTAATACGGCAACATCGCACGAACGGCACGCAAATCCGACGCATGCACGGCAGTACCCCCGCGCAACTGACGTTTGCGCTTGGTGCTTTTCTTGGTAAGTATGTGACGCATAAAGGCCGACCCGCGTTTGATTCCGCCATTACCCTGCTTACGGAAACGCTTGGCCGCGCCACTCTTGGTCTTGAGTTTCGGCATGACTACCTCTTTTTTAACATAGCGCCAGGTGTTCGCGATTCAGTACCGTGAAACTTTTCAAACCCGGACAACTACTTGTTGGTTACTTCTTTTCCACTCCGGCCGTGACCGCGACTTTTGCCGTAGCGGCTGCTGCGACTGCTGCCATCGGTGCTACTGCGGGTGAAGCAGCGGATGTTATTACAGGTCCTTGCGCCGCTTTCGCGGGCACGCTTTTCACCGGAGCCTTACCGCCTTTCTTGGGAGACATCACCATCACTAACTGACGTCCCTCCATCTTCGGAAACTGCTCCACTATCGCATGGGGTTCCAGTTCACCCCGTATACGCTCGAGCAATCGTATTCCGAATTCCTGATGCGCCATCTCGCGGCCGCGAAACCGCAATGTGACTTTGACTTTGTCGCCCTCTTCCAGAAACCGTAACAGGTTTCTGAGCTTAATCTTGTAATCACCCTCGTCAGTACTGGGACGAAATTTCACTTCTTTGACAACGATCTGCTTCTGCTTGAGCTTGGCCTCATGCTGCCGCTTGCTCTCACGGTACTTGAACTTACCAAAATCCATGATACGGCAGACCGGCGGATTCGCCGTCGGTGCAATTTCCACCAGATCCAGTTCAGCTTCTTCGGCGAGCTTGTTCGCCGCCGCAATGCTGACTACACCGATTTGTTCACCACCCGCGCCGATAAGCCGGACTTCCGGTGCTGTAATCTCCGTGTTGATGCGCGCTTCTTTTTCCTGTGCTATGCGATAACTCCTTGATTACATTAAACTTGTCGTCCATGCTGCGCTTCGTCGGTCTTCAATCGCGAAATGAAGTCCGCTAGAGCCATTTGGCCCAAGTCCTCACCTTTGCGGGTTCTGACGGCAACCTGACGGGCTGCGACTTCCTTGTCTCCGACGACCAACTGGTACGGCAGCTTCTGGAGACTATGTTCCCGTATTTTATAGGAAATTTTCTCATTTCTCAAGTCGGATATTGCCCGGATACCGGCGGCCTTCAGGACCAGTTCGACCTCTTGTACGTAGCCCGCCTGATGTTCCGTAATGCTGGCAACGACGACCTGCACCGGCGCCAGCCATACCGGCATCGCGCCGGCGTAGTGCTCTATCAGGATGCCGATAAAACGCTCCAGAGAGCCCAGAATAGCGCGATGCAGCATCACCGGCGTGCGGCGTGTATTGTCTTCCGCCACATATTCCGCACCCAATCGACCCGGCAACGCGAAATCCAGTTGCAAGGTGCCGCATTGCCACACCCGCGCCAGCGAATCTTTCAGCGAAAATTCGATCTTCGGGCCGTAGAACGCGCCTTCGCCGGGATTCAGGTCCCATTTAAGCTGCTTGGCGTCGAGCGAGGCTTTCAGCGCCGCTTCAGCGCGATCCCACACCTCATCCGCGCCGATGCGCTTGGGTGGGCGCGTCGAGAGCTTGATTTCAATGTCGTTAAACCCAAAGTCGGCGTACACGATCCGCAGCAGATCAATGAAGCGCCCCGCTTCGTCCTGAATCTGTTCTTCGGTGCAGAAAATATGCGCGTCGTCCTGCACAAAGCCGCGCACGCGCATCAAGCCGTGCAGCGCGCCCGACGGCTCGTTGCGATGGCACGAACCAAACTCAGCGATGCGCAGCGGCAATTCACGGTAACTTTTTACGCCCTGATTAAAAATTTGCACATGGCCCGGACAGTTCATCGGCTTCACCGCGTAGTCGCGTTTCTCCGACTCGGTGGTGAACATGTTTTCGCGATAGTTTTCCCAATGGCCTGATTTTTCCCACAGCACACGATCCATCACCATCGGCGTGCGCACTTCACGGTATCCCGCATCATTCAGCAAGTGACGCATGTACTGCTCGATGATTTGCCACACCGTCCATCCGTGCGGATGCCAAAACACCATGCCCGGAGCCTCGTCCTGCAAATGAAACAGGTCGAGTTGACGACCCAGCTTGCGATGGTCGCGCTTTTCAGCTTCTTCGAGGCGATGCAGGTACGCCTCTTGATCTTCTTTTTTCGCCCACGCCGTGCCGTATACGCGCGTGAGCATTTCGTTCTTGGAATCGCCGCGCCAGTATGCGCCTGCGACTTTCATCAACTTGAACACTTTAAGCTTGCCGGTTGACGGCACGTGCGGGCCGCGGCACAGATCGATGAAGTTATCCTGCTTATACAAAGAAATATCTTCATTCGACGGAATCGATGCAATGATTTCCGCTTTGTACTTTTCGCCCATATCACTGAAGAATTTGACCGCCGCATCGCGCGGCATCACCTGGCGTTCGATTTTAATATCGCGCTTGGTGATTTCATTCATGCGTTTTTCAATCGCCGACAAATCTTCAGGCGTAAACGGCCGCTTATACGAAAAGTCATAGAAAAACCCGTCATCGATGACAGGCCCTATGGTCACCTGCGCATCGGGAAAAAGTTCTTTCACCGCATGCGCCAGCAAGTGTGCCGTGGAGTGGCGCAGAATTTCCAGCCCGGCTGGATCTTTGTCGGTGATGATGGCGAGTTCCGCGTCGGCATCCACGCTAAATGACGTATCCACCAGTTTGCCATTGACCCGCCCCCCCAGCGCCGCTTTAGCCAGCCCCGGACCGATAGACGCTGCGACTTCGGCGACACTTAGCGCCTTGTCGTACGCTCGAATTGAACCATCAGGAAGTTTTACACTGACCATTTGCACATCTCCAACTTTTTCGATTCACGACATCCATAAAAAAAGTGCGGGCCAGCCGCACTTTTTCCGAAAATAACAAGAACCACGGACGCGACTAGGCATACGATTGAGAATTACCACTAATTCGCGGTGTCATAACGCTCACTTCCCGTGCTTCCATTCTTCGTGAATAAATTGGTAGGCGCGATTGGACTCGAACCAACGACCCCCACCATGTCAAGGTGGTGCTCTAACCAGCTGAGCTACGCGCCTAAAAACACATTTTAGCGGAATCGGCTTGGCTGCGCCACTCCCCAATTTACACACGCTGCGCTATGATGAGTGCATTAAGATCAATCCGGATCAAACACATGAAACAGCGGCGATCCTCATCTTCGGTAACGCTGGTACTGATTGGCGCATCAGCGCTCGCCGGCTGTGGACAGCAAAGTAGCGAAACCCT
>Ga0193752_1002786_pt1 | contig 12668 bp, 5 predicted proteins | sample H1c1metaG_FD_144924 | JGI IMG/M metagenome (GOLD analysis project Ga0193752, IMG submission 144924) | Soil microbial communities from a riparian zone of the East river system, Colorado, United States - H1c1 | ecosystem: Environmental > Terrestrial > Soil > Riparian zone | place: USA: East River... | reverse complement strand
GACTGGATCCTGGTGTTCTCAGCCAGGGCCTGTGCGAGGGACATACGGCCTTCGTCACCAGAACTGCCGTAAGGCTGCGGCAGACGCGCTTGAATCTGCTTTCCCGCGACGACGTAGCGGACCAGCCAGGTCTTCGTGCCATCGGGGGCGATACGCAGGTAGAGATCCTTGTCGACGGTGACCTTGTAGCCCGCGACTCGCGGCCTGAGCGCCTCGAGGGCGCGTACAGTCAATCGAGCCATGTCCGTGTCCTAACCGTGTCCTAAAAATCGGTGGATTTCACTGTATCGAGGCGGACCTCGTCGGACAAGAAATTCTCGTAACCCGTTGATATGTAAGGGGTATTTCTAGTCCATGGACGTCCGCAGAAATCCGCAATTGGACGGCTGTCACGCCGGGGGTCGCGGGTTCGAGCCCCGTCCACTCCGCCAATCAAGTCAACGGGTTACAGCATCGCTGCTGTAACCCGTTGGTCTTTGTGGGGCACCGTGCCCACCGAGTTCAAGTGCGGGGACGTGTTGCCCGAGGCTCGCCCGCCGGTCAGGGCTTCGGCAGCGGCCGCGAGACGAGACTTCCCAGCACCGCGAGCGGCGCGAGCAGGGCGGCAAAGCCGGCGTTGAGGTAGGCGACGGCGCCGCCGATCGTGCCGAGGGCGAAGGCAACGATGGGCACGACGAAGCGGCGGGCCCGGGGACCCAGCTCCGGACCCCCCGCGCCGCGCGCCAGGTCGACCGCATCGATCACGAGCTGCGTCACGTTGCCCGTCATCACCGTCGTGGGCACCTGGCTCGCCAGCACGAGACGCGCGGTCGCGTTCTGCACACCCATGGCGGCGGCAAGCAGCAGGCCGCAGGCCATGGCGACGGGCCTTCCCGGGTCATGCACCGGCGCAGCCGACCAGCCGGCCGCCAGGGCGCCGACGAGGAGCAGACATTCGGCGGCGAGCAGCGCACGCAAGGCGGGCCGGCCGTCCGCCTCGAGCCGGAGGACGATGAGGCGGCTGGCCGCGACTGCGACGATGAACGCGGGGAAGGCCAGAAGCTTCAGCAGCACGCCGCCGGAGGGGCGCGCCAGCTCGCTGCCGATGAGGACGAAGTTGCCCGTGACATGTGCCGTGAACAGGCCGAACAGGGCGACAAAGCCGACCGCGTCCACCCAGCCGGCGACCAGCGCCAGGCCGATCGCGAGCACCGGCGCGCTTGCTCCGTCGGTCTTCATTGCCGCATCACTCGTTGCCCGTCGAAGCGGCCGGTGCTGCTGCGTCGAGCGCGATCACCGGCATGCGCCTGGCGAGCGCTGCGCCGAGCAGCAGCAGCAGCGCGAGGTCGCCGAAGGCCCAGTGGTAGGCGCTGACGATCCGCGCCGCGGCCTGGGCCGAACGGGCCAGGGGCATCTTCATCGCGTCCCCGCTGCCGAGCTGACCGAAGAGGGCGGCGCCGAACAGCGCGGTGCCGACCGTCGAGCCGACCGCGCGCGACAGCGAGACCGCGGCCGATGCGGCGCCGAGCCGGGAACGGCCGGCCAGCGTCTGCAGAATCACCTGGGCATTCGGCATCACCGTGCCGAAGCCCAGGCCGCAGAACACGCAGAGCAGGGTCAACAGGCCGGCGTCGGGCGGCGCCAGGGCCAGCACGCCGAGCGACAGCGCCGAGACGCAAAGGCCCGCGCTGGGCAACACGCCGACCCGGCCGGTGCGCGTGGCCAGGCGGCCGCTGGCCACACCCCCCGCGGCAACTCCCAGGGTCAACGGCAGCAGCAGCACGCCCGCATCGCTGGCCGTGCCGCCGCGGCCCATCTGCACGTAGATCGGCAGGAAGAAGACCAATGCGAACAGCGCCCCGGCGAAGACGACGACGGTTCCCACCGTCGGCCGCACGCCCGGCAGGCGCAGCATTTCCACCGGCAGGAACGGCGCGGGATGGCGGCGCTCGCGCCGCACGAGCCCGGTCCACAGCGCTGCGGCTGCGCCGGCCAGGCCGACGCTGGTCGGCGAGGCCCACGCGAAGCGCTGGCCGGCGAAGCCGAGCCACAGCAGCGAGAGCACGCTCGCCCCGGCGAACAGCGCGACGCCCAGCGGGTCGGAGCCGGCGCGGGGTGCCGCCGCAGGCGCCAGCCTGGGCAGCTGCAGCACGCGCCACATCGCCAGCAAGCCGAGCGGCAGCAGGCCCCAGAACAGCCAGCGCCAGCCGGCCAGGTGCACCACCAGGCCGCCGAGCACCGGTCCTGCAAGGCTGGACAGCGTGTAGACCGCGGCGAAGTAGCCCTGGTAGCGCGGTCGTTCGCGTGGCGGCAGAAGCTGCCCGATCAAGGCCTGCGACAACACCATCAGCCCGCCGCCGCCCAGCCCTTGCAATACCCGCGCGGCGACCAGCCAGCCCATCGCCGGAGCAAAGCCACCGAGGGTCGAGCCCAGAACAAACACCGCCAGCGCGGTCGCGAGCACGCGGCGATGGCCCAGGCGGTCGCCGAGCCGGCCGTACATGGGGATCATCACCGCCGCAGCCATCAGGTAACCGAGCGCGATCCACGAGGTGTCGGCGAGGGCTCCGAAGTCGCGGGCGATCGCCGGCGATGCGGTTGCCAGCAGCGTCTGGTCCACCGAGGCCAGGAACATCGGCAGCAGCACCGACGAGAAGACCGAGAGGAACTGCGCCCGGCCCGCCGCCGGCCCGGCGTCCGCCGATGCGGCCCGCGCAGCCTCCGGGGGCCGCTGGCAGAAGCGGGGTCTCAAGGCATGCATGGCGGCTCTTCGATGGACTCTGTCGGGGCGACCCATGCTTCGCGCCGCCGGCCACCGCGCCGCTACATCGTGCCGGCGCCGATATCTCGATTGCAATCAGCGGCAAGCGCCGCTCTTGCGAGTGCTGCACCGAGGGAAATGGCGGGACGGGCAGTTCAACCGCGCCGAGTTGCAAGCGTCACCGTCGCGAGTGCAAGTGTCATGGGTGCGCGCGGGCGGCGGGCCAGCATGAGACGACCATGCCACTGACCTCCGCACAAAAGAAGGTGATCGTCGCCGCCTTTCTCGGCTGGATGCTCGACGCCTTCGACTTCTTCCTGCTCGTGTTCGCCCTGCCGTCGATTGCGGCGACCTTCCATGTCGGCGTGCCCGCCGTCGCGCAGGCCATTTTCCTGACGCTGGCGATGCGCCTGGTCGGCGCGTTCGTGTTCGGCCGCCTCGGTGACCGCTACGGCCGGCGGCCGGTGCTGATGTTCGACATCGTGTGCTATTCGGTGCTCGGCGCCTTGGCCGCGTTTGCGCCGTCGCTGACCGTCTTCCTGGTGCTGCGGGCGCTGTTCGGCGCGGCCATGGGCGGCGAGTGGGGGCTGGGGGCCGCGCTGACGATGGAGTCCGTGCCGCCCTCCTGGCGCGGCCGCGTGTCGGGACTGCTGCAGTGCGGCTATCCGGCAGGCTACCTGCTCGCCGCGATCGTCTACGGTGTGTTCTACGGGACCACGCTCTTCGGCGTCACGATCGGCTGGCGCCAGCTGTTTCTCTTCAGTCTGCTGCCGGCGGCGCTGGTGCTGTACATCCGCAGCCATGTCAGCGAGTCGCCGGCGTTCGAGGAAGCACGAGGCGCGCCGCGGCCGGGCGCGCTGGCCGCACTTCGCGGCAACTGGCGCGTGGCGCTGTACGCGATCGTCCTGATGATGCTGTTCAACCTGTTCAGCCACGGCACCCAGGATCTCTATCCGGTCTTTCTCGAGAAGCAGCACGGTTTCACGCCCCACACCGTGAGCCTGCTGGTCATCGCGGCGAACCTCGGTGCGATCGCCGGCGGCCTGCTGTTCGGCGCCTGGTCGGAGCGGATCGGCCGGCGCAATGCCATCAGCATCGCGGCGCTGCTCGTGCTGCCGGCGATTCCTCTCTGGGCCTACGCCTCGACGCCGGCCATGCTCGCGCTCGGCGCCTTCGCCATGCAGCTTGCGGTGCAGGGCGCGTGGGGCGTGGTGCCGGTGCACCTGAACGAGCTGTCGCCCGGCGCGCTGCGCGCCACGATGCCGGGGTTCGTCTACCAGGCGGGCAACCTGCTCGCCTCCTACAACGCGCCCCTGCAGGCACGCCTGGCCGAGGCGCCGGGGCACAGCTATGGCAGCGCGCTGGCCTGGTGCGCTGGCGTGGTCGGAGTGGCGTTGGCGCTGCTGATCCGCTTCAGCCCCGAGCGGCGCGGCACGGCGATGCACGCCTGACAGGCGGCCGCTACTTCGCGAACAACCCGGCGAGCGCCTTGGCGATGTCGCGCGAAACCAGGGGTTTGGGCAGCAGGTCGTCGACATTGGCCTGGCGAGCCAGCGCGGCGATGCTGGGGCCGACGTAGCCGCTCATCAGCAGGATCGGGATCCCGGGGCGAATCTTGCGCATCTGCAGGGCCATCTGCGAGCCGGAGAGCTGAGGCATCGTCTCGTCCGTGAGCACGGCATCGAAGCGCTGCGGGTCGGCAGAGAAGGCGGCCAGCGCCTGGGCGCTGGAGGTGTAGCCCGCCGCCTCGTAGCCGAGCGCCGCCAGCATCTCCTCGCCGAGGTGGACCAGCGCCACCTCGTCGTCGACCAGGAGGATGCGCTCGCCGTGCCCCTGTGGCACACCGGTTTCGGCCAGTGCGAGCGCCGCGGCGCGGCCCGACCAGGGCAACCACACGGCGAAGGTCGTGCCCGCGCCGGGGGTGCTCGTCACCTCGATACCGCCTCCGAGATCGGTGACGATGCCGTGCACCAGCGACAGGCCGAGGCCCGTGCCCACGCCGACTTCCTTGGTGGTGAAGAAGGGATCGAAGATGCGGTGCAGCATTGCCGGCTCGATGCCCCGACCGTCGTCGCGGACCGACAGGCACACGTAGTCACCCGGGGGCAGCTCGCCGGTCGTCAGCGTCAGCCTGTTTGCCGCAGGACGCAGCGCGAGCGATACCGCCAGCGTGCCGCCGTCCGGCATCGCCTGCATCGCGTTCGTGCACAGGTTCATCACTACCTGATGGATCTGGGTGGCGTCTCCGATGACTGCCGTGTCGCCGGCGTCGAGCGCGCGCATCAGCGTGATCTCCCGGGGGAGCGACGGCAGCAGCAGGTCCAGGGCCTCGGCCACCACCGACTGCACGTGCACCGGCACGCGCTCGCCCATGCCCGAGCGGCTGAACGCGAGAATGCGCTCCACCAGCGCCTTGGCGCGATGGCCGGCGCTCATGACGCCGTCGAGATGGCGGGCGAGCGAGCTGCCGGGCTCCGCACCCGAGCGGGCGAGCTCGCCGTAGCCGAGTATCGCGCCCAGGATGTTGTTGAAGTCGTGGGCGATGCCTCCGGCGAGCGTGCCGATGGCCTCCAGCTTTTGCGCCTGGCGCAACTGCCCTTCGAGCCGCTGCCGCTCGCGTTCGGAGTGCTTGCGCTCGTTGACGCTCTCGATCGAGCCGGCCATCCGCAAGGGCCGGCCCCGCGCGTCGCGGATCGCCACGCCGCGCTGGCGGTACCAGTCCCACTGGGGCTCACGGTCGGAGAAGTGGCCGTTGCGCAGGGTGGCGCGCAGCTCGACGTCGAAGTGCGCCTGGTCGCCGCGCAAGTGCGCCGTCATCTCGCGGCGAACGTTCCTCTTGTCCTCGGGATGCACGATCAGGCAGGCCTGCCAGTCACGGCGGGGTCGCACTGGCGGGCCCGGCTTCATCCCGCAGAGCTGCTGGGCGCGCTCCGAGAAGAACAGGTCGCCGGTCGCCAGGTTCCAGTCCCACAGCCCTTCGTTGGCGCCGGCGACGGCGAGCGCGTAACGCTCCTCGGACTCGCGTACCTGGGCTCGTGCCGCGTTCACCCGCGCGATGTGGCGCCGCGCCATGACCAGCAGCCCCACCACCATCAGCGCCAGGACGCCGGTGCGCAGCGCCACCCAGAAGACCTGCTCGCGCCAGGCCGAGAGCACCGCATCGAGCTGACGCGAGACGACCACGGTCATCCCGAATCCCGGGACGGCCCGGGCGACCGCGATCCGCTCCGCCGCTCCGGTCGGTCCCTTCAGAACCGAGGGCGGGCTCGATGCGACCCCCTCGCGCCGCAGGCCGCCGTATTCCGGCACCGGCTCTCCGATCCGCTGGTCCTGGGGCGGAAACGTCGCCACCAGCGCCCCGCCTTCGCTCAGCAGCGCGACCGAGGTGCCGCGCTCCAGCTGCACGGCGGCATAGAAGTTGTCGAAGTAGCTCGCATCGAGCAGCGCTCCGATCGCGCCGTCGAGGCGCCCTCCCGGGCCTTCGAGGCGGCGCGCCAGCGGCACGGCCCAGCGGCCGGTCGACAAGCGGCGCACCGATTCGCCGGCGAAGGCGTGGTCGCGTGATCGGGTCTGCAGCTCGCCCATCAGGTCGCTGCCCTCCACGCTGCTGGGCGGAGGCGGGAACGAGGTCGAGCTGTTCAGACGCGCGCCCTGCGCATCGGTGACGAACACCGTCGCCACATCGCTGAACTGATCTCGCTGCGCCGCCAGCTCCTCGTGCATCTGGCGAGAATCCAAGGGCGGAAGGGTTCGGTCCCGGTAGGCATCGGCCACCGAGCGCAGCATGATGTCCACGGTCTGCAGCGAGCGGCGCGTTTGCTCGGCGAACACGCGCGCCAGCGCATCGATCTCGTGCTCGGCGCGCTGCTGCGCCTCGCGATGGCTTCGATCGAGCTCGTACAGGGCGCTGATCGCCAGCGCGACCACGAACAGCACGGCGGAAACCACGAGCACCGATGTGAACTTCAGCGGTTGAACTGGGCTTGGAGCCTCCGGTGATCGCGGTCTCATGGTGCGTCTGCCTGAGTTCGGCATGCTAGGCGCATCGGCGTCCGATCGCCACCGGAGCGGAGCGCTGTCCGATCACAAGTGAGACCCAGCGACCGGAGACCGTCAACGCCGCTAACCCCCGCGCTGCGCCAATCGGCAGACGCCTGATGGTCAATCCTTCCATCTTCACGCCGGGTCCGCCGGTCGCGCATGCAGTCATGTGCGGGTTGTGCCTCGCCCTGGGCCTGCTGACCACAGGATGGCACTACGAAGTGCTGCGTGGATTCGGATCGTTCGTTCCACGCGGTGCCGCCAGCGGCCGGGGACGGATGCTGGCGGTGCTGCTCGGCATCATCGTCGCGCACGCGCTCGAGGTGCTCGCGTATGCAGGGACGTACTACCTCCTGGCGCGCCATGGCGGGATCGGATCGCTGGGCGGATCGGCTGCGCCGTCGTTCGATGCGTCGATCTACTTCTCTTTCGAGACCTATTCCTCGCTGGGCTACGGCGACATCGTGCCGACCGGCGCGCTGCGCCTGCTGGCGGGTGCGGAAGCCCTGAATGGGCTGTTGTTGATCGGCTGGTCGGCGTGCTACGCGCACGCCGAGCTGGGCCCATTCCCGGGGCGCGGGGAGCGACGGAGATGACGCCGCGTACGCCGGCGGCGGCTCGCGCTAGGCGGCCACCAGCGGCAGGTAGATCGAGAACGCGCTGCCCTGTTCGGGTGCGCTCTTCACGTCGATCGCGCCCGCCAGGTCGGTGACGATGGCATAGACCAGCGACAGGCCGAGGCCGGTGCCCTGGCCGATTTCCTTGGTGGTGAAGAATGGCTCGAAGATGCGGGTCAGCGTCGCCTCCTCCATGCCGCATCCGTTGTCTTCCACGCTCAGACGCACGCAGCGGCCCGGCGCGAGCGTGCCGTGCGAGAAAGCTTGTCCGGCCCTGAACGCCGTGATCTCCAGCCCCACCCGCAGGGTGCCGCCGCCGCTCATGGCCTGGATCGCGTTGCCGCACAGGTTCATCACCACTTGGTGCAGCTGGGTCGCATCGCCGATGACGGCGACCGGCAGCACGCCAGGGCTCGACTCCAGGCGGATGTCGTCCGGGAGCGACCCCCGGACCAGCTCGAGCGTTTCCGCGACGACGGCGGCGATGTCGACCGGCTCGCGCTTGCCGCGTTGGCTGCGGCTGTAGGCGAGGATCTGTTCGACCAGCGCGCGTCCGCGGCTGGCGGCGGTGAGCACGTTCTGGACGTAGCGTTTGCGTGGCGAGCCCGCCGGCGCCTCGTCGAGGAGCATCTCGCCATAGGCGAGGATGCCGCCCAGGACGTTGTTGAAGTCGTGGGCGATGCCACCGGCGAGGCGCCCGATCGCTTCCATCTTCTCGGCCTGGCGCAGCCGGCGCCCCAGCCGCTCGTGCTCGGCTTCTGCGAGCTTGCGCTCGGTGACGTCCATGATCGCGCCGACGAATTCGACATGGCCCGCAGACTCGGGCAGCGCGTGAGCCAGGACATGGAGGTGCTTGACCCGGCCATCCGGCATTAGCAATCGGTACTCGGCGTCGAAGTTCGCGCCGCCGCGGGATGCCTCGTCGAGCACCTGTTGCAAACCGGCTCTGTCTTCCGGGTGCACCCCTCGGAGCAGCAGCTCGAGGCTCGGCGCGGCCGTCGGATCGAGCTCGAATATCCGATACGTTTCCACCGACCAGGAGATCCGCCCGCTCCGGACGCTCCAATCCCAGCTCCCGGTGGAGCTGATGCTCTGCCCTTGCGCCAGGAATGCCTCGCTGCGTTGCAGGTCGGCGTAGAGGCGGGCATTCTCCAGCGAGATCGCGGCCTGCGAGGCGAGCAGCTCCAGCACGGCGATGCGATCCCCCGTGAAGGCGCGCGGCGTCAGGTTGTTCTCGAGATAGAGCGCCCCGACGAGCTGGGTCTGCTTGACGATGGGCAGGCACAGGACGGATCTGGGTCGGGCCCGACGCACATACTCATCCGTCGAGTACAGGTTTCGGGCCGAAGCGTCGTCGAGGACCACGCTCTCGCGTGTTCGGATCGCATAGTGCAGCGCCGACCGGGGCAGATCCGCCGACGTGACCGGGGCGCGTCGAACGATCACCTCGACGGTGCCGTGGCCGGTGGTCGCCTCGGCCTCGATCTGCGGCTCGTCCCGGTGCAGGAGCACGAGCAGTCCGCGTTGCGCCCCGGCATGCTCCACGGCGATTCGCATCAGCTTTTCGATCAATCGGGGAAGGACGATCTCGCTCGACAGCGCTTGCGATGCCTTGATCACCGTCTCGACGTCGAGCTGCCCGACCGGCGTGCCGATCGTGGCGGTGGGAGAGGAGGGCGCGCTCTCCTGCAGATAGGGGTAGCGGTCGTCGAGCTGGCTGACCTTGCCGCTCGCGCCCCAACGTTCGTAGCAGTTCCGGGCGTTGCGCAGGCAGGGCCGGGCGAAGGTGTCGAGGCCGTGCGCCAGGTGGAACCGCGCGGCGGTCTCGTGAGCCAGCGCCTCGTTGTGGACGAAGCCGTGCTCGCGGGCCGACAGGATCGCCCGCTCGTACAGCCGCAGCGCATCGAGGCTGCGGCCCTCGATGCGGGCGACCTCGGCGGCGACGAGCACGGCGCGATTCTCGAAGTTCTCCGGGCAGTTCTCCGCCCACACCTCGAGTTGTCGGCCATGCGCGGCCAGCGCCTCGAGATTGCGGTCCCGCTCCTCTGCAGTGGCCGCGTCGTGATGCGCCGCAAGCGCGAGAGCGTCGTAGAAGTGGTACTCGGCCACCTCGAAGAACGACGGCGAGGTCCAGAGGAGCCGTCTCGCGTTCGTCGCGGCGCCGATGGCGCCGGCGTAGTCGTTCGCATAGACCCGGGCCTGGAGCTTGCGGATCCAGTACCAGCATTCGGGAAGCGCCAGACGCGGGTCGCTGCGCAGGTGATGCTCGAACGAGCTTTCCCCGAACCGGTCGTCGTCGAAGCAGCCGAACCGCGGGGTGAGGCCGCGCAGGGTCCGGATCAGGCCGAGCTGACCCGTGATGATGTCGACCACGAGACCGAAGCGGGCCCTGCGCGCGAAATCGAGTCCGTTCTCGGCTTCGCGCTGCGTATCGCCGAGTGCGTCTCCGCTCGCGAGAAGGTTGGTGTTGAGGTTGTTGCAGCTGTACGCCGCAAAGGTGAGGTCGCCGATCCTGTTCGCCGCGTCGAAGGCGCGACGGACCAGGTCCCGGCCGGTCTGGATGTGCCTCGTCCAGGGAATGACGAGGTTGCCGAAAGACATGTAGGCACGCGCCTGGTAGCGACGCAGTCCGCGGTTCTCGACCAGATCGTGGCCCAGCCTGCCGAATCGGAAGCCGGCCCGGTAGTCGCCGAAGTGCGGTCCGAGGATCATCCCCAGCCAGACGTAGGCGAAGCACGATCCGTCGCTGTTGCCGTGCTCGATGCTCAGGTTGACCATCCGGCAGATCACGAGCGAGAGCAGGTTCTGGTCGGTGAACAACGCCGGCGTCACGACTTCGGTCAGCACATCGAGGGTCAGCCGGCAATCCGGATCGTTCATCAGCGGCAGGTCGACGAGCTCCTCGATCGAACGGCTCCCGAGCTGCGACCAGATCCGGTCGTATTCGCCCTGCACGTCGGCCAGGGTTGGGTGCGCCGACCAGTGGACGCCGCCCCTGCGCAGGAATTCGAGGCAGACCTCGACGCCGCGGTCGCTGCGATCCAGGGTGGTGTAGAGCGTCAGGCGCAAGCGCGCGACGAAGGCCATGCCGGCATGGCTGCGCGCGCGCTGGGCAAGGATCGCGAGCCGTTCCTCCGCCGCGGCCCGGTCGCCGGTCATGAGCTCGCACTCGGCCCGGTGGTATTCGAGCTTGAAGGTGAGCTCGTAGCGCCGCTCCCACCCGTCGTCCGCCAGCAGCGCGCGGCCGGCGCCGAGATAGCTCAGCGCCGAGGCATAGGCCGTCGATGCCTTGGCGCGCTTGCCGGCGACCAGGTTCAGCTCGGCGACCCGCTCGCGCTCTTCTCGCGAGTCGATCAGCGCGGCGCCGCGATCGAGCTGATTCACGACATCGAAGACGTTCTCCTCGAGCTCCGCAGGCGCCATGCGCGACGCCAGCACCCGGCCGATCCGCAGGTGCGCCGCCGCGCGTTCGTCCTGCGCAATGAGTGCGTACGCCGCTTCCTGAACGCGGTCGTGGAGGAACGCGTAGCGGGTCTCCAGGCGCAGGATCAGTCCCGTACGGACGGCCTCCCACAGCGTGCCGTGAATCTCTTCTTCCGAGGCGCCGAGGACCCAGGTCAGGGTGACGATTTCGGCCACGTTGCCGAGACAGGCGAGCTGCTTGAGGGCTTCCTGCGTGCTGTCGGGCAGCCGCTTCAGCTTGCCGACCACGAGCTCCACGACATTGTCGGTGTAGCCCTTGGCGCGGATGCGCCCCAGGTCCCAACGCCACGCCGCCGCCTCCGCGTCGAATGCGAACAGCCCTTCCTCGGCCAGCGCGGTGAGGAACTGGATCGCGAAGAACGGATTGCCTGCGGTCTTCTCATGCACCAGCTGTGCCAGCGGCCGGGCGGCACTCTGCTCGCAATGCAGCGAATCGGCTACGAGGCGGCCGAGGTCGTCGAGTCGAAGGGGCGCGAGCACGATCTCCTCGACTTTCCCCCCCGCCTTGCGGATCGCCTCCAGCGTGCGCATGAGCGGGTGAGACGGGCTGACCTCGTTGTCGCGATAGGCCCCAACCAGAAGAACGTGACGGACATCCGGGTCGGTGACGAGGTGCTCCAGGAGCTCGAGGGTGGCGGCGTCCAGCCACTGCAGATCGTCGAGAAACAGGGCGAGCGGGTGCTCCGGCCGGGCGAACGCGCCGAGGAACCGTCGCAACACGGTCTGAAACCGGGTCTGCTCATCCTGCGGCGGAAGGTCCGGCACGGGCGGCTGCCTGCCAATGACGAACTCGACCTCCGGGATGAGGTTGACGATCAACTGGCCGTTCGGTCCTACCGCTTGCCTCAGGGCGTGGCGCCACTCCGACATCTCCGATTCGCTCTTGGCGAGGATCTGACGCACGAGCGTCTGGAAGGCCTGTGCCAGGGTCGCGTAGGGGATGTCGCGCTTGTACTGATCGAATTTGCCGGACGCGAAATGGCCCCGCGGCGGAACGAGGGCCTTGTGCAGCTCGCTCACGACCGACGACTTGCCGATACCCGAATAGCCGGAGACGAGGACCAGCTCCGCAGCACCGTTGACGACGACCCGGTCGAAGGCTGCGACAAGGGTGTCGATCTCGCGCTCGCGCCCGTACAGCTTCTGCGGCACCCGGAACCGGTCGCAGGCGTCGTGGGCGCCGAGCGGGAACGCGCCGATCCGGCCCTGCGCCTCCCATTGCCCCAGGCAATGCCGAAGATCGCTTTCCAGGCCGGAGGCGGTCTGGTAGCGCTCCTCGGCATTCTTGGCGAGGAGCTTCATGACGATCGTCGAGAGCGGCCCGGGGACCGCCGCGCGCTCGTCGGGCGGTGTCGGCTGACGCGCAATGTGGCAGTGCACCCACTCCAGCGGATCCGCGGCCATGAACGGCAGCGCGCCGGTGAGCATCTGGTAGAGGGTGACACCCAGGGAGTAGAGGTCGCTGCGCGCATCGATCGAGCGATTCATCCTGCCCGTCTGCTCGGGCGCCATGTAGGCGAGCGTGCCGGCAATGACCTCCGGCGGAGCGGACGCCTGGGCTTCATGCGGCAGTCGCGACGCGACCCCGAATCCGGTGAACCAGACCCGGCCGCCTTCGTCGGCCAGGACGTTCGCGGGTTTGATGTCCTTGTGGATCAGGCCACGCGCGTGAACCCGGCCGAGTGCCGTCGCCAGGCCGATGGCGAGGCGCAGAAAGCGCGGCAGCGCCAGAGGTTGGCCCCTGTCTCGATCGAGCAGACGATCCAGCGGCTCGCCGCCGGGGTCCT
>Ga0193752_1002784_pt1 | contig 12685 bp, 12 predicted proteins | sample H1c1metaG_FD_144924 | JGI IMG/M metagenome (GOLD analysis project Ga0193752, IMG submission 144924) | Soil microbial communities from a riparian zone of the East river system, Colorado, United States - H1c1 | ecosystem: Environmental > Terrestrial > Soil > Riparian zone | place: USA: East River... | reverse complement strand
TGAGCTCGCGCAGGATGGCGGGCCAGGTTTCCCACTTGTTGCCATGACGGCGCACCAGCAATCCGCGGACCTTGAGGTTATGCGCGAATTCCATGTCGGTCTCGCGATCGCCGACCATGGCGCTGGCGGCGAGATCGACATCGCGGACGTAGCCTTCGACGAGCTTGATCTGCGGCTTGCGGCAATCGCAGCCGTCGGTCTTGCGGTGCGGGCAGACGAACACCGCGTCGAACTCGATTCCCTGCGAGCTGAACGCATCCATCATGAACTGGTGCGGCACGTCGAACGCGGCCTGCGGAAAACTCTCGCTGCCGAGGCCGTCCTGGTTCGTGATCATCGCGAGTTTGAAACCGGCCTGCTGCGCCTGGCGCAATGCTGCGAACACGCCGGGCATGAAGCGGATCTTCTCGATCGAATCCACCTGTTCGTCGGGTGGTTCCTCGATCAGCGTGCCGTCGCGGTCGACGAACAATATGCGGGACTTGCTCAAGCCAGGCTCCGGATCAATCGATCGTTCTGTTCAGGGGTGCCCATCGAAATGCGCAGGCTGTGCGGCGACACGCTGCGCATGTCACGGATCAGCAGTTTCGCATCGCGGGCCGCGGCCAGCGCAACTTCCGCGTCGACGAAGTCGGCCAGCAGGAAATTGGTGACGCTGGGCCAGAGCTGGCGCAGGAACTTTCCGCCCCGCAGCGCCGCGCTCACGCGGTCGCGCTCGGCGCGCACCTGCGCCACGCGCTCACGTTGAACGGCGAGCTGCGGCGGTGCGAGCGTGGCCAGGACCGCCTCGATCGCGAGCTGCGGAATGGAATAGGGCGGGATGACCTTGGTCAGCAACGCGACGATTTCCGGGTGGGCGATCAGCGAGCCGACGCGCGCGCCGGCGAGGCCGAACGCCTTCGACAGCGTGCGCAGGACCACGAGATTCGGGAAACGCGCCAGCGACCGGGTGAGTGAAGGGTCGCCCGAGAACTCGATGTACGCCTCGTCGACGACCACCAGCGCCTTGCCGGCGAGCGCGACGATCACCTGCTCGACCGCGGCGGGATCCATCGCATTGCCGGTCGGGTTGTTAGGCGAACAGAGGAATACGACGCGAGTGTGGGCATCGCAGGCGGCGAGCACGCCCGCGGTATCGAGCGAAAAGTCCGCCCGCAACAGCGGCACCTCGCGCACCTGCGCGCCCTGGATACGCGCGGCGACGGAGTACATGCCGAAAGTCGGTGGGCAGATGATGACGTTGTCGATACCGGCGCGGCAGAAACCGCGCACGACGAGATCGATCGATTCGTCGCTGCCGCGGCCCGGCAGCAATTGCGCGGCGTCGACGCCGTAGAGTTCCGCCAGCCGCTGCGCGAGCGCATGCGGATGGGGTTCGGGATAACGATTGAGGCCGGCGAGCGAACGGTCGGTCTCCGCGCGCCACGGCAACTCGTTGGCATGCAGGCGATCGAACGCCGGATCCCAGCTGGCGTGCGAATACGCCTGCAACGCCACGATCTCGGGCCGTGCCAGCGCCAGGATGCTGCTCATGGGCCGCCACCCGCGAGCGCGTCGAGCCGCACCCTCACGGCGCTGCCGTGCCCATCGAGGCCTTCCAGGTCCGACAGCGTGATGGCCGTCGGCCCGAGCGCGCGCAACCCTTCGGCGCTGAGTTCCTGCACGGTGATCCGCTTCTGGTAGTCGAGCAGTGAAACGCCGCTGTAGCTGCGCGCGTAGCCGAAGGTAGGCAGCACGTGATTGGTGCCCGAGCAGTAGTCGCCGATCGATTCGGGCGACCATTCACCGATGAACACCGAGCCCGCGTTCTCGACCTGCGGCAGCAGCGCACGCGCGTCGCGCGTCTGGATGATCAGGTGTTCGGGCGCGTATTCGTTCGAGACCGCGACGGCGGTAGCGAGATCGGGCACCAGGATGCAGCGGCTCGCCGCCATCGACTGCGCGACGACGTCGCGCCGGCTCAAGAATGCAGTCTGCACGGCCAGTTGTTCGCCGACCGCTTTCACCAGCGCGGCGGACGTCGTGACGAGCAGCACCTGCGCGAGGCTGTCGTGTTCGGCTTGCGCGAGCAGATCGGCGGCGACGAAACGCGCATTGGCGGAATCATCGGCGATCACCAGCACCTCGGAAGGTCCCGCCGGAAGATCGATGGCCGCGCCGGCCGGATCGGCCGCGACGATTTGCTTGGCGGCCGTTACCCAGGCGCTGCCGGGGCCGAAGATCTTGTCGACCTTGCGGACGCTGTCGGTTCCGTAGGCGAAGGCGGAAATGGCTTGCGCACCGCCCATCTTGTAGACCGTATCGACGCCGCACAGCTCTGCGGCCACGAGCACCGCGGCGTGCACCGTGCCGTCGCGCCCGGGCGTGCTTGCGATCGCGCGTGTCCGGCATCCCGCGATTCGCGCGGGCACCGCCAGCATGATGGCGGTGGAGGGCAGCGGCGCCGAACCCGCCGGCACATATAGACCGACACTGCCGATCGGGCGCGTGATGCGTTCGCAGACGACGCCGGCCATGGTTTCGACCCGCAACGGCGCCGAGCGCTGCGCCTCGTGAAAGGCCGTCACGTTGGTCACGGCGCGTTCGAGCGCGGCGATCTGCGCGGCGCTCAAGGCCGCGCGCGCCGCGCGAAATTCGGCGGCGCTGACGCGCAGCTCGTCGAGCGCCGGGCCGCCGAACTGCTGCGTGTAGCGGCGTACCGCGGCGTCGCCTTCGGCGCGCACGGCTGCGATGACCGCCGCGGCCTCACGAAACACTTCATCACGGCTATCGGCCGCGGGGCGCGCCAGGGCCGCGCGCCGCTCTTCAAATGATGCGGTGTTCCAGTCGACGTATTTCATCTACGCGAGCATCTTCTCGACGGGCAACACCAGCAGCGAGCTCGCGCCGGCTTTCTTCAGGCTCTCGAGCGTCTCCCAGAAGACGTTCTCGCGGCAGACCGCGTGGATGGCGACCTTGTCGCTGCCTTCGAGCGGGATGATCGTCGGCGATTCGCTGCCGGGCAGCAGGCGGCGGATCTCGGCCAGCGCCGAACGCGGCGCATGCAGCATGATGTATTTGCTTTCCTTGACCTGCTGGACGCCGTCGATGCGCATCAGCAGGCGTTCCACCCACTCCTGCTTGATCTCGGAAAGCGCCACGGGCGTGCGGATCAGCAGCGCCTGGCTTTGCAGCACCGTTTCGACCTCGCGCAGGTGATTGGCCTGCAGCGTGGAGCCGGTCGACACCAGGTCGCAGATGAGATCGGCGCGGCCCAGCCGCGGCGCGATCTCCACCGCGCCCGACAACGTGACGATCTCCGCGGTGATGTTGCGCTCGCGCAGGTAACGCTCGAGCGTGAACGGGTAGGTGGTCGCGATGCGTTTGCCCGAGAGCGTACGCGGGCCTTCGTAGCTGAACCCGTCGGGCACCGCCAGCGACAGGCGGCAGCGCCCGTATTCGAGCGTCCCGACTTCGATGAAATTCGCCGCGTGACCGCGCGAGATGAGCTCGAGGCGTTTCTCCTCGAGCACGTTGCGGCCCACGAGCCCGAGGTCGCAGACGTCTTCCTGCACGAGATCGGGGATGTCGTCGTCGCGCACGAACAGCACGTCGAGCGGCATGTTCTCGCCGAAACCCATGAGCTGGTCGCGGCCGCGGGAGAGCTTGAGCCCGCAGCTCTTCAACAACTCGAGCGATGGGTCCGTGAGGCGGCCCGACTTCTGTACGGCGAGCTTGAGGCGTTGGTCTTTGTCGTTGGGAATCATGGTTGGCCGATGGAGCAGGTAAGCGAAGGGAAGCTCGGGAGGAGCCGGGGACGAACTCTCAGGCGTGACGCTGCAGACGGTTCACGACGATCGAATAACCGCCGTTGCCGTCGGCCAGGCAGCGCGCCACCCGCCCGATGGTGGTGACGCTGACGCCGGTGAGGCGGTGGATCTCGCGGTAGGGCACACCTTTTTGCAGCCAGTCCACGACCGCCCAGCGGTCGGCAATGGCCTGCAGCTCGGCCGGCGTACACAGGTCGCGAAAGAAGGCACGGCACTCGTCCACGTTCTTGAGCGTGAGCACGGCCGCGAACAGGCTGCGCTCGGAAAGCGCCTCCTGGCGGGCCGTGACGTTGCGGTGCTGCTTCATGAATTAATGTACTAACGCGTTAATACGGTGGCGCAACATATCCGTGGCGCTGCGGAAATGCAAGCCAAATGCTTGCGCTCGTGAGAACCGGCTCATAGAATCCGCGCACTCATCGAGACCGGCTGAGGGATTGGGCCCAAAGACGCCGGGGCAACCGCCACCAACGTGGAAAGGTGCCACATCCTGCGGAAACGCCTCTGGCGGTTCCGGCAGATGAGCAGCCTCAAACTCCCGACGTCGGGAAGTGGGGGTGTCGTGCACCTTGCGCGACTGCTCGTTACGGATGCCGCTGAGCGGAGCATTCGATGAGCAACGACAACAAACCGGTTTCGATCCACGACGCAACGGCCGCCGCGAGCAACGCTCAACAGGTGCGCGAAGGCGTACTGGCCGTTCCGGGCGAACTCAAGCTGCATTTCGGCGGCAAACTTCCGTCCGTGTCCATCGCCTGGCGCATCGCGGGCCCCGCGGGCGCGCCGGTGGTCGTGGCGCTCGGCGGGATTTCCGCTTCGCGCCGCGTGTGGATCCCCGAAGAAGCGCGCGGCGGCTGGTGGCACGAAGTGGTGGGGCCGAAGCTCGCGCTCGACACGCAACGGTTTCGCGTCCTGAGCTTCGACTACCTCGGCGCCAGCGCCGATTCCACCGGCCCGCGCGATGGCGCGCCGTTCCCCACGGTCTCGGCCTACGACCAGGCCGAACTACTGCTGCGCCTCATCAACCATCTCGGCATCGCGTCGTTGCGTGCCATCACGGGCGCGTCGTATGGCGGCATGGTGGCGCTGGCCTTCGGCGAACGTTACCCGGATCGCGTCGCACGACTCATCGTCGTCAGCGCCGCGGATCGCGCGCACCCGATGGCGAGCGCCTGGCGCGTGGTGCAGCGGCGCATCGTGAAGTTCGCGATCGAATCCGGACAACCAGCGCAGGGCCTCGAGCTCGCGCGCGCCTTGGCGATGGCCACCTATCGCAGCCCGGAGGAGTTCGCCGCCCGCTTTTCGGGCGCCCCGCGCCGCAACGAGCAGGACCAGCACGTGTTGCCGGTCGAGGAATACCTGTTCGCGCGCGGCGCCGAATACGCGCAACGTTACCGGCCGGATTCCTTTATTTGTCTGTCCGAATCCATCGACCTGCATCGCGTCGATACGGCGCGCATCTTCGCGCCGGTCACCGCGATCGCGGTGCGCGAGGATCAACTCGTGCCGCTCGGCGACATGCGCGCGATGGTCGCGCGGCTGCCGAACGCCGAGCTGCACGAGATCTCATCGGTGTACGGACACGACGCATTTCTCAAGGAGAACCGGCGTCTCGCGCCGATCTTCGGCAACGCATTAAACGACCCAACAGGTACCGCCGGATGACGAAGCTGACCCTGGACACCCGCGCCGTGCGCGCGGGCCTCGAAAACTGCGACGTGACGGGAGCCGTGGTGCCGCCACTGCACCTGTCGTCCACTTATGCCTTTCGTGGCTTCGGGGACAAGCGCAAATACGACTACAGCCGCTCGGGCAATCCGACGCGCGATTTGTTGGCCGGTGCACTGACCGATCTCGAGGGAGGCGTGGGTGGAGTCATCACCGGATCCGGCATGGGCGCCATTACGCTGGTCGGGCACATCCTGCCGGTGGGAGCGCGGGTCATCGCGCCGCACGACTGCTACGGCGGCACGTTTCGGCTGTTCACCGCCTGGAAGAAGCGTGGCGAGCTCGACGTGGAGTTCGTCGATTTCGGCAACGCGGCTGCGGTCAGCGCGGCCCTGTCGAAACCCGCGGCGCTGGTGTGGATCGAGACGCCCAGTAATCCCTTGTTGCGCATCACCGACATCGCCGACATCTCGAAGCGCGCGCACGCGCTCGGCGCGCTGGTGGCGGCGGACAACACATTCCTGTCACCCGGCTGGCAGCAACCCCTCGCGCTGGGCGCGGACATCGTGGTGCACTCGACCACAAAGTACATCAACGGCCACAGCGACGTGGTCGGCGGCGCCGTCATCGCGGCAAAGCAGGACGTCGCGGAGCAGTTGGCGTGGTGGGCGAATTGCCTGGGCCTCACCGGCTCGGCCTTCGACAGCTACCTCACGCTGCGCGGTTTGCGCACCCTGCACGTGCGCCTGCGGGAGCATGGCCGCAATGCGCAGGCGGTCGCGGAATTCCTCGCCCGCCAGAAGAACGTCAAACACGTCTATTTCCCGGGCCTTGCCGCGCATCCGGGCCACGACATCGCCAAGCGGCAGCAGAGCGGCTTCGGCGCGATCGTCACGCTGGAAGTCGCCGGTGGACTCGAAGGCGCGAAGAAATTCTCCGAAGCGCTCGAGCTGTTCTCACTGGCCGAATCGCTCGGTGGCGTCGAGAGTCTCGTCGCTCATCCCGGCACGATGACCCATGCGGCCATGGCGCCGGAAGCGCGTGCGGCGGCCGGCCTGGTCGACGGGTTGCTGCGGCTGTCCATCGGCATCGAATCCACCGACGACCTGCTGCGCGACCTCGCCGTCGGCATCAAGGCGCTCGGGTAGCTAGTCCGCGAGCTCGCCGCAGGTCACGTTGGTGACCGCGGCGGTGATCGCGCTCGCGCGGTCGGAGGCCATGAGCACTGCCGCGTTGGCGATCTCCGCCATCCGCGGCATGTGTTTGAGCATGGTCTTGTCCGCGATATCCGCTTCGAATGCTTCGCGCGTCACGCCGGCGAGCCTGGCGTGATCGGCGATCGCAGCGGCCACGCCCGCGGCATCGGGCGAACCCGAGGAACGCAGCGTCACCACGCGAATGTTGTCGGGACCGGCCTCGACGGCGAGCTGGCGGCACAGGCCTTCCATGGCAGCGCACGCGACGCCGAAGCCACCACTGCCGGCATAAGGTTTGCGCGCGACCTGCGCCGTGAGCATCAGGATCACGCCAGCGCGGCGGGGCGCCATGTGGCGGGCCGCCGCCGTCGCGGTGAGGAACTGCGTCCGCATGGCATCCGCGATCGTGATGTCGAACGCCTCGGCGCTCATGCGCATCAACGGCTGGCCCTGCGTGTCCCGCAGGCTGACCAGGTTGAAGGAAATATCCAGCCGGCCGTGTGTCTCCATGACCTGCTCCAAATGAGTTTCGATCGCCTCACGATCGAACGCATCGAACACGGCGACCGTTGCCTTGCCGCCGGCGGTGGAAATCGCGATGGCGACCTCTTGCAACGTCGCGAGCGTGCGTCCGACCAGCAGCACGTGTGCGCCTTCGGCAGCGAACGCGCGCGCGACGCTGCTGCCGATGGAGCCCGCGGCGCCATACACGACGGCGACCTTGCCTTCGAGCAGGCGCGGCCGTTCCGTGGACAGCACTCCTTTCGATTTCACCGCACCAGCGGCGGTGAGCGGCATGGCCGCCGCGGCACTGGCGGCGAGCAAATGCCTGCGGGTCATCGCTTCGATGGACTTGTCCGCGGCGGGAGAGGGAAGTGGGGACATGACGGCTCCTTCACCGGCAACGTGTCGGTTCGAACAACAATTCGATATAGCGATGCAGATGATCGATGCTGTCGAGCGCGACCCGCCGATCCTGGCTCGCCTTGGCCATGATGAACGCGCCCTGGATCACGGCCTGGATGTGCACCGCCAGCGTGGCGGCGCGCAATTTCGCGACTGGATAGGCCGCGAGCGCCGCGCCGATCATCTGTTCGAGCATGGCGACGTGATTGCCGATCGTTGCCGCGCAGGCGGCGCGGATTTCGGGATGGGTTTCGTGCGTTTCCTGGATCGTCGTGCCGGCGTAGCAGCTGAATTCCCAGACTTCGCCGGCCAGCAACTCCTTGCGATAACTCACGTACCCGAGCAGCCGCTCGAGCGGGTCGGGCTTTGCGTTGTAGCGCGCCGCCGCGAACACCTGCGAAGCGCGCTCATTCCAGGCGCCGGCGGCCGCGATCGCAAGCTCTTCCTTGCTGGCGAAGTGGTGGAAGAAGCTGCCCTTGGTGACGCCGGCGGCCGTGCAGACGTCTTCGACGCGGGTGGCGGCGTAACCATTGGAGCGCACGAGGTCGATCGCGGCGGCCAGCAGGCGCGTGCGGGAATTTTCAACGGCCATGAATCACCATACCCAGCGGTACGGCGAACCATACCGATGGGTACGTAGGCGGTCAAGCCCGGGCGATCAGCCCGTCGTCAGTTGCGCGAGCACCGCGTCGCCCATGCGGCGCGTCGACATCGACGGCCGGCCGTGCTCGGCGATGTCGGCGGTGCGCGCGCCGGCGGAGATCACGCGGTCCACGGCCTGTTCGATCGACTCGGCTTCGCGCTCGAGCTTGAGCGAGTGACGCAGCAGCATCGCGACGCTCAGGATGGTCCCGATCGGGTTCGCGATTCCCTTGCCCGCGATGTCCGGTGCCGACCCGTGGATGGGTTCGTAGACGCCGCGGCTGCCGTCGCCGAGCGATGCCGACGGCAACACGCCTAGTGAACTCGCCAGCATGGCGCCTTCGTCGGTCAGGATGTCGCCGAACATGTTCTCGGTGAGCATCACGTCGAAGTCGCGCGGTCGCTTCAGCAGGTGCATGGCCGCCGAATCGACCAGCATGTGTTCGAGCTCCACCTGCGGAAACTCGGAATGGATGACGTGTTCGGCGATCTCGCGCCACAGCCGCGAAGTCTCGAGCACGTTCGACTTGTCGATCGAGACGATCTTCTTGCGGCGGGTCATCGCCAGGCGGCCGGCGACGCGCGTGATGCGTTCGATTTCGCTGGCCGAGTAACTGCACAGGTCGGTCGCGAGTGTCGCCGTGCGCGTCTTCGCGCCGAAGTAGATGCCGCCGGTCAGCTCGCGCACGAAGACGAGGTCGACGCCGTCGAGGATCTCGGGTTTGAGCACGGACGAGTCACGCAGGGCAGGGTGCAGCTTGATCGGGCGCAGGTTCGCGTACACGCCGAGCTCGCGGCGCAGCCGCAGCAACCCTTGCTCAGGACGCACCGCGGCGGAAGGACCCCACTTCGGCCCGCCGATCGCGCCTAACAGGACTGCGTCTGCGGCGAGGCATACGTCGAGCGTCGATTGCGGCAGCGGGTCGCCATGCAGATCGATGGCGATGCCACCGAACGGCGCGTTCGTGAGCGTGAACTCGTGGCCGAAACGCTTGCCGACCTGTTCGAGGACCCGAACGCTCTCGTCGACGACTTCGGGGCCGATGCCGTCACCGGCGATGACGGCTATCTGTGCTTTCACTGGGGCGACGCCTTCATCGGGACTTGTGTTCGTAGGTTGAAATCGCCGCGCTCTGCGACAGCAGGAAGCCGAGCTCATCGATACCGTTGAGCAGGCAGTACCGCGCAAAGCCTTCGAGCGGAAATTTCACGGCGGTGCCGTCCGGCAGCGTCAGCGTGGTGGATTCCACGTCGATGGACACCTCGACGCCGGGATGGGCCAGCAGCCAGGCGTGGGTCGATTCGTCGACCACCAGCGGCAGCAAACCGTTCTTGAGACTGTTGGTGCGGAAGATGTCCGCGAACTCGGTGCTGATCACCGCCTGGATGCCGAAGTCGAGCAGCGCCCAGGCCGCATGTTCGCGCGAGGAACCGCAGCCGATGTTGCGGCCGGCGACCAGGATGTGCGCGCCCACGGCTTCGGGCTTGTTCAACTCGAAGTCGGGTCTGGGATTGCCGGCGGCGTCGTAACGCCAGTCCGCGAACAGATGTATGCCGAAGCCGGCCTTCGAAGTCGACGTGAGGAATCGCGCCGGGATGATCTGGTCGGTGTCGATGTTGGTCGCGGGCAGGGCGACGGTGCGGGATCGAATGGTTTTTACGGCAGCCATTTTGTTAGTTGGTGAATTCACGCGGATCGGTCACGCGTCCGCGGATCGCGGAGGCGGCGGCGGTTTCGGGGCTGGCGAGCAACGTGCGCGCGCCCTTGCCCTGGCGGCCTTCGAAATTGCGATTGCTGGTGCTGATGGAATAGTGGCCGGCGGGAACGAGGTCGCCGTTCATGCCGAGACACATCGAACAACCGCTCTCGCGCCATTCGGCGCCGGCGGCGAGAAAGACCTGGTCGAGGCCTTCGGCCTCGGCAGCGCGTTTGACCGATTGCGAGCCCGGCACGACCAGCATCTTCACGCCCTGCGCGAGCTTGTGACCGCGCAGGACACGCGCCGCATTGCGCAGATCCGACAAGCGGCCGTTGGTGCAGCTGCCGACGAACACGTTGTTGACGGGCACATCGGCGATGGCTTCGCCGGCCGTGAGGCCCATGTACGCCAACGCCTTCTCGAACACCGCGTCGCCGCTGGCCGGGACGTTGCCCGTGATCGGCGCCACCATGCCGGGATGCGTGCCGTAGGTGACCATGGGAACGAGCGACGCGGCATCGATGTCGACCGAGCGGTCGAAACCTGCGCCCGGGTCGCTCGGTAGTTTGCTCCAGCGCGCGACCGCCGCGTCCCACTCGGCGCCCTTGGGCGCGCGCGGAGTGGCGGCGAGATATTCGAACGTGGTGGCGTCGGGCGCGATCATCCCGGCGCGCGCGCCGGCTTCGATCGACATGTTGCAGATGGTCATGCGCTCGTCCATCGACATGGCTTCGATCGCGGGCCCGCGGAATTCGAGCACGTACCCGGTACCGCCCGAGACACCGATCTTGCCGATGATGGCGAGGATCAGGTCCTTCGCCGTGACGCCCTTCGGCAGCCGGTTGAGCACGTTGATCGCGAAGGTCTTCGGTTTTCGCTGCAACAGGCACTGCGTCGCCAGCACGTGACCGACTTCGGTGGTGCCGATGCCGAAGGCGAGGGCGCCGAAGGCGCCATGGGTCGAGGTGTGGCTGTCACCGCAAACGATGGTCTTGCCGGGCTGCGTCAGCCCGAGCTCGGGTCCGATGATGTGCACGATGCCGCGCCGGCTGTCCTGCAGGTTGAACAGCTCGACGCCGAACTCGGCGGCGTTGATCTCGAGTTGTTTGACCTGCCGGGCGGCTGAATCCACCGCGATCGGCACGCCGCCGAAGACCTGCTCGGTGCGCGTGGGCGTCGAATGGTCCATGGTCGCGAGCGTCAGATCGGGGCGGCGCAGCCTGATGCCACGCGAACGCAGCTCGGTGTACGCCTGCGGCGTGGTCACTTCATGCGTGAGGTGCAGATCGATGAACAATACGGCGGGCGTGTCGGCGGTCTCGGCGACGACGACGTGGTCGTCCCATACCTTTTCGAACATTGTCTTGGGTGAAGTTGCCATAGCTAGTTAGGGTGGTGTCAGGCAGGGAAAGTCGGGATAACTCGATTCGAGTGCCTCAGTCGAATCGAGTTATCCCGACTTTCCCTGCCTGACACCGCTTCCTTATCCCGCCACCGCCGCTCTCGGCGCATTCATGTCTACGTAGTCGAGCCAGCCACGCTTGTCGTCGGCCTTGCCCTGGACGAGCGCGAAATACGCCTGCTGCAGTTTCGCCGTGATCGGACCGCGCTTGCCGTTGCCTATCTGGATCGCATCGACCGAGCGGATCGGCGCGACTTCGGTCGCGGTGCCCGTGAAGAACAGCTCGTCCGCGAGATACAGCATCTCGCGCGGAACCGCGATCTCGCGCACCTCGATGCCGGCGTCCTTCGCGAGTGTCATGACGGTATGGCGCGTGATGCCATTCAGCAGCGAATGGGCGACGCCCGGCGTGTACAGCACGCCATCCTTCACGATGAACAGGTTCTCGCCGGCGCCTTCGCTGACAGTGCCATCGGTCGACAGGCCGATACCCTCGACGAATCCGAGCCGCTTCGCCTCGAGGCCGATGAGCTGGCTCGACAGGTAATTGCCGCCGGCCTTCGCCATCGCGGGAATCGTGTTGGGCGCCACGCGCTGCCAGGACGAGACGCAGACATCCACGCCTTCGTCTTCGGCGGCGCCGAGATACTTGCCCCATTCCCAGCCGGCAATTGCGACTTCGATGGGCGGATCGATCTTCGGCACGACACCGGCCTCGCCATAGCCGCGGAATGCCACGGGTCGCAGATACGCGCCGCGCGCCAACCCGTTCTGCGCGATGACCTCGCGCTGCGCGTGGTTCAACTGCTCCTCGGTGAACGGGATGTTGATGCGGTAGATCTTCGCGGAGTCGAACAGGCGCTTCGTGTGATCGCGCAGGCGGAAAATCGCCGGACCCCGCGGCGTCTCGTAGGCGCGCACGCCCTCGAACACCGATGAGCCGTAGTGCAGGGCGTGTGACAACACGTGCACGGTCGCCTTTTCCCAGGGGACCAGCTTGCCGTTGAACCAGATGTATTTCGTTGCGGGTATGGGCATTTCAGATGACTCCGTTTAGACCGCGGTGCGGGCAATACGCGCGCCGCCGGTCCGTTCCTCACGCGTGCGCTGCAAGTTCGCCTGCGAGAGTTCGATTCGATTGATCACTTCGAGGAAGGCCTGTGTGGCGGACTCGACGATGTTGGTGGACACGCTCGAGCCACGATAAGTGCGCGCATTGTACTCCACGTACACCAGCGCCTCGCCCTGTGCGTCTTCGCCGGCCGAGACGCTGCGCACCTCGAACTTGCGCAGCACGACCTGCACGCCGGTGGCGCGCTCGATCGCTTTCAGTGCAGCGTCGACCGGGCCGTCGCCGGTGGC
>Ga0193752_1002783_pt1 | contig 12693 bp, 7 predicted proteins | sample H1c1metaG_FD_144924 | JGI IMG/M metagenome (GOLD analysis project Ga0193752, IMG submission 144924) | Soil microbial communities from a riparian zone of the East river system, Colorado, United States - H1c1 | ecosystem: Environmental > Terrestrial > Soil > Riparian zone | place: USA: East River... | reverse complement strand
GGCGAACCTGCAGCTCGACGCGGTCTGCTACAACGCGTTCATCCAGGAACAGTCGCTCGGCATTCATTACAACCAGACGAACGACCTGCTCGACTACCTGAAGGATCCATCGGTGTTCGAGTACAAGGACGGCCACGTGGCCATTCCGCAGGGCCCGGGGTTGGGCATCGAGATCAATGAGGAGTTCGTGGTTCGCGCGGCTGAGACTGGCCATCGTTGGCGCAATCCCGTCTGGCGTCATGCCGATGGGAGCTTCGCGGAGTGGTAAATTGTCGTCCCGAGCGTAGTCGAGGGCGTTTTTAGGCGTTGGTTCTCGATCTCTGCTCGGTCGTCAGCGGGCACTCCCTCCGACGGCCACTTCGCACGTAGGTCGTTCCCGGCTGGCACCGGGAACGAGCGCGCTCAGAAGCCGTCTCCGCGAGCGCCCGCCTTCCTCCCGCAAGCTTCTCGACCGAAAGACCGCGTGTTTTTCCCTCGCGAGGAGGGGGTGGGAATCCAACGGCGTTTGGCGTTGTTCGACTTCAGACGCGGTTGTCGTTGAGGACGTTGGGAGCGTGGGTGGAGGGAGTGCGCGTTCCTGGAGACGGCATCTGGAGCGCGCTCGTTCCCGGTGCCAGCCGGGAACGACCTACGTGCGCAAGTGGCCGTCGGAAGGAATGCGCGCGACCGACCGCGCTCCAATCCAACCCTAGAACCCGAGCCCCTTCGTACTAGTCCGAATCCGCATCAGCTTGTGATCGGCCGTCATGTACAACGTCGACCCATCGTCACCGAAGGCGACATTTGCCGTGCGCTCGCCGGTCATGATTGTGCCCAGGTGCTTGCCCGCTGCGTTGAAGATCAACACGCCACCCGGCCCTGTCGCAAAGAGATTTCCCTTCGCGTCGACTTTCATGCCGTCGGCTGAACCGATCCGTCCCTGCGCCGCGAGTGGGCCCGGATCGAAGAACACACGTCCCCGCGCGATCGTGCCATCAGGCTGAAGATCGTATGCCATGTAGATCGGCTTCGCTCCATCTGACACGGCGACATACAGCGTCTTTGCGTCCGGTGAAATCGCGATCCCATTCGGCCGAGTGAGCTCCTTCGTCAACAGGGTGACCTCACCGTTCGGCTTCAGACGATAAACGCCGGCGAACGGTAGCTCCTTCGTCTTGTTCGCGTCGAGGCCGTCGAGACCGTACGGCGGATCGGTGAAGTAGATGTCGCCATTCGGATGGAAGACCAGATCGTTCGGACTGTTGAGACGCTTGCCTTCATAGCGATCGGCGAGCGTCGTCCTCGTGAAGATCGAATCGTTGATCCGCGCGATCTGTCGATTGCCATGATCGGCGACGACGAGCTTGTCGTTCGCATCGAACGCCAATCCATTCGTGCCCAGCTCACGCCCGAATGGAGTCGCGCCATTGTAACCGGCCGGACGCAGGAAGACGGAAATACCCTGCCCTTCCTTCCAGCGATTGATCGTGTTGTTCGGGATGTCGCTGAACAGCAGATAGCCGCCGCTCTTTCTCCACACCGGGCCCTCGGTCCAGGCGAATCCCTCCGCCAGCTTCTCGATGTGCGCATCGCGCGGAACGAGCGCATCGAACGCTGGATCGAGTCGCTCGATGCGGCCGATCGTCTGCGCGCCGGCGGGGGCAGTGAGAACGACGATGCACAGCACAGCAGCGTAAAGACGACGCATGCGATGAGCCTCGGAGAGAGAAAGAGCAGGTCCCTCGGTCGCGCTTCGCGCTCCTGTCGGGACGACACCTTTGCCGCAGGTCCCTCGGTCGCGCTTCGCGCTCCTGTCGGAACGACATCCACTTGTCGTCCCGAGCGAAGTCGAGGGACCTGCTTTTTAGCGGCTGGCCAAAACTGGAGCCTCTTCCCTCGCTGTCAACCGCTCACTGCACCGCGTCCCGCTTCAGCCCATCGCCGCGCACAAAGAACCCCGGCAGCGACACCGGCACCACGCCGCCAATCGGCGCTCGGCCCAACACCGCACGCGCCGCAGCGCGCTCCATAGCATCGGCCACACCGTACGTCACGAGATACGTACCGACGTGCGGAAACTGCCTGATCAAGTACGGGTTGCCGAGCGAAACGACCACCACCTTCTCGCGCGTCGCCAGGGAGTCGATCCAATCGGCGATGTGCGACGGAATCGCAAAGCGCCCCTCACCCTCGATGCGCCGCACGTACGTCGCAACGATGATCCGGTCTGCGCCCTGCGCCACTCGCGCGATCGAGTCCAAGGAGCTCGCCGACACCGACGGACCAACCTTGAACGCCCGTACCCCAGCGCCTCGACCCACCTCGGCCGCGAACGCCTTGCCGGCGCGCAGCTCCGTCTCCGGCATGTACTGCACGAGCACCGTCCGACCTCGACGCACACCGGGAATGAGATTCGCCGAGTCGCGCAGCAGCGTCACCGCGCGCTGCGCGATGTCCGCCGCGAGAGCGCGATGCTCCGGCGAGCCCACGATGTCGCGCAGCGTGTCGAGCGCCACGATCGGATGAAATGCGATGCCGGTGCGCGCCTTGAGCTCGAGCACACGCCTTACGGCAGAGTCGATGCGTGCACGCGTGATGCGTCCGCTCTCGACAGCGGCGACCAACGCATCGACGGCCTTCGACGGATCCGTCGGCTTGAGCAACACATCAGCCCCCGACTGCACGGCCAGCACCGAGCTCTCTTCCGTCGTGTAGCCCTTGCCGATGCCACCCATCGTCATCGCATCGGTGATCGCGAGTCCGGAGAAATGCAGCTTGTCGCGAAGCAATCCGGTGATGATCTTCGGCGCGAGCGTCGCCGGCGTAACGCTGTCTCCCTGCACGGCGGGCAGCGCGATGTGCGCCGTCATCACCATCCCTGCGCCAGCGTCGATCGCCGCTGCGAACGGCACGAGCTCCACCGAATCGAGACGCGCCGCGGACGCAAGCACGATCGGCAGACGCGCATGCGAGTCCACGTCGGTGTCGCCATGTCCGGGAAAGTGCTTGATCGTCGCCATGACCCCAGCGTCCTGCGAGCCCCTCACGAACGCCGCCGACAGGCGCGCCACCTGCTTGGGATCTTCGCCGAACGAGCGCGTGTTGATGACCGGATTGGCCGGATTGTTGTTGACGTCCACCACCGGCGCGAAGTTCATGTAGATGCCGACAGCCTTCGCCTCGCGACCGATCGCGCGTCCGACGTCGTAAGCGTCCTGCTCGCGACCCGTCGCGGCAATCGCCATCGCGTTCGGAAAGACTGTCGCTCCGCCACCATCCAGCATGTAGTGCGAGAATATGCCGCCCTCGAGACGTCCGAGATTCGGCTCGAGATCCGATCCGACCATCAACGGTACCTTCGACGCACGCTGGAACGCGTTGAGCTTCGCCGCCACTTCAACTGGCGACCCGAGCGACATCGTCATCCCACCGATGTGATCGCGCTCGATCCACCGCATCACCTCGGCGAAGCTCGAGTCGTGCGTGTTCGTGTAGTCGCCGAGCACCCAGACGTTGACCATCTGTCCGACGCGCTCACGGAGGCTGAGCGACTCGAGCGTGCGCTCCACCCACTGCGACTGCGCCTTGGTGAGCGGCGAGCGTGGATCCAGGTTGCTTGTCGGCGACGAAGCCGCGCGCGGCACTGTCGCCATGGCGGGTCTGTCCGGGCCACTCACCGTGGGCGGGAGCTGCGATGTCGTCGTCGGGATCGCGACCTCGATCAACACCGGCCGATGATCCGAGGCGCGCGAGTTGATCACGCTCGCCGACGTGCAGCGGATGTTGCCGGTGAGAAAGAGATAGTCGATCCGCTTGACGGGAATGTCGTCAGGATAGCTGAGGCCCTCGCCACTTCCACACTCCGTCCAGCTGTCGCGCAGTCCACTCTTCCGCACCGCGACCTGAACGGCGCTCTCCGGCGTCGAGTTGAAGTCGCCACCTGCGATGACCAGCGGCAGCATGCGCCGAGTCTGCGCGACGAGGCTCACGATCGAATCAGCCTCCTGCCTGCGCCAGCGATCGGCCGACGTCGCGTCGAGATGCGTGTTGATCACCGCCATCCGCCCGAACGGACTCTGGACGATGGCGCGCAACGCACCGCGCGGCTCGTGCGATCCGCCAGAGCGCTCCTGCGGCGGATCGACGGGCAGATGAAAGAGCGTGTCCTTGAGAATCGGCCAGCGCGACAGAATCGCGACGCCGTACTTGCCGCCGTCGTAGTCGAGCGCGCTGCCGAAGGCGGCATTCAAGCCGCTCATCTGCGCCAGCCTCGCCGGCTGATCGACGTTGCCCGAGCGCTTCGTGCCCTTGTCGACTTCCTGCAGCAGCACGAGGTCCGCGTTCGTGGACCGCACCAGCTCGGCCACGCGAACGAGATTGTCCACGCCGGGCGCGTCCTTGCCTGCGTGAATATTGTAGACGAGCACGCGCACCGTGCGCACCGCAGGTTCCGGCGCCCTTCGTCCGCTCGCGCAGCCGGCAAGGAGCAGTGCGCAGCCCGATATCCAATGTGATCGCATAGCGAGTTATCTACTTCACCGGCACGCCCTACGACAGAAGGCGCCGCGTGGTAGCTTTGATTCGGCTGTCCACCCAGTCACCCGTCGCAATGCCTCACAGCACCGCTCTGATCGCCACGGTCGCCGCCGGTCTTGGCGTCGCATTCATCCTTGGGCTGCTCGCCGTGCGGCTCAAGCTGCCGCCGATCGTCGGCTACCTGATGGCCGGCGTCGTCGTCGGGCCGTTCACGCCCGGCTTCGTCGCCGACGCGGGACTCGCCATTCTACTGATGTTCGGCGTCGGCCTGCACTTCTCCATCCGCGACCTCGCGGCAGTGCAGAGCGTCGTCGTCCCCGGAGCACTGCTCCAGACCTTCATCACCGGAAGCGTCGGCGTCGCACTCGGACGCTTCTGGGGCTGGAGTTGGGGCGGCGCGGTGGTGCTCGGCCTCTCGCTCGGCGTCGCCAGCACGGTCGTTCTATTGAAGGGCCTCGAGGGACGCGACCGCCTCGACTCGCCCGAGGGGCGAATCGCGGTGGGGTGGCTCGTCGTGGAAGACCTGACCATGGTGTTCGCGCTGGTGCTGCTGCCGGCAATCGCGCCGATACTCGGCGGCACCGGCGCGGCGGAGGGCGCGTCTTCGCTCCTGCTCTCGATCGGCATCGCCATCGCGAAGGTGCTCGGGTTCATCGCGCTGATGTTCATCGTCGGACGGCGCTTCATTCCGTGGCTGCTCGAGCACGTGGCGAAGGTTGGCTCGCGAGAGCTCTTCACGCTCGCGGTGCTCGTCGCCGCCCTCGGCATCGGCACCATCGCGTCCGAGTTGTTCGGTGTGTCGTTCGCGCTCGGTGCGTTCTTCGCCGGCGCCGTCATCAGCGAATCGGAGCTCAGCCATCGCGCCGCGGCCGACGCACTGCCCATGCAGGACGCCTTCGCGGTGTTGTTCTTCGTTTCGGTGGGCATGCTGTTCGATCCGCAGGCGATCCTGCAACAGCCGTGGCATGTTCTGTCGCTCGTTGTCGTCATCGTCGCGTGGAAGGCGCTCCTCTCCTTCGGTCTGGTGCGGTTTCTCGGAGAGGGGCCACGCACCGCGCTGGTTATCGGCACCGCGCTCGGGCAGATCGGCGAATTCTCGTTCATCGTCGCCGCGCTCGGCGTCACGCTCGGCCTCGTCGATACCGGCGTACAGTCGCTGCTCGTCACGGCCGCCATCATCGCCATCACCGTGAACGGACCACTGCTTGCGCTGGCCGAGAAAATCTCGCAGCGCATCGCCGACAAGGCGGCGGCCGAGGAAGCGGCGGCAGCAGCGGTAGGCGCCCGGGCCCCTGCGCCGCGCGGCTCCATCACGATGTTGGCCTTCGACGCGCTCTACGGTACCCGTACCGACCAGGAGTTCTTCGGCTTCTCCGAACTGAGCGGCCATGTCGTGCTCGTCGGCTACGGACGCGTCGGCATGACGGTCGCCGACGCACTGCGTCGAGCGGGAGTGTCGTTCGTGATCATCGAGGAGCAGGAGCGCGTCGTCGGAGGCTTGAGGAAGCACGGCGAGCACGCCATCCAAGGCGACGCAACGCGCTCCGATGTGCTCGACCGCGCCGGAATACGACAGGCGAGCTTGCTCGTCGTCACTGCGCCGGAACCCATTCGTGCGCGACGCATCGTGGACGTTGCACAGCTCGCGAATCCGAGCCTCGAAATCGCCGTGCGCACGCACAGCGCCACGGAGCAGGCGTACTTCGAGCAACACCTGAAGAAAGGCCGTGCTGTGTACGCCGAGCGCGAGGCCGCATTGAGCCTCGCGCACTACGCGCTCCAGGCGATTGGCAAGACCGACGACGAGGCCGACTGGCTCGTCTCGGGGCTGCGTGGGCAGCCCACCGCGCCGACACAAACGTTCGAGACCCTACCGACGCAGGAGTATCAGGCGTTGACGCGAATGGGTCTCCGGGGTGGACGCCCGTCTGTCGTCATGCAAAGCCACGAGAGTCCACCCAAGGACGACACGAAGGACTCCTAGCGTCGCAGCGAGTCGACGAAGAGGCCCGCCCAGCGATACACATCATTGCTCTGCACCGAGCGGCGCAACCGTCGCATGCGCACGCGACGCTCGGCGGGCAGCATCGAGAGTGCCGCTTCGTACGTACCGGCCAGTGCGGCGACATCAGTGGGATCGACGCGCAGTGCGGCGCGCAGCTCGGCCGCTGCACCGGCGCATTCGCTCAGGATCAACACGCCATCGTCGTCCACTCGTGACGCGACGAATTCCTTCGCCACGAGGTTCATGCCGTCGCGCAGCGGCGTCACGAGCATGACGTCGGCCGAGCGATAGTAGGCCACGAGCGTCTCGAGGTCCACACTGCGATACTGATACTCCACCGGTGTCCAGTTCGACCGACCGAATCTCGTATTGATACGTGCGGCAATCCCTTCCACCTCGGCGCGAATCTCCGGATAGCCGCCCACGTCCTCTCGCGATGGCACGGCGAGCTGCCGCAGTCGAATGTGTCCACGAAGCGCGGGCCGCATCTCCAGCAGTCGCTCGAAGGCGTGCAATCGCGTCGGAATTCCCTTCGTGTAGTCGAGCCGATCGACGCCGAGCAACAGTGCGCCATCTTCCGCGCCACGAAGGCGTCTCGTCTCCGCGATCACGCTAGGCGACGACGCGATCGACTCGAACGCGTCGACATCCACGCCGAGCGGACAGGCGAAGCCACTCACGGTGCGTTTTCCGACGGTGACGTCGTCGCCATCGATCTCGTTCGGCAACAGTGCTTCGACTGCACCGATGAAGTTCCGCAGATGCTCGCGCGTGTGCACGCCGACGACGTCCGCGCCGAGGAGTCCGGTCAACAGCGCAGCCGCATGCGGCACCGATGCGAACGTCTCGCTCGGTGGAAAGGGAGTGTGAAGGAAGAAGCCGATGCGTACGTCGCGACGACGGCGACGCAACAGCTCGGGAACGAGCATCAGGTGGTAGTCGTGAATCCAGACGCGGTCGCCTGGTTTCGCATGACGGGCCACCGCATCGGCATACCGTTGATTCGCGCACACGTACGCCTCCCACGCGCCGAGCTCCGAGCGCGCCGGGAATCCGTGCAGCACTGGCCAGAGGACGCCGTTCGCATATCGCCTGTAGAAGCCGTCGATCTCCTCTTCATCGAATGGCACAGCCACGGCGCCCACCTCGGCCAACTGCTCCTCGATGTTTCGCCGAATGTCGGGTTCGCCTGCGGTGACTCCCGACCAACCGATCCAGAGTCCGCGTGAGCGCTCCTGAACGCCGCGCAGCCCCGAGGCCAGCCCGCCGCTGCTGCGATGCAGCCGAACGTCGCCACTGCGCACGCTCGCCGTCATCGGCAGGCGATTGGACACGATGATCACGCGCCCTGCCCCGTCGGCGAACGGATGCCCGAACCCGCCCGCGAATGGATCCTTTCTATTGAGCTGAGATCGCGGCATGACGCTCCGTGGTGGTATCCCGCCCGACGTCGAGGCGGACCTGGACCTCCGCGTCCGCCGTCGCCAGCCAGCGATACGCGTCGGCAGTCTCTCTTACCAAAGCGGCATAATCGGCCAGCGCCTCGAAGAGCGCATTGGTGTCGACGGCTATGTCACCGACGCCGTGCGAGCCCTGACAGTTCACGAGCGAGCGATGCGTGTGCGCCGCCAGCGTGCGGTTGAGTTCCCCCGCACTCGCAAGCAGCTGGCGCATTCTCGCCAGTCGCCGCGCCTCGCCTTCGGGAAGTAGAAGGCGCGCTGTCACCACTCTGGCGACGACCGCCAGGTCTCGGGGCGAAAAACAGATTGTGCCCGGGTTCCTTGCATCTATCATGTGTGTGCGCTCCGGTTTGAATGAGGCAACGCGGTACCATTACCGCCGACTGCGGGGTAGCATTCGGCGGAACGCGGAGGACTTTAGCCGCGATGTCTCAACGCTTTCTCATCCAGTTCTCAACCGAGCCTCAACTCGTTGCAGAAGTTCAGGTTGCACACGTTCGGCAGCGTGTTCGTCGCCGACGAAAGTGGCGAGCCGATGGGTGGCGCAGTGGGTCAGCGACGCACACTCGCGTTGCTGACACTCGTCGCCGCGTCGGGCGATGCCGGGCTGAGCCGCGACAAGATCGTTGGATTGCTGTGGCCAGACGTCGAGGCGGAGCGGGCGCGACATTCGCTGACGCAAGCGCTCTATGCCGCGCGACGCGCGCTCCATTGCGACGAGCTCTTCGTCGTGGGCAACGACGTTCGCATCGATGCCACGTGCCTGACGAGCGACATCCGCGAGCTCGAGGCAGCGATCGACGCCGGCGAGCTCGAAAGAGCCGCAGAACTCTACACAGGCACATTCCTCGACGGCTTCTATCTCACAGGGTCGCCGGACTTCGAGCAGTGGGTCATGCGACAGCGTACGCGACTGGAGACGCGAATAGCCGGCGTACTCGAACAACTCGCCGAGCGCGCCGACGCACGCGAGGATCACCGGGAGGCTGTTGACGCTCGGCGTCGCCTTGCCGCGCTGCGTCCGCTCGACTCGGGCGGCGCGGTGCGACTCATGACCGCTCTCGCGCGCGCGGGCGATCGCGCCGGAGCGCTCCAACATGCGCGCGTACATGAGGCCCTGTTGAAGCAGGAGCTCGACCTCGAGCCCGACAGTGTCGTGACGGCGCTCGTGGCAAAGCTCCGTGCGCCAGTTGAACTGGTCGAAGCGGAGCCTGTGATCGCCGTCGAGCAGGTCGTGCCCGAGCCGGAAGTTTTCCCGACCACATCGCCACGCGTCGACGAACCGACGTCGCTCGTCGTCGAACCGATTCGCGTGTGGACGCCGGAAGAGCACCACACGCGCCGGTGGCGCAGCATCGCGTTGACGCTCGCTGCCTTCGTCATCATCGCCGTCGCCCTCTCGACCATGCCGTTTCGCGTCGCTGGCGCAGACAAGTCGCTCGGCTACCTGCGCGACGGCATGGTCGAGCTTCTCTCCACTCGCCTCGCCGACGACTCTGCCGCGCGTTCCGTCGACGCGGGTGCCGTGCTCGGCGCATGGCGCACGGCGGGAATCGCCACCGCGATGGACGTCTCGCGCGACACGGTGGTGAAGCTGGCCGCTCGACTCGGCGCGGAGCGCGTGGTCATCGGCAGCGTCGTGGGCTCAGCGTCGCGCATGATCTTGCGCGCGACGGTGCTCTCGGTACCGTCGGGGACGGTGAGTGCCGAGGCGACCGTCACCGGTCCATCGGACAGTCTTACGGTATTGATCGATCGACTGGCGGCGCGGTTGATCACGTCGGAGGCAGGCGAGGAAGATCGCCTTCCGACGAATGCTCCGACGTCACTGCCCGCGCTGCGATCGTATCTCGCCGGCCAGGCGGCCTATCGCAAAGGTGATTTTCCCGCTGCGCTCGACGAGTATGGCAAGGCATTGGTCGCCGATTCCTCCTTCGCACTCGCGGCGCTGCACGCAGCCGTCGCCGCCGAGCAGGTCGGAGACGACGAAGAGGTGCGCCGAGGTGTCGCGCTGGCGTGGGGCTCGCGCGCCGAGCTCGGCGAGCGCGATGGAGCATTGCTCGCCGCGATCGCGGGGCCGAGGTATGGATCTCCGTCCAGGGCTGCGGAACAGAACGCGGCGTGGCAGCATGTCGTCGATCTCGCGCCCGCGAGTGCGGAGTCGTGGTTCGCGCTTGGGGCGCGGCTCTATCATGATGGTGCCAGCGCCGGCGTGCCGTCAGCGCGTGGCCGTGCGACCGCCGCGTTCGAGCGCGCGCTGTCGATCGATCCGAACTATCTCCCGGCCCGCCGATACCTGGTCGATACGATCAAGCGACCACCCGCCGAGTCGTACGCGCGCCTCGATGCGCCGACATTGCGCGTGATCGCCATGTCGAGCTTGTACGACGGCACTCGGTTGGACGACGGCGCGCGTGCCGTGCGCGTGTTGGAAGCACGAGGCACGCGTGGCATCGATCGCGCGAGCATGCTGCTCGCGAAGCACGCCATGACGCTCAATCGCGGTCGTCCGCGCGAAGCGGCAGACGTTGCTGCGCAGTTCAATCGCATGCGTGCGGGTTCGCGAGTGACGTTGCGTCTCGCCGTGCTCGACGCGCTCTACGCGGAGGGCGACACGGCCGACGCGAGAACGGCAGCGCGCGAGCTGCTGGCGACGACCGGTCTCGTGGCGGCGACCGCGCCCGCGACGTCTTCGTCGTGGCTGTCCGACGTCTGCGTCCTCGCGCAGTGGCAGCTCCAACGCGGTGATTCTGCCTGGGCGCGCAAGGCGATTGCGGTACTGAGGGCGCAGCCGGCGATTCGCGCCGCCTCCGTCGTGAGTGCCGCGCCCGGCGTCTGCGCCCAGTTGCTCGACGTCTCGCTGGCGGTAGCGTCGCGCAACCGGGACGCGCACGCACGCGTCCGTCAGCTCGATTCGCTCGTGTTGACGCCTCAGGTGGCGGGCGACGCGAGCGCCTACGCGAACATCCTGATTTCGCGACTCCATGAACGGCTCGACGACGCTCCTGGCGCGCTGGCCGCCATCCGGCGCCGTTCATACATGACCGTGTGGCCGCGCTATCTGGCCTCGTCGCTTCGCGAGGAGGGTCGTCTCGCCCAGCGCACGGGTGACAAGGAGGGCGCGCGGGATGCCTACGCTAAACACCTGGCGCTCCGCGACTCCCCCGAAGAGGAGTTGGAGGAAGAGGTAGCCGTAGTCCAGCGGCTCCTGTCTCAGCTGAAATAGCCGCTGGCGTTTGCCGCAAGGGCCGCGGGAGCGGCCCGCCCCATAAGCGAAGCGCCCCGTAAGCGAGCAAAGCGAGCGCCCCAGTCCTTCGGGACCTGAATTTGCTTCGATCGGGTATGTAGATCATGCCTAGAGCCCGTCGGAAGCCAGTCAGCGTAGTGCGCATCGCGTCGCGCCTCGCTCTCTACCTCATAGTTGCATGGGGGACACTCGGCGTGCTCGTCGCCGGACTGTTTCCCGGCGCGCTCGCTGCCCTGATCGGCCTCGCGATCTACACGACCCTCCCGCTGCTCGCCTATGTGCGCTGGCGCGGATGGCCGTTCTATCCCGGCAAGGGATTTCGGCTGTTCGTCGTGCGGCCATTCTGGTACGCGCAGCTCATGCTTCCCGTCGTGGCGTCGGCCGGACTGCTTGGCCTCATCACCGGTGCGCCGTTCGGACACGCGCTCACCGTGGGACGAATCGTCGCAGCTGTCGCGGTTACGTTCGTCGTCGTGATGCTCAGCGCCGGCTATTTCGGTTCGGCGCATCTCGTCGTTCGTCGCGTGGACGTCAACGTGCCCGGCCTGGCGCCGGAATTCGAGGGACTGCGCATCGCACAGCTCTCCGATCTCCACGTGGGCCCGCACACCTCGCGACGCTTTCTCGGCCGAGTCGTGAGTGCGACCACCGAGCTCGAGCCGGACATGATCGCTGTCACGGGCGACTTGATCGACGATCGCGCCGAGGATGTCGCGTCGTACGCACGTGCACTGGGTTCGCTGACGGCGCCGCTCGGCGTCTATATGATTCCCGGCAATCACGACGTTTACGCCGGCTGGGACGACGTCGAGCGCAACCTGCTCGAGGCGAAGCTCGGCACGGTGCTCGTGAACGACATGCGCGTCATACGTCGTGGTGATGCGCTGCTCGCGCTCGTCGGCACGGGCGATCCGGCGGGCCGCGCACGCAGCGCGCCTGACGTCGAGCGTGCGCTCGCGAGTGTACCCGAGGGCGCGACGGTGATTGCGTTCGCGCACAATCCGGCACTGTGGCCGTCCCTCGCCAAGCGCGGTGTGGCGCTGACGCTCAGCGGCCACACGCACTGGGGCCAGTTGGCGCTGCCGAAGTTGGGCTGGAGCCTGGCGTCGCCGTTCCTCGATCACGCGATGGGCGCGCACGTCGATCAGGACTCGCTGCTCTACATCAGTCCGGGCACTGGCTATTGGGGGATTCCGTTCCGTCTTGGTGCGAGTCCCGAGATTACGCTGGTGACGCTGCGTGGTGCATCCGCAGCGGCGGCGCATGTGCATCGAGCGCGAGTAGCCTGACGGCGCGCTCCAACCGCGTGCTCTGACGGCGTGCTCGAAGTGCGCTCTTAGGGCAATGCTGTTCAGTTAGCGTGAGCGGAGTCATCCCGCATGAGTGAGCGCAGCGAGCGAGTGTCGGGACCTACTATCGTCGCGATTATAGCCGGCTATTGGGCACGGACAGTAGGTCCCGACAGG
>Ga0193752_1002782_pt1 | contig 12693 bp, 10 predicted proteins | sample H1c1metaG_FD_144924 | JGI IMG/M metagenome (GOLD analysis project Ga0193752, IMG submission 144924) | Soil microbial communities from a riparian zone of the East river system, Colorado, United States - H1c1 | ecosystem: Environmental > Terrestrial > Soil > Riparian zone | place: USA: East River... | reverse complement strand
CGATCTGACTCCCGACAATACGTACACGATAACGGCAAACTCGCCCAACGGCATCGTGGACAGCAACGACCGGGCGGTCTATCCCGCCTCGGGGACCCTGCTCCGTCTCAATACGGACGGCTCCGCGGACCCGACGTTTCATCTGGCGTCGTTTTTACCGGCGACCGTCAACACGGTTGCTATTCAAACCGATGGCAAAGCTGTTGTTGGCGGCTCGTTCAAATATTTCAACGGGGCCGTTCAAGCGTCTATCGGGCGTTTGAATACCGACGGCACGACCGACGCGTCTTTTGCGGCCGGCAGCGGATTTACCTGGTTTGGCCAGCCGAGCGATGTTTTTCAGGTAGTTATCGAGCCGAGTGGAAAGATCCTCGCCACGGGCACCTTCAATGCCTATAACGGGACCGCCGTTTCCCGGTTTGCGCGGCTGAACACGAACGGCACGCTGGACGCTTCGTTTGCGCTGACCGCTTCGAACGTCAGCTTTATCGACGTTCAGGCGGACGGAAAAATACTGCTTTTCGGGACCGCGATCGCGGTGGACGGGTTTGCCCGGACGGGCGTTGCGAGGCTCAATAACGATGGATCTCTCGATACCGCCTTTAATCCGCTGATTGCGGGTTCGCCAAGCGTGCGGGACGCGATCGTACAGGCTGATGGTAAGATCGTGATCGCCGGGACCTTTACGACTGTTAACGGTACAAGCCGGCCTAATATGGCGAGGCTGAACGCGGACGGCACTTTGGACGCCTCGTTCAACGCGGGATCGATCGCCGCGCTTCAAACGATAGCGGTCCAGCCCAATGGTAAATATATTGCGGCTCCTGCTAGTGGTACGGGCCTTCTCCGGCGAAATGCTGACGGGACCTCGGATCCGACATTCGCGTCGCCCGCGATAACCGGTTCAGGCGTCCGCGACATCCTGGTCGAGCCGAGCGGGGCGATCATTGTCGGCGGGGTTTTCCCGGACCCGCAGCGGAATATCGTCAGGCTCTTGCCGAACGGCACACCCGACCCGGCATTTCTGCCGGGAGGCGCAAACGGCCCGGTAAACGATCTGGCAAAACAAGCCGACAACGAAATTATCGTGGGCGGAGATTATTCGCAGATCGGCGGCGCTTTCCGAATGAGCCTGGCGAGGCTGGATGTTTCACCCCTGCGCATAAGAACTCCCTACGATTTTGATGGCGACGGCAAGGCCGACCCATCGGTAACGCGTCCCTCGGATTATTACTGGCACCAGCTTTCTACAGCGGGCGGCTATACATACTCGGCTACCCACTTCGGACAGGCGGGCGACAAGGTCGTTCCCGGTGATTACGACGGAGACGGAAAAGCGGACATCGCCATCTGGCGTCCTTCGACCGGCGATTGGTGGTGGATACCGAGTTCGACAGGGACCATATCAGTGATAAACATTGGAACGAGCGGCAATACGCCCATGCCTTTCGATTCGGACGGCGACGGGAAGACGGACCTTGTTACCGTGACTCCCGGGGGATTATGGAAGGGTGTGAATACTAACGGGCAGATCATCGTGTGGCACCAGTTCGGCCAGACCGGCGATAAACCCGTGATAGGTGATTTTGACGGCGACGGAAAATACGACATGGCGTACTTCCGGCCCTCTAACGGCACCTGGTATTACAACAAGAGCTCGAGTGGGAACAGCCTCGAGGTCGGGACCGTTCAATGGGGCGTCGGCACCGATATACCGGTGGCAGGCGACTATGACGGTGACGGCATCACGGATGTAGGAGTATTCAGGCCCTCGGAAGGAAACTGGTATGTGCTCAAGAGCAGCGGCGGTTTCATAATGCTGCATTTCGGGGCGACGGGCGACAAACCGATCGCGGCGGACTACGATGGCGACGGCAAGACGGACATCGCTGTCTATCGTCCATCGGAAGGCTTCTGGTATGAACTGCTGAGCACGGGCGGGTACACAGGATACCCATGGGGCATCAGCACGGATATCCCGACACCGAATGCGTTGCTGCCTCAACCGGAGGGAGCAAGGTCGTTCCGCGGGAACGTTACACCGTAGGACCTTGGGGAACAGAAGATTCGTCATCTTCGCGGCATCTACCAACGATGGTAGTTTCTGAGACTCACCCCAAGCCTGTGGGCCTCCTCTCGCTTTTTGAGAGGAGTTTCTCAAAAGAAAAGACCGGCCAAAAACGGCCGGTCTTTCTTATTTATATTGAAAAAGATCTAGCCCTTACGCAACTCCGTAAGAACTTGCTTCGCAACCGCCTTAAGCGTATCGAAAACGCCCGTACCGTTGCTTGCGACCGCTTCAAAATACGGCTCGTTCTTTCGCTGGAGTTCGGCGGCGATCTCTTCCGGCGAAATGACGTTCGGCAGGTCGCGCTTGTTGAGCTGCAGCACGTAGGGAAGGTTCAGCAGGTCGTAACCCTGCGATTGCAGATTCTCTTCGAGATTATAAAGGGATTCGATATTGGCATCCATGCGCTCTTCCTGGCTGTCCGCCACAAAGACAACTCCGTCGACGCCTTTCAGGATCAGCTTGCGCGATGCATCGTAGTAAACCTGGCCGGGAACCGTGTAAAGGTGAAACCGGGTTTTGAATCCGCGGACCGTTCCGAGCTCGAGCGGCATAAAGTCGAAAAATAGCGTGCGGTCGGTCTCGGTCGCGAGGCTGATCAGTTTGCCTTTGGCCTGAGGTGCGGTGGAATCATAGATATATTGCAGATTCGTGGTCTTTCCGCACAGGCCGGGACCGTAATAAACGATCTTGCAATTGATCTCGCGTGATGCGTAATTAATGAATGTCATAACTTTGCAAACCAAATAGTAGAGTGTTTTTTAACTGAAGAGACTATCTATATCGTCATCCGTAATTTCCGAGAAGAATGAACTGTTGTCGAGGCGGATCTGTGCGGATGCGCGCGTCGCCTCATCAAGGATGCTGGCAACTTCATGGCTCGCCCGCTTCGTTCTCAGTTTTACGAGGCCGAGCGTCGATTTCTCGTCAAAGACAACCACGAGAAGGCTCCGGCCGATCACGCTGATAAAGATGCTCTCGCGTTCGCCCTCATGGACAACCGAGGGGAAGGTCTCCTCGCCGATCAGCTTCGCCATGCTGCTCGTAGCCGCAACGTTGCCGGCCGCGAGCGACGAAAAGCTTGTGGTATCCATATCGCCGATGTCACCGTGAAACGCGATGGGCTGGCCGTCACGATCCACCAGAAATACTACCCGGGCCACGCACTCGACACATAGCCGGGCGAGGACGCTTTTGATCCTTTGAAACTGTTGTTCTTGTATAATAAAGGGCGTTTCTGCCATTTTTCTTTCTCTGTAACGGTATTTCTACGCGGTATGTTTACGGTTGTGAATGTCCGGGTTAAGATGTCGCGGCGGGTTTTAAGAGACAAACCACAACAATAAATTTAGCATAACGAACCGCCAGCCTTCAAGCGTTTTTTTGTGTTTTTAGAAGTTTAACATTGGGAGAGGTGTAAAAACATGCTATTCATGAGAAAAATCGAATCGCAGGCAGAGCGCGTCGCGAAAACTTTTGCAAGACTTAACACGGATTTCAGATCTTTGTCATGCTCAGTGAGTAAATTTGTAGCTTTACGAAGTTTCGGATCTTTGGCTTGCCTTTCGACGTATCATAAATTATGAATTCCGGACAAAACGTTCTCGAAGCGGTCAGTACTGAGGGAATCGGAAGTAAACAAGGCGTACTGCAACGACTTTTCGCAGTATGGTTTGACGCCTTTGTTTATAACCAGATATGGGAAGACCCGCGGGTCGATCTGCAGGCCCTCCAAATGGACGACAATTCCCGGGTGCTGACGATCTCCTCCGGCGGGTGCAACGCCCTTAATTACCTGGTTGAAAGCCCACAATCCGTAACTGCTGTAGATCTGAACCGGTATCATATCTTTCTTCTTCGGCTCAAGATCGCCGCGCTGAAAAACCTGCCCTGCCACGAGGATTTTTTCCGGTTTTTCGGGTTCGGTGCGTCGGAAGAGAACGTAGATAATTATCACGCCTATATTGCGCCGAACCTTGATAACGACACCCGAGCGTTTTGGGAAGGAAACGGCACGTTAGGAGGCTTGGTACACGGGCCGCGCATCAAGTATTTCGAAAAACGCGGGCTTTACGATCATTCGCGAAACGGCTACTTTTTGCGGTTCTTTCATCGCTTCGCGCATCTTTTTGGATGGCGGCCGGAGGCGATCCTGACCGCCAAGACTATCGATGAGCAAGAAAAACTATTCAAGAACAATATCGAGCCATTTTTCGAATCCTTTCTCGTAAAGCTTATCGGCAGGTTGCCGGTTACGACCTTTGGCCTCGGCATTCCGCCGCAGCAGTTGGACGAGCTGAAGAAAGACCTCGATAAAAACGGGTCGATCATAGACATTTACCGCGACCGAGCGAAAAAGCTGGCTTGCGGTTTTCCGATACAGGACAATTATTTCGCATGGCAGGCATTGGGCCGAAAATACGATACGGAAAATCGCCAGGCGGTCCCGGAATATTTAAAAGCGGAAAAGTTTGAAACCTTAAAAGCGAACGCCCACAAGATCCAAACCGTGGTCGGATCGGTTACCGAACAGATCGCGCTGAATCCGCGCGATACGTTCAACCGCTTTGTCTTTCTCGACGCTCAGGATTGGATGAACGCAAAGGTTATGACCGAGCTTTGGCAGGCGATCGCCGACCGGGCTGAACCGGGATCGAGGATCATCTTTCGCACTGCGGGCGCCGCATCGCCGATCGAAAAAAATCTGCCTGCGGAGCTTCAGGCGCGTTTCACATACGAAGAGGAATTTTCACGCGAACTTTTTGAACAAGACCGCGCGTCGATCTACGGCGGGTTTCATCTTTACGTTCTTAATTAGACTATGCAAAACGCCTTCGAACAGATGAACTCGATGTATCGCTACCAGCGGTACTTCTACAACGCGACGAGAAAATACTATTTGCTCGGGCGCGACAAACTCATCTCGGAGCTCTCGATTTTGCCGGGCAGCCGAACGCTGGAGATCGGTTGCGGGACAAGCCGAAACCTGATCATTCTCGCAAAACAAAACACCGAGGCAAGTTTTTTCGGACTCGACGCCTCGAGCGAGATGCTCAAAACGGCCGGTGAGACGATCAAAGCGGAGAAGTTAAAGAACATATCTCTTTGCACCGCACTCGCTGACGATTTTAGCTACGACGGCACGTTCGGCTTGGAGAAACCTTTTGACACGATCTTTTTCAGCTATTCGATCTCGATGATTCCGACCTGGAAGGAATCCATTGACGCCGCTCTCGCAAATCTTGCTGGTGGCGGCAGTTTCTACATCGTCGATTTCTACGATCAGAAAGATCTTCCCGGGTGGTTCGGGACGCTGCTTAGGAGCTGGCTGAGAAAGTTTCACGTGCACTTTTGGCATGATCTTATGCCGCACCTTAAGGGCCTCGAGGATCGGGGCCTGGGCAAGCTCGAGATCACGCCGATCGCCCGCAGGTATGCCTTTCTCGCGAAATTCGAGAAAGCGGCATAGATAAAATCGTTCCCTTTTTTCTTCGGTTCGCCTATCGCGGGTCGGACGAACACCCTTCTCCAATTTAAGATATTACCTGAAGATTCTTAACGTAAACGTAAGAACTGCGTAACCTTGCGGTGTCACGCGTCTTGCTATAACTAAACTTACTCCAATTGATATAACCAACTGGCCATGAGCAAGCGAACCTTTAATAGGATTCGTTCATAGGAGAAGTTTATGAACCTGCGACAGACGCGGTTACACATTTTACACAAACCCGGAGATCTTAATACACGTGCGGCAACCGGGGTTTCGCTCCATTGCCACACGCTTCATTCAAAAGAGATACTGGATTTCATCCCGTACTACGCGACACGTATTCCTGTCCTCTCATATTTTTGGAGAAAGGAGTGCCGGCGTTATTTGCAGCGCGAAGGACGCCTGCCGAATTTCACCACCGGGTACTGGGAGCCGCCGCTTACCGGGGAACAGGTCTTCCAGTCTGAAGTGGACCAGATGAACGCCGCGGGTCTGGATGCGATAGTCTCCATCACCGATCACGACTGTATCGACGCAAACCTGGAGCTTAACAATACTATCCCGGGTACGATTGCGCCGATCTCGATGGAGTGGACGGTGCCTTTCAGGTGCGCATTCTTTCATCTCGGTATCCACAATCTGCCTCCGCAAAATGCCGTTGAGATAAAGGAACGCCTGCTGGCATATACATACGATCCCGAGCTAAAAAATGACAGCGTTTTGCACGATATCTTCTCGATGCTGAATTCGATGCCAGAAGTCCTCATTATATTCAATCACCCGGTGTGGGATATCGAGATGATCGGCCAGGAACTTCATATGAAGCAGCTCGATCATTTCGTCAAAGAGCACGGTAAATGGATCCACGCCCTCGAGATCAACGGTTTTCGCAGTTGGTCCGAAAATAAACAGGTCATCGACATGGCTGAGTCGCTCGGCTTTCCGCTGGTTTCGGGCGGCGACCGCCACTGCTGCAACCACAATACGATGATTAACCTTACGGATTCGAAAACGTTCGCGGAATTTGTGGATGAGATCAGGGTCGACAGGCATAGCGAGGTCGTAATTATGCCCGAATATCATGTGCCGCTCGCGTATCGCCAGGTCAGATCGATGGCGCAGATATTGACGGATTACCCCGAATTTCCGGCCGCCAGGCAGCGATGGATAGACCGCGTGGTCGTTGATCTGGAAGACAATGAAGGTTTGCAGCCCCTTTCGTATCATTGGAGAGACGGCAGCCCGGGTTGGACAGGCTGGCTCATGCGCGCCCTGGGAATTTGTAGCGACGAAAGACTGCAAGGCCTTTATCACTTGATAACAAGCCGTGAGGACATAGTTCCGAGACAACCGGCAGCCGCGAATCCTGCACCGCGCATCGGACGTAGTCCGATCACTATCGACGGTTGAGGGCATCGCCCGCCGGCTGTCCTGTTAAAGCATCGGAGAATTCGAGCCTCTCCGGTGCTTTTTTTGTATTGGTTTTTCTTATCGCCTTAAGCAAAAATACTTATTGCTCCAAAATTCACAAAGATGTTAAACTAGCACGGGCCCGGTTTGCGCCCGGTCGCTAAATAATCTTAGACATTTTTTGATCGACTACCGCCGGTTTTTCTATTTATCCCCCGTATAAATGAAGCACCATCTATTTTCACAGGAACCTCTCGGATTGAAGTTTGTCGCCATTGGGGGCGGCAACGGTCTCTCGACGCTGCTTTCCGGGCTTAAGAGGTTTGTGAGATTTGGCGGATCTGACGACCTTGGCCTGGATAGGCTCTCGGCTATAGTTGCGGTATCGGATGACGGCGGAAGCTCCGGACGGCTACGGGACGAGCTGCAGATGCTGCCGCCGGGCGATATTCGTAATTGCATGGTGGCGCTCTCCGAGGATTCGCTGCTGCTTTCGCGTCTCTTTCAGCACAGGTTTCGCGGAGACGGCAATCTCGGAGGTCATAGCTTTGGAAATTTATTCCTCGCCGCGTTGACCGAGATCACCGGCGATTTCGCCGAGGCGGTAAAGATATCTTCCGAGATCCTTGCCAGTAAAGGCCATATCTACCCGGCGACAGTTTCGGATGTTCGCCTTGCCGCTGAGTTGGCCGACGGTTCGGTGGTCCGCGGCGAGACCAATATTTCTCAAGTCGGCGCAAGGATAAAGCGGCTTTATCTCGAACCTGAGAACTGTCAGCCTCTGCCCGAGGCGCTGGCCGCGATCCACGAGGCGGACATTATTACGGTCGGGCCCGGATCGCTCTATACAAGCTTGCTGCCGCCGATCTTGGTTGACGGAATGGCCGAGGCGATCGGTTCCGCGTCCGCGATAAAGATATTCATTTGTAATTTAATGACCCAGCCGGGCGAGACCGACGGGCTTTCGGCGCGTGCGCACATGGAGATCGTTCGCCAATATGCGCCGGGGATCGATTTTGATTTCGTGGTGGTGAACGATCACCCGGTGAGCCCTTTCCTTGCTCAAAAATACGCCGGTGAAGGGGCTGAACAGATAGGAGTTCACGGCTCGATCTCGCCCGAAACGATTGAAGGGGCCGAGATCATATATGGTAATCTATTAGACGAAGGCGAGAAGGTGCGACATCACCCGGAGAAGCTCGCGCAAGTCGTGTTGCTTTGCGCGATGGAGGCTAGAAATTCGCTCTCCGTTTCGACTGTAAAGTGAAGTACTTAATAAGGTTGTTTACCCTTACCGAACAGTAAAACTATGGAGCAAGGAAATACGGCGGAAACCCCGAACCTCGATGTTTTGGTTCTCGCCGCAGGGTTAGGAACGCGCATGCGTTCGGATCTGGCAAAGGTGCTGCACAGGCTCGACGGACGGCCTCTGATCAATCATGTTTGCCGGACGGCGACTGCACTTGCACCGCGGAAGATCTACGTTGTGATCGGCCACCAGGGCGAGGACGTTAAGACCGTCGTGCTTGAAGAATTGGATGAAGAACAGGTGGCCTTTGTCTGGCAGGAAAAACAGCTTGGAACGGGCGACGCGGTCAACGCCGCTCGCGAGTACCTGGCCGGGAGCGATTCGACAACGGTAGTGCTTTCGGGCGATGTACCGATGATCAGGGCCGAAACACTCGCAGCCCTCGTTCAGGAACATAGAAATTACCTCGATCATGGCGCGGCCTGCACCATCCTTACTGTAAAGCTCAAGGACCCGACCGGGTACGGCCGGATCGTCCGCGACAAGGATGACCGGTTTCTTAGAATCGCCGAGCAAAAGGATGCTACCGAAGATGAGCGCGAGATTCGCGAGATAAACTCTGGGATCTACTGCTTCAACACACGGCTCCTGTTTGCGGCCCTTTCAAAAGTTCAGAACGACAACGCGCAGGGAGAGTATTATCTTACGGATGTTCCCGCCCTGTTGAACGATGCAGGCGAGAATATAGCCATCTATCGCCATAACGATTCGCGCGAGATCGAAGGGATAAACGACCGCGCCCAGTTAGCTGATATCGAACGCCTGCTGCGCCGAAACACCGTTTCGAAACTAATGCTTGAGAGCGGGGTCACGTTTATCGACCCCAAAACGGCATATATCAGCGAGCAGGCGCGTATAGGACGCGATACTGTTATCCACCCGAACGTGTTCATCGAAGGCGAAACTGTTATCGGCGCCGGCTGCACGGTCCGTGCCGGAACGCGCATAACCAGATCGCGCGTGGGCGACGGGGTTGAAATACTCGATAACTGCGTGATCACCGACTCAACGGTTGGTGACAACTGTACCGTCGGGCCTTTTGCGCATCTCCGCGGCAGCGCGAAAATGGAAGAGAAGTCGAAGGTTGGCAATTTTGTTGAACTAAAGAAGACGACACTTGGAAAGGGATCTAAAGCTAGTCATTTGACCTACCTCGGCGACGCGACGATCGGCGAAAAGACAAACATCGGGGCAGGAACGATAACGTGTAATTACGACGGCAAAAACAAGCATCCGACGGTGATCGGTGATAATGTCAAGATCGGCTCGGACACAATGCTCGTTGCTCCGATCAGGGTCGGCGATGGCGCCGTGACGGGCGCGGGTTCTGTCGTGACGAAGGACATTCCCGAGAATACTTTGGCGGTGGGTGCGCCGGCGAGGTTCATCAGGAAATTTAGTAAGGAATAGATGACGAAAAAAAACAGGTTTACCTTCTTCACAATGCTGTTAGTGACGTCGGTCGCGTTTGCGGGGTGCTCGCAAAATAGTGCCGTCAATGCGAATGGTCAGGCCGGGAGTATTAACGAAACTTTTGAGAGTTTGTCTGCCGGGGGGCCGCCCGATTGCGTCGAGTTATACAAACTCATCGACACTACTTATGGATTCAAACCTTCGAAACTCACCAAGGACGAACGCACTTCAAAATCGGCGCAGATGGATGCCGTTTGGGAAAAGGTGAAGGCCGATGAGAAAAAGCTTCTACCCTGTTTACGCGCAGCGATTTCTTCTGGAAAAGGAGATTCTTTTTTTCGTTTTGACTCGAGCGAGTTGCTAATTTCGCTCGACAAAAGCGATGATGCGAAGAAGCTATGGATCCAAAGCGCCGCCGGTGTCGATCTAACCGATATAGACGCTGCCTACTGGATGCCGCGTGTCGCGAGGTATGGGAACGAAAGTTTGGATACCTCGGCTGCCGCTGAAGCCTGGCTGCGATATCCCGATGCGGGATACTACCTCGCCCAGCATGGCGCTAAGAAAGTAGATAGGAAGACCGGGGCGGTGATCGCATACGGCAGTATGGACGAGGCGATTGCGACGCCTGCGCTTGCGAGGATCGTCGCGAGTGCCGAGCATCCCGGCCGCGAGATCGCGGTCCGCTTATTGATGCAGCAAGTCACACCGGAATCATTTGCCGAGTTAAAGAAAATCGATACCGGAAGCCTCTCATCTCAAACATCTTCCGATTTGAAAACGCTTTTCACCAACCCGGTGCTTTTAGCAAAGCGGGAGGGCGCGCCGCAGGCGAGTCGAGAGGAGTACTTGGAGGCCTTCAGACAACTGATTGAGGGTAAGCCCGAGACATTATTGAGACTCGCTGGCGAATCGCCCGATGGAGAGCGTGATGTGATCGCGGTAATGACGGAGAAAGATATCCCAGTCATCCGCAAGGCCCGCAGAGCAATGCTTCTCCCTGCAAATCCTCATTCCACCGATTGGTACGACAGTTTCACAAAAATACTTATGGCGATGGTTTGGAAGCCGTCTGAGCTGCAAAAAACAACAAGTCCGGGAGGTTTGGAGTAGTGACTCTCGCTATTAGTAAATACAAGATAGTTTTGCTGGCCCTGGTTGTGTTATTTATCGCCGCACCGGTGTACTCGCAAAGGCCGACGCCGACACCCGAGAAAAAGCCTGAGAAGCCTAAGAAATTCAAGGGCCCGGATTTATCAGGCACCTACGTCCTCGATGAAAGCCGGAGTCACGATATCGAAGTCAACGTTTATAAACTGGCGCTGCCAAAGCCCGAACCGAACAAGAAAATTACGAACCTGATGGTGATCGAGCAAAAGGAATGGGAATTTAAAGCCACCATCAAGCGCAAGATCGAAACGTTTGACGACGCCGGGAAGATCATAAATACCGAAGAAGTGGTTCAATCCGAATCCACGTTTTACGGGGATAAGCGGGGCGAAAAGAACAAGTTTAATACGGACAAGCTTTACGAAAGCGTTACTACCCAAAATGGCAGCGAAATAGTCGTATCCGTCAAGGTCGATCCAAAGAGAAGAGTGTATAACCTGATAACTTTTACACTCTCGAAAGACGGCAGGGAATTGACCTACGACAGCAGCGGCTACAAGCTCGAGCCGGACTATACACTGGGTCAAACCTATGTATCGCCGACCGCGCTGCGGAGCAAGAAGTTTTATATTAAAGCCCAATAGGTTATTCGGAAATCAGAGAGTTACGATGATCAGATTCAAAACTCGACTAGGTGCACGCCTGATCCTTCTAATTTTGTTGTTAGGGACCTCCCTTTTTGCGCAAGACAAGGATGGGAGCGGGTGTGATAAGATCCGGGACTCAGATTTTGTGGGCATGCCGATTAGTTTTGATATTGTAGATTTGGAGCTTGCCGATCTTATGTTGTTTATTCAAGAAGAAACCGGATGTAATTCGATCTCCTCATCGGAAGTTTGGAACGTAAAATTAACCGGTAAAGTTGAGAATATTCCCTGGAATACCGCGCTTAGAAATATCCTCCTGGCTAACGGGCTCGACCTTATTAACACAGTCAGCACAAATGGGACGAAGTATATCTTTATCGCCGATGAGGAAAAGATTTTAAGCGAGGTTGATTGGAGGCGCAATTGTTATCGCCGTGAGGCTCCGTTGATCACTGAGGTCATTTATCTCAAAAACCTCCAATCCTGCTCGACAACCGTAAGGTGTGGAGCACGGGACGCTGAATTTGCCCGGATCGTCGAGGCCATAAAGCGTATGGCTTCCGAACGAGGAACTGTTGAGACAAATAACGAGACAGGGATTATTACTGTAACCGATATCCGGATTAGTCTGGACGTAATGAGGGGTTTTATTAACAGGATCGAAGCAGTTATCCCAGGAAATCATAACTAAATATGTGTGGAATTGTAGGATACGTTGGAAATAAACAAGTTGTGCCTCTCATTATTGACGGGCTTCGCAAATTGGAGTACCGCGGGTACGATTCGGCGGGTATAGCCGTGGTCGATGAGAATCACGTGCTTTCGCTGCGCCGCGCCGAGGGTAAGCTCCGAAATCTCGAAGAAACGATCCGTCTTAACCCGCTCGACGGGAACTACGGTATCGGGCACACGCGCTGGGCAACGCACGGGCGCCCGACCGAGGAGAACGCCCATCCGCACCGCGACCAGTCCGGCAAAGTCGTTGTCGTACACAACGGCATTATCGAAAACTACATTGCGCTAAAAGAGCGTCTTGCAGAGCAGGGAAGCGAGTTCAAAACCGAGACCGATACCGAGGTAGTCGCGCACCTGATCGGCCATTACAAGGAAACGGAAGGTTTATCGCTCGAGCTTGCCGTCAGAAAGGCCGTGCACGAGCTGCGCGGGATATTTGCCCTCTCGATCATCTCGGTGGACGAACCCGATACGATCATCGCCGTCCGCGAAGGCCCGCCGGTCGTTATCG
>Ga0193752_1002781_pt1 | contig 12694 bp, 9 predicted proteins | sample H1c1metaG_FD_144924 | JGI IMG/M metagenome (GOLD analysis project Ga0193752, IMG submission 144924) | Soil microbial communities from a riparian zone of the East river system, Colorado, United States - H1c1 | ecosystem: Environmental > Terrestrial > Soil > Riparian zone | place: USA: East River... | reverse complement strand
TAGACCGCCCTGAGCAGCGGCAGAAAAAGGATCCCAGCCGCGATCATCAGCAGCAAGTAGCTTTTTGCCGCACGCCACTTACGCGTGAGAAGAAGGGCGGCAAAGAACCCGACCAGCAGGAAACCGATGTAATAGCTCGTATAGAGACCGATAACGGCGAGCACCAGGTAGATGATACGCGAGCGTTTCGAGCCTTCATCGTCCTTAAATCCCTGTTCGAAATACTTGATCAGTAAGATCGAAAGGAGAATCGTAAGCGAATAGACGCGTATCTCGAGGCTCGCCCAGATCAGGAATGGATGAAGAGCGAACACCGCACTGACAAATATAGCTGCGTTGCGTGTAAACAGGCGGTTTGCCAGATCGAAGAAGACCTTTATTGCGATCAGGCTGCAAACGATCGAGAAAAAACGTGCAAAAAAGATCGAGCTGCTGACCTCACGCCACAGGCTTAGTATCCAGAAATAAAGCGGTGCTTGTTTCTCGTCGGCCAGGGCATTGCGAAAGGCACTCAGGAAGCCGTTCTCAGTCGTGTAGAGGGTCGAAGCTTCGTCAGCCCAGATGTTGAGTATCCAGGCAAGCGGGACGGTGATGGCGAGATGTAGCGCCATCAAGGCGACGGCAATCCATTTTGACAGGCCTTCAGCTTCTTTATCTATCATCTATTCCGATATTCCGAATTATCTGCTGTCGGTTAGATCAAAAACATAAAAGATGTCACATTCGGCTGCCACCGGATAACGTTCCAGGAGGTCCGATTCAAACTCGGGTTTCGCTTCAAGGTGCGCTTTGGCAGCAACGAAATAGACCGTCCCCTGCTTTGCAAACTCCTCGACATTTCCGATGTTCTCGTCCTCGATGCACAGATTAAATCCTTTGCGTTCAAGCCAATAAAACATGAACGATGCGTTATAAGCAAGGGCGTAGCCGTCAGGGTCATGGCAATTGCCGCCCGAGGCGAGGATCAGACCCGGTTTTTTCAGATCGGATTTGATCTGTTTGGCGCACACGTAAGCAGGATCTTCAAGACGTCTTTCCAGGATGCCGGCGCGGACATTTACGGCTTCGTAAAGGAGCGCTGCGCCTGTCGAAAAAACGACCAGGAAGATCAGGCCCACTTTGAATAGTATGCGCAGCAGGCTAAAGTCGCTGAAGTGCTCCGCCGTTTTCTGCATGTATTCCCAGAGCTTCTGAACGCCGAAGCCGAAGAGGAGCGACGCAGCCGGCACGCTGAAAACATGATAATAACTCGCCCAGTCGTCGGCGGTCGTGCGCGCCGCTACGAAATACATCAGGAAGACGGAGCCCATCCAAATCAGCGCGTGGCGGGCGGTTTTTTCCTTGTAGCCCTGCCATACGGCGAATAGGCCGACGATCAAGCCGAAGATCATCCATACATGGAGAAATTCAAGCCTGAATATTCCCTTGATAAAATACGGGTTGGTGAAAAAATCGGCCCCGATCCAGTGGTATTCGTTCGAGACGCCAAGTGAATTGCCGTACGTCTTCCAAATCCCTTTGCCGTGAATATACCAAAGCAGGCAGGGGATGAGGCTGAGCGCGCCGAATATCCAAACCCTGGCTTGCCGGAAAACACTCAGGCCGTATTTTTGCAGCAGGAGTGCCCCGAAAAAGAGGCCGATGTGTCCTGCGGTCGCTTTCGCGAGCAAGGTCAGCGCTGTCGAAATTACCGCCAGCCAGAAATATTTGCTCTTATCCTCATCGATCCATCGCGTGAAGAAATACGCCGCGGCGACATATGTGAGCATCATCAGCCCCTCAGGTTGTACCGAGGTTGATATCTCGACTATCAGCGGGTTGAACGCAAAAAATAACGCGGCAAAGATCGCGAAAAAATCGCCCAGGTAGCGGCGCGCGAGTTGGATGAAAAAGAAGAGTGCTCCGAGCGAAAAAAGAAATGCCCAGATGCGCCCGATAAAATCATAGACCCCGAATACCTTGTAGCTTGCGGCGATCAGGCTCGGGTATAACGTGAACTCCATCTCGGTGTAACCGGGCGTGTTACCCCGCCAATCGATCCGGGGCATGAGCGGGTTAAAGCCTTCCTCAACAAAGTTTCGCGACACCGCGCCCAGATCGCACTCGCGCCACGAGGCCTTGTCGATCGGGCGCAGCACATCCACCACGCGGACAAGCGCGCCGGCGATAAACACACAAATAAGAACGATCTTTATTTTGCTCATAGAAAGACTCAGATCAGGGCCAGTGCTTTCGGCACATAAATGACGAGCCCGGCCGTGAGTATCCAGAGCATTAGGTTAAGAAGTGTCGGACGATCGTGGAAAAGAATATGAACGGGGTCGCCGCCTTCCTGGCGTTTGTGGATCAGGAACAGGTAACGAAAAACGCCGTAAACGACGAACGGGATCGTGAGCAGCATCCCGTTAGACCCCACCCTTAGGACCGTTTCATCCGCGCGCGTATAAAGCGCGTAGGTTATAACGGCGGCCGCGGCGCAGATGTTCATTATTGAGTTCAGGAATTCGATCGAATAATCGCTCAGGCTGCGTCGATGATTTCCGGCCGCTTCTTCAAGCAAAACAAGCTCGTGACGTCGCTTGCCAAAGCCGACAAGCAGCGCGACCATCGACGTGCAGAGAACGAGCCATTCGGATACTTCGACGCCTATCAGCACCGCACCCGAAACCGCGCGAAGCACGAAGCCGCTCGCGATCAGGATCACATCCAGGATCACAAAATCCTTGAGCTTAAGCGAATAAGCGAGACACGTGAGCAGGTAAACGGCGATGATGGCCGCAAACCCATGGTTGAGCCAGAGCGAGCCCGCGGTTGCCGCAGAAAAAAGCAGCACCATCACAAAACGCGCGAGATTTACATTCAGTGCGCCGGACGCAAGCGGGCGTTTCGATTTGATCGGGTGCTCGCGGTCCTCTCTCAGATCGCAGAGGTCGTTAAAGAGATACACGCCGCTGCTCGCGCAGCAAAAGATCAGAAAGCCGAGCAGGCTGACCCGGAGATTATGGCTGTCTGTTAAAGATTTGGAAAAGATAACGCCGCTGAAAACGAGCAGGTTTTTGCTCCACTCGCGCGGGCGCATCTCGACCAGCAATCCGCGAAGATTGCCGCCGATCGAGATAGTTACGGGCGGATCGATCTCAAGCGATTTCAACGCGTACCTCCCTGAGTGCTTTCGGGGAGGCGGCAACGCTGTCTGCATGGGTCTTCATATTTACAACTTCGAAATTGTCGGTAAAAGTCTCGAGTATTTCGCTGACGAGCGCGAGTTTTTCCTCGATGGGCATATTCATCGCCGGGAAGAATTTCAGCTCGGGCGCGTCTTCGCCGCTCAGGAAGTCGAGAGGGTGAAGCAGCAGCGAGGGCTGTACGCCGGAGAGTTTGCAGGCCTGGATGGCCGTTTTCCAATATGTACGGGCCGCGAGTTTTGAAAACGTCGCGAGATAGATCACGTAGCTGGCGTGGATCGGTGTTTTCACGCCCGGCATTGTCGTTACGGGTATCTCGACCAAGGATCGCCCCTGCACGTCCCACGTAAATGGTTTCAGGCTCTGGAAACCGTCCGAAAATTTACCAAAGAGTTTTTTGCGTTTTTCACGTTCTTCTTCGCTCATCTCGGGCGATTTGAAGAAATAATATGCACGCGCGAGCGGGGCGATATAGGTCGGCAGCGTCGAGCAATCGTATTCGTAGCCCCGGTCTGCGAGCACCTTTAGCACCGTCGGCGAGAGACTATATCCCGGCCCGCGAAAACCGACGGGACGTTTCCCTGTCGCGGTAAAAAGCGCATCCTCGGTCTTTTGAAATTCTTCTACTAACTGTTCCTCGCTGTAAAGATGCAGCCAGGGCTCGTGATTAAAGGAGTGGTTGCCGATCTCGTGCCCCGCTGCCGCCAGCATGCCGAGCGACGCGTGATTGGCTTCGATCGCGGCATCCTGCCCGACAATAAAAAATGTGATCTTCAGATCGCGCGCCTTTAGAAAATCGAGCACCCGCGGCACAACCGTATCGATGTACGAGGGGAATGTTTCCCAGCCCGCATCGCCGTGGGTCTTCATGTAAGACCATTTATTGTCGAGGTCGAGCGAAAGGCTCGCGATCGGTTTCATAAAGGATGATCCCTTAAAAAATTCTCTGCCAATTGTACCGTTTCGTTTACGTTCAGGGTGCCGTTTATAATATGTGCCGAGTTTACGATGTATAGCCCCGGCACGGACGTATTAATAGACGGCAAATAGCTCGAATAATCCAGAACCGGGAGCGGAAAAACCTGCCGTACGCGCGAAATCTTGAATGTTTCGACCGTTTTACGATCAAAATGCGGATACATTTTCTCGAGTGCCGTCAGGAATATGTCCTCGATCTCAACATCCGTCTTATCGAAAAGCTCGTCATCCGGCGCGACGTACTTCGGCAGATAAACGAGAGCGCGCCCGCCAAATTCGGCTTTATCGACCAGCGCGGACATCTCGATAATGCCGGTAAACGGCGTTTCGTCCGTAATGTTTGTTACGTAAAAATCCGACAGCGAGTTTTTCATCAGCACCGAGGCGCAGACGATACCCTGGTAGCGGATGTTGCGAAGCTTCTGTTTTTCGGTGTCGGTCAGATCGGGGAAGATCTTTGCGGCAATATTCGAGGGGCCGGTGAAGATTACCTTGTCGAATTCCAGCGATTCTGCGTCCCAGGTTTCTACACGGAGCTTGTCGCCCGCGACCTTATTGATCTTCTGGACCGAGGAATCTAACCGGATATCGACACCTTTTTCACGCAGCACTTCCTCGAACCGTTTCAATATGCGCGCGTAGCCGCCGCGGACATATCCGAACATCTCCTTTTTCAGGCCCGAATTGCGCGCCGCGTACATCCGCTGGATGGTCGACCAAATAAACGCGGCCGAAGTGTCCTTATAGGCCTCGCCCAGCTTCGCCATCAGGAGCGGCTTCCACATCTTGTCGAAGGTCTTTTTACCCGAGAGCTTGGTCAGCCAGTCTTCGACCGATATTTTCTCGAGTTTTTTCCAGTCTTTAACGCGCGCGGCGTAAAAAATGGTGGCTCCGAGACGCAGCTTGCTGATCAGGTCGAGCGGCGGGAACTTGAGAAACTCCGCTGTGTTGGACATCGAGACGAGTTTGCCATCGGTATAAAAACCGGTCTTAGTCTCGACCCACTCGTATTCACCGCCGAGACCGATATCCTCGACTACCTTGCGTGTAAACGAATCCGAAAGAAGTGTTACGTGATAATGCTTGTCCCAGGTGATGTCGCCGATCTGCCATGCCGAGGCGAGCCCGCCGATCTCGGGTGCGCTTTCAAACACGGTTACGCTCTCGCCGCGCTCAATGAGCCGAAGGGCGAGAGTAAGGCCAAGAAAGCCGGAACCGATGATGGCAATGTCGGACATTAAGGGTTTTTCACCACAGAGACACAAGAGGCACAGAGAAAGAATTAACAGGGATATCAGGATGAAATGGATGGAGGATCAATTCGAGGCTGCGATTCTCAGTTAAGTATCCTGTTCATCCTGTTATCCCTGTTAATTTCTTTTTAAGCCTGAGAGAGCGATTGACTGCCTACTTTTCTTTTACCTGACCGTTACTGATCACGTAATGAAGATCGCACGCGGAACATCCCGCTTCAAATTCTACCGCATCCGCGTCGGAAAACTTATGAAAAAGCTGCCCGCATTTGCAGACGGCCCCGATCGAGCGCGCCGGGGAGCCGATTGCGAGGTGAAAATCCGGGATCGATCTCGTGACAAGCGAGCCCATTCCGATCATGGCCCAGCAGCCTATCTCGAGGTCGTTTCCGATGGTGCAGCCCGCGCCGATGGTAGAGCCTTCGCGTACTAGGGTGGGCAGCGTGTGCTCGTCCGGGTCGCTCGGTCTTAGAGACTTCAGATCGGGGAATGTCGCGCGCGGAAAACGGTCGTTGGTGAATGTGGTCGAGGCCGATATCATTACGCCATCCTCTATCGTGACGGCCGCGCAGATATAGACCATCGCGTTGATCTTTACGCGGTTGCCGATCATTACGTCGTAGGCGATGTAAGACTTTTCGCCGACGATGCACTCCTCGCCGATGGTGGCACCATGGCGGATATGGACGTTGTCCCAGATGCTCGAGCCTTCGCCGATGGTTACGTCGTCCTCGATTATTGCTGTCGGGTGTATTCGGGGCATATTCCGATTTTGGATTTTAGATTTTGGATTTTGGATTGAAACATGCAAAAGGGAAACCGGAAGTTCCCCTTTTGCGATTTTTGCGCCTTTTCGCGGCCGATTTAAGCTGCTTTGGCTTTTTCGACCACGGGCTGCCAGAGGTTCTGGTTGAGCGATTTGTAAGCTGCTTCGATCACTTTCACGGATGCCAGTGCGTCGGAAGGCTGAATGAACAGTTTTTCCTTGCCGCGCAGTGCATTCGCAAAGTTATCGATCTTGCCGCGGAACGAGGCCACCTTTTCGTAACCCTTACCGAATACGGTCCAATCGGGGCTCGAGTGGACTTTGTATTTCGATTCGCGCCAGCCGATGTGCAGGCTGCCGTTGGTGCCGTAAATGCTTATAAAGTAGGGCAGTTCCTTGTTGATCCCCCAGGTTAGATCGACGCTCGCTGTGACGTCGCCCTTGGTTTTGGCAAACATCTTGACGTTCTCGTCCACTGAAAGGCTTTGCGTTGAGCCGGTATCTACAGCAAGAACATTCTCGATTGGCCCGAGGAAGTAGCGGATGATATCGACCGAGTGCGTACCGTTATCGATAAGCACGCCGCCGCCGGAGACCGAAGCGTCCGAATTCCAGCGTTTCGACATATCGACCTTGGCGGTAAACGCGTTTTCGAATTGAACGACATCGCCCAGAATTCCCGATGCGAGAATGCCTTTGGCCTTGATCACATCGTCGCAATAGCGAAATTTCGAGGCCATCGTGAATAACACGCCCGCTTTTTCAGCCGCGGCGATCATCGTTTCGGCTTCGGCAACCGTGAGGCAAAGCGGTTTTTCGCAAAGCACCGGCAGCCCGCGGCCCATAAAGTAACACGCGATCTCGGGGTGCGATTTGGGCGGAGTGGATATGATGACCGCATCCAGTTCGCTTTCGTTTTCGGCAAGGGAAATGTAATCGGTATAGCTGCGGCCGCCAACTGTTTCGGCAAGAGCGGCTGCGGATTCTATACGAACATCCGCGACGGCTACGAGATCACAGCACTCGCTTTCGTTAAAGGCTTGAGCATAGGCTTGTGCAATTCCACCCGCTCCGATTAATGCAAATTTGAGTTTTTTCATATGTAAGTGTTTTGCCGCGGATTTGACGGATAACGCGGATAAGGGGCAATTTATCTGCGTGATCGGCGTTTATCCGCGGCTAATATTATTTCCTCAGCTTTTCGACCACAGCCTTAACGTTTTCAGCTATATAGGAAACGTGCTCGTCGGTGTACAGTTCGTTCCAGGGAAGCACCAGCACATCATGCAGGGCCTTGGCTGTGTCCGGATATTTCTCCATCGTGTATTCGATGGCCTCCGGGCGGGCGAGGTTGAACGGGAACTGGCTGTCGCCGAGCGTGTTCTTATCCTGGAAAACCTGGCACATAAAGGCCGGTTTCACGATGTAACGCGGGGCCGAGAAAATGTTTTTCTCTTTCAGTAGGTTGGCCATGCCGACCGATCCGCCTTCGATCTTGCTGTCGTCCACCGTCAGGCAATACTTCCAGTAGACGTGCTTCGCCTTCTCCGAGATAACGGGTGTTTCGATTCCGTCGATGCCTTGCAGCATTTCGGTGAGCTTGTCAGCCGTGCGGACGCGATTATTGACACAATCTTCGAGCTTTTCAAGCTGGCCGAGGGCAACGGCTGCCTGGAGCTCGCTCATGCGGTAGTTGAGCGCCATGAAGTAGTGGTCGGGGTTGGCGTCGCCGTAACCCCACGCCTTGTTGATGTACAAGAACATCTTGCGCGCCAACGCGTCGTCGTTGGTCACGACCATACCGCCTTCGCCGGTGGTCATGTGCTTGCCCTGCTGCAGGCTGAAGCAGCCCATGTCGCCGATCGTGCCGGCCATCTGGTCGCCGTAGTTGGCCATAAAGGTCTGGGCCGAATCCTCGATCACGGGCAGGTTATGCTTTTTCGCGAGCGCCATGATAGCGTCCATCTCGCACGGGTTTCCGAAAAGATGTGTGACGATGATCGCCTTCGTGCGCGGGCTGATCGCTTTTTCGATCGTCTCGGCGGTTACGTTCAGGGTCTTTGTATCCACCTCGGCAAATACCGGGATCGCTCCGCGGTACATGAGGGGGGTGAGCGCGCCCATATCGGTGATCGAGGTCGTGATGATCTCGTCGCCGGGGTTGGGGTTAACAGTTGCGACCGCGATATGGATCGCAGCCGAGCCCGAGGTGCATGCATAGGCATACTTTGCGCCGAGTTTCTCAGCGAAAGCCTTTTCCAGCATTTTTCCGAACTTACCTTTGGTCGTCGAGAGCGTGCCGCTTTCAACCGCTTCTTTCAAATATGCGAGCTCTTCGGCGCCGAGCGTGCGGCCCGAGGAGTCCTGGTCCGATGGGAGCATCATGAGACGTTCTTTTTGTGCGATAGGTGTCATAAGTAGTTTTATATCGTGGTAGAGGACGCGTTTAACGATCTCCTACCGTTTTTGTATTTTAATCCGATATTTAATTTCGTTCCTTGGAGATGATCTCCAATTGTTCATTCGGTAATGAAGAAGTATTAATAGTTCCGGTTTTCCCGAACCAGCGAATTTTTATTAACCGGGAGAGCAATTTCAGGTGCCCGAGAATGGTCCGCGCGGTCTTCATTTTCGAAATTCCGAAAAGACGGACCTCGAGAACCGCCGGGTATTCGACGATCTTTCCGCCGGACAGATCGAGCTTCCCGAGCAGCTCGGCAACACCGAGGAAGCCGGTTTCCTTCAGGTTCAGATCGACCACTGAGCTTCGGCGATAAACGCGGAAGCAGCTCGTATATGTATCCAGTTTTGATCGCAGCACGCGCCTGTATAGGAACGACGCGCCCTTTGAAAGAAACAGTCGCCATTCGGGCACGTTTCTTACGCCGCCATCCTTGTGATAGGGCGAGGCCGTTACCATATCTACATTGCCCGTCATCAGGCGAAGCATATTTGCGAGTTCGTGCGGGTCGTAGGTGCAGTCGCAGTCCATCGAGCAGACTATCTCCGTTTCCGAAGCTTGCAAGCCCGTCATAATGCCCGCAGCGACGCCCTTATTCGTTTCGTGCCGCAACACGGAGACGTTTTTCCGCTTGCTGAAAAGTTCGTTCAGTTTCGCGTAGGTATCGTCCTTGCTGCGGTCGTCCACGAAGATGATATTCGCCTTGAAACCGGCATCTGACAGCGTTTCTTCCACACTCCGAAGCGTGTTCGACAGGTATGGCAGTGTTTCTTCCTCGTTGTAACAGGGTATAACGATCGAAACCGGCACCCTTCGTTTTTTCTTTGCCGTTTCGATGGCCTTTATCTCGGGTGCTACGGTGATCGCATACTCGTCCAGGCGTATCTGCTCCTGCATGCCGAGAAGATCGGCGGCGCTCGTAAATTCGTATAGCCCGAGGTTTTCCTTCAGGATCCACTCCATCTTGTCGAGCTTGCGATAGTGGCGGATCCGGTTGTAGTTTGAGGCGGCCGAGATTCGCGGCTGCTCGGGGTCGAGCTCCCAAACATGGAAATAAAAGACGAACGGCTCCTCGTAATGCTCGTGCCAATGCGTTACGGCATGGCGCATCAGCGTGTAAGGGATCTGGCGGAAATAGTTGCCGCCCGAGATCGGGAAGAGCCCAAAACCGAGATCATGCGTGGAGTAAGGAAATTCCCAAACCGCCTTGCCGTTCGTATGTACCTGGTGGGCGAGCCGCTTCTGTTTTTCAACCTTTCGGTTGGGCATGAACGAGGCGTCATAAACGAAACCCTCGTCAGCCAACGCGTCGAAGATCCAGGAATCACTTTCGTAAGATAGCTTTTCTGCCGACCTGTAACCGATGATCTGCTGGCCCGCGGCGTCTTCGAGAATGCGGTTCGTGCGGCGCAGGTCCTCTCGAAATTCCTCGTCGGTCAGATTTTTCAGTCCCCGATGATAGAACCCGCGGCTCGCTACCTCGTGCCCGCGCGAAGCGATCTCGCGGATGAGCTTCGGGTTTTGCTCGGCGATCCACCCGAGCACAAAAAACGTGGCCTTGGTGTCGTATTGGTCGAGCAGGTCGAGCGTTTTACGCGTATTTTGTTCGTAGCGGGGCTCGAAATTAGACCAGTTCCGCTGGTGGATCAGATTTTCAAACGCTCCCACGTGAAAATAATCCTCAACCAGAACGGTGAGTAGGTGTCGTTTTTTGCCCGGGTTATTTTGCATCTGCAACTATTACTTTTCGGCCGGTTTCGGCTTTTCCATAAACTGTGTCGAGTATATCGACGATGTTTTTTGCGGCCATGCCGTCGCCAAAAGGATTTGCGATCGACTTGACGGAGTTGATCCACGTCTCGTCGCTGTAATTTTCTTCGAGCATCGCCGCCAATGAATTCTCGCCCACGAGTTTCGCGACGCCGGACGCCACCGCCTCGGGCCGCTCGGTATTCTCACGCAGGATCAGCACGGGTTTACCAAGGCTCGGCGATTCCTCCTGCACGCCGCCGGAATCCGACGTAACGAGCCACGCTTCCTTCATCAGCGATATAAAATCTATGTAATCGAGCGGATCGAGCAGGAATATTCGATCGTTTCCGCCGAGAATATCGCTCGCGATCGCACGCACATTCGGGTTCGGATGGACCGGGAAGAGCAGGCAAACGTCTTCATGATTTTCGACAAACTCACGTAGCGCATGCAGGTTACCACTCATTTTATCGCCAAAGCTCTCACGGCGGTGGGTTGTGAGCAGAATTCGTTTTAACCCAGATGTTTTCTCAATAACACCCTGCATTTTCTCGCTGGGTGTGCAGCTTTCGAGAATAAAGTGAAGCGCATCGACCACCGTGTTCCCGGTGCGGAAGATCTTGTTTTCGGCGACCCCTTCTTGCCACAGGTTATCGCAGTTATCTTCAGTCGCGGCGAAGTGAAAGTCCGCCATCTGGGAGATCAGCCGTCGGTTCATTTCCTCGGGGAACGGGCTATGCAAATTTCCCGACCGCAGCCCCGCTTCGACATGCCCGACCGCGATCCTTCGATTAAACCCCGCAAACGCCCCGGCAAAAGCCGTTGTCGTATCTCCCTGAACAAGGATAATATTCGGCTTTTCCACGTCTAATATACTATCGAGCCCCTGCAGCACCTTTGCACAAACGGCATTAGGCGTCTGGTTGTCGGTCATAACCCGCAGGTCGTGATCTACCGTGATATCAAAGATCCGTAAAAATGGCGTCAGCAGATCGGTATGCTGGCTCGACGAAACAACAACCGTCTCGATCTCGCGCCGCTTCAACTCCGAAATTACCGGCGCAAGCTTGATCGCTTCGGGGCGGGTTCCGAAAAGGACGAGTATTTTGTAATCTGAATTAGACATTAAACGGTGCTTATGGCGAATTTCCTTACGCGATCAATTCTACTCGCAATTCTGCTGTTTTGCGTTCAAAACGCGTACGCGCAAAACCTGATCCTGCGAGGAAATGTCACAAACGAGCGGGGTGAATCGGTCGTCGGCGCCAAAGTCAGTATAAATACGAATAACCGTGAGATTTCAATTTGCGATGCGGGGGAACGCGGCGAATTCGCCTGTGAGCTGCCGCCATCCGGCGACCTTATCCTCCAGATCGATGCCGAAGGCTATTCTATTTTACGTCAAACTATTGCAAATACACAAGATTTTTCTGTTGAACAGAATTTTACACTTTCGCCAATGCCTCTCAAAGAGGAAGTCGTGGTCACCGCCAACCTGATCGAGACCCGCCTCGGCGACACTCCTGCCAGCATCGTAACCGTTACGCGCGTCGAGATCGCTGCGAGCGCGGCACCCACGATGGACGACACATTGCGGCAGGTTGCGGGGTTCTCTATCTTTCGCCGCTCAAGCAGCCGCACGGCAAACCCGACCGCCCAGGGCGTATCGCTCCGCGGTGTCGGGGCAAGCGGCGCGAGCCGGTCGCTCGTTGTCTTTGACGGTGTTCCGCTCAACGATCCCTTCGGGGGCTGGGTGCAGTGGAACCGCGTTTCGCCAATCGGTGTCGAACGGGTTGAGGTCCTTCGCGGCGGCGCTTCGAGCCTCTACGGCGACGGCAGCTTGAGCGGCACCGTGAACATAATTCCGCGCGAAGCCGGCGAAGCACTCGTATTTTCGGCCGAAGGTTTTGGCGGAACGCAAAACACGATGTCAGGATCGGCTTTTGCGGGATTCAAGAAAAACGACTGGACCGCCGACCTGACCGCCGCCTCCTTTCAAACAAAAGGCTATATTCCTATCGACGAAGCCGTTCGCGGCCCCGCTGATGTTTACGCAGGCGTGCGGAGCTCGAATTTCTCGGGCCGTATCCGAAAGAGATTCGGGAGCGCCGCATCTATCTTCATCCGCCCGTCCTTCTTCGGCGAAGTGCGGACGAACGGGACCGGCCTTCAAACCAACCGGACGCACATTCGGCAGATCGCATCTGGCGGTGACTTCAGCAAGGCACAGTCCCGGTTCGACTGGCTCGTTTACGGCGGCACACAAGTTTACGACCAGGTGTTCTCCGCGGTAAACGCC
>Ga0193752_1002780_pt1 | contig 12703 bp, 12 predicted proteins | sample H1c1metaG_FD_144924 | JGI IMG/M metagenome (GOLD analysis project Ga0193752, IMG submission 144924) | Soil microbial communities from a riparian zone of the East river system, Colorado, United States - H1c1 | ecosystem: Environmental > Terrestrial > Soil > Riparian zone | place: USA: East River... | reverse complement strand
CGTCTCGGGGTCCATCATCCCCTCCTGCACCAGCACTATCGGCCGCCCGCGGACGTTGGCGGGGAGGTAGAGGTCCGTCCCCATCACGACGAGATCGTAGGGGCCGTCGGCCCCGCCCAGGTCGGTGGGGAGCCTTTGCGCGGCGAGGTAGGCATCGGTGCGGCGGCGGGCCTGTCCGCCGAGGATGCTGAAGTCGAACCACCCCCACGCGGCGAGCCGCCCGATGAGGCCGTCAGCGTAGAAGGGGGTGTAGACGGCGGCGCAGCCGCGGGCCTCCAGCGCCGCCCCGATGCGGTGCATCATGGTCGTCTGGTTCAGCGAGCCCCCCACGAGCAGCACGCGCGGGTGCGCCCCTTCCGGCGTCTCCTGAACGGGCGCCTGCGGGGCCGGGCGCTCCTCCGTGGACGCCAGGGGTAGCGCGAGGGCCAGGACGGCAGGAGGGGGCGGCATGAGGCGGGGCCTACGGCGGCGCGCGCGGTGCCCGGGGCGGGACTCGAACCCGCACGACCTTTCGGCCGCCGCATTTTGAGTGCGGTGCGTCTACCATTCCGCCACCCGGGCGGGTGGGGCGGGAAGATAGGGCGGGGTTCGGGTGGAGAGGAGAGAGAGGAGAGAGAGGAGAGAGAGGAGAGAGAGGAGAGGGCGGTGGGGATTTGTTCCGGGCGTTTGTGGCGCGCCGGGGCGAGAGACCCCCCGCCTTCCGCCCATCGCGTCGCCTTCGGCGTCGCTCACGTGCGGAAGGCTGTCCCCCTTGAAGCGGGGACAATTTTGGCTGGTGGCCCCTCGGGTGGGTTCCTCCACCATCCGCCCCTCCTCAGATGAGGAGGGGCAGCCGCGAGCGAAGCCAGCGGCGGGGAGGTTGACCGGATTGGCGGTGCCCGTAAATCAAAGGACCGCCCCTCCTCAGACGAGGAGGGGCAGCCCCGCGCCCGTGAGCGCGACAGCGCGATGTGCGCGGGGCGGGGCGGGGTGGTGTGATCGGTGCGCCACAGCCATCCCGGATCTACCACCCCCCGCCCCTCCTGTTCTGCTTCGCAGACCTCCGGTTCAGGAAGGGGGCTGGATCCCCGCCATACTGGGAAGCCCTGCCTTTCTCCTCCTTTCTTCCTCTCTCCCTCTCCTCCTCTCTCCCTTTCCCCCACTCTCCCTCTCAGCATTCTCCCACACCCGATCCTTCCGCTTTTCGCGGCCTTCTCGCCGTGGCGGGGGGGTGAGTGCCCTTAACCTCGGTTTAATCGTTCCCCCTGCACTCATGCTCCTTCTCGTCACCGACGACGCCGCCATGGAGGCGGCCGTGCGGCTCTCCACGGGCGACGTGACCGTGGAGGTGTTCCCCTTCGAGGGCATCACCGACGCGCGCGGGGTGCTGGGCGACGTGGGGCGCCGGATCGTGGAGGCGGCCGAGCGCGCCGAGGCCGTGCTCGTGCAGTTCGCGCTGGAGCGGGCGCCCGTGCTCAACACGCTGGGCTACCACCTCCGGCGGCGGCTCGACGTGCCGCTGGTGGCGCTGTGCCTGGGCGGCCCCGAGGACCGCGTGGCCGCGCTCGCGGCCGGGGCCGACGACGCCGTGGGGCTGCCCCTCCACCTCGCGCGCGTGCAGGTGCGCGGGCTCGCGCACCGCCGGCTCGTCGAGGCCGCCCGCCTCCACGGCGGCACCCGCCCGACCGCCCCCGACCTCGTGGAGGTGGGGCCGCTCAAGCTCGACCGCGCCTCGCGGCACTTCGCCATCGGCGACCGCACGGTGGCGCTGACGCCGCGGGAGTTCGCGCTGCTGAACTACCTGCTGGCCCACTCGGACACCGTCGTCACGCGCGACGAGATCCTGGACGCCGTCTGGGGGCTCGCCTTCGACACCGGGACGAACATGGTCGACGTGTACGTCTACTTCCTCCGGCGCAAGCTGGAGGCGTTCGGCGTGCGCGACATCATCCAGACCGTCCGCGGCCGGGGCTACCGGCTCGTCCCGCCGAAAGGGTAAGGAGGCACGTAAGCAGGGGGAACGGGGGCACGTAGGCGTGTAAGCACGCAGGCACGTAAGCAGGAAGGCATTTTGCCTGCGTGCCTGCGTGCCTGCGTGCCTGCGTGCCTGCGTGCCTGCGTGCCTGCGTGCCTGCGTGCCTGCGTGCCTTTAGCACGAGCGGCGTACACCAGCGAGGAGCCCTCGGCGTCCTTCGGGCGACTCACCGCTCACAACAAACCAAAAAAGAGCCGGCCCGCGGGTGATGCGGGCCGGCTCTTGTAAGCGGCGAGAAGCCGGTTACTTACTCGGCGGCCGGGGCGGCGGCCGTGTCGGCGGGCGCCATGGCCGTGTCGGCCGGGGCCATCATCGTGTCGGCGGGCATGGGCTCCGGCATCGGCGCGGGGTCCATGACCATCGTGGTGTCCTCGCCCTCACCCTCGATGACGGTGTCGTCGTCGGAGGAGCAGCCGGCGAGGCCGACGAAAGCGAGGGCGGCGAGGAGCAGGAGGGTCTTGTTCATTTGGGTGGGCCCGGGCGGGCCGGCGTGGCCGCGAGCGGCCGGGGTGAGGGTGGCGACCCGGAGCAACGCCCCGCGATCACGTGCCCCTAATCTCCGACAGTCCGGAGGGCCGTTGCAACAAGGTCTGATTAAAATATCGGACGGCAGGTGTCCTGTTTATTAAACAGTCCAGCGGGCCGTGCCCGGAACGGAGGACACCCCATCGGGGTTGCGGGGGCTGCTGCCGTTCCTATGGCCCACCCCTACGCTCCGTGCCCGACGCGCCCGCGCCCGACGCCCTCGCCACATTCCTCGCCCTCCTCGACCTGGAGCCACTGGAGGTGAACCTCTTCCGCGGCCAGAGCCGCTCGCCGGGCTGGGGCCGCGTCTACGGCGGGCAGGTGCTCGCCCAGGCCCTCGTCGCCGCCGGGCGCACCGTCGAGACGCGCGAGGGGGAGGGCACCCGCCCGGCCCACTCGCTGCACGCCTACTTCCTGCTGCCGGGCGACGTGGACGCGCCGATCGTCTATCAGGTAGACAGGGCGCGCGACGGCGGGAGCTTCACGACGCGGCGCGTGGTGGCGGTGCAGCACGGCCGCCCCATCTTCGTCTCGACGGTGTCGTTCCACCGCGTGGAGACGGGGCTGGAGCACGCGGCGCCCCCGCCGCAGGTGGCGGGGCCAGAGGGGCTCATGAGCGAGCGCGAGATGGCGCTGGCGGCGGCGCCCCTGCTGCCTGCGCGGCTGCGCGACGTGGTGACGGCCGAGCAGCCCATCGAGTACCGCCCCGTGGACTACGCGAACCCGCTGGCGCCGACGGTGAAGGAGCCCACGGCGCACCTCTGGCTCCGGGCCACGGGGGCGCTGCCGGACGACGTGCTCGTGCACCAGGCGGTGCTGGCCTACGCCTCGGACCACGACCTGCTGGGCGTGGCGATCCGTCCGCACGGGCGGTCGTTCCTCGACCGCACGCTCCAGGCGGCCAGCCTCGACCACGCCATCTGGTTCCACCGCCCTTTCCGCGCCGACGGCTGGCTGCTCTACGCGATGGACAGCCCGACGGCGGCGGGCGGGCGGGGCTTCGCGCGGGGGACGGTCTACGACGCGGACGGGCGGCTCGTGGCGAGCACGGCGCAGGAGGGGCTCTTGCGTCCGGTAGACCCCTCGGCGGGCGGGCGCCCCGACAAGAGCGGGCCGCCGGACGCCCCGGCCCCGTCGGAGACGGGCGACCCCACCACAGGGCGCTGACGTGCAGCGCCGCTCCGCCCTCGTCGTGCTCGTGGCCGGCCTCGCCTTCGCGGCGGGGTGGGGGCTGCGGGGCGCCTGCACGCTCGCGCCTGCGGCGCCGGGTTCCTCCGTCGGTCCGGCGGATTCCATCGCGGCGGGCGTCGAGCCGCACCCGCGGTCCACGCCCGGCCCGGCCGCGCCCGACACGGCGCGCGTGACGCCGGACGAGGCGGCGGTGGCCCGCCCGGACGCGGTGCCGGGCGCGCGCGTGGCGCCGTCGGGGCTGGTGATCCCGGTGGCGGGGGTGCGCGCGGCCGACCTCGTGGACACGTTCACGGCGGCGCGGAGCGAGGGCCGCAGCCACGACGCCATCGACATCCTCGCCCCGCGCGGGACGCCGGTGCGGGCGGCGGCGGCGGGCCGCGTGCTGCGCCTGTTCACGAGCGACCGCGGTGGGATCACGGTCTACGTCCTCGGCAACGACAACCGGACGGTCTACTACTACGCCCACCTCGACCGCTACGCCCGGGGGCTGGCGGCCGACCGCCGCCTCGCGCGCGGCGAGACGCTGGGCTACGTGGGCGACACGGGGAACGCGGCCCCCGGCAACACGCACCTCCACTTCGCCATCTGGACCGTCTCGGACCCGGCCAACTTCTGGGACGGTTCTTCCATTAACCCGTATCCGGTGCTGGGGGGACGCTAGGGGTTCGGAGAGGAAGAAGGGAAGAGAGGAGGAAAGGAAGAATGGGACGACATCCGGGCAGATCCCGGCTTTCTCCTCCTCTCTGTCTCTCCTCGACTCCGAACCCCTACTCCTCGGCCAGCAGGAAGGCGTTCGAGATGGCCTTGAAGGAGACCGTGGAGTCGTGGCTGCGCATCACGATGCCCTCGCGCTTCACGGCGGGGTTGAGCGTGGAGGGGCCGTCGGCGAGGGCGAGCACGGCGTCCACGGTGGGCGGGAGCGGGAGGGCGTCGGTGAGGACGGGGACCGTCTCCAGGCCGAACGCGGCGCAGAGCGCCCGGAGGTCGTCCAGCGGGAGGCGGCTGTACGTGTCGGGGTCGAATGCGGTGAAGAAGCGGACGGTCTGGCCCGTGAGGCGGTAGGGGTTCTTCTGGACGCCCTCACCGACGATCTCGCCCTGGAGCACGAGGTTGCGGCTGTGGGCGCGCATCTTCTCCTCCAGCCCCGTGGCGCGGGCGAAGCGCCAGAGGATGTTGCCCGGGGCTTCGAGGAGGTCGAGGGTGCGGGAGCAGACACCGAAGCGGTCGTCGCGGAGGTAGAACGTGGCGCTGGCGCCGTCGAGCTTCTCCGTGACGTAGAAGAGCCCGCCGGGCGGGGCGTCGAACAGCTCCGGGATGTTCTGCACGCGCTCCTCATCGGTCCGCGACAGGAACACCGGGAGGGGTCCGCGCGCGACGCCGGAGAGGGACGGGTGGATGGGGGGCTCGTACTTCACGATGCCCAGCAGCGTCGTCACGTCGTCGCCCTCTTCGACCCCTACGCACGCGCCATCGGCGTCGGAGACGACGCAGGGGCGGCCGTCGGCGTCACGCGCCAGCGGCAGCAGGAGGCCCTGGCTGATCTGGCCGCGGAGCTTGATGGTGCGCAGGCGGAAGCCTTCGGTGCCATCGGGGAGCTTGCGGTACGACGAGCCGCGCAGGAACTCGTATGGCGCTCGGACGGGCAGCAGGGCGTCGATCTCGCAGTAGACGCCGAGGTCGCCCACCGCGTACTCCCCCTTCTTGACGACGACCTTCCACCCCTTCACGGTCGCCACCTCGATGGCGTCGGCGCCGGGGATGGGGTCGACGGCGAGGATGCGCTGGACGGAGGCGAGGTGCCGAACGACGGTGCTCATGGGGAGCGATGAGCGATGAGTAAAGAGCGATGAGGATAAGAAAGGAGCGTGCGGAGGAAGGGACGGATTTTCCGCTCATCGCTCATCGCTCATCGCTCATCGCTCATCGCTCATCGCTCATCGCTCATCGCTCATCGCTCATCGCTCATCGCTCATCAACTCCTCCCCTCGATATCCCGGAACTCCACGGGGACGCCGGCCCGGATGGCGTCGGCGAGGGTGAGGGCGTCCCAGTTCGTGAGGCGCACGCAGCCCGAGGAGGACGTGTAGCCGATGGTCTCGGGGGCGGCCGTGCCGTGGATGCCGTAGTGCGGCTCTGAGAGCGCCATCCAGACGAGGCCGACGGCGTTGTTGGGGCCGGGCGGGATGGTGGCGTCCTCCTCGTCGTCGGGGACGTTGGCGAGGAGGGCGGGCTGGTAGTGCCACTCCGGGTTGCGGGCCACGTTGGTGACGCGGTAGTCGCCCTGCGGGGTGGGGTCGTAGGTGGCGCCGAGGGTGACGGGGAAGTGCATGAGCACGCGGCCCTGCGCGTCGAGGGCCTGGAGGTAGCCGCCGTTGCCGGAGACGACGAGGCGGGCCACCTGCGCCTGCGGACGGCGTCCGCCGGTGAGCCCGGCGCCCTGTGCGGCGCCCACGTTGGGGACGGTGAGTTCGTCGCCCGCGCGGAGCCCGTCGAGCGGCCGGCCGGGGTTGAGGCGCGCCAGCAGGTCGGGGGCGACGTGGAAGCGCTCGCCGAGTTGCTCTTCGAGCGACTCGTAGCCGAGCCGGTCCAGCTCGGCGCGGGCGTAGATGTCGGCGGGGAGCGGGGCAAAGGGGCCCTGCACGTCCTCGGCCGTCAGCGTGCGCGTGACGACGGGGGCGTCGGGGCGGCCCGCGCGCTCGGTGAGGCGGTCGTAGGTCGCGCGGTCGATGACGCCGGTGGCGGGGAGGCGCTCGGCCTGCTGGAAGAAGTAGACCGCCTTCTCGACGTTGTCGCCCCACGCGCCGTCGATGATGCCGGGTGAGAACCCGGCGCGGTCGAGGAGCACCTGGGCGCGGACGACGCTGGGGCCCTCGCCGCCGCCGCCGAGGGGGAGCGTGGGGGCGGCGGCGAAGGCATCGGGGCGGACGCCCGCCATCGCTTCGCGGTTGGCGGCGGCGGCCTGCCGGGCGGCGGCGGAGTCGATGCGGACGGAGTCGGTGAGGGCGGAGCGCCAGCGGCCGGCGTTCCGCTCGCGCGCGATCACGTCGGGGGCGGGGTCGTCGTCGAAGCGGCCGGAGGGGTCGGCGAAGCCCGCGGGGTCGGTCGGGGCGGGCTCGGCCTCGGGCTCGGCCACCTCGGCGGGGGCGTCTCGGTCGACCTGGCAGGCGGGGAGGGCGAGGAGGGCGAGGGCGAGGAGGCCGTAGCGGAGCATCGGGGCGGGGGGAGGGGGCGCCCGCCTACGCCCGCCGCCCGCTCGCGGTGCCGTGTGGGGCCGCCGGGGGTTTCCTGAGAGTGGGGGGCGGGGGAGAGAGGAAGAAAGGAGGAGAGGAAGAAGGGAGGATGGGGGAGAGGAGGGATTTTCAGGTGTAGGGGCGTGTGGCACACGCCCTGCATTCGTCTCGGTCTGTCTCCTCCATTGCGGGTAGCCGCACGTTTCCCCTGTAGGGGCGACGCGCTGCGTCGCCCTTCGTTACGGTGTGGCAGGCCGAGGGCGACGCAGCGCGTCGCCCCTACGAATGCCTGAGGGCGTAGGGGCGCAGCGTGCTGCGCCCTCCGGGTTGGGGCGGCGGTGCCCGTCCGATCCACCACCCCGCCCCGCGCACATCGCGCCTGCGGCGCTCACGGGCGCGTGGCTGCCCCTCCTCGTCTGAGGAGGGGCGTCCTTTTACTCAGGGGCCTCGCTAATCCGGTCAACCTCCCCACGTCTTGCTCGGCTTCGCCTCGCTCGCCGTTGCCCCTCCTCATCTGAGGAGGGGCGGACTGTTTCTGTCCCACCCCAACCGTAAGGGCCACCGACCCCAATTGTCCCCGCTTCAAGGGGGACAGGCTTCCGCGCGTGAGCGACGCCGAAGGCGACGCGATGGGCGGAAGGCGGGGGGTCTTTTGCTCCGGGCGGACACCGCCACTCCGATCACACCACCCCGCCCCGCGCACATCGCGCCAGCTTCGCTGTCGCTCACGGGCGCGGGCCTGCCCCTCCTCGTCTGAGGAGGGGCGGTCTCGTTTTTACTTACGTCTTGCTTTGACCGGCGGATCAGACGGCACCGCCAATCCGGTCAACCCCCCTGCCCCTCGCTTCGCTCGTGGCTGTCCCCCCTCATCTGAGGAGGGACGGGTTTTTTGGTTTGCTCCGCCCCTCCTCTCTTCCTCTCCTCCTGCCTTTCTGCTCCGCAGACCTTCGGTTCCCCTCATCGCTCATCGCTCCTCCTGCCGGGCGTAGGCGTCGAGGAAGCGGACGCTGGCTTCGATGCCCTGGTGGAAGCGGTCGAGGCCGAACTTCTCGTTCGGGGAGTGGATGGCGTCGGAGTCGAGGCCGAAGCCCATGAGGACGGTGTCGAGGCCCAGCAGGCGCTTGAAGGCGGCCACGACGGGGATGCTGCCGCCCTCGCGGGTGAAGTAGGGGTCCATGCCGAAGACGCCGCGCATGGCCTCCTTCGCCGCCTGCATGGCCGGGGCCGTGATGTCCACGATGGCGCCGTGGCCGCCGTGGAGGTTCGTGAACGTGAGCGTCATCGTCTCCGGCGTGTGCTGCTCGAAGTGGCGGCGCAGGCGCTCCGTGATGTCGTCGGGCGTCTGGTCCGGGACGAGGCGGCAGGAGATCTTCGCCGTCGCCTTGGCCGGGAGGACCGTCTTGGCGCCCTGCCCGGTGTAGCCGCCCCACATCCCGTTCACGTCGAGGGTGGGGCGGGCGGCGACGCCTTCGAGGGCGGTGTAGCCCTTCTCGGTCTTGAGCGCCTTCGCGCCCGCCTCCTCCATCCAGCCCTTCTCGTCGAAGGGGAGGGCGGCGAAGGTGGCGCGCTCCTCGTCGGTGAGGGCGCGCACGTCGTCGTAGAACCCCTCGATCGTCACGCGGTGGTCCTCGTCGTGGAGGTCCGCGATCATCTTGCAGAGGGCGTTGACGGGGTTGTGGACGGCGCCGCCGTACATCCCCGAGTGGAGGTCGCGGCCGGGGCCCTGGAGGGAGACCTCGACGTAGGCGAGCCCGCGCAGGCCGTAGGTGATGCTGGGGACGCCGGGGGCGAAGAGGCCGGTGTCCGAGATCACCACCACGTCGGCCGCCAGCAACTCGGTGTTGGCGGCGATGAACGCGTCGAGGTGCTCGCTCCCGTTCTCCTCCTCGCCCTCGATGATGAACTTGAGGTTCACCGGCAGCCCGGCGCCGCTCTGGAGGTAGGCCTCGGCGGCCTTGACGTGCATGAACGCTTGCCCCTTGTCGTCCGAGGAGCCGCGGGCGACGAGGTTGCCGTCCTTCTCGACGGGCTCGAACGGCGGGCTCTCCCACAGCTCCAGCGGGTCGGGCGGCTGCACGTCGTAGTGGCCGTAGACGAGGACCGTCGGGAGGCCGTCGCCGGCGTGGTACTCGGCGTAGACGGCGGGGTGGCCGCCGGTGGGCATCACCTCGACGCGCTGCATCCCGGCGTCGCGGAGCTGCTGGGCGAGCCAGTCCGCCGCGCGCTGCACGTCGGGGGCGTAGGCGGGGTCGGTGGAGATCGAGGGGATGCGGAGCCAGCTCTTCAGCTCCTCGACGAAGCGGGTGGCGTGGTCGCGGGCGTAGACGAGGGCCTGGTCCATGGCGAGAGGCGGAGGGAGGGGCGGGGCGGCGCGGGCCGGGAGGGGAAGTTAAAAGGTGGCGGGCCGCCCGGAGCGCGCGCCGGGGTTCGGCACGGCGCCGGGCCACGGGAGGGCGCCTTCGCGGAAGCCGGTGGCGGGGGTGTAGCTGTAGCGCCGGCCGCCGCGCGTCTGGAGCGCCATCGAGACGACCTGCCAGTCGCCCCCGGCGCGGTAGCCCTGGATGCGGAGGGTGCCCCGCTCGCGCGAGCCCTTGATGCGGGTGACGTAGGTGGCCCACTGGTCCATCCCGTCGGACTCGACCTCGCCGTTGATGAAGAGGCCGGGTTGGACGGGCGGGCCCAGCACGGCCTTCAGGGTGGAGTCGGCGGCGGCGAGGGCCATCGCCTCGCGGTAGGGGCCGTGGGACTTGAGGTAGGCCGTGCAGCCGACCCAGGTGACGCCGAGGAAGAGGGCGAGCCCGAACAGGCCGGCGAGGACGGAGAAGACGCGGAGCATGGGACGGCGGCGGGGCCCCGGAACGTACTACAGGCCGCCGCCGTGCGGACCCGTGGGGCTAGCGCGCGAGGGTGAGGCGGGCCGTGGCCGTGGCGCCGCCCGACGTGGCGCGGACGAGGTACGCCCCAGATGGGAGGGCGCTGCCGTCGAACGCCACCGCATGCGCGCCCGCCCCGCGCGACCCGTCGAGGAGTACGGCGACCTCGCGGCCGAGCGCGTCAAACACGGCGACCTTCACCGGGCCCGCCACGGCGAGCGTGAGGGCGACCCGCACGCGCCCCGCCGCCGGGCTGGGCGCCGCCGTGAGCGTGAGGGCGGCGGCCGGGGGTGCCGGTTCGGCCGCGACGACGAGGGGCCACCCGTAGGTGACGCCGCCGACGTGGGCGTAGGCGATCCGCACGTCAATCGTCCCGCCCTTCTCCACGATGGTCTCGTAGCGGACGAACCCGATCCCCGCCGCCAGCCGCACGGCCCGGCCCGTTAGCAACGGCTCGAACCGCTTCACCGAGGTCGTGACGCCGAGCCCGGTGTCCTGGGCGTAGCCGATCCCGGTCTGTGCGGTCCAGTAGCCGGCCGTCTGGCACTCGGAGCCCTCGAAGGGAAGGTCGAGGGGGCACGGGGCGTAGAAGAACCCCGTGTCGGCGCCGTTCCGCCGCTCCACGACGCGCGCCGTCGTCGTGTCGAAGCGGACGTAGCGCGTCGTGGAGGAGGTGGGGGCGCCGGAGAGGGAGAACACCGCCTGCTCCAGCGCGAAGTAGCGGTGGCCGCCGAGGGTGGTGTCGTCCCGGACGACCCAGCGCCAGTACCCCCGCGGGCTCGGCGTGGCCGTGCCCTCGTCCCAGAAGTAATCCCAGCGGTTGCCGACCTCCAGCGGGAAGTACCGCCACGGCGCCGTGGTGTCGGGCGGAGCCTGCGCGGCGGCCGTGGCCGCAACGAGCAGGAGGAGCAGGGCGGGGCAGCGTCGCATCGCCTGTGTAGATCGGGACAGAGATAAAGTAGAGCGGAGCCCTGTTTTCTCTGTTCGATCTATCACCAACTCCCCGGGTAGGACGCGGCCCGGCGCTCAGGGCCGGAGGAGGCGGCGGCGGAGGCGGAGGGAGCGGCGGAGGCCGAGGAGGATCACGACCACCCCCCCCGCCATCAGCGCGGCCCCCCCCACGGCGGCGGGCGCCGACTTGAACACGTTGACGATCGTCAGGCCGCCGGCCACGAGCGCGAGCGCGGTGCGGACGTAGGCCAGCAGCGTCCGCTCGGCGGCGAGCTTCGTGCGCTCCAGCGCCAGTTGGTCCGCGAGCGGGATGGGGGGCATATGCGGAAAGGGAAAGGAGAGAGAGGAGAGAAAGGAGGGAATGGAGAGAGAATACAAGGGGCAGGCGCGCTATTCGCTTGAAAGCTCGGGGCTAACGGGCGCGCGCCGCATTCCTCCCTCCTCTCCCTCCATTCTGCTCCGCAGACCTGCGGTTCTCTCCTTTCTCTCCTCTCTCCCCGCAGCATCACGCCGCCTCGGCGAACGGGGCCAGCGCGTCTTCGACGGGGGCGGCGGTGGGGAAGAAGGAGAGCACGCGCTGGACGACGGCGTCGAGGAGGGCGTCGGGGCAGGAGGCGCCGGCCGTGAGCAGCACGTCCACCGGGCGGTCCGTCGGGAGCCAGCCCTCCGTCGTCACGACCTCCTTGCGGTGCCAGTCGAAGTGGCGGATCGCGTCGGCGCCCACGATCTCTCCGGCGTCCTCGATGAAGTACGTCGGCATGGCCCCCTCGCACAGCTCCACGAGGTGGCTCGTGTTCGAGGAGTTGTAGCCGCCCACGACGAGGGCGAGGTCGGCGCCGTCGGCGATGAGCGCCAGCGTGGCGTCCTGGTTCTCCTTCGTCGCGTAGCAGAGGGTGTCCGTGGTGTCGGCGAAGTTCGCCGCCCCGTCGGCCTCCCCGTAGCGTGCCACGACGGCCAGCCGGAGGCGCTCCGCGATGGCGGCGGTCTCGGTGGCGAGCATGGTCGTCTGGTTCACGACGCCGATGCGCTGGAGGTCGCGGTCGGGGTCGAAGCCGGGCGAGGTGCGGTCGCGGAAGCGGCGGCGGAAGAACGCGGCGTCGCGGGCGCCGGTGATCACGTCGGCGAGGTCTTCGGCTTCTTCCAGGTCGCGCACGACGACGACGGGGGCGTGGGCGCTGGCGCGGCTGAACGTGGCCCGCGTCTCCTCGTGGTAGCGCTTGCCGTGGACGACGACGGTGTAGTCGCGGTCGCCGATCTGCTCGCTCTTCTTCCACACCCGCTCGACGAACGGGCACGTGGTGTCGTACGTCTCGGGGTCGAGCCCGCGGGCGCGCAGTTCGGCCTCCACCTCGCGCGAGGCCCCGAAGGCGGGGATGATGATCACGTCGTCCGGTTCGAGGCTGTCGAACGGGATGAGCTGCTCGCCCAGCGTCGTGCGGAGGAACCGGACGCCGCGGCGCTGGAGGTCCTCGTTGACGTGGGGGTTGTGGATCATCTCCGAGAGCAGGAACACCCGCCCGGCCGCCGCCTTCTCGGCCTGCTCGTCGAGGGCGCGGTAGGCGATCTCGATGGCGTTCTCGACCCCGTAGCAGAACCCGAAGTGACGCGCGAGCTTGAACCGGACAGGTCCGAAGTCGAGCACCGACGGGCTGAGGTCGCGCTTGCGGGGGTCCGTTACGCGCCGCGCCGCCTTCACCCGCGCGATGATGGGGCTGCGGTAGAACACCGGGACGTCGAACTGGCGGGCCATGCACGCGGGGGGCGGGCTATAGGGGGCAAACTCGCACCGGGCGGGCGCTGTTGCGGGCTATGCGGGCCCCTACGTACGTCCTCACGGAAGGTTGGCGGAGCGCTAGCGTAAGGGTCACGGCGGCGTAACACGAGCGGGGTAGGCTCCTTGCGCCGCCCCCGGCACCCCG
>Ga0193752_1002779_pt1 | contig 12711 bp, 4 predicted proteins | sample H1c1metaG_FD_144924 | JGI IMG/M metagenome (GOLD analysis project Ga0193752, IMG submission 144924) | Soil microbial communities from a riparian zone of the East river system, Colorado, United States - H1c1 | ecosystem: Environmental > Terrestrial > Soil > Riparian zone | place: USA: East River... | reverse complement strand
AAGCAGGATATCGCCTTCTGATGGGTTGGGATAGATGCTGATATGATCATCCAGGTAATCTTCGACTGCTAATGGCGGGCCCAACGACACAACCAATGAGCCATACGCGCGGCATCCGTAGGCATCCACCTCCAGTACATTAACTTTTCCACTGGTGGCGTCGCTGGCCCAATCGACCGATATGTTCGGACCACCTGGCGGAATTCCGATCCCTCCTTCGACAGACCAGAGGTAAGAAGCATTGTTCGTTGCATCAGACACAGCATATGCCACGTCCTCCTCGCCCTTCGCAGCGGTGTCAGGCCCATCGACCACTGGTGCAGACGATGCTCCCGAAACATTCACTGTTCTTGAACGCACATCGCCCGTGCCACATGCATTAACATACCTGGCTGTTAGTGCATACTCACCAGGGGTATCAAATTTTACTGTGATGTATTCACGACGATCGTCAATGTTGCCAGCGGTGGTACTCCACCAGGTATTATACTCACTGTCAACTGCCACCCGGAAATCAACAGCATCGCCTACGCATATACGATCCGGACCGTAAATGTAGCCGGGTATGGACGGCGTACGTGATGTTGAATTCATTCGCGCAGTAAATCCATTCTCTCCCGCTAAATAGATCTCCCCGTCGCGGAACTGAACATCTGAAATTCTGGAGGACGTCGAGAGGATCTCTTTCCAGGTTACGCCACCATCAGTCGTTTCATGAACGATGCCGGTACGGGTAACGACGTATCCATGACCTAAATTTTCAAAATGTATCGCCATGATCTCATAGAATTGCCAGTTCACCGTTTGCCAGGTCGTGCCACCATCAGTGGTCCGTTGAAGAGAGCTGCCGCCTTTATAGCCAACGTCTTCATTCAGATAAAATATGGCGTTGAATGGGTTTGATGCAGTTGGATCGCGGGTGAAGATATTGGTCCAGGTCTTGCCTCCGTTTGTCGACTTCTCGACGGAACCAAACAACTCGACACGATATCCAATGGAAGGTGAAATGAAGTGGATACCCTGAACATAAGACTCCTGCATGTTAGCAATTAGCTTCCACGTTTCACCTGAGTCATCACTTCGATAGACGGCACTGTAATTTATAGAATAGAGCGTATTGCCGGGGAACACATACAGTTTCCCTGCAGGTGATGACACCCGGTTCGTGTCGGTTCTTAGCACGATCTTGTTTGTCAGGCCGCCATCGGTTGACTTGTAGATATTCCCATTACTATTGTACATGACAGTGTTCTCGTCGGTCATCAGCACATCGTAGACGTTCGTCAAGTCGGTCGTCAATTGCGTCCAACTGATACCGTTGTCTTTCGTGCGAAAAAGGCCTTCCGTCGTGAGAATTTGGCCAGTATGGGTACCGTTGAACTGTATTCTGTACGTTGTCGCTCCGGGATATTGAGAAAGCGTTGACCAGCTAGTGCCTTCATCTGAAGACACAGCTATCGACCTGGCTGTTTCATAACTCGAATAATTGCTTCGGCTGCCCACAAATACCTTGTTCGACGTCAGGGTCACTCCGACGTGGCGGCCAGGCGCTCCTGTCGTGTAGATCGGTTCCCAGGTGTCGCCGCCATTGATCGTCTTGAAAAGGACGTTCTCAGCCCCATAGAGGAATCCCACTGACGCGTTGAGAAACTTAAATCCGCCTAAGTACATTCCTCCTGAAATGTCCTGGACCTGCGTCCACGACTGCCCACCATTCGTCGTTTTATAGACGTAATAGTCAGTGACCAGGAATCCGTTTTTATCTGAAGTGAAGTAGATGTTGCCCACGCGCGTGTTCCAGCCAAGAACCGAAAGGTCAACGGCCGACCAGGTCCGGCCACCATCCACAGTATACTTGAGATCACCATACTCGGCAATTGCATACCCCTTTTCTCGGGTGAGAAAATACAGCGCACGGAACTTCGTGTAGTCATCCTGCAGGCGTACCTCCCAGGACCGTCCGCCATCCGCTGTAAACAGGATCTCGCCATTATCGCTGCCTGCATATCCCTCGTTCTCATTGAGAAAATACGCCGCTCCCGTATTATAATAGTAGGCGTATTTGGCGGGAATATAAACCCGGAACCATGTTGCACCGCCATCCTCCGATTTAAGAAGGACGCCATTGCCTACGATGTATCCTGTGTTGCCCTTGAACGTGATGTTGCCAATAAAGAAAGCATCACCTGTATAAACCGTTTCCCACGTATTTCCTGAGTCCACTGACCGTAAGATATGTCCAAGGGTGGTTGTCGTAAACAGATGGCCTGCAGAATTTGATTCCAATGCAGTGATGGCATAGCCCATGAGTTGAAACCTTGGCTGGCAGCCGCCGGCAATAATATCCCGGCCAATATTGCTGATATTGATCCGGAAGGAAGTTTCGGAGGCTCCTTCGGCGCTGATCGCTTTTACGCGGAGGGTATACAGTGATCGTTCGTTGTAATCGAATACCGTTGACGATTTCAACTGATTGCCGTCGATCTGGAAGTAATTGTTGTCGGCACCTCCCTCCCCGGCAATCAGCTCGAATGTTGCGCTCGAAGGAAAGGATAATTGGCCGATCACAGTTCCAATTGCCTGTCCTTCTGAGATGAAGGAATTGGATAAGACAATGGTTGAAGCAACCTTTGCGCTTTCAAGTGTTTTCACATATTGATCCTGAGAAAAGTTGCAGACTTGTCCTGTCGCTGTTGGCGATACACCAGCCATCAGTTCCACAACGTAGCGCGGTTCGTCGGGATCGCTTGACAGAACGCTCAGCGTCGCGCTCGACTTGCCGTCAACGACCGGATTGAAGGCAACGTTGAACGCAACGGACTCGCCAGGCGCCAGTTTTTCAGGCAGTGTCTTTTTCACGAGGTAAAAGTCACGACCCGTCAGGTATATGTTTCTCAGATAGAGATCGGAAAGCCCTTTGTTTAATATCCTCACCTCGGCCGTCTGGCAAGTGCCCTTTGCCACGTTATAGAAAAGGATCGGTGTAGTACCGGTAGGGATCGCGTTATAGCCATACTGCCCCGAAAGAGAAATATCCGGCGCAGGGACAGTGCTCCACAGCGTGGTTGCGAGTTGCTTTGATGTAAGGAAGTAAACGACGTCGTTTGCATGGGAAAGAAGATGCGGCCAGCTTGGTCCTGTGTCTTCAATGTCCAATAGCAGTTTTGTGCCCGCCGTTGTTCCGTCGGACTCCCACAATTCTGCATTGCCCTGAGCACCGCCACCAAAATAGAATTTGTCTGCCGTGACGAGTATTGGCGGTCGCTCATCGTTGTATGGTGCCTGAATAGAACCATCGTAGAATTTGACTGTGCCTTCTGATGTGCCGTCTGATGACCATAATGCTTTCTTCTCGTACTCGCCAGCCTCGAAGATGAGTTTTCCGTCGTATACGAAGAACTTCGATATGTCGGCGTTCGGCCCATACGGCGTCCATTCAAACGCCTTTATCATCTTCGTACCTTCTTCCGTACCATCACACGACCACAGTTCATCGCCGGGCTTTTCATTTTCGTAACTCTTTCGATACCTGAAGTTGAGCTTCGTTCCAATGATGGTGAAATTTGCCAGGTATTGAGAACCATAGTAGTTCGGTGCATCCAGTTTCTTGATTAGTGTCCATTCATCTTCTCCCTGATCATGAACAACGCTGTTATCGATGGCGTAGATGCGAATGATATGGTCGGATGACCCCGCCTTGATCACGACCAGTTTGTCACCCAGCGAGAAGAAGTTTCTGAAGTACACATCTTCCCATGAAAGTGGGCCCAGAAAGCTGATGCGTGTCGTACCATCATCGCGAAAGATGGTGCGGGTATCGAAGGTGAAATAGAAATAATGATCATCCTTTATCATGATCTGAACCCTGCCATAATTCGAAGGCGATTGATAAGACACCTCTGTTCCCGCTTCAGTGCCGTCTGTGCGCATGATCGAGCCGAGGTTGGTTGTGAAGTACAGCTTATCCTTAAACACCATCAGGTTGAAAGGCTCGGCGTTCTGCACACCATAAACCAGTTGAGTTCCCTGTGGTGTGCCATCGGTCTTCCACACGCTACCTCCGAATTCACGCGTGTAAGCAATAAAGAAGATCTGATTGTTGAAGACCGTTAACTGAGTTGGCCCCGATCCCTGGTAACCTGTGGCAATGTCTTTCAGTAAGGTCACACTCTTGCTGTCGCCGTTGCTGACGAACAATTCCGTGCCGTATTGATCATGATTTGCTGCAAAAAAGATCCGATCGCCCAGAGCCTGCGTTGCGGTTATTTCTCGGAATGAAGCAATATTCTGCTGGCAGAATCCTGCGTGGGAAAAGAGGGCCAGCAAGAGCACTGGCAAGTAGCGTTTCATGGGGGTGACACGATAATGGCTAACTTCCAAATATAATAGTTCCGGCGTCGTGGCGATGATGATATTGGTCGCAGAATATGAATTATTTCGATGATATTGGTTGGCGTGGGAAGAGTGTTTTAGATATGCCCGGTTTCAGGGGTTGCGGCGGTGGGTTAGGGGTTGTTTTGAACGAGCGCTACCGCAACAATAATGGGCATAACGCGACGAATAGGCGCAGGCCATTTGCGAATTGGGAATCCAGGATTCCGGGCAAAACCGCAATTGGATCGCGGTTTTGCGGAAGATTTGTTTGTCGTGTTACGCTTATCAATAGGGCGTGCATGGCGGCGATGAACGCGCTGATTTCATTGATATCGCGTCTGTCGCGCGCGGAGCACAGGTCACTCGTTGCTACAGATCGAAGATTCCTGCGCGATCTCAATGCATTCGCTGGGACAAATAGAAAGTCCCTGTGGGATCACATTCACTCAAAATAATCGCCTATCCCTCAATCATTAGCAAATCCTTCCGCCCGATGTACATCAAGTCACTAACCCTATTCCTTTGTTTCTTATTCCAGTACTTTCTCCCCGCCGCCGCCCAGGACGAACCCTCCTCCTTTGGCGATGTCTCCCTCCAGGAACTCCAGATGAGTCAGTACAAACTGGATACCACCGCCCACGCGGTCATGCTCTTCGACAAGGGCGTCGTCAAGATTGACGGCAACTCTATGGTAGGCACGGTGATCAGACGCAGCATGCGCATCAAGATCCTCCACCAGGACGCGGTCGGCAAATGGGCCGACTTTGAATTCGGCATGCCTGACCGCGGTGACTTCAAAGTGGAAGGCATCACTTACAATCTCGTCGATGGTAAGACAGTAACTTCTAAACTATTTAACAGCGACGTGCATTTTGTCCGTGAGGGCAAGTACTATCAGAGGGTCACCTTCGCGCTGCCCAACGTTCGCGTCGGTTCCGTTCTGGAAGTGTCGTACACGATGAAGCTATCCGACTTTTACCTGCCATCCTGGACATTTCAATACACCATCCCAACTGTAAGAAGCGAATACATAATCTATGGACTCTTCCGACTGAAGCCCTACCTGTCGGGCGCCATTCAGCCAAAGCACGAAGTCACCAAACACAACAACACGCGCAATGAATATGTCCTCACCGACATCCCCGCCTTTAACGAGGAACCGTTCATGCCCGATCCCGCAGTGTATAAGGCTCAGGTGAGATTCGTCGATGATACAAAGTGGGAAAACATCGCCCTGCAACTAATGAGTACGCAGGCGTTTTATAAGGCTATCGAGGAAAACAAATTCCTTACGGAGAAAGTACAGGAACTCACAAAGGGGGTCGAGGGCTTACAAAAAGTCAAAGTCATTTCGGATTATGTAAAAGCGACTGTTGCCTGGAACGGCATCAAAGATTACCTGGCGTATCCCCTGAAAGATGTGCTTGAAAGGAAGTCGGGGAGCGCGGCAGACATCAACTTACTGCTTGCCTCAATGCTTCGAAAGGCCGGATTTGACACGCAGCCCGTGCTAGTCAGCACCCGGGAACATGGCTGGATAGAAGAGGAATTGCCTAGCCGGTCGCAGTTCGACTATGTCGTTTGCCAGGTAACTGCCGGAGACCGCGAGATGATTGTCGATGGCACCGAACGCGCACTGCCCTTCGACCTGCTTCCTCCACGCTGCTTCAATCATAAAGGATTTCTCGTTTCGAGGAAGCAATATGGATGGATTAGCATTGAGCCGATGCGCAAGGATAAGGTATCGATCACGGCTAACCTGAAGGTAGACGACGAGGGACAGCTGTCGGGGAACGTGATACTCAATCAGGATGACTATGCGGCCTTCCCGTATCGTTCTGCAAAAACGGACAGCACGAAAGCGCCAGCTGATATATTTGGCGTTCACAGCGGCGATCTGAAACTCGTATCGACAGAGAATGCGAAGGACGTTTCGAAGGCACTTATCAGAAAATATGAACTACAGCCTTTTGATTATGGAAATCTTGCAGGGACAACGATGTACATTAGTCCCTATCCATTCCTACGTAAAGAGGAGAACGAATTTAAGACGGCCACCCGCGAATACCCGGTTGATTTTGGGATGATCTCCGAGAAGACGGGTATGTTCAAGTTCACGCTTCCGAAGGGGTTCAAGACGAAAGAGTTGCCGAAGAACGAGAATTTCGGATTGCCTGGCAATGCCGCGAAATTCACTTTGAGCGTTACGGCCGGGACAGACGTTACGATTGTCGCGCGACTTCAGATTAATAAAACGTTGTTTATGCCCGATGAATATCCTGCACTGCGAGAGTTCTATTCAAGGGTAGTGGCGAAGATGTCGGAAATGATTGTGCTGGTGAAGGAATGAGCCCGCTGAGAAGTTTCGTACGCATTGGCTTGAAAGAATCGTCTGATCATTTGGCTGCACGTTGGTCGATTGCCTCACCAAACTCTTCTGAAACTGCGCAGGCTCACAGATAGAAAAATCTTAGGTTACGTAGCCCTGTCTGTTTAATGAAGATAGAATCTTTTATCTTTACCGCCTTATAGACTTCAATATGGCCGAAGAAAAGAGTTTGAACTTCCTGGAAGAGATCATAGAGTCGGACTTGAACAATGGAAAATACAAGAACATTGCTACGCGATTTCCGCCGGAACCCAATGGCTACCTGCATTTGGGCCACGCCAAGAGCATTTGCCTGAACTTTGGTCTAGCGTTGAAGTATGGGGGCAAAACAAACCTGCGTTTTGATGATACTAACCCGGTAACCGAAGAAACCGAGTATGTGGAGAGCATTAAAGCGGACGTTAAGTGGTTGGGATTTAATTGGTCTGAAGAACTATATGCTTCCGATTACTTCGACCAACTGTACACCTATGCTCACCTGTTGATCGGTAAGGGACTGGCCTACGTAGATGACAGCACAAGCGAGGAGATGGCAGCCCGGAAAGGAACGCCTACTCAGCCAGGAACAGACAGCTCTTATCGTGGTCGATCGATTGAGGAAAACAAGAGGCTTTTCACCGAGATGAAGGATGGTAAGTACCCGGATGGGTCAAAAGTCCTTCGCGCCAAAATAGACATGTCGCACACCAACATGCTCATGCGTGATCCGGTGATCTACCGTGTCAAACACGCCCATCATCACCGAACAGGTGACAAGTGGTGCATGTATCCCTTGTACGATTTTGCCCACGGCCAAAGTGATTCCATCGAACAGATTACACACAGCATTTGCACGCTTGAGTTTGTTCCGCATCGCGAATTGTATGATTGGTTTATAGACAAACTCGACATATTCCCTTCGCATCAGTATGAGTTCGCCAGACTCAACATGACCTATACCATGATGAGTAAGCGCAAGCTTCTGCAATTGGTGAATGAGAAGCATGTAAATGGTTGGGAAGATCCTCGCATGCCAACGTTAAGTGGTGCACGCAGGAGAGGCTACACGCCTGAGGCTATCCGCGAATTTTGCGATCGAATAGGCGTGGCCAAACGCGACAATCTGATTGATATCGGCTTGCTTGAGTTCTGTTTGCGAGAACACCTGAATAAGATCGCTGAGCGACGAATGGTGGTGTTCGATCCATTGAAGGTTGTAGTTACCAATTATCCCGAAGGGAAATCTGAACTACTCAGGAGCGAGAATCTGCCGGAAGGAGATTCGACCCGCGAGCTTCCCTTTGCGCGAGAACTCTGGATTGAACGCGACGACTTTATGGAGGTGCCAGCGAAGAAATATTTCCGTCTTGCGCCAGGCCAAATGGTGCGTTTAAAGAGCGCATTCATCGTTAAGTGCGAAGAGGTTATCAAAGACGCGAATGGAACGATAACAGAACTGCGTTGTACTTACGTGCCCGAAAGCCGTAGCGGTTCCGATACATCAGGAATTAATGTGAAGGGTGTCATTCATTGGGTGAGTGCGCGGCACGCAGTACCCGCAGAAATTCGCTTGTATGATCGCCTTTTTGTAACAGAGGACATGAATGCCATCGAAGATGATTTCACAAATCACCTTAATCCTAATTCACTGCAGATTTTGAAAACTGTTTATGCTGAACCCGAGCTTGCCAAATCAAGAACCGGTGAGCGTTTCCAGTTTTTGCGCATGGGATATTTCTGCCTCGACCCTGATGCTACTTCGGATAAATTAATCTTTAACCGTACCGTGACGTTAAGGGATACGTGGATGAAAGGGGCGGGGAAGTAATTACTGATCGAAGGTGTTTATAAAGGCGACGGTAAAATCATTTCCCGATACAGAACGTAAACAAGGCTATTCGGCCGAATTTGGATGGTTTTAAATTACGTTTGGTTTGCTGCGATAGTGACGCGCTTCGATTCCCGCCACTGGCATGTGCACCTTGTTACAGGCATTTAATTCATGCGACAGAGTGCAATTTGTTTTTTGTGTATAATTCGAATTTCCTGTTTCAGCGGAGGCAAGGAGGACAATTCCTCGTTCGCTTATGATTAATTAGCTGTCCGGTACGATTATACCTATTCAGTGGTTGAAAACCATCTTTAATCGGACTGGATAAATCGAAATAGTCAAGCGGTGCACCGAATCCCAACAGCATTGGGAAGATGTTCACCGCAAAGTAGACGGTCGTGATAGTGAATGATAAAACCTTGTTGGTCACTTCAGAGTAATAAAACTAGTACAGGACAATCTATTTGTTCGAAGGTAACGGTTGCTAAAATCATTAGGGCAAACTCAGGCAAATATTCATACACTTTTGAATTCCTTCGTAATTCCGCCGTCCTGATAGTCTTAGCTGCAAAGAAAAGTCCGTAAGCAATACACGCGAGACTCAGGAGTATCAGTCCGATATGAATCTTTCGTTCCAATTCAACATTAAAAGTTGGCACTTTGTGAACAAAGAAGTTGAAGTACAGAAATCCAACGATGTAGGCGGTGTAAAGTGTAGGAAAATCACTTCCAATCAGTGTTGTTCACCACCATGACCCCGTTGTCCTGAAAAACTTTTTGAAGTTTCCATCCGTTTACCTACATTTAGATTATACCCATCCATCGCCATGAAAAAATATCACTTGGGAGAATTTGAAGAGCTGGTCGTGCTGGCTATCGGCATACTCAATAACAAAGCCTACAGCGTTACTATTAAAGACGAGATCGAAGAGCGCACCGCGCGCACAGTTAGCCTTGGAGCACTGCACACAGCACTCAAACGCATGGAAGATAAGGGCTATCTCAAATCTTTTCCCGGCGACAGTAACGACGAACGAGGGGGGAGGCCCAAGCGTTACTTCGAGATCACTGCGCTCGGAAAAAAGGCCGTGCAACATTCCCGTGATACCCGTGCTGAGTTCTGGAATGCTGTTCCAAAAACGATCTTACAATCCACCCTTGCTGTAAGATGATGGCAAACAAACCTCACGATCCGCCCCGCGCGCTGCTGGCTTTTTTTCGCTGGTACTGCGACCCGGCGATGCTGGACTACATCGAGGGTGACCTGAAGGAAATTTATAGCAGGAGGTTGAAGAAGTCAGGTAAAAGAACAGCCGACATACTCTTCGTCGTCGACGTGCTTCTGCTCTTCAGGATCGGCATCATCCGGTCAATGGAAGGAATCAACACCTTAAACAATTATGGTATGATCAAAAGCTATTTCAAAATCGGTTGGAGAAACATAATTCGAAGCAAGGGATATTCGTTCCTGAACATTTCGGGACTGGCCATCGGTCTGACCGCTGCAATGCTCATCTTGCTTTGGGTGCAGAACGAAACAAGCTTCGACCGCTTTCATGCAAAAGCCGATCGCATCTACCAGCTTTTCAGCCGCGATTTAGACAATGGCAATCTTACTGCTTGGGGATATACGCCCGCGCTGTTGGCTCCCGAACTGATACAATCCTATCCGGATGTAGAAGACGCCGTTCGACAAAGAGTCGTATTTTTTCTGCTGAAGGCGGGTCAGAACCGCTTCAATGAGATGGGCGCTTTTACAGATCCGGGGTTCCTGCGCATGTTCTCCTTTCCTACAATTCATGGCAACGCGAATGCGCTCGACGACGACGCTGGAATCGTATTGTCGCGCGCGATGGCCATCAAGTTGTTCGGTACCCTCGATTGTATAGGTCAGACCGTGCAAGTAAACGACAATGACAACTTCAAAGTGACCGCAGTTCTTGAGGACATGCCACAGAATACGAGCTTTGAAAACTTTACGTTCCTGCTACCGTGGTCATACTTCACGAAGTTAGGATGGGATGAGAACCAGACATGGTCAACGACAAACACGGGGACCTATGTGTCATTAAAAGATCCAAATGATGCGGGCGCTTTTGATTCAAAATTGAACGGACTTCTCAGAAGCCATCTGGGAGAAGCCGATTCCGGCCGTGAAGTGTTCAGCCATCCGCTCACGAAGCTGCACCTTTATTCAAAGTCAGAGAATGGACAATTAACGGGTGGGCGGCATGAAACGGTAACGATGTTCTCACTCATTGCAGGCCTCATCGTGATCATGGCCTGTATTAACTTCATCAACCTGAGCACTGCGAGAAGTGAAAAACGTGCACGGGAAGTAGGTGTACGCAAAATCGCAGGCGCCTATAGAAGTTCACTCGTCACACAGTTCCTGGTCGAGAGTACAGTGCTGGTTGTTTTTGCTTTTGTGATTTCTCTCATCCTGGTTAAACTCTCGCTTCCTGTGTTCAACTTAGCGCTGAATGCCTCACTCACGCTCGAATTTTTTCAGGTGGATTTCTGGCTGTATGTCGTGGCTATACTATTGTTTACCGGCATCATGGCTGGCGCTTATCCGGCATTTTTTCTGGCGGCCTATCAACCCATAAAAACTATCAAGGGCACCGTGCGCACTGTGGGCTCAACATTCAGTCCAAGAAAAGTGCTGGTCGTGATTCAATTCACCGCTGCCATTGTCCTCTGCATCTGCGCGGTCATAGTCCACCGCCAGATCCAGTTTGCCGAAAACAGAAATGTCGGCTACAATCCTGAGGATATTCACTATGAATTCATGCAGGGAGAAATACCCAATCATTTCGATGCCATTAAGAGCGAATTGCTCGCAAGCGGGGCTGTAACATCGGTCACAAGGACCTTTGCCCCAATTGTGTGGCCATGGGGAACAAAATCCGGATTGAGCTGGCAAGGCAGTGACGATGCGGACAAGACACTTAATTTTGTTGAGTATGGTGCAGATGCAGACATGTCCAAAACATTTGACATGCAGATCCTCGAGGGCCGCGACCTGGATATTTATTTGCATCCAACGGATACTGCTGCGGTTGTGCTCAATGAAAGTGCTGTCAGCGCCATGCGACTATCTTCACCCGTTGGAGAATTCATTCGTGACGGCAGCGGTAAGAACTGGCAGGTCGTTGGGGTCGTGAAAGACTTCGTCATCCAATCACCGTACACGAACGTAAGTCCCATGATCATTCACGGATGGCAAGACCGCTACGGTGTTCTCAACTATCGTTTCAATTCAAATAAGAGCAACGCAGATAACCAGCGGACCGTGGAAGGCGTCTTCAAAAAGAACAACCCGGAGTATCCTGTGGAAAGCAATTCTGCAGAGGATTACTATCAACGGAAATTTGCAACGGAAAGGCAAACGGGCAAGCTGGCGTCGGTATTTGCCGGGCTTTCAATCCTGGTGTCGTGCCTGGGACTTTTTGGCCTTGCCTCGTACCTGGCGGAAAGCCGCACAAAGGAGATCGGTGTTCGTAAAGTGCTTGGCGCATCTTCCTTGCGTATCGTCACCATGCTTTCTACGAGCTTCATCAAGTTGGTGGTGATTGCAATTGTTATTGCTTCTCCTTTGGCCTGGTATTTTGCCAGCAATTGGCTCGACTCGTTTGAGTACCGTGTTCCTGTTGGCGTCGGCGTATTTGTCCTGACCGGGCTTGTTTCATTACTTATTGCACTGGCAACAGTAAGCACACAGGCGATGCGCGCTACGTTGGCGGACCCGGTGAAGAGTTTGCGTTCGGAGTAAGTAAGCCTTGGTGGTTTAGTGCTGTTCTCGCAAGATCTTTAAGCGCACTATTATGATTCAGTCTTCGCAGCTGTGTGTTATCGTAGGCTTAAAATAGGTTTTTGGACGTGAAGAATGCCCCGTAATTGAGGCAATGTGGATTAGGGTATTTATATGGCGCCGGTTTTCCGATTAAGGCACGACTGAGTTTATGCCAGGCCGCAAGTGCTGTGCGCTTACGTTTTCTTCTCAAAAAAACGATTGTATTTGTCAATCTTAAGTTTCAATCGGTCTGCTAAATACTTACTTCCGTCCTTAGCTCTTTAAGTATGATGTTTGCGTCCTGGATGTACATTAAGTACTTGATTTGCTTCGCTAGTTCAA
>Ga0193752_1002778_pt1 | contig 12715 bp, 5 predicted proteins | sample H1c1metaG_FD_144924 | JGI IMG/M metagenome (GOLD analysis project Ga0193752, IMG submission 144924) | Soil microbial communities from a riparian zone of the East river system, Colorado, United States - H1c1 | ecosystem: Environmental > Terrestrial > Soil > Riparian zone | place: USA: East River... | reverse complement strand
TACCATTCCCATAGGTCGCAACCCATAATCTTTGCAACTTATCTTCAGTGATGGCTGTCAGATTCTTAGCTGAAAGTTTTAAATATTTCTGATTGCCAAACGGCACGGGAACAAAATTGCGATGTGATTTTGATATACTCCATAATCCGTCGTGGGGGCCACTTCCGGCGATCCAATAAGTACTGGAGAGATCTTTATAAATTGCTGCAATTGTCTTATCCTGCAGATAAACATCGGCAGTCTCTGCGGAGGGGTTGTACAATGCGAGTCCCCTTCTTGTGCCGAGCCAGAGCCTGCCAGGCTCAGAATAAATGGCGCCGATATAACTGTCTTCTGCAAACTGGTGACCGTTGCGCAGCCTGGTGGTGATAGTATTGAACATCTTATTTTTAAGTCCGGAATATACTGCGCCACCTCCGGCAGTGCCTATCCACAGCAAACCAAACTTATCCTCCAGGAAACATTTTACATTAATAAAGCTACCGGTGAAATCGAAGTTGCCTGAGCCGCTCAGGATCTTTTCTGCTTTCCAGTCAGTATCTGTATTGACGGACGATGACGGCGGTAATAGCCGGTAGACGCCATTTCTAAGCGTACCCACCCAGACATTTTCATTTTTATCCTGGAACACAGTTTCTACTTTTGTGATAGCTGAGTCCACTCCGATTTTTTGTAATACGGGTTCGCCAAGCTGGTTGCTGCTCAGGCCTGTTACACGAAACAACCCATCGCGCCTCACCAGCCAAATGGAGCCGCGGTGATCACTTATAATTTTTGTTACCGGAATATCATTGTCCCGGAAGGCTGCCTTCTCTACTGTTTTGGCGGATTTGTGAAATGCAAAAACGCCCTTGTCAGTAGCCAACCAGATTCTTTTATCATTGGCTTGTACAATGGCGTTTATCACGAGTGGAGTATTGTTTTCCGCAGGCTCCAGGTGATCAACGATTTTAACGCTTCCGTTAGCATTCGTCGTGATTGCGAATAATCCCTGGCGTTTGCAGGCAACCCAAATTATGCCGTCTCCGCCTTCTATGATCCCGGATACCCAGATCTTACCGGCTTCTGCGGTTTTCCCCCGGCGCCCTAAGTCAAAATTGACATGAATGAATTTTTCCAGTCGTTCATCGAATACACTAAGTCCGTATCTTTCTGTGCCGATCCATAGTTTTCCATTTTGGCCTGCATGCAACACTGAAATCCGGTTATCGGAAAGACTATTCGAATCTGTCGGATTATTTTTAAATATCTGCACGCTATGTCCATCATATTTGTTAAGGCCGTTATGCGTTCCCAACCATAAAAAACCTGATGAATCCTGCACCATTGCGGTGACATCACTATGCGAAAGGCCTTCATTAACCGATAATTGTTTAAATGAAAGATTGCCGCTAACCTGTGCTCCGGCATCTGCCACAAAAAGCACGCACAGCAGCATAGCATTTGTAACCTGGCGATACACCGGTATTATCAATAATCTTTTTAGCACCGCTACTTTTTCCGTTTGCCAACTCATCATTTAACCGTTTGAAATTGAACCAGGGCTGACGGTAATTTATCCGCAGATATCTTAAGGGTGGTGATTCCCGGTTTTTCTGCCGATGATAAAATCAAAAGGCACTTACCTTTAAATGCCCTTCTTTTTGGGAACCGATAAGCAGAAACATCGAGTGGGTCACCGTTATCCGCTGCCTTTAATGTTGCCGCACCATTGACTTCAAATGTAAGGAAATCATTGGCATCCGGTACCGCCACTCCGTTTTCATCAGCAATCGTAATTTCACAAATAATAATATCCTCTCCGCCGGCTTCCATTTTTGATTTATCAGAACTAATAAGTATACGTTTGGGGGTGCCTGCGGTTTGCTGTATAGCAGTGATTTTTTTAAAACCCTTTTTATAGGCAACCGCTTCGAGTTTTCCGGGTGTGTATCGTACCTGCCATACAAGTTGTTCGCCGGTATATATCTTCATACCCAGTGGCTTTCCATTCAATAACAATTGTACGCTATCGCAATTGGTATAAACTACAACGGGAATGGCAACACCTTCTTTCCCGGGATGTGTCCAGTGTGGCAAAAGGTGGACCATCGGTGTTTGGGTCCATAGACTTTTATACAACATATAATGATCCTTTGGGAAACCGCAGATATCAAGAATTCCAAAGTTTGCAAAACGTGATGGCCATTGATTGGTTTCGCCAAGATAATCGAATCCGGTCCACCTGAATTGTCCCATCACAAAAGGAAGTTCCACTGTTCGCTGCCAGGCTTTCCGTGCACTGGATCTTACGGTAGCATTATCATAGGAAGACTGATAATACAGATCAGGCACCCACGGGTCATTTCCCGGAAGTTTGAAAACGGAATCATTTTGATAATATACTGTAGCTATTGCTTCAGGGAAAACTTCCGCAGGTACAAGGTCTGGAAGAGGATACAATTTGCCGGTCAGCCCTTTCATGGTGCCGGCATTTCCCCCTTTGATTTCCCACACCGCCGGAAAGTCCTTTCTGCGCCATGTAGTTGTTGTTTTGTAAAAACCACGAGTCTGGTAGGTATGCGGAACTTCGGTTCCCAGCATCGGTACTGCTGGAAACTGCTCATGGTATTTTTCGTATACACCCATCTCTTCACCATCACCATTAAATCCCTTTACATCCAATAAGGTGGGGAATAATTGATCATTCATTCCCCGTGTCGGATCAATGCCGCCTTGTGTAACCGGACGAGTTGGGTCAAGATGATGGATCAGGTTAATAAGCTTTTGTTGAATCTCCCGTTTAGGTTTTGGCACTTCGTTACCTATCGACCATAAAACAACAGACGGGTGATTGCGATCCCGCCTTATAAAATCAGAAAGATCACGCTCCCACCACTCAATAAAATAATTTCCATAGTCATCCTGTGCCTTCGGTGTTTCCCAACCGTCGAAGGCTTCATTCATCACCATCAGTCCAAGGCTATCACAATAGTTATAAAATACAGGATTGAATGGATGATGTGCGGTTCGGATAGCGTTACAACCCATGGTTTTCAGTTTTACTAATCTGTTTAACAATAACTGATCGGGTACTGCAACTCCCACTGCACCGGCATCCTGGTGAAGACACACACCTTTGAATTTCAGTGCAGCACCGTTAAGATGGCATCCATCGGTGCTGCTGAATTCAAATGTACGGATGCCAAATTTCAGTGGTAATTCATCGATTTTTTTTCCGTCACGAAGCAATACAAGATTTGCCTGGTAGAGATATGGGTTGTCGGGTGACCATAACCGTGAGTTTAAGACATCGATGGTTAATGAATCGCTGGCATTTTGACCTGGCAGGAGTTTTAATGGTGCACTTGTCTTTTGTTGCAGCAATCTGCCATCTTTGCCGTTGAGTTCGGCTCGTACCTGCAGGGTCGAAGTAGTGGTACCGCTATTTTCAATGCCGTACCTTAGTATGGCAGTTGCAGTGTTTTTGGCTACAGTTGAGGTAATAAAAATTTCATTCTCCTGAAGATGGGTCTTATCTCTTACATCGAGCCATACATTCCGATAGATTCCATTGCCAGTATACCAGCGCGCGCTTTTTGGTTTTGAATGATCGACTTTTACCGCGATTAGATTTTTGCCTTTTACAAGGTAAGAAGTGAGATCATACCGGAATCCAATATAGCCATTGGGCCGCTTACCCAACAGTTTACCATTGATCCAGACTTCGCTGTTCATATAAACGCCATCAAAAACGATGGATACCCTTTTATCCGACCAGCCCGTTCCATACTGAAATGTCTTTCGATACCAGCCTATACCCGCTGGCAGGTAGCCCGATTGCCAGTCTCCATTCGTTTCAGCATATTCGCCCTCGACGCCCCAGTCATGGGGCACATGTAATTCACGCCAGGATTTATCATCAAAGTTTGGGAAAGAAGCCTGATCATTTGCCTGCAATGAAAATTTCCAGTTCCGGTTAAAACTTCTTCGCTGGGCATTCAGCTGTTCCGGGTTCGTTGCCAGGCAAATGATAATACAAAAACACACTAACCTTCTCATTAAGTTACTTTGATTATTATTCACCACTATCCAGTTTTATGAGCCCGTACCTGTATAACAAGACCTTTACCGCAGAATTAACCATGATATCTTTCATTTGCGTTTTACTTTTAGCGAGCAGGTTCACTGCCTCTCTGAAAGCATCTACGTCCTTTGATAATCCAATATAATGTAACGCAAGGACCACAAGGTTCGGATCATTATCCGAGCAATATTTTATAAGTACTGTCTTTGCATCCGCATCATTAAAATTCCTGAAGCAAATGGCAGCACCAATGATTGCAACCGGCGGATAAACATCCAACGGGGTTTTACGGATTTCAGCCTGATATTGTTTCAACAAAACGGGTGGTTGAGAACATATTCCGGTTATTGCCCAGTATCTGATAACCGGATCTTTATCTTTTAATAAAATCAATTGTTTTTTGATCACATCGGCACCCCGGAAACCCGACAAGGATGCTGCAGCGTAAATCTTTCTTACCGGAAAATTTTGTTCGTCAAGTCTGAACTGATAAGGTTCGTTGATCTGTGAGCGAAGTGCCATTTCATATTCGGGCAACAGTAATATGTCTTTTGAATGAAGGATATTGCTATCAAGTGCCGCACGCATTTTTTCCAGTATCGGTCTGACCGATTTATCGGATACAAGATTATGCTGTTCCCAATGATCGGTTTTGAGATCGAACAAATATTCCGCCGGCCTTGGCTCAAACAATTGCTTTTGTACTGCATTCAATTTTCCATCTGCAAGATCCTTCCGCATTTGTTGCTGGATGTCACTTACATCCTGGTACCTCACCCATCTAATGGTTGACATAAAAGGCATAAAATTCCGCGAATAAATATACTGTCCGTTGATCACTGACCTGCTCATGTCTGTATTTTCATCTGACCGGTCATTTGAACCGAACACGAATTCCGGTGGCTTTTGTCTGAATTTGCCAAGCATAGCCCTGCCCTTCATGTATGAAGGCTTCTCTACATTCGCCAGGCTCAGCAGCGTTGGAGCAAGATCCTCAAAACTTACCAGCTCGTCAGTTATCACACCGGTACCCCAGGGTGAAAGATGCCTGTACATTGGGGGAAACCAAACCACAAACGGCGCCCGGTATCCGAGCCCTATACCATTTGTTTTTCCCCGCGGGATACCTTCGCCATGGTCGGCATAAAAGAAGATAATGGTACTGTCTGCCAATCCTTCCTGCTGCAAACGGTGTACAACAGCCGCCACCCGCTTATCCGTAAGCGTTAGCGAATTATAAACACGTGCAAGATTCTTCCGCATCTCCTGGCTCTCCCGGTAGAACGGTGGCATTTCAAATTCATTATCAGGTGTGATTTCTTCTGCAGATAATTTGTCGAGGACCTGTTGTTTATACCAATTATAGGGGTTGGTCATGGTATACGACTGGTGAGACTCATTAAAATTAAATACTGCAAAAAACGGTTGACCCGGCTTGCGTTTCCACCACCCTGCCTCGCGGGAACTTTCATCCCAGGCTTCTTTGATAATGCGCGGTGCAGATGAAGAATTGTAATCCGTTTTTACACTATTGCTGGTATAATAGCCTGCCTTTCTGAGATAAGCCGGAAAACCGGTAATAAAATCGGGTAAAGGATATTTACTGCGGTGATGACCCGTGCCTGTTTCATAAGACCGGACACCAGTTATAATGGTCGATCGCGTTGGCGAGCAGACCGTACCCGTTGAAAAAGCGTTGGTAAACCTGACAGCTTTGCGGGCCAGGCTATCAATAAACGGTGTTTTCGCAGCTGCGTTCCCATAACATCCGATAAATTCCGGTGATGTATCTTCGATCGTAACCCAAAGAATATTCGGTTGCTGGGCGAAAATCCGGACGCTGGTCTGCAGGAATAAGAGGACAAAACTGAGTTTCCATTTCATATGTAAGCAATGATTCAACAGAATGTAAGCAATGATTCAACAGACCCGAAAACCGGGTCTTTCATCATGGTAAAAATAATGCATAAGCAAGCGACAACTGAGGTATGTTCTTCTTTTTTAGGGGGAGTAATTGGTATTTCAGATCGTCGGCCCCATCAACAATAAATGATGGAGCTATATTTAGATCAGAAAAATGCAAGGCTAAGGAAACTTAGCCGGATATTATCCAATAAGCAACGATACTTGCAATCGCATTCAAAAATCAATGTTTGAACGCAAAGAAATTATACAGATGAAATTTATTACTCTCGTTTTCGGCATTATTTTATTAGTTTTTTTGCACTGTTCCCTGCCTGCGCAGACGCCGGAGAAAAAATTGTATACCTCCACGTTGTACGAACAGGATCAGGTAACCGTATACAAAAATGTCATTTATTCCACCCGAGCTAATTACAAGGGAGTCCAGTACACCCGGAAGAGTACAAAAAAGTCACCGGGAATCGTGCAGGATACGGGTTTGTCTCAACTGCCGATCGCGATGGACGTCATAGTACCCCCAAATGCAAAACCCGGTTCTGCCCAACCACTGATTATTTTTATACATGGCGGGGCATTTCAGAACGGAGATAAAGTGGAAAGACTCAAAGAATCCATGAGCTATGCATGTGGTGGTTTTGTGGCCGCAACTATTAATTACCGCTTAACACCCACATCAGGAAAACGCTTCCGTGAAGGGTATCATTCCGCTATTAAGAGTGCGATGGAGGATGCATTTAATGCAATCCGTTTCCTGAAGGCCAATGCGGTTAAATATAATATCGATACAAACAGGATCGCGACCATTGGAACTTCGGCAGGCGGCGTAATGTCCATGCTGGCTGCAGTACAGCCAGACGGATACGGCAGCTCTGATTTCCCGGGTATCTCTTCAAGGATACAAGCGGCAATCTCAACGGGAGGAACATTGGTAACGAAAGAAGAACCTACCAATCCATTATTCAGTTTTGATGCTTCAGACGCTCCGGTAATGCTATTTCATGCCAATCCTTCGGATGGTGGTCCATGGAAAACGAGCTGGAACAATGAAGTATTGGCTACGAGGCAGGCTATTGTCCGGGGAGGGAGTGAATGTGTACTGGTTGCTCAGGAAGACCGGACCCATAGTGTGGACCTGAGTCTTGGAACATCACCTTTCTGGAAATCACACCTGCTGCCCTTTCTGTCTAAAAAACTTCGGCTGGAAAATGATTTTACCACCTATACATACAAAAGAATTAATGATACTTCATCCCTCGAGCTGGATTTGTTTATGCCTGAAAAAGAAGACTCCGTCAGGAAGAAGCCGGTAATGATTTTTTTCCACGGTGGTGGTTGGGTTGGAGGTAAAAGAACCCAGATGGATCCTCAATGCAGATATTATGCAGGTAAGGGGTTTGTTACCGTTACTGCAAGTTACCGTCTTTTGCAAAGAGGTAGCAAAGGCGACAAATCAATTTGCATCAGGGATGCCAAATCTGCGATCCGCTGGATAAAATTAAACGCGGAAAAATTTCAAATAGATACAAATAAGGTCATACTTGGTGGTGGTTCGGCTGGTGGGCATCTTGCAACAATGGCTGCTTTGGATACAAATATCAATGAGAGGGGAGATAACGTCAAGGTATCAACGAAGGCGATTGCACTCATATTATTCAATCCCGCCTATGGATTAAAAGAAGATACTGCGATTGAACCATTCGATAAAGTAACAAAAACTGCTCCACCGGTGATACAGTTTTTCGGCGATCAGGATCTGGTCTGGAAGCCAGGTGGCGATAAATTTCATGCTGTATTAAATGAACATAAATTACGAAACGAATTATGGATCGCTGAAGGTGAGAAGCATTCCTTTTACAATAAAAAAGACTGGAGTGCGGCATGCCTGGCAAAAGCAGATAATTTTTTGGTGTCTCTGGGATTACAGGTTAATATGCAACAAGGTTCAGTAAAGCATCCAGTCTTAAAAGCGAGCGCACAATAGGCAGGTTATAACAAAATCAACCAAGGGTAAAAAAACAAAAAGGGAAGACAAAAATTTCATCTAAATAATTAAAAACTAAAACCATGAAAACAATGAGCATAGGCAAACTAATACCAACCATAATTTTACTTTACTTTTTCTGCATGCTCAATTTAACTTGTCTGGGACAAGGAGGCAAAAGAATGGAAGTCAGAACAATCCAAATGGCAGACTCTTTGAAAAGTCGTTTGACACTGACAGATGCCCAATATTCAAAAGTATTGGAGATCACTAAAAAATTCGGGGCTGGTATAGTGGCATCAAGAAATCCTTCGGACACCAAAGAACAAAAGGCAACCAAACTCAATGGACTTGCTGAACAACGCGCACAAGCATTGAAAGCGGTACTTACCAAAGAGCAATATGCGATATTTGAATCATACCGTAAACAGGAAATGAAAGAATTCAAGGATTCCGGTACCATCAGTAGTTAAGTTATTCCACGTTCCGGTCTTTGCCTACGTAGTCTTTGTTTTTTTTTCTATTTCATCCATTGTAGTAGGGATTCAGGCACTGATCATCATTGTAATTAATCGGTTGCCACGTGTCTTCCCAGGCATACTTGTCTTGAACTTAATTCGTGTAGAAATATTTTGTTGCATTTGCGATATGATCGCGGAATGAAGTAAATTTATAGTGAATCAGGATATTGCCAGTCCCTTTATAAATAATAGTGTAAACCACAGAACCAATGCTTATGTGCAGGAAAGTCTCTTCATTCCTTTTGACGCTTTTATTATTATCTGTCACCAGCTACTCCCAGCAAAATACTGCTGCAGTGAAAGGGACCGTAACAGATGGTAATGGATCTCCACTTGCGGGTGTAAGTATCCAGGCCGTAAATTCTTCGACCAGCATAAGCTCAGGCACGCAAACAGATTCATCTGGTGTTTTCAGTTTTTTAAACTTGCCTGCCGGACCTTATTCATTTTCTTTTGGGATGATAGGTCATCAATCGGAAAATCTTAGCGGCTATATACTCAAAGCAGGTGAAACAACCACCATTAATGTAACGCTGATCAATTCTTCCCAGGGATTGGAACAGGTTACTGTTGTAGGATACGGCAGCCAGCGAAGACGTGACCTTACCACGGCGGTAGTCGGTATCAAAGCGAAGGATATGGAAAACCTACCGATCAACAATGTAGCAGAAGCGATGGTTGGAAAGATGGCCGGCGTGCAGGTGGTTCAGGGCACAGGACAACCAGGAACACCTTTATCTGTTAAGGTGAGAGGTGTCGGAACGATTACTGCAGGCACTGAGCCTCTATATGTTATAGATAACCTCCCTACCTCCGGTAATAATTTGAATTCATTGAACACCTACGATATCGAATCGATAGAAGTATTGAAAGATGCATCTTCAGCCGCGATCTATGGTTCCAGGGGATCGAACGGTGTAGTACTGATCACCACAAAACAAGGCAAAAGAGGTAAGCCGGTGGTAAACGTAAATTCCATGCTGGGCGTGCAAAGTGTGGCCAGCAAAATAGATATGCTGGATGCTTACGGCTATGCCGCAATTGTTCGCGATGCAAGAAACAATGCATACAGCGATCAGATGATATCCAATAACCTGAAGCTTCAGTCTCAGGGTCAAACTCCCATCAACTTCAGTATTAATAATGATAACCCTACCCGACTCTTAAATACAGCAAATAATACGAATACAATTATCCCTGTCGAGGTGCTTCCTTATTTAAATGGCACATCATCCGGCCTGGTTAATACAGACTGGCAGGATGAGATTTTCAGAAATGCATTAATACAGAATCATTCCGTTTCTGTCTCGGGCGGTTCAGAAAACTTTCGCTATCATACTTCTTTGGAATATCTGAACCAGGACGGAATTATCATTAACAGCAACTTCAACAGGTATGGTGCACGTGTTAACCTGGATGCCAACAGGGGAATTTTTAAATTCGGATTAAATTTCAATCCTTCCGTTATCACAGAAAAGAGAGTCAACAGTGATGGCACATATGCAAGCGCGGAAGGTGGTGGTGTAGTGTCTTCTGCATTGCACTATGCCCCTATTTGGCCCGTGTACAATCCAGACGGGTCCTACAATTTTGCAGAGAATTCCTGGAATGGTGATGCGAAAACAACACTGCCGAATAACACTGTCGTTGCCGGTAATAACCAAACACAGGCGTGGAACCCGGTAGCACTTGCCAGGGAGCAAAAGTTCAATGTAAACAGTTCGCGGATCCTGGGAAACATTTTTGCGGAAGCTGCTTTCACAACAGATCTTAAATACAGGATAACTTTTGGATACGATTTATCCAATTATCGCACGGACAAATTCAGACCTTCTACTATTCCATTACAAAATACAGCAGGTAACCCCGAAGCCAATGCAACAGGTTCATCAGAAACAGGCACGTCATTAAACTGGCTGGTTGAGCAAACTCTGACTTATAATAAAAAAATCAATAATCACAATTTTGCCTTATTAGGCGGATGGTCGTTGCAGAAAGACGATGCAAAAAGCAATTATGCATTTGCATCATCTGGTTTTATCAGTAACCAGATACCGACACTTAATGCAGGAATTGTTACCGCCGGAAATTCATTGCAAAGCCAGTGGACATTGGCATCTGGTATTGCCAGACTTCAGTATAACTACATGGGCAAATACCTGCTGACTGCCTCAATGAGAGCGGATGGATCCTCAAAATTCGGAAGTAATAATCGCTGGGGTTATTTTCCGTCGGTATCAGCAGGATGGAGATTATCGGACGAAACGTTCATTAAATCTATTGATTTCATTTCCGATCTGAAGCTAAGAGCCAGTTATGGCCTGACGGGTAATTTTAAAATTCCAAACTATGGTGCTTTGGGATCCTTATCATACTATGCTTATGTTTTTGGTGGAGCCACACCCGGAGCTACAAATGGCGCGGCACCCAGCAGTCAGCCAAATCCCGATTTAAGCTGGGAAAAAACAGCTCAGACTAATTTCGGTGTTGATGGTACAATTTTCGGTAATAACCTGAGCTTCTCGTTTGACTATTATAATAGTAATACAACAGATCTTTTGCTGAATGTGCCCGTTCCTCTCTCCACGGGATTTAGCACCGAGTTGGTGAATATCGGAAAAGTAAATAACAGGGGATTTGAAATAAACCTCGGAACACAACAAAAATTTGGCGGCCTTACCTGGAATGCGACAGCAAATTTTTCTACGAATAAAAATAAGGTGGTCGAATTGGGGCCGGGTAATACTGACATCATTAACACTGGTTCGGTGGCAAACGCGTATTTTATCACCAGGGTTGGTGAACAAATCGGTTCTTATTATTTACCACAACAGGCAGGTGTTTTCAAAACGCAGGCCGAGGTAGATGCATACCCGCATTTCGTTGACGCAGCAAGTAATTTTGACCTTGCAACTACTAAACCGGGTGACTTTAAATTCCTGGATGCAGATGGAGACAAGGTTATTGATCTTACAAAAGATCGCGTGCTCGTTGGCAGCTATCAGCCAAAATTCACCTATGGTTTCTCTACAGATTTCCTGTTTAAAGGCTTTGATCTGTCGGCCTCGTTTCAGGGAGTTTATGGTAATGAAATTTTGAACCTTGGACGTCGGTATTTTTACAATCATGAAGGAAATATGAACAATTACGCAGGTGCAGCGAACCGATGGAAATCTGAATCTGATCCCGGTAGCGGAACGAATGTGAGGGCAAACCGCGTTGGTAAAGGTCAGAATGGTATCACAAGTTCCTGGCATGTTGAAGACGGAAGCTACCTGAGAATAAGGAATATAACACTCGGCTATTCGGTGGGAGGAAGTATTTTAGAAAAAGCCGGTTTTACTAAAGCAAGATTTTACGTAACCGCACAGAACCCTTTTATTTTCACGGGGTATGAAGGATATAATCCTGAAGTTAGTAATCGCACGGCCACTACCACCAATGGGGAAGATTATGGCGTGTATCCGACAACAAAGACTATTTCAGCAGGTATTAATGTCACTTTCTAAATTATCCGGCAATGAGAAAATACAAATTCCAAATATACTTTCCAGTTGTTGCAATGCTAGCGCTTAGCTCCTGCAAAAAATTCCTTGATCTGAAGCCCATAGATTCTCCGACAGAGGCTAATTTTTATGTGGATGAAAAAGGTTTGCAGGGTGGTCTCGTCAGTTGTTATGATGCCTTGCAGGACAATGGCCTTTATGGGAACACATTGCTTTCGCTCACCGAAATCCGAAGTGATAATATGGAAGACAATGATCAGGGTGCCAGTGGTGGTGTCCGCTACCAGATCGAATCATTTGCGGAAAGACCAGATAACACTCTTGTTACTGAAGCCTGGCTTGCTTCTTTTAAAGCGATCTACCGATGCAATGTAATTCTGAACAGAGCTCCGGAAATTGATATGGATAGCCTGAGAAAAAAGCAGATTATCGGCGAAGCTTCTTTTCTACGCGGACTTAATTATTTCAACACCACAAGATTATGGGGTAAACTCCCTTTAATCACTACACCGCAAACAAGTGATGAAGCCAGGAACAACTCGAGAGCAGATACGGCGGTCATTTATGCCCAGATTATTGCGGACCTTACTACTGCCGTGAATAACCTGCCGGAAACCTGGCCTGACCCCCAAAGAGGCCGCGCGACCAGGCATGCGGCCAGGGGCCTACTAGCAAAGGTATATCTGTATCAAAAAAAATATGATTTAGTGGTGTCCAC
>Ga0193752_1002777_pt1 | contig 12716 bp, 7 predicted proteins | sample H1c1metaG_FD_144924 | JGI IMG/M metagenome (GOLD analysis project Ga0193752, IMG submission 144924) | Soil microbial communities from a riparian zone of the East river system, Colorado, United States - H1c1 | ecosystem: Environmental > Terrestrial > Soil > Riparian zone | place: USA: East River... | reverse complement strand
GGCCGTCGCAGTGCTGCAAGCCCTCGCCCGCGAGCGTAGTGCGGCCCGAGGTCGCGCCGAGCAAGAAGCCGCGCGCTTGGTTGTCCGCCGCCGCCCACAAGAAGTCGCCGACGCGCTGGAAGCCGAACATCGAATAGAAGATGTAGAACGGCAGCATCGGCACGCCGTAGCTCGCGTAGCTCGTGCCCGCCGCGATCCACGACGACACCGCGCCCGCTTCGTTGATGCCCTCTTCGAGCACCTGACCGTCGCGCGCCTCGCGGTAGTACATCACCTGGTCTTGATCGACCGGCTCGTACAGCTGGCCGGTCGATGCGTAGATGCCGAGCTGGCGGAACAAGCCTTCCATGCCGAACGTGCGCGCTTCGTCGGGCACGATCGGCACGATGTGCGGCGCGAGGGCTTTGTTGCGGAGCAGCAAGCCGAGCAGGCGCACGAACGCCATCGTGGTCGACAGATCGCGCTCGCCGGATGCCTCGAGCAGCGGCTTGAGCTCTTCCAGCGGAGGCACCGGCAGCGCCTTCTTCTCGAAGCGCCGCTCGGGCACCGGGCCACCCAGCGCCTTGCGGCGCTCGCGCATGTACGTGAGCTCGGGGCTGTTGTCCGGCGGCTTGTAGTACGGCGCTTCCTTCAGCTGCTCGTCCGCGATCGGGATGCGATAGCGATCGCGGAACGCCTTGAGCGCGTCGCCGCCGAGCTTCTTGATCTGGTGCGTCGGGTTCTTGCCCTCGCCCGCTTCACCCATGCCGTAGCCCTTCACGGTCTTGGCCAGGATGCAGGTCGGGCGGCCGCGCGTCGCGGTCGCAGCGGCATACGCGGCGTACACCTTCTGCGGGTCGTGGCCGCCGCGGTTCAGCTTCTTCAAGTCAGCGTCGGTGAGGTTGCTGACGAGCTTGAGCAGCTCCGGGTACTTGCCGAAGAAGTGATCGCGCGTCCACTTGCCGTCGCGCACGACGTAGTTTTGGTAGTCGCCGTCGAGCGCCTCTTCCATGCGCTTTTGCAGGACGCCCTTGCGATCCTTGGCGAGCAGCGGATCCCAGCCGTCGCCCCAGATCACCTTGAACACCTGCCAGCCCGCGCCCCGGAACACGCCCTCGAGCTCTTGGATGATCTTGCCGTTGCCGCGTACCGGGCCGTCGAGGCGCTGCAGGTTGCAGTTGATCACGAACGTGAGGTTGTCGAGACCTTCACGCGCCGCGAGCGAGATCGCGCCGAGCGACTCCGGCTCGTCCATCTCGCCGTCGCCGAGGTATGCCCACACGCGCGCTTGGTTCTCTTTGATCAGCCCGCGGTGCTGCATGTAGCGCATGAAGCGCGCTTGGTAGATCGCCATCATCGGGCCCAGGCCCATCGACACCGATGGGAACTGCCAGAACCCCGGCATCAACCGCGGGTGCGGATACGACGACAGGCCGCCGCCCTCGCTGGCCTCGCGGCGGAAGCGATCGAGCTCGTCTTCGGAGAGCCGGCCTTCCAAGAACGCGCGCGCGTACACGCCGGGCGCGCAGTGACCTTGGAAGTAGATCAGGTCGGCGCCGTCCGGGTGGTCGTTGCCCTTGAAGAAGTGGTTGTAGCCGACATCGTAGAGCGTCGCGGCGGAAGCGAACGTCGAGATGTGGCCGCCGATGCCGGGCTGGCGCTCGTTGGCTTTCACCACGATCGACATCGCGTTCCAGCGGACGTACGAGCGGATGCGGTACTCGAGCTCCTCGTCGCCCGGATTGCGCGCCTCGTCGTTGACGTGGATGGTGTTGAGATACGCCGTCGTGGCTTTGTACGGCAGGTGAGCGCCGGCCCTGCGGGCCTTGTCGATCAGCGCTTCGATCAGTTGATGCGCGCGCTCCTTGCCCGCTTCCGCGATCACGCCTTCGAGCGCGTCGAGCCACTCCTGCGTCTCTTGAGGATCGGGATCAGGTGCAGCACTCGAGGTGCTGGCGCCTTCGACGACGTCACGGCCATGGTCATCCCCGTGGGACATGCGCTGATCCTACCCCACTGGGCCGGCGAGCTGCACTGTTCAGGCGGTGTCATGCGTTGTTCGTGGCGGCCATCCGCGCCGCGCTCGCAACCGTGTGGCATCTCTGATAGGGACCAGGGGCATCGATACGAACGAGCCGTACGGTGACAAGCTGGCGGGCTTCGTGTTTCGAGCGCGTTCGTTACAAAAACGAGAAGAGAGAGCGAATGAAGGTCGCGATCATCGGTGGCACGGGCAAAGAGGCGCGCGGCATGGCGCTGCGCTGGGCAAAAGCAGGGCACAGCGTGGTGCTCGGTTCTCGCGATGCGGCGCGCGCTGCAGAGAAGGCACAGGAGCTGTCCGGCCTCGGCTGCGGCACTTTGACCGGAACCGACAATAAAGGCGCATGCCAAGGCGCGGACGTGGTGGTGCTGAGCATCCCCTACTCCGCTCACGCCACCACACTGGCTGAGCTGAAGCCCGCGCTCGAGGGCGCGTTGGTCGTCGATATCACCGTGCCGCTCAAGCCGCCGGCCGTGCGTACCGTGAATCTGCCCGAAGGCCGCTCGGCCGCGCTCGAGGCGCAAGCGCTGCTCGGGCCGTCGACCCGTGTGGTCGCCGCCATGCACCACGTCAGCGCGGTGCACCTCGCCGACCTCGAGCATGCGATCGACTGCGACGTGCTGGCGTGCGGCGATGACGCGGCCGCGCTCGAGACCGCGGTGAAGCTGATCGCCGACCTGGGCGTGCGCGTGTTCGAAGCCGGCCCACTCGCCAACGCGGTCGCGCTCGAGTCGCTGACGCCGGTCTTGCTGCACATGAACAAGCGCTACAAGAGCGCGGGCACCGGCATTCGATTCACCGGTGTGTGAGGTCACGTGACACGCGACGCGCTTGAGCTGGATCGACGCCTCGAGCTGATCGCGGTGCCAGGCATTCCGTTGATCGAGCCGGGCGATGACTTGATGACGATGATCGTCGAGGCGCTGCGCGCGCTCGGCGAGCCGCTGGAGAGCGACAAGGCCGTGGTCGTCGTAACCTCGAAGGTGTTGTCGCGCGCGCAAGGCCGCTTCGTGGATGTCAGCACCGTGCAGCCATCGGCGCACGCGCATGAGCTGGCGGCGATCACCGGTAAGGATCCGCGCGTGGTCGAGCTGATCGTGTCCGAGGCGGAGAGCGTGTCGCGGGCAGCGCGCGGCGTGCTGGTGGTGCGGCACAAGCTCGGGTTCGTGTCGGCGAACGCTGGGATCGATGAGAGCAACGCGCGACCGAAGCAGGCTGCGGAGGGCAGCGGGCCGTGGTTTCTGCTGATGCCGCTGGACCCGGACGGCGCGGCGCGCGAGCTGCGGGCGCGGATTCGCGAGCAGCTCGGCGTGTCGGTCGGCGTGGTGATCACGGATTCGCATGGCCGGCCGTTTCGGATCGGAACGGTGGGCGCTGCGATCGGTGTCGCGGGCGTGCCGGCGGTCTGGGACCAACGCGGGCGCAGCGACCTGCACGGCCGCAAGCTCGAGATCACGATGACGGCGTTCGCCGATCAGCTGGCAGCTGCTGCGGATCTGGTGGCGGGGCAAGCGAGCGAAGGCCGGCCGGTGGTGTTGGTGCGCGGCTTGTCGTTCGTGCCGGACGAGAACGCTTCGGCGCGCGCGCTGGTGCGGCCGGCTGAGCAGGACCTGTACGCATGAAGGTCGTGTACCTCTCGGGCGGCGTCGGTGGCGCGCGGCTGCTCGATGGCATTGCGCGCGCGATGGATCCCGCCGAGCTGACGGCGATCGTTAACGTCGGCGACGACTTCGAGCACCTCGGGCTGACGATCTGCCCGGACATCGACAGCGTGCTCTACACGCTGAGCGGGCTCGGCGATGAGGCGCGCGGCTGGGGGCTTTCGAACGAGACGTTTCGCGCGCTCGAGATGGTGGCGCGGTATCGGCCGGGCGAGAGCTGGTTTCAGCTCGGCGATCAGGACTTGGGCACGCATCTCGCGCGGCGGCAGTGGCTGGCGGAAGGCGTGTCGCTTACGGATGTGACCGCACGGCTGGCTTGCGGCCTCGGTGTCGCGCCGCGGATCGTGCCGGCGAGCGATGGGCCGTGGCAGACGTTCATCGAGACCGAGCAGGACGGGACGTTGCCGTTTCAGGAGTGGCTGGTGCGGCGGCGTGCGGTGCCGCTGGTGCGGGCGGTGCGCTTCGAGGGCGGCGGCGTGGCGAGCGACGCGGCGCTGGCAGCGATCGATACGGCGGAGCTGATCGTGATCGGGCCTTCGAATCCGTATGTGTCGATCGATCCGATCTTGGCGTTGCCGGGGATGCGCGAGCGCTTTGTCTCGCGCGCGGTGAGCGTGCCGGTGGTGGCCGTGAGCCCGATCGTCGCCGGTCGGGCGGTGAAGGGACCGCTCGCGGAGATGATCCCGAAGCTCGCGGCGCGGCCGGCGAGCGCCGCGGCGATTGCCGCGCATTACGGCTCGTGGCTCCACGGCATGGTGGTCGAGCACGGGGATGACGCGGCGCTGCGGAGCGAGCTGCCGATGGTCGTGGTGCACGCGACGCAGACGGTGATGAAAGGTCGCGAAGAACGGCGCGCGCTGGCGCAGCACGTGCTGGCGCTGGGCGAGCAGCTCGTGTCACGAAGCGGACGATGACGACCTGGGCGATCGTGCCGGTGAAGAGCTTCGAGCGCGGCAAGTCGCGGCTCGCGCCGCAGCTCGCGCCGGATGCGCGACACGCGGTGGCGGCTGAGCTCTTTCGACGCGTGTTGCAGGCGTGCACGGCGTGCGTCGCGATCGATCACGTGTTGGTGGCGAGCGACAGCGGGCGCGTGATCACGCCGTCGGCGCGGGTGAGCTTGTTACTCGATGCGGCACCGCGACCGGCGTTTGCGGCGGTGCTCGATGCGGCGCTGGCGCATGCGCATGCGCACGGCGCGACGCGGGCGATCATCGCGATGGCGGATCTGCCGTTGCTCGAGCCGCGCGATGTCGCAGAGCTATGCGGGGCGCTCGAGGGTGCGCAGCTGGCCGTGGCGCCGGATCGGGCGCGGCGCGGCGTGGGGGCGATCGGCTGCCGATTACCGGCGCCGATCGCTATGCAGCTCGGTCACTCGGATAGCTTTGCGCGAACGATGCGGGCGGCTCGGGCGCGCGAGGCGCGCGTCGCGCTGGTGAACAATCCTCGGATCGCGCGCGACGTGGACACCACCGCGGACCTGGCTGGCTTAGCCAGGAAAAGCGAAATTGCGTAGTCCGTCCCCTAGGCCTGGGCGAGGCGGCGTTTGGCTTGGGATTGAGCCGCGGCGGCGGTGGTGAGTTGTTTGTAGGTGCCGAAGGTGGCTTCGGGGTCGTCGATGAGGTCGAGGGGGTGGACGGGGTCGTGGCCGGAGGCGCGGGGGAACGTGGTCAATGCTTCGTAGCGGGTGTTGCGTTGCACGGGGTGGCGGCCGGAGTCGCGGATCAGCGTATGCAGCGCCTGGGGCGAGGCGAGCTGGCCGTGCAGCGCGCCGGCGGAGGTGGAGATGCTCTCGTTCATGAGCGTGCCGCCGAGATCATTGGCGCCGGCGTCGAGCAGCATTTGGGCGCGGGAGAGGCCTTCCTTAACCCAGGAGGTCTGTAGGTTGCGGAAGCTCGGGCCGATCATCAGGCGGCAGATCGCCATAAATCGCGTGACCTCGTTGCCGGTCGGGCCTTTGCGCACGTCGGGCAGCATTTCCTTGAGCGTGAGCGGGGCTTCGGCGTGGACGAAGGAGAGCGGGACGAGCTCGGTGAAGCCGCCGGTCTCTTCTTGCATCGAGCGCAGCAGATCGATGTGCCGGATGCGCTCTTCGTCGGTCTCGATGTGGCCGTACATGATCGTGGCCGTCGTCGGGATCGACAGCTCGTGTGCGGTCTTGATCACGTCGATCCACTCGGCGGTGGTGATGCGGCCGCCGGCCAGGCGCTTGCGCACGCGGTCGTCGAGAATCTCTGCGGACGTGCCGGGGATCGAGCCGAGGCCGAGCGCCTTGAGCTCTTCGAGATACGCGCGCACGGGGACGCCGAGCAGCTCGGCGCCGTACTTCACCTCTTCGGGCGAGAACGCATGCACATGGATCGCAGGCGCCGCCGCTTTCACTGCGGTGAGCAGATCCAAGTACAGGCGCTTGTCGGCGCGCGGCGGTAAGCCCGCTTGGATGCAGACTTCCGTGGCACCGAGCCCTTGCGCTTGCAGCACGCGGCGGATGACCTCTTCGGTGTCGAGGTAGTACGCCTCTTCTGAGCGGCCGGTGCGCGAGAACGCGCAGAACTTGCAGGCCTTCACGCACATGTTCGTGAAGTTGATGTTGCGGTTCACCACATACGTAACCGCGTCGCCGACTTGCTCGCGGCGCAGCGCGTCGGCGGTGAGCACGAGCGCGTGCATGTCGCGGCCGGTGGCGCCGGAGAGGAACACGCCGTCCTCGACGGTGATGCGACCGCCGGTCAGCGCCTTCTCGAGCACCGCACGTGCCTGCGCTGTCACGCCGGTCAAGCTGGCTTCCAACGTGGTCATGGTGCTGCGCTCGCCGCGCTCTTGCGCGTGATCAGCGGGATGTACGGCTGCGCGCTGTCGCTCTTGTGCGCGCGCAGCTCCGACGGCTTGCCGACCTTGGCGAGCCGCGTGCGCGCGGCGTCGACCGGCGCGTCGAGCCGCGCGTCGAGGAAGGCCGGCGTGACGTAGCGATCGTAGATCGGCGCGCGCGGGCGCAGCGTGAAGCCTTCGCGCTCGCACGCCTCGTACAAACCATCGAGGTGCGGCCACGGGTGGCGCGGGTTGATGTAGTCGGGCGTGACCGGCGAGATGCCGCCGAAGTCGTTGATGCCCGCCGAGAGCAAGAGCGCGGTGCGGGTCGGGTTGAGGTTCGGCGGCGACTGCACGCTGATCTCGGCGTCGAGGATCAAGCGCGCCATCGCGACCGCGTGCGCCATCTCGTCGTCGGCGGGCTCGGTGTGCTCGGCCATCGGCACGCCGGGGCGCGGCGTGAAGTTCTGCACGATCACTTCTTGAATGTGGCCGTACGCGCGGTGCAGGTCGCGGATCGCGAGCAAGCTCTCCACGCGCTCGCGGCGCGTTTCGCCGATGCCGATCAGGATCCCGGTCGTGAACGGGATCTTCAGCGCGCCAGCCTCGCGCATCATCCGCATCCGCACCGCGGGCCGCTTGTCCGGCGCGCGGTGATGCGGCATGCCCGGCTCGCACAGCCGCTCGCTGATGTTCTCGAGCATGATGCCCAGGCTCGCGTTCACCGGGCGCAGGCGCTCCATGTCGGCCACGCTCAGCACACCGGCATTGGTGTGCGGCAAGAGCCCGCGCTCGAGCGCGCGCTCGGCGGCCCAATGTAAGTAGTCGACGGTGCCGTCGTGGCCGATGGCCGCGAGCTCCTCGCGGTACTGGCGGAACGCGCCCTCGGGCTTGTCGCCCAAGCAGAACAGCGCCTCGGCGCAGCCCTGGTCCGCCGCGCGATCGAGCGCGCTGAGCACCTCGGCGTGCGACATCGTCCAGGCGCCCTCGTCGCCGGGCGAGCGCCGGAACGAGCAGTAATCGCAGCGATTGCGGCAGATGTTGGTGAGCGGCAGGAAGACCTTCGGCGAGAACGTCGCGACGCGGCCCCATGCAGCGTCGCGCTTGGCGCTCGCAGCGGCGAGCAGCGCCGGCAGCTGGTCCGCACCCGCGTCTGCGAGCTGCAGAGCGTCGTCATCGGACAGCGGAAGCATGGAAACCGTGGTCATTCGGGAGCTTGAGCCAGCTGTTGTATCGGAGCCGGACCGGTCCCCGTAACACTGGTTCTTCGCGGAACAGCGACCCTTTCCCAGGCGGCGAAGCCAGTCAAGGCGCTCGCAGCTCAACAAGCGGCTCAGAAGCCTCGTGATACCCTCGCCGGCCTGGACTTGGGACAAGGAGAGCGAGCGATGAAGCGGTATTGGCTTATTGCGGCGCTGGTGATGCTCACCGGCATGGCGATTTCGTGTGGTGACGACAGCGGCGCTAGCCCTGCGGAGGACGAGGGCGCGACGCGCCGGCGGGTGGCCGAGGCGTTGACCGCAGGCATCGACTTCGAGGGCGGCATCCCGGTGCTCGAGCCGATGCCTGAGACGACCGACGAAGATCTCGTGGTCGAGCAGGACGACGCGCCGATCGATCTCGAGCCGGGCGTCGCCTCGCTGCTTCCATTCACCATCGAGAACGACGACGAGGAGGATCCGGTCGTCGCGACGCTGCTGCAGTTCGAGGACGGCGACGAGGACGAGCACATCGAGGTGGACCTCGAGCTCGAAGACGGCGCGACGATGGCCGAGATCATGCTCGACGTCGACGACTCGGTCTGCGACACGCTGTGCGCAGACAACTTCGCGGTGAAGCTGATCCAAGCGCTCAAGACCCGTGGCGGCCGCATCGGCGCGCGCATCACGCGCAACTTGCTGCTCACCTGCCCCGAAGACGGCGAGGACGCCACGTGCGAGTCGGCTGAGCCGGGCGACGGCGATGGCGATGGCGACACGGGCGGCGACGGCGATGGCGACGTCAACCTGGACGGGCTGGTGAGTGACTTGGCCGCCGCGTCGATCCGCGTGAGCAACGCGCTGTGCACTTGCAACGGCGAGATCAACTGCGCGCAGCTGAAATGGCTGACCACAGCCGAACGTGACTGCGTGCAGGCGGCCATCGAAGAGGACTCGGCCAACGCCGACGCGAACTTCACAGCGCTCGTCCGAAGCGTGATGAGCTCGGCCACGATCAACTCGATCACCACGACCATGCCGTGCGAAGTCGCGGGCGTGCTCGGGCTCGCGCTGCCCATGGCTGACCAGCAGACGATGCCGGACGCCATCCTGGCCTGCGACGAGGACATGAATACGTTCTACCCGCCGGCCGCTTCGTCAGGCGACGAAACGCCGGCACCGTAGTCGGCGTCGTTCACGAGCGAGCGGGCTCGGTGCATACAGCACCGGGCCCGTTGCATTTTAAGCGAGCACGCGTTGCCGAGCGGTGCGCCGCAGCTCCGGGTCGAGCGCTTGCCCCGCGAGCGCAAGCGCCAGCACCGCAGCGTCGTGCCGGAGCGCCAGCCGCTCCGCGAGGCGCACCCCGCCCTCGAACGTCCGCCGCGCGCCGCTCAGATCATGCTCGAGCAGCTGCACCGTGCCGGTAAAGATCGCCAGCCGCGCCTCGGCCACCGGAAAGCTCTGCGCGCACTGCCCGAGCACCTTGACCACGGCGCGCGCCTTGCCGATCGCCGTCCCGCGCGTGCTGCGCGGCGCCGCAAGCGCGAGCCCGACCAGCGCCTCCAGCAAGTCGCAGACGCCTTGCACCATGATGTGGCTGGTCGGCCGGCCATGCCGCGCCAGCGCCGCGCACGCTTCATCGCTCAAGAGCCGCGCCGCGTCGACCTCGCCGTCGCGCAGCAACGATAGCGACAGCGAGCCCTGCACGAGCAAGCGCTCCGGGTAATCGCCCTGCGCGCTGACCACCGGCAACACCGAACGAAACGCGACCGAGGCTTCGCCGTAGCGGCCCGCGCTCAAGTGCTCGGATGCCTCGAAGCGCTGTGCCCAGGCCATCAAGTGGGTGTGGTCGGCGCGGCGCGCGCGCTCGCGCAGCTTGGCGAGCTCGCCCGGCACCGCGGCGAACAGGCCGCGATAGACGTGCGACCAGGTGTGGATCGCCTGGGCTTCACAATACGACCAGTGATCGTTCCGCGATTCCGCCACGCGCTGCGCGACCGCGACGATGTCGGCCGCGCGCGCGAAGTCGCCGGCGCCCACGCAGTACAGCGAGCTCATCACGAACGCGCGGGTGGCGGCTTGTAGATCGTTGGTGTCGTCGCCGGCTTGCAGCGCGCGCTCGACGTAGCGACGCGCCAGCTTGTGCTGGCCGATCATGCCGAGGAACAGCGCGACGCCGCTGTTGCACTTGGCGCGCTCGCCCGCGCTGCCCGAGCGCTCAGCCGCGCGCATCGCGAACATCACGTTCTGCACCATCGCCATCGGCTCGAGCGCGTAATAGTGGTGGGCGGCGAGCGTCTGCGCGGCGCGCGTGGCCTCGAACGCCTGGTCCGGGCTGAGCTCGATGCCGAGCTTGGGCAGCGACAGGCCACGCGCGGCGGTCGCCTCGCGCAGCGCGCTGGTGAAGAGCGATGCAGCGCGCGAAACCCGCGTCGCAGGCGGCGCGACGCCGAGCCGCTCGAGCGCGGCGCGGGCGTGACCGCCCATCTGGTCTTTGTGGCCGAGCGCGTCGTGCGCCTCGCCGAGCAGGCGATACCAGCGCACGTGACGCAGCGGATCGCGCTCGCTCAGCTCGGGCGTGCGCGCGGCGATCGAGAGCGCGCGGTCCAAGAAGCTGGCCGCTTCTCGAAACGCACCCGAGCGCGAGGCTTCGAGCGCGGCGCGGTCGAGCGCTTCGCAGGCGTTGGCCCAGGCGTGTGCGCGCTCGTAGTGGTGCGCCAGCCGCGAGTGGGCGTTGGCTTCGCTCGAGCGCTCGTAGGCCAGCGCGGCGCGCGCGTGCAGCTCGCGACGCTGGCCGAGCGGCAGGCGCGCGTACGTGACCTCTTGCGTGATCGTGTGATCGAACGCATGCGCCTGACCATCCACGCTCACGATCAGCCCGTGCTCGCGCAAGAGCGCCAGGCTCACCAAGAGGTCCTCGCGCGGCGGCGACTCCGGGTGCACGGCGGCGAGCACGCTCAAGTCGAACACCGGGCCGAGCACCGCGGCGGCTTTCAGCGTCGCGAGATCCATCGGCGTCTGCAGCGCGTCGATGCGCGCGCCGATCACGGCGTCGAGCGAGGTCGGCACGTTGTCCTCGTGCCACTGCGCGCCGGGCGCCAGCACGATCTCCGAGCCGCGCACGAGCAGCAGGCCGTGGCGCGCCAGCGAGAGCGCGAGCGACTCCGCGAACAGCGGGTTACCGCCGCTGCGCTCGGCGATCACCGCCATCACCGACGGCGCGACCTGCTGCGCGCCCAAGCGCTCGGCCACGATGTTGGCGATGTCGACCGCGCCGAGCGGCGCCAGCTCGATGCGCATCGTCGTGCGCTCGCGCAGCGCGACCAGGTCATCGACCATCGCCGGAACGCGCCGGCTGGTCATGACCAAGCCGAGCGCCGGCACGCGGCGCTGGGTTTCACGGACCAAGCGCAGCGATGCCGAGTCGAGCCAGTGCAGGTCCTCGACGACGAGCACGAGCCCGGTGCTGCCAAAGCTCTCGAGCAGCGCCAACACCAGATCAGCGGTGCGGTCCGCGCGCAGCGTGCCTTCGAGCGGCTCGGTCTGCGGGGTGTCCGCCATCGCGATGCCGAGCACGGTGCCGAGCAACGGTGAAAGGCCGCGCATGCCGGGCAGCGCGTCGACGTGCGCCGAGATCTCGCGAGCGATGACCGCCGAGTCTTGGCGCAGTGAGAGCCAGAGCAGATCGAGCATGGCGTCGCGAAACGCGCGATACGGCATGCTCTGCTCGATCGGGTTGCCGGCGACCGTCAGCGTGCGCACGCGTCCGGCGCGCGCGAGCCCGTACAGTGCGTCGACGAGCGCCGACTTGCCCGCGCCAGCGTCGCCTTCGATCAACACCGCGCCACCTTCACCGCGCGCGGCGCGCTCCACCGCGAGCGCCAGCTCCGTGCGCTCGCGCATCCGGCCGTGGCACGCGCGCGTGCGCTCGCGGCGCGCTCGTTCGGCGCGCAAGATCCGCGGCCGGTGCAGCTCGACTTCGCCGGGGAACCCCTTGAGCCCGTGCCGGCCCGCGCGCTCCCAAGCGATGTGGCCGCGCACCGCCGATTGGGTCTCGGGGCAGCACAGCACCTCGCCGCGAGCGCGCTGCATCACGCGGGCGCCGAGGCTCATCACGCTGCCGACCAAGCAGTATTGCCGCCGCGCCTGCGAGCCAATCGGCCCCCAGAACACGCGGCCGGTGGCGACCCCGACGTCGACCGCGAGCTTGCGCCGCGACAAGCGCTCCACCGCATCGAGCGACGCGAGCACGGCGCGCTCGGCGTCGTTCTCGTGCGCGTGCGGCGGCAAGCCGAAGATGAACGTCGCGACCAAGCCCTTGTCGTCGAGCACCAGCTTGTCGAACGTGCCCTGATAGTGGCTCGCGGTCGCTTGCAGCTCGGCCAGCGCGAGCTGCAGCGGCGCAGTCTCGAGCACGAGCCCGTCGACCGTCGGCAAGTGCAGGAACGCGACGGTGACGTTGCGGAGCTCGGCCATCCAGCGCGAAGCGCCGGCGTCGAGGCACGTGCGCACGGGCGGCGCGAGGTAGCGGCGCAGGCTCGCGTCCTCGACCGGCGGCATGCGCGGTAGCGCGCTCGAGCGCGACGGCCCGAGCTGCTCGAGCACCTCGAAGAAGCGCTCGTCGATCGCGCGGCCGCGAACCAAGCGCTCGAGCGTCGGCCAGAGCGCTTGCGCGACCGCGAACGTGCCGGGCACCGCGCGCCGCTCCGCGCCGCAGGCCTGCACCACGGCGTCGCCGAGCAGCACCAGCTCCCAGCGGTCATCGTCGCCGAGCCGGACGACGCACAGCGACCCTGCCCCGAGCCCGGTGCGCACGCTCAGCGCGGTGTCGCCGTCGGGACGCTTACCGTGCAGCTCGCGGCTGATACGCATGCCGCACGCCGAGGCACTCTCGATTGCTTCGGCGAGCTCGCGATCGGTGTGCGCGGGCCAGACCGAGATCACGCCGTCGCCGACGATCGTGATCACCTCGCCGCCGTGGGCATCCACGTGGCCGAACAGCTCCGAATAGAAGCCGTTGAGCAGCGAGCT
>Ga0193752_1002776_pt1 | contig 12720 bp, 10 predicted proteins | sample H1c1metaG_FD_144924 | JGI IMG/M metagenome (GOLD analysis project Ga0193752, IMG submission 144924) | Soil microbial communities from a riparian zone of the East river system, Colorado, United States - H1c1 | ecosystem: Environmental > Terrestrial > Soil > Riparian zone | place: USA: East River... | reverse complement strand
CATGCCCAACGGCTTGTTCCGGGGCTTCCCTTTCACGGCCGGAGATGATGCGAATCCGGCCCCGAAGCTTGGCCTGAGCGTGGAGGATCGCGCGGACGGGGAGGGCGTCCAGGTGCTGAGCGTAAAGCCCGGCTCGCCAGCGGCTACCGCCGGCATACGGGAAGGCGATGTCATCACCCGAATAGAAGATGAACGTCTGGGCTCGGTGGACGAGCTGCAGATGAGCATGCGAGGAAGAAAGGGCGGTGACAAGCTCATGCTGGAGTATCAGCGCGCCGGTAAATCCGTTACTGCGAATGTTCTCCTACCCAAGACCGTAAAGCGAAAGGATCTGTAAGCCAATTTTCTTCTAAAAAATGAACCCGCAGCATGTACGCTGCGGGTTTTTCTAGTCGGGCACACGCAGTGAGCCGCAATGCGCGGTGCGTGTGCACAACCGCCGTTTATCTACATCTTTTGAAGCAGCTTAGCACAGCGAATGCACTTTCCCAACATATCTCTCGCACTGTCATGTCGACGAAGGAGGTCGCCCACGGCTAAGTGCAGCTCCCTTATGTGTGATTGCGGAGAGCCGGGTTAGTCAATTTCCCACCCGATGTGGGCTCCCTCCGTCAAGGGATGACATCCCGGTAGTAAATAATCTGTAGTAAATGATCCGAAGTCAAACTAAATGAAGAGTGTATTTATACCTCAGGCCACTTGAATAATATGATAGATCGGGTGCACGCCAATCAGATCCGGCTCATCATCATCCGGACAAAATCATCTTTTTTCTTGGGTGAGATCACTACCTGCGCATCGTCGCTCATCACGGCATAACCCCCGTCGCTTTTTACGAACCGCTTTACTTCTGCCAGGTTAATAATGTGGGAATTGTGCACACGCATAAAATTGTGCTCCCCGAGCATCGTCTCGTACTCTTTCAGGTTTTTGCTGACCATCATTTTCCTGCCTGCTTTGAGAAGGAAGTTGGTGTATGCTCCGGCAGCTTCCAGCCTGATTATTTCCCTCAGGGGAATGAATTCTATCCCTTCGGCTACAGACAGGGTAATGGTCGGGTTTTCATTGGCGCGAAGCTGCTTCAGATTATGCATGAGCACATCCAGAGTCTGCTGATTGCTGCTGCGCTGCTGCAGGTCCCTGGTGCGCGCTACGGCGCCTTTCAGCTCATCGACGTCTATAGGCTTGAGTAGGTAATCCACGGCGCTGAACCGGATCGCCTTGATCGCATAGTGATCATAGGCGGTTGTAAAAATGATGGATGGTTGTTCGCCGCTGATCTGCTCCAGCACGTCGAAGCCGGTACCTGTTTGCAGCTCGATATCGAGAAATACCAGATCGGGGCGCTGGTCCCGGATTGCGGCGACTGCCTCTGCCACATTGCTGGCCATACCCACGACCTGCAGCGTCGGGCAATGCTCCGCAAGAATATCCGCCAGGAATTCCCGGCTGCGGGCTTCATCCTCTACAATGATGACACGTTGCATAGTCGGGAGATGTTGTTTAGCTGTGGCACAAGATGAAGGTTTGCGGCCAGCGATTCACCACCTGCCTGCGCAACTACCATGCATTGCAGAAAAGGCGCATCGGGCAGCATGCGAATGCATATATGCCCCGCTTCCTTTTGACGCAGGCACCAGCTCACGGCATGCTCGGCCAACGGAAAGATAAGATGCGGGGTTATAAAAACCGACCCGCTCTGTGGCACATCCGTAACTACTTCAAAAGAAAAACGGTCCGCAAAGCGCAGTTGTTCCAGCGTAAGATATGCGCTCAGCAGGCTGATTTCATCGGTGACGGGCACGCTGGATTTCCCGGTATCATGCATCCACTGCCGCAGCAACCGGCTGAGCTTGATGATATAGCTAAGCGAAGCTTCCTTCTCTCCCTTATGGATAAAATACTGAACCTGATTCAGCGTGTTGTATATAAAATGCTGGTTCATTTCCGGTTACGCAAGCTGCGTGCAGGAGCTAAAGCTAGCCGATGTGGCCGTTGATTGGGCTGTGCTTTCACGGAAAGCGCTTTTGAATTGACGGATGGGCCTTTTGGCTTTACTGCGGGTGCCAAAGCTCAGCCAACTATTGCCTGCGAGGGGCTAAATAGCATCTTTATCCTCCGATCCGGCTATCTGCGCCATACCGCCTATTCCGAAAAGCCGGTAAGCCAGGGATACGCCGGCCACGTTCGCATCTGAATAGCTGTAGGTCTGCCGCGGCACGATGAAATTTCCGGTCGCGTCGATCACGCTGTATTCCACGACCCGGAGCTTGCCGCGTGTGCTGAAGGACAACAACGCGCGAACATTTTGCACCCCACCGGCATCAAAGGTGATATTGCAATCCTTCAGTCGCTTGATAACCGCATCGTCCTGTGTGCCGGCTACCTGTAGCCGCATCGGCATGTTCATGCCCGAAAAGGGGACGAGCTGCGGGTAGACCCTGTAAAGCTGGTAAAGCCAGCCGTCGCGTTCCGCGGGTTTGTCGAGGCCCTCGGCGCATGCCGCGAGCGCCTCGTAGGTACGCGCGAGGAATAGCTGCTCATAGCTTAGATCAACGCCTGGCTCCCGAAGCAAGGCGGTAAGGATAGGCTCCGCCTCCCTGTATTCACCTTCTTTAATATGCAGGCGGGCGATCATGAGTTTAAAGTATTTTCGGATGGCCGGCCGCGTATCATTAGCCGCTGATTCGCTGAAGCGGCGAATAAAAAAGCGGGTCGAGAAATTTTCCACCAACTGGTATACTTCATCCCAACTGATGGTGCTTTCGGTGGAGAAGAGCCGGTAGATCACCTGGTCGCGCTCGGGATTCTGGGCAAACTGGTTAATGATGAGAAAGGCCTGCAGATAGCGCTCTCCGGCAAGACGCAGCATATTGCCCATCACGTTCGGGGTATACCACCAGGCCCGATGCTCAAAGCGCTGCATTTCGTATTCGCTTTCCTTGGTCATCAGCTTATTGAGCTGAACTGAAAAATCATAGTGGCTCTGCCCCAGCGTGGTGCCGATGTGCAACTCTTTAAACGCCGCGGCCCGATCGGCATGACGCCTGCTTTCGGCTATCTGCCCGTCGTAATACAGGCAGCGCGCAAGCGCTATATTATACCACCCGAATCCTGGTGTGGAGCCGGCGCTGCGTATCATTTCCTTCATCAGGAGTTCGCCGCGTTTGGGCATGCCTTTGTAGATGTCAAGAATCGAAGTGTAATACGCCCATTCCTGCAGGCGCTTGTCGCCGGGATCCTGCATGGAGGCAAGCTTGTATTCGCTTTCCGCATCGCGAAAATCGCCGGTGGTGACCTTGAACGTAGCGTAATTATTATGCGGGAAGATGACCGAATTGCGCAGCTTCTTAAAGTAATACTCGGCTGAGTCGATATTCAGCGCATAGGCGTTGATAAGGCTCTTGTAATGATAGACACCCAGGTAGTCCGTCGCGTCATAGCCCGGCTGGAAGATGCCGACATTGAACTTTGCATTACGTGAAAGCCTGCGGAGCGCGGTGTCGAGGTAGCTGTTAGCCAGGATCTCATTTTCCTTAATGGAATTTTTCAGGAAATGATATTTCTCCTGCGTGTAAAAGCGGTTGCGATGCGTCACCCACATCAGGTAGTTGTAAGGATCAAAGAACTCCCGCTGGAAATTCCACCGGATGTACTTGCGAAGCAGGGCGTAATTCTTTTCCGGCTCTTCCGTATTGAGATAGCATTGGTTCAGATAATTGACGATGATGGCATAGTCAATATGTTTCGGGTAACTATTGATGTACTCGAACAGGTTATGCGTGCGGTTGCCCAGTTCCGGACGGTAATCGCGTTCTATCTGTCGTAGAGCCCGTTCCAGAGGAACCGACGCATTCTTATAACCGATATAGTCGGCCGCATGGTTATACTTATAAGCCCCTTCATACATCCAGCCGACATAATAACTGCTGTCTATGCGGATGAACTCGCGGGAGCGTGGCAGAGCATCATCGCTGTTCATATTCGTGCCGGAACGCTTAGCATCCACCTCGTAGCGCAGGGCCGGATTGCCTACCCTGCGCGGCGGCTTAGGCATCATGATCTGAGGCTGTGCCTGCTGCTGCCCGCTGGTCTGCGCATAGCTGGCTATGTCCTGCGCACTAAGTGTCAGGCATAATAGGATGCAGAGGCAAGGTCTTACAGGCATTTGATAACGGGTGATGGACTGTCAGGATGGTCGCAGGGAAGCCGTTTGAGCGTACCTTCCGCATTCACGACGGCAAAGTGGATATTAATACAGCCGCAACCTGGCCAGTCGTTCTGTTTCTTTCTGTATAATGCCTGCCAGGGCATTGGCGCGACCATCTTTGTTGCGGTAGATCAGGCGGTGGTCCAGTACAGCGCGCGCAATATCCTTTACATCATCTTCGATGACGAAGGTGCGCCCCTTGACCAGCGCATAGGCGCGCAGGCACTTCAGGAAGGCGATACCGCTGCGAGTTGATCCCCCAAGCGAGACGTCTGCATGGCCGCGTGTAGCCCGGACGATATTGCTTACCGAACGGACGATCTCGTCGTGCACATGCACCTGCCCGGCCTGCGCCTGCAGATCCAGCACATCAAGCATTGAAAGTACCTGGCCGCCAACTTCGAGGTTATGGGCGATGTCGAGATATTCGCGGTAGATGTTCAGCTCGGTCTCTTCATCCACATAGCCAAAGACGATCTTCATGAAAAAACGGTCCAGCTGGGCTGCCGGCAACGGATAGGTGCCTTCCATCTCGATCGGGTTTTGCGTCGCAATGGTGAAGAACATTTTTTCCAGCGGCAGGGTCGCATCCCCGGAGGTTATCTGGTGCTCAGCCATAGCCTCCAGTAAGGCGCTTTGCACTTTGGGGGATGCCCGGTTGATCTCATCTGCCAGCAGCACATTGCAGAAAAGCGGCCCTTTTTTGAAGACGAATTCTTTAGTCCGATCGTCAAAAATGTGGGAGCCGATAAGGTCCATCGGCAGCAGGTCGGGGGTAAACTGAATGCGCTTGAAGATGATATGCTCTTCGCCATGACCACCGGCTATGCATTGTGCCAGGGTTCGTGCCAGGACGGTCTTGCCAGTACCAGGGTTGTCTTCCATCAGGATATGCCCGCCGGCAAGAAGGGTAGTGATGACGAGCTCGATCTGGGAGCGTTTGCCACGGATGACCAGTTCCATGGCGGTAATGAGCCTGCCGATAGCCGCTGATGCGTCTGTCGATACCGGGCTGATTATTGTTTCGGATTCCATCTTTTTCTTTGAGGGATTGAAGTAAGGTAAAATTATCAGGCCGTGACCGGGAGAATGGGTAAAGCTTTTCTAAAATTTGGACCCTGAATAGAGGTGTAACGGCCGGAGACCATATGAGAATGGAGCCATTTTCCTTTCGTGGATCGGATTAATCCGGATTCTGCCGGGCGTATGGAGGGTGCGGTCTTTATCTTCGTACCCATTATTACAGATCAACTATCATTATCCCAGCACTATGTACGAGCGTTTTTTTATTGAGCTCAATAAAAAGCTTTCGCTTACTACCGAGGAGCAGGAACTGTTTCGGAAGTATATCATTCCAAAAAGGCTGCGAAAAAAGCAATACCTGTTACAGGATGGCGATGTATGTAGATATGTAACCTTTGTTGAAAAGGGTATGCTGAGATCCTATGCGGTAGACGAAAAGGGCACGGATAAAATCTTCCAGTTCGCACCGGAAGGATGGTGGATATCCGATATGTACAGCTTCATTACTGCCGAGCCATCGACACTGAATATCGACGCCCTGGAAGACAGCGAGCTTGTGCTGATCTCTAAATCCTCGCTCGATGAGCTCAGGGATAAAATACCCAGCTTCATGGCTTTTTCGCTGAACCAGATCCAGACGGCCTATATCGCCTTGCAGCGCCGCTTGTTTGACATGGTCAATCTGACGACTGCCGAAAAATATACAAAGCTGCTGAACACCTACCCGGATATCGTACAGCGCGCTCCTCAGCATATGGTGGCTTCCTATCTCGGCCTTACGCCGGAAGCCTTAAGCCGGGTGCGGAAGAGGATCGCGGAGCAGCGATAAGGTCAATTCTCAATCGGCAATTTTCAATTTTCAATTTGCAGCGGAAGGTCTGGTTGGCTTGGGGAAGTCCGCCGCGGCGGACGCAAGCGGACAGCATCGGGCAGCATCGGGCAGCGCCCGATGTACCGGAATGCTAAACTACGTTGCCTGATGGTGCATCATGATTTTACACAGTGCAACCTCCTGTATAACACAACGCAGACGTCCATCCATTGATCCTGATCAACACAATTTCTTAACCCTCGTCAATGGAGCGGCGCACAGCCCAAGGGTAGCTTTGCATCATCGAATAACCTCCATGCAAACGCCGCAAACCATCGCCCTTATAGGTACCCGGGCTCTCGGAGCCGGCATCGCCGGAGGCCTCGTCAATGAACGCGACAAGCTGCTCCTTTTTGATTGTGATGCTGAAAAGGCCGGTTTGCTGGAAGCCGCATTGCTGGCGGCTTATCCCGGTTGTTTGGTAGAGGCAATCAAGTGCTCCCACACAGGCGTGTGGGAGGCTGATATCATCATCCTGAACGCATCCTGCGCGGAGTTGCAAGGACTTGCGGATACAATCAGAGAAGTGGCCAATCAGAAGCTGCTGATCGTTATTGACGCGGATGTCCTATACATCCGGCAGCTATTCCCGAATTCCAAAGTCGTCCAGGCCTTCAGCACGATCAGGACGGCAGATTTTGAATCGGCGGCCGCGATGCGGATGGAGATTGATTGTCCGCTGACCGGGACTGATGAGGAGGCCGTCCGGGTGACCGAAGCGCTGATCCGGGCGATCGGGTTCAAGCCCGTACGCATGCCGGCAACGAACTGAAAAAAACTTTGATTTTTACCCTTTCAAGGCCAGGAACATGGAACGTAAAACCTTTATTAAAGCATTAGCCGCAGGCGCAGTAGGCATGACTACATTATCAGCATTCAGAAGTTTTACAAGTGATCTAAAAGAAAAGGATCAGCTGATGCCTGTCCTGTTCGTCGGGCATGGTTCGCCTATGAACGGCATTCAGGATAACGACTTCAGCCGCCGCTGGAAGGCCATGGCAAAGGAGATTCAGACACCGGCTGCGGTATTGGTGGTGTCGGCACACTGGTTCAGTAAAGGCACCCGCATCACTGCGATGGATTTTCCTAAAACGATTCATGATTTTGGCGGATTTCCGAAGGAATTGTTCGATGTACAGTATGCTGCGCCGGGTCATCCTGTGCTGGCTAAGGAAGCCGCTTCCATCATCCGTTCCACGCCCGTAACGCTTGATCATGACTGGGGCCTCGATCATGGCACCTGGACCATTATCCGGCATATGTACCCGGATGCAAACATCCCGGTGCTGCAATTAAGTATCGACTATACCAAAGACCCTCAATATCATTACGACCTGGCGAAGGAACTCTATGCTTTAAGAAAGAAGGACGTTCTGATCATCGGAAGCGGTAATATGGTACATAACCTGGGCATGGTTGCCTGGGACAAGATGGAGGAGCCCGGTTACGGTTACGATTGGGCTCTGGAACTGAATGAACAATTCAAACAGCTTATCGCAGATCGCGATCATAAGCCGCTTATTCACTATGAGCAATTAGGGAAGGCTGCAAAGCTGGCCATTCCGACGCCCGAGCACTACCTGCCGCTGCTGTACACCTTAGGCCTGCAAGGGGCCGGGGACAAGGTTTCCTTTTTTAATGATCAGGCAGTTGCCGGCTCCCTGACGATGACCTCTGTAAAGCTGGGCTAGCGAGGCATCTACTTTTCAGATTCAAACATCTTTTAAACAATTCATCATAAAACCAACAGAAATGTCCGAAACAACAAACAAATGGGTTATTGACCCTACGCACTCAGATGTTCAATTCAAGATCAGGCACCTGGTCATCTCCACGGTTACCGGCTCATTCAACAAATTTGAAGGCGCAGCCAACGTTCCGCACGAGGGTCGTTTCGACGACGCGGACATCCAATTCCGGATTGATGTGGACAGCATTGATACCAATCAGGAGGCGCGCGATCAGCACCTGAAGCAGGCCGATTTTTTCGATGTTGCACAGTACCCGCATATCGATTTCCGTTCCACTTCTTTTACAAAGAAAGGCGGCGATAATTATGAGCTGAAAGGCCAGCTGACCATGCACGGTAAAACGCGGGAAGTCGCGCTGGACGCGGAGTATGGCGGCGTCGAAAAGGATGCGTACGGCAATACCAAGATCGGTTTTGAGGTGAGCGGAAAGATCAACCGTAAAGACTTCGGCCTGAGCTACCATGCGCTGACCGAAGCGGGTGGTCTCGCACTCGGCGAGGATGTAAAGCTGATTGCAAACGTTCAGCTGGCAAAGCTCGCCGTGGGCAATTTGCAATAAGCAATTTGCGGAAAGCAATTCGGGCTGTACCATTGCGTATGGCAGGCCCGGACCAGCCACTTCAATTTATCAAAATTCAATAACACAACAACCAATTCTCATGAAGAAAATAGCTCTTGCCATTTTACTGGCCACAACGACAACCGCTTCTTTCGCCCAGACTACCTGGAAAAGCGACCCCATGCATTCCCAGCTGAAGTTTGATATTTCGCATATGGGCGTGAGTACCGTTTCCGGAGCCTTTACGGATTTTGCGGCAACCATTCTTTCAGAGAAAAAGGATTTCAGCGATGCGAAGTTTGAGCTGACGGCTCAGGCGTCCTCCATCAACACCGGTATCGAGGCGCGTAACAAACACCTCAAGAACGCTGATTTTTTTGATGTGGAGCAATTTCCCACCCTTACGTTCCAGACTACATCGCTGAAGAAAGTAAGCGGGGATAAATACAAGCTGAGCGGTAACCTGACGATGCACGGCGTTACCAAGCCCGTCACCATGGACCTGACTTACCGCGGCACAGTTCAGAATCCGAGAAGCAAAAAGGATCTCGCCGGCTTCCACATGAGTGGTGAAATCCTGCGCAGCGATTTCGGTCTCGGAGCGAAATTTCCCGAGCCTATGCTGGGCGAAAAGGTGATGATCATTGCCGATGGCGAGTTCAATCACGAATAGGACCTGGCAGGATACACCCAAACCACGAAGCCGCTCTATCAGGGCGGCTTCGTCCGTGTATACCCGTTGTGCAATTTGTTGGCACAATGCAGTAATCTCTGAAGCTCAGATCTGCGTATATCTACGGCTTCTGCGAGAGTCTTTTCAGCCCATGCTCCCGCAGAAAACCGCAGTGGAAATGATGGCAACCCGATGTCGAAAAGGGCATTAATGCTTTTTCTTTAATGATTTCATCCTGGGATATGTGCGCGCAATAACTTTAGGCTATCATGGATACTCAAAGCGCCGGCAACCGAAACTACAGTACGATCAGTCCATCAGCGAAGGACCTATTGCTCATGAAAGGGCTTACAGGGATACCGTATGCGAAAGAGGCGGCCTCTTTGATGACCGCTCCCGAGCCTTATGAGCCGCAGCTTGCCGGACAGACGCCCCATTACTGGGGCAGGGTACTGCATTTTGAGGCGAGATACTGGAGCATTGATCAGCTATTGCAGGGCTTGCCCGTGAGGAATATTCTCGAACTTTCTTCGGGGTTTTCCTTTCGCGGTTTGGACATGGTAAAAAAGCCGGGAATTCATTACATCGATACTGACCTGCCGGAGGTTATTGCAACCAAAATGAGTTTCGTCGATGCGCTTCCGCACCCGGCTTCGGGGCCGGGCAGCGTGCTGGAGCTTATACCGCTGAATGCCCTGGATGCAAATGCGTTTTACGATGTAACCAAGCGATTTCCGGAGGGACCCCTGGCGATCGTGAATGAAGGCCTGCTGATATACCTGGATACCTCCGAGAAGCAGGTGCTCTGCCAGACGATCCGTGGCGTATTGCAACAGCGTGGCGGGTATTGGATAACGGCCGATATCTACATCAGGCAGGCATACGCGGACGTCCAGGGCAAGATTGATGATAAGCTCAGCCGTTTTCTGGAAGAGCACCAGATTCGCAGGAATATGTTTGAATCTCCGGAGCAGGCGGAAGCTTTTTTTAAGGAACAGGGCTTGACTATTGACCGTGAGGCGACTATTGATCCTGCAACGCTGAGCGCGTTACCGCATCTCCTGAAAGCCTTGCCTGAAGAGCAGCAGCAAGCCCTCAATGATGCGGGCAAAATGCAGCTGACCTGGAGGCTGAAATTGGCTGATGGATAATGTTCCAATTTGCTTATTCGCCAGTTCGCCAATTACCAAAATATTGCATGGCGATGGCAGGTATTAGCAGCTCTCCATGGCTGCTTTTTTTTGAAGCGAACGCTTCGAGGGCGTAGCGATTCATCAGTCCTTAATGCCCTCGATATTCTGCGCTTCTTTGCGGTTTATTCGTTGCCGAAACAAGCGCACTCTACTGCATCGATTTCCATAGAGCATACCGCACCGACGGGCCACTAACTGATTTTTTTCAGAAATATTTTTAGCTGTCCCCTGGCCCTTCGGGTCCGCCGATGATCCCTAACCTCATGTTTTATGTACACTGAGGGGTTTGGGCATGACTCAATCTTAGCCCGGATTTGAGCTGAAGATATTCGGCCAGAATCCCATTAGTACTTTCAATTACATAGAAATTAATTAATTAATATATTTAAATGTGGAAATAGTTGTTAAGGGCTGCCTGTCCAACTAAAGGCATGGAAAATCTTTTTTTTTAAAAAATGGCTGTTACCCAACTGCATATTTGGTTCGGCCGTCTATCATCAGCATGTAAATAATTTTCCTCCCACCTCCTTAACTCCCCTGCTATGATAAATAGTCATTTATCAAGATATATTACTTATCTTGCGAACTCTGCTGGAACAGTGCTTGTCATTGTCGCAATGTTCTTTTTTGGGACACAGCGAGTCCATGCTCAGGCAGTCACCTGTCCGCCGAATATCGACTTCAGCTACGGGAACATGAACAACTGGTATTGTTGGACGGGTACTTCAGACTACGGTACTTCGGTCACACCGCCGGTTGCGCATGTTGTATGGGCAAATGGGGTGTATTCGGGTCCGCTGGCGCCGCCTACTACAACGGTGGCCACTTCCAGGCATGCGATCACCACAGGCCTTGGCACTGATCCCTACGGCGGATTTTCCGTGACGGCACCTGGGGGCGGATTATTCAGTATGCAGTTGGGTAACTGGAGCACTGGTGCTGAGGCGGAGCGTATTCAGTACTATGTCCATGTGCCGGCTGGTTTCAACAACTACAGCTTCCTGTACAAGTATGCGGTGGTACTGGAAGACATCGGGCATACGCCGGATACACAACCGGCCTTTATAATCGTGGCTTATGATTCGGCCACGCATGATACGATTCCCTGTGCAACCATCTCCTATGTTGCAGGCGCTGGTCTGCCCGGATTTATGCAATCCACTGCGCCTATCGTGACCACTCAGCCGACATGGTACCTTCCATGGACCAGCGGAACGCTGAACCTTGCCGGGCAAGGTGGCAAGACCATCATTGTTGAGGTAACCTCCTATGATTGCGCGGCTTCCGGTCACTTCGGCTATGGCTACTTCGATATCGTAAGTTGCGGACAATTTGCCGCTGCTGTCACTTATTGTAACCTTTCTGCCGGTTATGTTACGCTTACGGCGCCTCCGGGTTACAAATCTTATAAGTGGTTCAAAGGGCCGACTGTTTCCGGTGCTCCCGTAAGTACTGCACAAACCTGGAATGCGCCTGCCCCGACCGCATGCACATTTTATTATTGCGTTCTGGATCCTTACAACAGCAATGGTTGTCCGGATACGATACGAACGCGTAATATCTGCAACTTCGCGATCGATGCAAGCCCGGATACGGTTTGTAATACGCTGGGTAAACCAATCCAGCTGAATGTGACTACTACGGGAGGGCTTGGCGGCGTTTTTTCTTACAATTGGTTGCCTGATCCGACCTTAAGCGTGCCGAGGAATATTCCAAACCCTATAGCTGCACCCACCGGATCGGGCTATTATATCGTAACCGTTACCGACTCCATTGGCTGTTTCCGCCAGGATACAGTTGTGATCCAGAATCCTGACTTCAATATCAACCTCGGGCCGGATCTCACTACTTGCCTCGGTACCCCGGTTACCTTTAACCCAACCCTGACTCCGCCAGGCCCCGGCTATATCTTCAAATGGTCTCCCGGCACTAACCTGAACAATACAACTATCCTGCGGCCGACATTCACACCTTCCGCACTGGGTACGCTAACTTATGTGCTCCGTATTGACTCCGGTGTCTGCGCTGATGCTGATACCATCAATATCCGCACACTTCCCGATTACTTTGATGTGAAGGATACTGCTATTTGCGCAAAAGACGTCATCTTCCCGGATATAACCGGCGACGCTAATTTCACCTATACCTGGACACCGAATATCCCGACTGTGCTGGATTTCAGCAGTACACCTAATGGCATGAAGCCTTCTATTACCGGCGACACCACGCGTACTTTCTTTATCACGGCCAAATACCCGACCTGCCCTCCCATCAATCGTCAGATCACCGTCAGCGTAGAACCGCTGCCAAACGTTGATCTTGGTTTCGATACCATCCAGAAGTGCTTCTATACCCCGCTCTACATTACTGCCCACGTTAAGCCAGAATGGTTTACCAAGTATGCATATCAGTGGACTGCCAATGAGAACATCGACGAAGT
>Ga0193752_1002774_pt1 | contig 12735 bp, 20 predicted proteins | sample H1c1metaG_FD_144924 | JGI IMG/M metagenome (GOLD analysis project Ga0193752, IMG submission 144924) | Soil microbial communities from a riparian zone of the East river system, Colorado, United States - H1c1 | ecosystem: Environmental > Terrestrial > Soil > Riparian zone | place: USA: East River... | reverse complement strand
GCGGTCGCGACACTGAACCGGCCCAGTCGGTCGCGGAACTCCGCCGGGATGCTCGACTCATCGTCCCCACCACGCCCGCCGCCACCACCGCCACGACCACCCGTCGTTGACGGCACGGCGCCGGACGGCAGCACGATCACGTCATACTTGCTATTGAGATCGCCGCCGTCGAGCGTCTTCGGATACACGACGTCGAATGGGAACTCGAACTGCTCGAGCAGCCAGCGCGTGTGACCCGACGGCATCGAGCCGCCGTACTGGTCGTACAGCGCCACGCGCATCGTGTGCAGCTTGCGCGCATCAGCGCCCGGACGCGCGGCGATGCCATCCGACTTCACACCATTGTTCTTGCCGAGGTCGCGGATCATCGTCGTCGTCGCCGGCGTGGCGGCGATGTAGAAGCTGCCCGCCGGATAGTTGTGTCCATTCGCCGACATCGGTGAGCGAAGCACGAACACATCGGCATTCGCCTTCAGCGCGCGATTCACGGCGATGAACGCGTCGTTCATCGCATGGCTCACGAGGTAGCCGGCGGGACTCGCCGCGCCAGCCACCACCTGCGGTTCAGGCGTCGCCATACCCTGGATTTCCTGGAAGGGCCCGGTGAACCCCTCGAGGATGCGATCGAACTTGATGCCCATCTGGAACGCGAGCGTATAGCCGGCGTTGTCGTACGGCCGCTTCGGTGGGCCACCCGGATACGCGAAGTCGTTCGGGTGATCCTGCGGCTCGAACATGTCGATCACGTGCGGACGGAATGGCTGCGCCGTCTTCACGACGTACGAACCCGCCGGGTAGTTCTTCCCCTGCACCGTGAACGGCGCCGTTGCACGATGGATCGTGATGCCGACGTAACGCAGCGCATTGATGAACTTCGTCGCCGTCGGGAAATCCGGCTGGTCGCTCGGCAGGATGTAGCCACGCGGATCGCGCTTGTCGGGGTTGCGGAGAATCTCGTTGTACAGCTTGATGTCCGCACCGCGACCGAACGCGAAGATCGGATCGCCAACGGCATCGCCACCGCCGGCAGCACGGCCGCCGCGCGACGCGGAATCCGCCTGCGCCACGCGACGCTTCACTTCCTCGATCTCCGTCGGCGTCGTCGTCCAGGTGTCCTTGCTGCCGCGCTCGATGGAGTTGCGGCCCATGCGATAGATGTTGAACAGCAGGTTCTCACGCTGGCGCGACGCGATGTCGAGCACTGCGCGATTGGCCGTCAGCGAATACTCGATCGACTGCCGGAAGTGCCAGCGCTGCGGCGCGATCGGGTACGGCAGGTCGGCGCGCGGAAGCTGCTGGTCCGGCACGAACGGGATGTTCATCGGCGTCGGATTGCCGATCGTCTCCGTGAGCAATCCGATCTGGTTGTGGAAGTACACCGTCGTGCGCAGGCCGCCATTCCACCACGTCGAATAGCTCGAGCCCGAACGCATCGTGACACCCGGCTTGCCCTCGGCCTCGAAGCGCGAGTGCATCGACGCCGCGACGAGGTCGATGCCCACCGGCACGAGCGGATCGAAGTTGTAGTTGAACGGATCGCGGAACGGCGGTGCGAACATCACCGTGCCCGCGGGGCCCGTCTGGTGGTGGTTGTAGACGATCTGCGGGAACCACTCCCAGTACAGTTGGTGGTTGATGTTCCGCGACTCGGGCTGGTTGTTCATGTAGAAGTCGCGGTTGTTGTCATGCCCGATGTACTTCTGGTAGAGCGACGGGATGTTCATGCCGCGCTTCAGCGTATCGGCGTCCTTCATGTACCAGTTCGACACGAGCTGCATGCCGTCGGGATTCGCGTGCGTCGCGAGGATGATGCAGTCGTCGAGGAAGCGCATCGTCTCCGCGTCGCTCTTGCTCACGAGCTGGTAGACGGTCTCGATGAGCTGTGCGGCGCCGAGTACCTCCGTGGCGTGCAGGCCGCCGTCGATCCAGACGACCGCCTTGCCTTCCTTCGCCAGCGCGTGTGCCGTCTCGTCGGTGAGTCCCTCGGCGAGCGACAGCCGGCGCGAGATCTCCTTGTAGCGGTCGAGCTTCGCGAGATTGGCCGGCGACGAGATGATCGCCATCAGCTGCGGGCGACCCTCGGCCGTCTTGCCGATCTCGACGAGCTTCATCCGGTTCGATTCCTTCGCGAGCTTGCGAAAGTAGGTCTCGAACTGTGTGTAGTTGGCCAGCTTGTAGTCGTCACCGATGTTGAAGCCGAACTGCTCCTTCGGCGACGTCACCTTCTGTGCGCTGACGATGTGCGGCTGCAGCGCCATCGCAGTGGCGAACACGATCGCGGCCGGCAAATGCCGGTGACGCGAGGTGGTGGGTACCCGCATGAATTTTCTCCGTGGATGCCGGTCGGCGACTGCCCATGCTGGATCGGGCGCCGCGGGTGTTCAGACCTTGGATTGTACGGCCTCGACCTAGACAACGCTACCGAGGCGCTGACCGTTGAAGGGCGGTAGCGCTGTCATCCCGCAGGAGTGAGCGAAGCGACCTCTCACCCCTGTCATCCCGCAGGAGTGAGCGAAGCGAGCGAGTGTCGGGACCCACCGTCGCTGCGATTATAGCCAGCTATGGTGTAGGGAGAGTAGGTCCCGACACTCGGTGACGCTCGTGCTGTCTACGCCGCCGTCAACACTCGATTGCCCGCCTCGGTGATCGCCACCGTATGCTCGAAATGCGCCGACCGCGATCCATCCACCGTCACGATCGTCCACTTGTCGGACAGCGTACGCGTCGCCGGACCGCCGATGTTCACCATCGGCTCGATCGCGAGCGTCAGGCCCGGCACCAGCTTGAGGCCGCGCTTCGGCTTTCCGTAGTTCGGCACCTGTGGCTCTTCGTGGAACTCCACGCCGATGCCGTGGCCGACGAGGTCGCGCACCACGCTGAACCCCGCCTCCTCCACCACGCGCTGCACGGCCGCGCCGATGTCGCCCAGGTGATTGCCCGGCACCGCTGCGGCAATACCCGCCGCAAGCGAGCGCTCCGTCGTCTCGAGCAGGCGGGTCGTCTCCTCGTCCACCGTGCCGACAGCCACCGTCGTCGCCGAGTCCGTGTAGTAGCCCTTGAAGCCGACGCCGAGGTCGATCGAGATGATGTCGCCGTCCTTCAGCACCCGCTTCTTCGACGGAATGCCGTGCACGATCTCGTTGTTGATCGACGCGCACAGCGAACCGGGAAAGCCGTACAGTCCCTTGAACGCGGGCGTCGCGCCAGGATGCGAGCGAATGAACTCCTCCGCCATCGCATCAAGCTCCATGGTCGAGATCCCGGGTCGCACTTCGCGCCGGATCAGCGCACGCGTATCCGCGAGGATCCTTCCCCCCTCGGCCATCAGTTCGATCTCTCGTGTACTCTTGAGCTGAATCATCCGTGCCTCACGCATTTCAGGACGCCAGCACGCCTAGCGCTCGGGCCGTGACGTCCTGCACCGGACCAACCGCGTCGATCACCGCCACCTTGGTGCCGTTCTTCCGATACCAGTCGAGCACCGGTGCGGTCTGCTTCTCATACACCGCCAGGCGGTTGCGGATCGCATCGGGCTCGTCGTCCTTGCGACGAATGAGCGTGCCGCCGCACTTGTCGCATTTGCTGCCGGGCTCGCGTCCAGTATACGGCGTCTGGCAGCTTTCGCATACAGTACGGCCCGCCAGGCGACGCACGATCTCGTCGTCGTCGATGTCGAAGACGAGCACCGCGTCTACCTGCCGGCCCAACTCCGTCACCACCTTCTCGAGCCCTTCGGCCTGAGGAACGGTGCGCACGACGCCGTCGAGCAGCACGCCGCCGGCCGCACGCGGCTCGCCGAGCGCCTGCTTGATGATGCCGAGGATGACGTCATCGGGCACGAGGTCGCCGCGGTCCATGTAGGCCTTGGCCTCGAGGCCGAGTGCCGAGCCGGCGCGGATGGCCGCGCGCAGCTCGTCGCCCGTGGCGAGCGTTGGAACGCCAAGCGCCGCTGCGAGCAGCGGCGCTTGGGTTCCCTTTCCGGCGCCAGGCTTACCGAAGAGAACGATGATCATCAGAGATTGAAGTGCTGGTGGTGCTTAGAACCCGGCAGGTCCCGGCTGCTGGCGACCGCGAATCTTGAGTTTGCCCTTCTTCATGAAGCCATCGTACTTGCGGAGCAGCAGGTGCTGCTGCGCCTGCGCCAGCGTATCGAGTGCCACGCCGACCACGATGAGCAGCGACGTTCCACCGAACTGGAAGGGCACGTTCACCGCGCGCGAGATCACCACCGGAAGCAGTGCGATCGCCGTGAGGAACAATGCGCCAGGCAGCGTGATGCGCGTGACCACCTGATCGATGTACTCGGCCGTCTTCGCGCCCGGCTTCACGCCCGGGATGAAGCCGCCCTGCTTCTTCAGGTTCTCCGCCAGGTCGATCGGATTGAAGATGATCGACGTGTAGAAGTACGTGAAGAACAGAATCAGGATTGCTGACGTCGCGAGGTACCAGAAGCTGCCGACGGCGAACAGCTCGGAGATGCGCTGCGCCGTTGGGTTGTGCGAGAACGTCGCGAACGCGCCCGGCACCACGATGATCGACTGCGCGAACACGATCGGCATCACGCCGGCGGTGTTGAGACGCAGAGGAATGAAGCTGCGTGCGGCCTCGCGCATCCGGCCCCGCGCCATGGTGCGCTGCGGGATCTGGATGAGGATGCGGCGCGCTGCCATCGTGATCGCCACCACGCCACCGACCACCGCGACCATCACGGCCGCGAGAATGAGCAGCGAGAACGGTCCGATCACGCCCTTCGACACGAAGTCGAACGTCGTCCCGATGCCGGGCCAGATGCGCTCGACGATCGAGAAGAAGATGATCAGCGATGCCCCGTTGCCGAGCCCGCGCTCCGTGATCTGCTCTCCGAGCCACATCACGAACACGGCGCCAACGGTGAGGAAGAAGGTCATCTGGAGACGGAACGCCAGGCTGCCTGGATTGGCGACCGCGCCCGTCAGCGATTCAGTGAAGAGCGCGAAGCCCCACGCCTGCACCGCGGCAAGAGCCACGGTCGCATAGCGCGTCCACTGGTTGATCTTCTTTCTGCCTTCCTCGTCCTTCTGCATCTTCTCGACCTGCGGAATCACCGCGCCGGCGATCTGCACGAAGATGCTGGCCGAGATATACGGCATGATGCCGAGCGCAAACACCGTTGCGCGCGACAGCTGTCCGCCTGTGAAAAGGTCATACAGACCGAGGAGACCGCCCCCGTTCTGCGACTGGTTCTTGAAGAAGTCGATCAGGGCGACGGTATCGATGCCCGGCGCCGTGATGTGTGCACCGACCCGGTAGATCAGCAGGCACAGGAACGTGAAGACGATCTTGTCCTTCAGCTCCGGCGTGCGGAACACACTCGATACCGCCGCTGCGGCATTGTTCTGGGCCATTGAGGGCTCCTAAAGGTGCGGCGTTACTCCTCGACCTTCCCACCGGCGGCAACGATCTTCTCGCGGGCCGACGCGCTGACCTTGAGGCCACGCACCGTCACCGCGCTCGAGAGATCGCCGTTCGCCAGCACCTTCACCGGACCCTGACGCTTCACGAGGCCCGCGGCGCGCAGGGAGTCGGGCGTCACCTCGCCTTCGAGCAGCGCGAGCTGGTCGAGACGAATGACGTTCGCTTCCACGCGGAACGGATTGGTGAAGCCACGCTTCGGCAGCCGGCGCGTCAGCGGCATCTGGCCGCCTTCGAACTGGGGCTTGCCGCCGCCCGGACCGTGATGGCCCGAGCGTGCCTTGATACCCTTGTGACCCTTGCCTGACGTCTTACCCGTGCCGGAGCCCGGACCGCGCCCAATACGCTTGCGGTCGCGGTTGCTGCCCGGTGCGGGCGAGAGGTTATGGAGGCCGATCTTGTCCGTCGTCACTGTCTTACTCCTCGACGGGCGCGACCACCACGAGGTGGCGCACCTGCTTGAGTTGTCCACGAAGGGCGGGGTTATCCTGCTTGATCACCTCGTCCTGGTGGTGCTTGAGCCCGATCGCCTTGAGCGTCAGGTTCATCCGCCACGAGTGTCCGATGCCACTGCGCACCTGCTTGATGCGCACCTTGCCGGTCGTCAACTCGTTCTTGCCAGTCGTCTTGGGCCCCTTGCTCGGGTGCCACACGAATGTACGTGCCATTAGACGCTCACCTTCGATACACCGCGCGACCGGTAGCCCAGCTTCGCCGGGTCGATGCCGCGCTCACGCGCGATCTGGTCGACCGTCGTCAGCTGCGCCAAACCGTCCATCGCCGCGCGAACCATGTTGTGCGGGTTCGTCGAGCCGAGGCTCTTCGTCAGAATGTCGGTGATACCGACACACTCCATCACCGCGCGAACTGCGCCACCAGCGATCACGCCGGCGCCGGGTGCCGCAGGCTTCATCCACACTTCGCCGGCGCCGTGCTTGCCGGTGACTTCGTGCGGAATCGTCGCGCCGGTGAGCGGAACGCTCACGAGGTTGCGACGCGCCGCCTCGACGGCCTTGCGGACCGCCTCGGAGACTTCGTTCGCCTTGCCTGATGCGAAGCCCACCTTCCCCTGTCCGTCGCCGACGGCGACGAGCGCGTTGAAGCTGAAGCGACGACCACCCTTCACGACCTTGGCCACGCGGTTGATCGCGACCACGTTCTCGATGAGATCGCTCCCTTCACCGCGATCTCCGCCGCCGCGGCTGTCGCCACGACCGCCGCCGCCACCGCCGCCACGACCGCGATCAGGACCGCCGCCGGGCGGACCGCCACCGGGGCCGCCACGTCCGCCGCCAGGACCGCCGCCGGGGCCACCACGGCCACGACCGCCACCACCACCAGCGCCGCCGCCGGGGCCACCACGACCGCGACCGCCGCCACCACCGGCGCCGCCACGTCCGCCCGCACCGCCGCCGCTGCGTGCACTGCCACCGCCGCTGCGAGCGCTACCACCGCCGCCGCCGCTGCGTGCACCGCCGCCGCCCTGTCCGCCCGATGGGGCGCCTGAACCCGAATTCGATTCCATGTTAGAACTCCAGCCCGCCTTCGCGAGCTCCATCGGCCACCGCTTTCACGCGGCCGTGATACTGGTACCCGCCACGGTCGAAAACGACCTTCGTGATCCCCTTCTCCTTCGCGACCACGGCGATCTGCTTCCCGACCTCGAGCGACTTCTCGGACTTCTTCCCTTCCGCAACCTTGGACGACGTGACCGTCGCGAGCGTGCGCGCCGCGTCGTCGTCCACCAGCTGGGCGGTGATGTGCTTCAGCGAGCGAAACACGACCAGACGCGGGCGCTCGGCTGTACCCTGTACGGCCTTGCGGACGCGAAGGTGACGGCGAACGCGCTTCTCGGCGCGGTTCTTCGGAATCTTGATACCCATGGCTTACTTGCCTCCCGCCTTACCGGCCTTACGGCGAACCTGCTCGCCCGCGTACTTGACGCCCTTCCCCTTGTACGGCTCGGGCGGACGCAGGCTGCGAATCTCCGCCGCCACCTGTCCCACCACTTCCTTGTTCGACCCCTCGACGAGGATCTGCGTCGGCACCGGAGCGCTCAACTTGATCCCCACAGGTGCCTTGTACTCGATTGCGTGCGAGTAACCCAGGGCGAGCTGCAGGCCGTACGGCCGCACTTCCGCCTTGTAGCCGACGCCCACAAGCTCGAGGTTCTTCGTGAAGCCCTTCGTCACCCCTTCCACCATGTTGGCGATGAGGGTGCGCGTCAGGCCGTGCAGCGACTTGTGGCCCGGCTCGTCGGACGGACGCGTCACGACGATCTGACCGTTCTCCTGTGCCAGGTTCATCGACGCCGGCACCGTGCGGGTGAGCTCACCCTTCGGGCCCTTGACCGTGACCGTGTTGCCGGTCGCGAGCGTGATCGTGACGCCGCTCGGGACGGGAATCGGTGCTTTTCCAATACGCGACATGTTGTCTCTCCTTACCAGACGAGGGCGAGGAGCTCGCCGCCCGTGCGCGCCTGACGCGCCTCACGGTCGGACATCAGCCCCTTCGACGTGGAGAGAATCGCGATCCCGAGGCCGTTGCGCACGCGCGGGATCTCGGCGACCCCGACGTACTTGCGCAGGCCCGGCGTGGACACGCGGTTCAGCGCGCGAATGACCGGCTGCCCGCCAGCGGCATACTTGAGCCGCACGCGGAGGACCGTCTTTCCCTCTTCGTTCTCGACGGTGGCGTAATCCTGGATGAAGTCATTCTCCTTCAGGATGCGCGCAACCTCGGTCTTCATCTTCGACACCGGCATGTCGACGCGGCGGTGCTTCGATCCGCAAGCATTGCGGATCCGCGTCAGCATATCGGCGATCGGATCGGTCATACTCATGAAATTGATCCTTGGGTCCGCTCGTATCCGTGAGGACGTGGCGGACAAAGAGTTTGTCGTCCTGAGCGCAGCGAAGGACCTGCTTGTCCCTCGCCACGACAGTCGTCTACCAGCTTGCCTTCCGCACGCCCGGGATCATCCCGAACAATGCCAGCTCGCGGAAGCAGATTCGGCAAAGGCCGAAGCGGCGCAGGAAGGCGCGCGAGCGCCCGCAACGTCCACAGCGGTTCTTGACGCGGACCTGGAACTTCGGCTTCCGCTTGCTCTTCTCGATCATGGCCTTACGAGCCATTGCAGTCTCTCTTCCTGAAGGGACCGGCGCGCTTACAGGCGCGAGCCGTTCTTGTCATTACCACGGAACGGCATTCCCAGCTCCTTGAGCAGGGCGAGCGCGAGGTCATCGCGGCCGGCCGTCGTGACGAAAGTGATGTCCATACCGTGAATCGATTCGATCGAGTCGTAGTTGATCTCCGGGAAGATCATCTGCTCCTTGATGCCGAGCGAGTAGTTGCCACGCCCGTCGAACGACTTGGTGCCCACGCCGCGGAAATCACGCACCCGCGGCAGCGCGACCGTCACGAAGCGGTCCATGAACTCCCACATCCGCGCGCCACGCAGCGTCACGGACGCGCCGATCTCCTGGCCTTCGCGCAGGCCGAAGTTGGCGATCGACTTCTTCGCCTTGCGGCGCACCGGCTGCTGCCCGGTGATCGTCGCCAGCTCCTCCACGATGTTGTCGAGGAACTTCGGCTGCTTGATCGCTTCACCCGCACCGACGTTCAGCACGATCTTCGTCAGCGTCGGCAGCTGGTGCAGGTTCTTCAACCCGAACTGCTCCGTGAGCTTCGGACGCACCGTCTGCTCGTAGTATGCCTTGAGACGCGGTGGCGGCACCGGCTTGCCCGAGCCCGCATGCGGACCGCGCACAACCTTCTGTTCGCCACCCTTCTTCTTCTTTGCGTCCTTCGGCGGCTTGGCGCCCGGAGGGGCACCAGCGCTCTTCTTCTTTTCCTTCGGTTCTTTGGTCGCCATTATCTAATCCTCGTCGCTCAGCGAACGCGGGGAATTGCTTCCCCACTCTTAACGGCCAAGCGCTCCTTGGTTCCGTCCGTGTCGATGCGGCGGCGCGTTCGCGTCGGCGCATCGGACTTCGGATCGAGCAGCATCACGTTCGACGAGTGGATGGGCGCCTCGAACGAGACGATGCCCCCCTGCTCCTCGGCCGTGCGCGCCTTGCGGTGACGCTTCACGAAGTTCGCACCCTCGACGACGACGCGGCCCGTCTTGCGATAGACGCGCATCACCTTGCCGACGTGCCCCTTGTCGTCGCCACGCACCACCTTGACGGTGTCGCCGGTCGACACGTGCAGCTTTACGCGCTCCGAATTCTGCGCATGCTTCTTCGCGCCCTTGTGCCTGGCGCGATCGGTCTTCTTGTACTTGAGATGGCGCATGTTACAAAACCTCAGGCGCGAGCGAGACGATCTTCATGTACTTCTTCTCGCGCAGCTCGCGGGCAACCGGGCCGAAGATACGCGTCGCCCTCGGCTCGCCCGCATCATTGATGATCACGACGGCGTTCTCGTCGAAGCGGATGTAGCTGCCATCCTTCCGCCGCGTCTCCTTCACCGTGCGCACGACGACCGCCTTCGCGACGTCGCTCTTCTTGACCGTGCCGTTCGGGAGCGCGTTCTTCACGGCCACGACGACGATGTCGCCAAGGCCGGCATAGCGCCGGCGAGTTCCGCCGAGGACGCGGATCACGAGCGCCGTCTTGGCTCCCGAGTTGTCCGCGACCTTCACCATCGATTCCTGCTGGATCATGGTCGGTCTCCCTTAACGCGCGCGATTCATGATCTCGACCAGACGCCACCGCTTGTCTTTCGACAGCGGCCGAGTCTCGACGATGCGCACCGTGTCGCCGACCTTCGCCGAGTTCTCCTCGTCGTGGGCCTTCAGACGCTTCGTGCGCGTGATCATCTTGCCGTAGATCGGATGCGGAACGCGACGCTCGATCGCGACCACCACCGTCTTGTCCATCTTGTCGCTTACCACGAGGCCGGTGCGCGACTTGCGCGCGTTCCGCTCGGTGGCCTGCTCGTTTGTCATTTCAGCCATGTGTCATTTCCCCCCGCGCTCAGCGCGCGCTCTCGAGCGTACGCTCGCGCAGGATGGTCTTGAGGCGCGCGATATCCTTGCGGATCCAGCGCAGCCGGAGCGGGTCTTCGAGGGGTTCGGTCGCACTGCGGAAGTTGAGGCGAAAACGCTCCTCCTCGAGCTCCGCAATCCGAGCGTTCATGTCCTCGACCGACAGCTCGCGAATGTCGTTAGCTCGCATCGGTATGCGCCTCCTCACGCACGACGAACTTGGTCTTCACCGGCATCTTGGCCGAGGCAAGCGCCATCGCCTTCTGTGCGATCTCGAGGCTCACACCCTCGAGCTCGAACATCACGCGACCTGGCTTCACCACCGCCACCCACATCTCCGGCGAGCCCTTTCCCTTACCCATGCGGGTTTCGGCGGGCTTCTTCGTAATCGGCTTATCCGGGAAGATCCGGATCCACACCTTTCCACCACGCTTGATGTGACGGGTCAGCGCCACACGAGCCGCTTCGATCTGCCGGCTGGTGATCCAGCCCGGCTCGAGCGTCTGCAGCCCGAAGGTGCCGAAGGCCACCGTGTTGCCACGCTGACTCAGCCCATTCATCCGACCCTTGAACATCTTGCGGAACTTGACGCGCTTTGGACTCAGCATTGAATCAGCTCCTTACTGGCCCGAAGAGTACGTGGCGCCACTGCGCGCCTGCACGATGTCGCCCTTGAAGATCCACACTTTGACACCGATGGTGCCGTACGTGGTCTTCGCCGTCGAGATCGCGTAATCGATGTCGGCTCTCAGCGTATGCAGGGGAACCCTACCCTCATGGTAGCCTTCAACGCGCGCGATCTCAGCGCCGCCGAGCCGACCACCCGCCTTCACCTTGATGCCCGCCGCGCCCATGCGCATCGTGCTCTGCACCGCACGCTTCATGGCGCGACGGAACGAGATACGCTGCGCCAACTGAGCGGCGATGTTGTCCGCCACCAGCTGCGCGTCGAGCTCGGGACGCTTGATCTCTTCGACGTTGATGCCGACTTCCTTGCTCGTCAGGTGCGAGAGCTCGTCGCGCAGCTTGTCGACCTCGGCGCCCTTCTTCCCGATCACGACGCCTGGACGGCCCGTGTGCAGGGTGACGACGACCTTACCCGGCTTGCGCTCGATCACGATGTTCGCGATCGCCGCATGCCCGAGGCGGGCCTTCAAGTACTTGCGCAGCAGCTCGTCTTCCCGGAGCAACGCCGGCAGCTCACGTCCCGCGTAGTACCGCGAGTTCCACTGCTTGCTGATGCCGAGGCGAAAGCCGATCGGATTAGTCTTCTGTCCCATTAGCGCCCTGTCCTTTCGGAAACCACGATTTCCACGTGGCTGGTCCGCTTCTGAATCGGAGTCGCACGTCCCTGAGCGGCCGGCATGAACCGCTTGAGCTTCGGCCCCTCGTTGATGATCGCGTGCTTGATGTACAGCGAATCCACGTCGAGCGCCGAGTTCGTCGCTCGCGCCGCCTGCTCCGCATTCGCGACGGCGCTCTTCAGCGTCTTCGAGATCTGCTTCGCCGCATGCTTCTTCGAGAAGGTCAGAAGCGCGAGCGCCTCGTTCACGTCCTTCCCGCGGATCTGGTCGATCACCAGGCGCATCTTGTACGGCGACTGACGCGTACCGCGCTGGAACGCGCGAGCCTCAGTGGCCGGAGCCGTACGAGCGGGCGCCGCCTTATTGGCGGTTGCCCGCTTCGCTGGCGCCTTCTTCGCCACGGCCTTCTTGGCAGCTGGCATGACTTACTTCCCTCCCGGCTTCGGCGCGGACGTCTTCTTGTCCACCGCCTTCGCACCCGTATGTCCACGGAAGAGCCGCGTCGGCGAGAACTCGCCGAGCTTGTGCCCCACCATGTTCTCCGTCACGTAGACCGGGACGAACTTGTTGCCGTTGTGCACGGCAAAGGTGTGGCCGACGAAGTCCGGGAGCACCGTGCTCGCCCGCGACCACGTCTTGATCACCTTCTTCGAGCCCGCCGCATTCTGCGTCTCGACCTTCTTCACGAGGGCCGGCTGAACGAACGGGCCCTTCTTTACGCTTCTCGCCATAGTCTCAGTCCCGGATTACTGCGTTGCCTTGCCGCGCTTCCGTCCGCGGACGATCATCCGCTGCGACGGCTTCTTCTTGTTGCGCGTCTTCACGCCTTCCTTCTTGCCCCACGGGCTGACGACGTTGCGTCCGCCGCGCGTACGACCACCGTGCGGGTGATCCACCGGATTCATGACTTCGCCGCGAACCTTCGGGCGCCAACCCATCCAACGGGTCTTGCCCGCCTTGCCCCACGACTCCAGCTCATGCTCGGAGTTG
>Ga0193752_1002773_pt1 | contig 12736 bp, 11 predicted proteins | sample H1c1metaG_FD_144924 | JGI IMG/M metagenome (GOLD analysis project Ga0193752, IMG submission 144924) | Soil microbial communities from a riparian zone of the East river system, Colorado, United States - H1c1 | ecosystem: Environmental > Terrestrial > Soil > Riparian zone | place: USA: East River... | reverse complement strand
CAATGGCAGCGTTTATAATGCAAGTTATATGAGATATATTCATGCAATTGACAGTGCCAATGGCAGTTTACGCTGGAGATATGATGCAGGCCCGGGTGCCGGTTACTTTTCTCCTGTCACAATAGCAAACGGTATTGTTTATTCGGTAAATACCGATACGCATATTTACGCCCTGGATGCTGCAACCGGCAACCTGCGGTGGAAGTTTACCAACGGAGGTTCCTACATTGGTTCACCCACTCCCCTCAATAACTGCACTGTAAAAGATGAATTAGTTTATTTCGGAAGCTATGATAAGAAATTTTATGCGCTTAATGCCATCACAGGAACTGTGAAATGGGAGTATACTACTGCTGGTGTCCTGAGCGGTGGGGCCTGTATTGTTGCAGAAAACGGTGCGGTTTATCATCCGGGTATTTCAGGGGAGCATCAATGATCAAATGGACTTTATCCATGCTAATGTTGAAAACAATTTCTCCCGGTTACATACAAGTGACCCCATAACCTTTACGTTTGAAAATTTAGGCATTTAAGTCGGGAACACGTGCACAAGCCCAGGAACGATACATTTGAATTTAATGATTGTGTGGGGAACACTTGCCAAGACAAACTTGCGCCAGATGGGCAAGAAAAAACAAACTTGCGCCAGATGGGGATTTAATAAGAACCTGGTTGTTTAAAAAAGCCACCCTGTTAATTCAATTACCTGTTTTGTTAACGCTGCAGGTTTTGGGCACATGATTATTCTTCCTTTACGCTATCAAATTAAAAACAAACAATCATGAAAAAAGTAACATTGATCTTATCGTTCTTTATACTTGCATGTGCAGGTAAATCATTTGCGCAAACTAAAACGCCGGTAAAGGATATAGCAGCTGCGCCTGCTACAGGTTCAAATGCAGCAAAGCCTAAACCTAAACCTAAACCTGCACCTAAACCAGCGCCAAAACCATCATCAGGTGCCTTTGACCAGGTTCTTAAAATAGAGAAAATTCCGGGCGAGTCAACTTAAACATTTTAAGACGGGGATAATAATAAAAGGTTCAGGATATTGAAAGATATCCTGAACCTTTTGGCTTATATGTGTTACGTAACTCCAACATGGCTGCAGTTAATTCATCTCCTGCAAATCCATTAACTCAAATCATCGTTTCATTAAGTGCACATTCATGCAACCCGGTAACCATCCTTTCTTTGCGCTATCATTTTAAAAACAAAAAAATAAAAACAACAGATCATGAAAAAAGTAATTGGAATTCTATCAGTGTTGGTATTTACATGCGCAGCTAATATATCTGCACAGATCGCTCAGCCGGCCAAAGCAACTGAGTCTAAACCCATGGAGCCTTTCTCCCTCAACTTCGTAATGCAGGAAGGTTCCAACACCGTACCATTGCCGGACGGAAAGGGAACCCTTAAATTCGTGAAAAGAGGTGATAAATTCATGGATGTGGTATTTACCGATGCTTCCGGTAAAGCTACCAGGCTTGCGCCAGCTAATGGTGCTACAGGCAACCTTCCTAAACCGCCCTGCAAATACAAGCTTCCCGATGCGTGTTTTGGAGGTGGTGGCAGTCCGGCTATGTGTATATGCAGGCCAACCAATATTTCAAACGGCGGAAACCCCAATGAGATCCTGATAGGTTTGTTGCTACCTGCTGTACAAAAAGTTCGTGAAGCAGCTGCAAGAATGTAGCCCACCAGGTGATGTATGTTGCAATACGACAATTTTATTTTAGCCCTGCTGTTTATAGCAGGGCTTTTTTTTGCCAGTTCGGGATTTCCTGTGCCCGGGGCGTAGATCACCCATATCTTAATTACTTCAATAATTCAGGACCAGGGCCTGGTAACTAATGCAGACACGCTGCTGGTAGTTGGTGCTTTGCTACGAAGCCGGCGCACGAACACCAAAGGCGAACAAACTTGCGCCAGGTGGGCGGGCTAATTCAAATATCTTTTAAATTGGCGAGGGGTAAGATTTCCAGGAAACGATCGACCTCCCGGTAATTCTTTACCCTTTGCGGTAAAACCCACAATTGCCTGTTCCCGGTAAAGATCAGTTCAGTTCGCCAGGTATATTTAACCCCGGAACGATTTACGCCTGTACGCAAAACCCGCCCGCGAAAATCACTCCATAAAAAATATTCTCCTTTATTGGTTAATGCACCCATTGAATCAAAACTTTTAACAGACTTGCTGGTAGCCCTTGCTTTTAAATAAGTTACCAGGGCCAGTATACCTGCGTTTGCAACAGCAAGCAACAATGCCCGCATGGTGAGTCCCTCATTAAATAAAATAAGCAGCGTAATGCCGCCGAAAAAAATGTACAATATTGCCGCCGCAATGCCCGGGGCACGGCTGTACAAAATGGTTATACTGCCCGACTGTTTAAGAATGTTGTGCCAATCAGTTCCTGTATTGCGGGCGTGGCTTGAAATGGCAGCTTCCATATCCCTGTTATCCCTGTTCATGTCAGATAGAATTTAGCATTAGTTATTAGCAGGAACAAACCTGCTTTGCGTTATAGGTTCTATTGCGTTCTTCACGGGCGCAAATGTTCCCGAAGGTAATAACAAATCCCACCGGGTTTGTGATTGAATTTAACTATTTCGCGGGGAATCAATTTTTATTTTAAATTTTTGCAACCTTTTTTAGAGAATCATTTTTGCAACGTTGCAGTTTTTATTTTTAAAAAAAGTTGCAGTTTCATTTCATTATTATTTTGCTGAAAAAATGCAACCTTTTATTTGTTGGTTGGATAGTGAAAATGTGATTGCGTTGTTTTGAATCCGGTTGCACCTGTCCCGATGCATATCGGGAAACCGGTAGAATTACAAAGAGCCAGACAAGGATGGTCTCTGACCAGCCGGAACCAGTATCTAAATTATTTTTCGTGGCAGGTCGGAGACCACGCCACGGCGCTCACGGGTTTAAGCGTTGGCTTTAGCATGTTGAGGAACACCAGGCACGGCGGAAGCTGGGATATCATTATTTTTTTTCCATTTCCTTTTTAACCCAACCCTCCAGTTCGCCTTTGTCTTCCAGTTCGATCAACTTTTCCATTGCCTTATCTTTTTTTAGAGCAAGTGCTTTATATACTTTGATGGCGCTTTTAACGCCGGCGAGTGACCCTTTAACATTGTCTGTAGAGTACTGGTTCTGCAGGGCATACCTTGTCCACCCGCCCATGAAGATGATCATGAGGTCGGGATTTTTTTTAGTGAAGGTCAATACATTGGCATTTATTTCCAGGGTTACGGTAGGTGAGTTGGTAAGCCAGGCAACCAGCAGGGCCTTTTGCTGCAGGCGCTTATTTTCTTCCTGGTCAAAGGGTGTAGTTTCCAGCCAGTCGATGGTAGCCAGTACCTGCTTTTCACTGGCAATGAATTGCTCCTTGGTTTCGGGTAATTCGGTTAATAATTGCTGGGCAAAACTTTGTTGTGCAATGGTTGTACAAACGATCAATAACAGGAGGGTGAGGATCCTTTTAAGCATAGTGTAGGTTTTAGTAGGGTAAATATATAAAGATTTTGTTTTTAACCCCGGTTGGAAACCGGGTAATTTAGAATGCGCTAAAACAAACTTGCGCCAGGTGGGGGGATTGCTTGCCTTCAAAGCCATCGGTACGAACACCAGCAACGGCAAACTTTATAAACTTTATGCATGCAATAGAAAAAAACGGTTACCTTGTTTCATATCAGATACTATTGCTTAAAATTTAAACTAACATTATTATGGAAGAATTAGAAAACCAGCTTGGTGATTCCTGTGAACGACATATATATAACCAATCAACCTGTATCTGGACTGTTATGGCAGGAGATATATGGGGCCAACCCGGCAGCCAGGTTGGCAATGTCTGGTTTACTTTACCTAATGGATCAAATCCGTGTAATGGTCCAATTGATATTGCTCCGGGAGCAACCGTTTCAATAAAATACACTACCACCTCTGGTTGTTGCCAGGGAGGGTGGTATTTAACTGACAATACTAATGTTGTGCATCCTCAAGACTACGGAACTAATGGTTTAAGCATACCGGGTGTGGTAGTTAATGTGGGTGATACCGGTGGAGTGAATTTCAACTCTCCGGCTAATGGTGACATTACTATAAGTCTCTGCACCTGGGGTTATTAATTTATAAACACAAACCGGCTCCTCAACTAACTTTCACCGGCAGTTCAATCGTTTACTAAATGTTGATGGGAAGGCAAAAGACCAGACGACGGCCGTGCTGGTGCGCCAGATGGCTTACGTAAGTTTTAAGCAACACCCACGTCGGTGGAGAAGATTTGTAACTATTTAAGTTTTTGTAACCGTTACATTTTTGCATTTTTAAATTTGGTCACAAAAATCTAACTGTTTTATTTGTGACTTTTTTTCAAGATCTGCTTTTGTGACGTCACAGATTTTTTATTTTTTGTGACGTCACAACTTTTATTTTTTTTGTGACGTCACAGTTTTGATCTTTTAAAAAAAGTCACATTTTTCATCACTCAAATTTTGTAGTAAAACTGTGACCTTTTTTGAAAAGTATTTTTGTACGGCACATTTTACGATTTTACATGTTGGTTTAAAATTTACGAAGCTTACTGATTGCCGTTGTTGCGTGTTGTGTGTGGGATAGCAGTGTTACTCACTGGCGCAAGTGTTCCCGTTGATAATGCCACTTATTTACTGAAATGTTGATGGGATCACTTGTGCCTTTCAAATCTGCCGGATTGTATCCGGAATTAGCATTACAAATGTTCAATTTTTAGCAACCCATGCTCATTAGTATAATAATCAATTGCACTGCTGTACTTATAATGCCAGGGCTCCCAAACCAAACCACTTCTTACAGGATTTTCATGGAGGTAATCAAGCCGCTCTTTTGATTTTTCAGCGGTGTCTAATTCTATCGGGTGATAATCCTGTTTCCAGAATTGATATTCTTTATTGTTATTATTATTCTTACCTGCGAAGCTGAAAAGACTCAGTATCCACTCTTTCCTGCTTTCGGTTGGATTTTCCTGGATGGCTGCAATGATCTTTTTACTGGTGTATTTTTTTAGATCTCTTACAATGTCTTCAATTTTATTTGTGTTACTACTGATTATTAAATGAACATGGTTGGTCATGATGACCCAGGCGTGTAATGTTAAACCTTTATGTTCCTGGCAGTGTTTTAAACTGTTTACGAGTATCTCTTTGTAAAGCTCTCTGCTGAAGACATCTATCCAGCCAACAACGGAAAAGCTTACAAAGTGTGCAATGGCATCTTCGCCGGGTTTGTATTTGGATGACATAGGGATACTGATTAGGTGTACGTAAAATATAAAATATTTTCGTTTGCTAACTCCGGTTGCAAACCGGCAGAACTGAAGAGACACAAGTGATCCCACCAAGTTTACGTTTGGGTTTAATGATTGTGTTGGGAACACTTGCGCCAAAACAAACTTGCGCCAGATGGGGCCAAACAAACTTGCGCCAGATGGGGGCCAAACAAACTTACGCCAGATGGGGGAATTATGTAAGTGATAAATGTTTAGATTTTACTGATTTTCCAAAGAAAATAGTTCCATGTTTGTCAAAATCCTCCGTAGAGTCTGTTGTATAAAATTCAATTTGCCCCTGCTTATTTAATTTATTTTCAATTTCGGGGTGACGAAAAAGATAGTTTTCCAAACTTTTTGCAACAATTTCTCCCTGCGTGATAAGTTTTACACCCTCTGGAAGGTATTTTTCAATCTTTTTTCTTAAAAGAGGGTAGTGAGTACAAGCTAATAGCAGTGCATCAATATTTTTCCCCTTGCCGAGAATGAGGTTAATATCCCTTTTAATAAAATAATCAGCGCCAGTGCTGTCATATTCTCCATTTTCAACTAAGGGAACCCACATTGGACATGGGAGTTGTTGGATTTTTAAACCAGGAAAAAATTTCTCAATTTCAATCGGATAAGAGTTCGAGTCAACTGTCCTATTGGTACCCAATATCCCAATTTCACCGGTACTAGTTAAATTACCAATTACTTCGGTTGTAGGTCTAAGTACCCCTAATATTCTTTTATTCTTGTCTATTCTTGGCAAATCATTTTGTTGGATAGTGCGTAAAGCACTAGCTGAAGCAGTGTTGCAGGCTAAAATTACTAAATCGCAACCCTGCTTTAAAATCCATTCAACACATTCTAATGTATAATTATAAACTGTTTGCTGCGATTTAGTTCCATAAGGAACCCTAGCATTATCACCTAGATATAAGTAATCGTATTCAGGCAAGAGCGCAACTATTTCTTTTAAAACTGCAAGCCCACCATAGCCGCTATCAAAAACACCAATTGCTTTTTTCATTTTCAATTTTAATCTAACTTATATATAATTCATCCTTTTTTCTCCAGATAATATCATGCGCTAAAATGCAATATCTCAGGTAAAATAGACTCTTTAAAGTATTTCTGATTTTCTATATTCTCGATATCGTTAAACCATTGATGAAGAAGATGAGGAGCGTTTTTTATTTCTATACACTTTTTATTTTCCGGGATAATATTTTTTGCTGAATCTATTAATCTCTGCGGCACCTTCCATTCAGGTAAAACAACAGCATCTTTCTCTGCATTCAAAATTAACAACTTTCCTCTATATTCAGAGAGACAATCAAGAGTTCTTGTTGCATTCAAATATCCGTCCTTTGTGAAATTTTTCCAGTTTTCATCCAATGGTTTATCAATGCATTCATCAGAATACAATGCAGGTGAAAAAAGAATCAAAGAATCAATATTTACATTATCCAAAAGTCTCAATGCAATAAACGCCCCCATGCTACTTGCAATAATTTTAATTTTTGTATTAGGTTTATCAAGAAAGTTTAAAGCAAATTTTGCTTGCTCAACCCTTTTTGATAAACTTGAAATGGAATTGTCAGTACTTTCACCATGCCCTGAGAAATCAAAAGTCAGAGAACTCATCCCATTATCTGACAGCTCTTTTGCTAAATATGTTATTCGCTCCTTGTTTGCTTTTCCTCCTCCATGAAGAAAAATAATACTAGGCTCGCTTTTGCTTTTATTGTAATATTTTATTGCAGAAATAGTTTCATTCCCGACACTAAATTCAAATCTTTGGGCATCTAAAATTCTTTCCATATTGTTGTTAGGTTTAGATAAATCATTTGGTATTGTTCGTTTCACAATATCAGTAATTTCTTTTATAAATTCTTCCCTTTCAACTTTGGTTTCATCAAATTCCTTCAAATATGGAGATTTATCAATTTCCTTTATAAGTCTAGCTGTTTGATCAATTAAATCTCTATGTACCTTTACAGTATATTTTATTTTTTCGACAGTTTTTTGATTATTATCTAAGCTGCTAGTTTTTTGATACACGACTCCTAATACACAAGAATCGTCAATAAAGCAGATATCATCAGAACCAAACTTAGTGCTGAGCTGTCCTTGGTTAATCAGTTGGAAATTGGTTTGTAAAATGTATTTTATGGAAACTCCTAAATTTTTCTGAGCTTTCATGCTATCATAAATATTTCCTAAAGTTGATTCTAATAAATCTAATTGTGTGTCATCAATAATAAAATATCTAACATAACATGGATAAAATGATATAACTGGCTTAATTCTTTTTATCGTTTCAGAAATAATCTCAATTCTATTTTGATCACTTGATGCGCCGTTTGCTGAGTCACTTACGTAATATTGGATGCCAATAATTTTTCGTTGCGCCATATTGTGAAATGTTCTCCATGCTTCAATATTGCGATCTCTGTAACGCTTTTTATTTGCTAGTAAACTAAAATTTAATTGATTTTCATGTGTGTCGATTTCGTTTGATTTTATTTTATCTCTAATATCTTCAAGCTTCCATTTTATCCATAAAGAAAGAATTTTTTCTTGAGCAGGATATCTTACAAATTCATATTCAAACTGAGCTGTAATTTCATCAATAAGCTTTGACAGTTCATCTCTATCTTCTTTTGAAAGAAAACTTAAAACTTGAGGATACTTAATTCTTCGGTTGTCATTTTCATAAAGGGTTTCGATTTTTTTTTGCAAATTACTTATCTTGTGTAATTTTTCAAGATGGAGTGTAAAGCCGACCGAAAATATAGCAGCCATCACACACATTATCAAAATTGACCAACCCTTAATATCATGTTTCTCTATTGTTACAATGCTAAGATAAATTGTATAACCAGCAATTATAGTAGACACAACAATTCCAATTATTAGAATGTTAGAAATGGGATTATTTGGTTTATTATTCTTTGCCATACTTTAGTCAGGTTGCTCAGATATATCGATAACTCTTGATGATGAACTATGTCTAATATCTCTTGATTTTCTCAAATCATTTGTTATATAAAGTCGTTTTAGCCATCTGTCATGCCCATCATACTTGGGCACAAACTGTTCTCTTGCATGGACTACTCTAAAATTGTCTATATAAATCAAATCTCCAGGTTCAGGTATAAAATTAGTTTGATTAGCTTTAAGAAGATGCGTTAATTTATCTAATGCATGTTTGGCCTCTATATCATTATTTTCTGTGCCAATATTATTCAAATTTAGCCTGATATAGGGATTCTCAAAATTCCCAAATAAGATTGCGGAAAATTCACTGGCTTTAGGGATATTATGAGCAATGTTTACACCAATTCTAAACCTATTTTCAAACAGGATTTTCTTTAGGTTTTCATCAAAATTAATGTTTGACAAACTAGTTAATGTAATCGGGGTTTGTGTAGGGTTTCTAATGCAGAGAAGACCCAGATAGTCACCTGAATAGGGATGAAAGGCATCTTCAGTATGCAAATCAAGATAATAGTTAGCCCCGGAACTAATTGGTTTGTCTTCATGTTCTTTGATTGGAATTACTTCATTAATGATATTTCCATTTTGAATTGAACTCCATGTAAATATTTCACCTAATAATGTCGCAAATAGGAAATGTAACACCTCTTCTCTTGTAGCGATTTTTTTATCTTCCGGACTTGGTATACAGGTGGGTGTCAGTCCAATTTTATTTTGGTCAAGGGGAAAGCCACGAAGGCAAAGAGATAATGTATTTTCTTTTAGCTTAAAGTCATAAAACTCTTGCCTAATTCGTTTTGGAAGTTCGTCTGAAAAGAGCTTAATCTCACTTAATATTTCATTAGTTGAAATAAAGTCATTGTTCATTAAGATATAATTCAATAGTTGATTAACATCTTTTATTTCTTTATCCTGGAATAAAACTACTTTCATCTTTAGATTATCATTTTCAACCTTACGCTATCTCAATAATAGCAATGATCTTCAAATTTACGTAACAAATTATTTTAATAATAAACATATCTTTAAAAAATCCGCTCTATTCCCTCTTAAACTAATACCTTCTTTAGGACTCACATCGAGGAAGATTAATTATACCAAGTAGCTGATAGCGGATCAGCATCTACAAGATATCCCACTGTTAAGCCGATTCCTTTAAAAGCTTCATCAATATTCTGATTTCCACTTATTGCATCACCTAAAAATTTTACTTTTTTACTTAGTTCGAAATCGCAGGACCAGATTGGATGATCAATCAAATTTTTAATTGCATTAGATATTTTAATCCAATTCGGTTCTGAAATTTCCTTATCCATAAGTGCTCTTTCGTCAGAATCGATTGCACAGATATGACGAACAGTTTTTTTCAACACTTCTGATATGTATTGTAGTGATGCTTGATATTTCATTCTTCCCAATCTCAATTCTTCAAGTTCTGATCTTTTACCTCCTTTTGGTTCCCATGCTTCATTTACAAATAAATTTAGTAAACGAATAATATTTTTTTGCTCTCTATCTCTTAAATCTGCGCCATCTTGTCCGGATGTGCTTAAAGGCTTTGAAAAAATTAATTTATCAAATACCTTGGTTTTTATGGTGGTTTCTTTAATCAAAAATTTCATGTTTTCTTCTAAACGACTTATTCCTTCGACATATTCTAAAATTAACAAATCCTCATTTTTAATAAGTCTATCAATGAAGGAAGCTTTTAAAGCAGCTGTAGCTCTAAGTCTTTGAGAAGCTTGAACAAATTTTATAAACCCCGCTTCAGATGCTTTCTCTCCTGATTCCTGCTCATAGTTCTGGAAAAGGTCTTTCCACTCATCAGAGAGTTTTACGGCCTGTTCTAAAGCTGACAGTGGTAATTTTTGAATCCTACTTTGAATTGAATTAACTAATTGATTAGCCTCAGTTCGATTCATATTCATGTATAATTTAACAACTATTGTTTTTCTATCGAGCAGCCAGTTTGCTATAGTTTTATGTTGGCCATCAAACATCAATATTTTATAGTTCCCATCATCACTAGATTCTAGTCTGCATCCTGGAGCTTCATAAAGTGGATTTATGTGAAGGTCATTAAAAATTGCCCATACCTGTTTTATTTTGATTACACGTGGCTGACACTCTTCGTCATTAAAAATTGAATTTTTTGGCAATTCAACATATGCATATTCAAATTTTTTATTTCTTACTTTTTCTTCAAAAGGTGTAAGAGTAACAATTTCGTTCGTTGGTAAATGAACAGTGAATTTATTTTTTTGTTTTTCTCCATAAAGTGAAACAGGTTTTATGCTAAAGTGTTCTAAGCATTCTCCATATTTAATATTTACAGGTTTTGATTCCAAAAATGCTTCAAATTCTAAAAAAGGTCTTACCAAAATTGACGGAAAATTTTTCTTAAAAGCATTACATTTTTTATGTGCAAGCCATAGATTTTCTCTACTTTGTGCCCCACCTTCTGCAGTAGGGTCATCATGGTCAGCTTCAATTAAATCAGTAGTTCTATTGAAAGATTTTGAACACAAATGACATTTTTTGTATTTACTCCAAAGGAAATCTTCTAGTCCTTGAACTTGATCTGGCGGAAGTTTTTTCTTTAAAGCCGAAGATATTTTAATTGCCATTTTTTAAGTTTATATATAAATTTAAGGAAAATAAATGTCAAATTTATTAGTAATCAAAGCAGTGTCTTTGAATTATCATCAACACAGTTGAGATCTCCAATGGGATATCGATGAAAGGATTGCGACACAACAATGTCGCTATGAAATACTTTAGCTGGTATAAAAAAAATCCCGACAACCAACTTGCCGGGATGTAAATAGATCTTCGTACTTTATAGTGCCAATGCTACAGGCCAACGCTTCGAGATGCTTCATTCTTCAGCATGACAGTGTTTTCTTTACCCCTCAAAATACTTATGAAAATAAGGTATCGTCTCAATGCCCTTATAAAAATTAGCAATGTCAAATTTTTCATTGGGGCTGTGCAGGTTATCGCGTACCTAACCAAAACCCATTAGTACTACTTTGCATTTTAGTTCCTGCTCAAATAGGCTGCAAATGGGTATGCTGCCACCACCACGTACGGGTACGGGTGCTTTGCCAAAAGTTGTTTCCATGGCTTTGGCTGCGGCTTTATAGGCGTTGCTGTCCATAGGTGTAAGGTAGGGCTCACCACCATGGTGCAGGGTGGCTTTTACTTTTACATAAGGTGGTGCAATGGTCTTTAAATGGCCGATGATCAGGTCGGCAATTTTGGTTGAGTTTTGGTTAGGTACCAGGCGGGCAGATATTTTTGCATATGCCTTGCTGGGTAGAACGGTTTTGGCGCCTTCTCCGGTATAGCCACCCCAGATGCCGTTGAGCTCAAGTGTTGGGCGTATGCCGGTGCGTTCGTTGGTGCTGTAGCCGGCTTCGCCCCATAGTTCTACCACGCCCAGGTCGTCTTTGTATTCGGCTTCATTAAAAGGTGCTTCAGCCATCAGGGCTCTTTCTTCGGCAGGCGATTCCAGCACATCGGCATAAAAACCGGGTATGGTAATATGGTTGTTCTCGTCGTGCAGGCTGGCGATCATTTTTGCAAGGATGGTAATGGGGTTGGCCACGGCACCGCCATACACACCGCTGTGCAGGTCGCGGTTGGGGCCGGTAACTTCCACTTCAATATAACTGAGCCCACGCAGGCCAATGTCTAAGCTGGGTGTATCTAAACTGATCAAAGCAGTATCGCTGATAAGCACACAATCGGCTTTTAATAGATTGGTATTAGCCTTTACATAAGTAGCCAGGTTGGGTGAGCCTACTTCTTCTTCTCCCTCGATACAGAATTTGATATTGTTCTCCAGCGTATTGGTCTGTATCAGTGTTTCCAGCGCTTTTACATGCATGTAAAACTGGCCCTTGTCATCGCAGCTGCCACGGGCATATATCTTACCATCAACGATCTGCGGATCAAAGGGGCCGCTGTTCCAAAGTTCCAGCGGGTCGGCGGGCTGCACATCATAATGACCGTATACCAATACGGTTGGCTTTGCCGGGTCCACGATCTTTTCGGCATATACAATGGGGTGGCCGGCGGTTGGATGTATCTCGGCTTTGTCAACACCGGCTTCCAGCAGGCGCTGCTTTACGGCTTCGGCACAGGTGATCATATCGGGCTTGTGTTCGCTGCGGGCGCTCACGCTGGGAATGCGGAGGAGTTCGAGCAGTTCATCTAAAAAGCGGTCTTTATTTTTTTCCTGGTAATCTTTCCAAACTTGCATATTGTTAAAAGTTAATTGTTATTAGTTAATAGTTGAGCCAGCGAATTTAGGATTTTTTGGGGTTAAAATATTTTCACAAAATTTTAAGAAATGAGATGTTTGAGTGATTGGCTGTACGAGTAGATTTGTGTTAGATTGTTTTTGTCAATTTATCAGCCTTTGTTTTA
>Ga0193752_1002772_pt1 | contig 12739 bp, 9 predicted proteins | sample H1c1metaG_FD_144924 | JGI IMG/M metagenome (GOLD analysis project Ga0193752, IMG submission 144924) | Soil microbial communities from a riparian zone of the East river system, Colorado, United States - H1c1 | ecosystem: Environmental > Terrestrial > Soil > Riparian zone | place: USA: East River... | reverse complement strand
ACTTCCGGAATTGGGTTTTGCCGGCATTCGAATGGCTTACATCGACCGGTTTCTTGACCAAAATGACTTGAACGAATTCGGCCAGGACGTCGCGGTTGATAATGGAATTGATGTTGAAATATTCGCTGATCAGGAAGCTGCTCATGAGTGGCTTTCGGAGAATAAATGAAAAATGTCCGAAGCACGCGACGACAAATCGTATCGCATTACCTTCGACAGCCGGCCCGATTATCTGTACGCGTTAGTCGAAGGGAATGCAGGCACATTCGAGATATCGATCGGCTATTGGCGTGAGATCGCGGCAGAATGCGAGGCACGGCAAGTGTCAAAACTTCTTATAGAGGAAGACATCGCGGATATGGTGTCCGTGGCTGATATGTATAATATTGCGTCGGAAATTCCCCCGATGTATCGCGGAGTAACCATAGCCTTTGTCGACCGCCGTGCCGAGCAAAGCGAGCTGAACGCATTTGGCGAACTCGTCGCCCTTAATCGCGGAGTTGTCGGCAAACTGTTCACCAACGTGGCCGCTGCCGAAAAATGGCTGCTTTCACAATAACTAATTAACGAAAACGATCTTGCGATTTTACTTTGTGTTTTGTTGACCCGCAGGATAAGGTTGACGAAGACGCCATCTGATCCTCTTATTTCCTGACCAGCCTCGCCGCGTATCCGCCGCCGGCAGCCATTTTTATCCGGAGTCTATCGCCTTTTTTTACGGCTTGCGTCAGTTTTTGCAGGTCGGTCGCGACCTTCTCCGCGTTCGGCCCGTCCTGATAGATCTGCGCTTCATAGTTGCCGTTACTGAGAAACGAAAGGTCTATGTCCAGCGTGCGTCCCTTCCAATTCGTCATCGCCCCGATGTACCAGTCGCCGTTATCCGCTCGTCTTGCCATCGCGGCGTATTCGCCGACCTTGCCGTCGAGCGCTACTGTTTGATCCCACACCGTCGGCACCGCCGATAGAAATTCCATCGACACGGCTTCCTTTTGATAATTCGTCGGGCTGTCGGCCAGCATCTGCAGCGGGCTTTCGTAAATGACGTACATTGCCAATTGGTGGCCGCGAGTGCCTTGGCTCATAGGACGTTTTTCATTTACCGCAAACCCTTTCCTGATGCTGTTCAGCATCGCTCCCGGCGTATAGTCCATAGGGCCGGCGGCCATTCTGATGAACGGTATCGTCAGGTCGTGTTCGGGCGTTACGGTTTGAAAAAACTTGCTGTGCTCTAATCCTTTCACGCCTTCAAATGTAAGCACGTTCGGAAACTTTCGGTTCAGTCCGGTCGGCTTGTGCGCTCCGTGAAAATCGACCAGCAGTTTTCGTTTCGCTGTTTCGCGTGCCGTCCGTTCATAAAAGTTCACAGCCTTCTGGTCGTCACGCTGCATAAAATCGACCTTGATGCCGCTTACTCCCCATTGCTGAAATTTATCCAGCACGGGATCCATCTTCCGGTCGAGCGTCCCCCAAACGACCCATAGAATAATGCCGACATTCTTCTGCTTTGCGTATGCGATCAGTTCGGGCAGGTTTATGTCAGGGTTGATGGAAAGCGGATCATCGTTCTTAGACCAGCCCTCATCCATAATGATGTATTCGAGTCCGTATTTTGACGCAAAGTCGATGTAGTATTTATACGTTGCGGTGTTCAGTCCGGGCTTGAAATCGACGCCGTCAAGCGTCAACGCATTCCACCAATCCCACGAAACCTTCCCCGGTCGAACCCACGAAAAATCTTCCTTAGTATCGTCGGCGAGCAGATACACCAGTTCGTTATCCAGCAGACCTTTATCGCTTTCCTCCAAAGCAAAAACGCGCCACGGAAATTGCCGTGTCCCGGCCGTTTCCGCTATGTAATCGGCACGTTCCGTCACCTTCAGATCGGTGACCGTTTCCTGAACTTCCTTGAGCGGATATTTTGGGAACGCGGCCTGCAGCCCTTTTCCGCCGCTGCCCTGCACCCACATTCCGGCGTAATCATATAGATCCGATTCCGAGATCCACAGCTTTACACCCGCGATCGAATTCACCAGCACGGGCAAACTCGCCAGTCGCGTCTTAAGTTCTTTGGTCTTGTATTTGAAATAATCGCGTTCGTTCTGCGAATAGAAATCGGTTTCCTCTGGAAAAAGAAACGTGTCTTTTGAATTGAGGTTTATCTCGGCCTGCTCGTTCGCGATCGTGATCCGTCCCGGCAGATCGGTCGTCCAACGGTAGGCCGCACCGTTATCATAAACGCGCCATACCAACCCGTAATTCCCTTCGAACCTCAGCCGCAGTTCGTTATAAACATCCCTTATCTGCCGCCGCTTTACCGGCACGATGCTCGTCACGGTTTGATCGACCTTTCGCTCCTGTTTGTCGATCACTTTCGGGTTCACGCCTATCGACGCATTTCCCTTCACCGACAACGATATCGCCGAATCAGTAACAACAGTCTTCTTGTTGTACCAGATCGAATACGAAACCGTCTTCCCGACCCTCACCCGAACCTCCGCCTTCCCATTCGGGGACCGCACCACCATTTCTTGAGCAAAAAGCGAGGCCGGGGTCAACAAAAACGCCAACAGGATAAATATCTTAATTGTGTGCCGTGACATCCCTTAATATTGCACCGCAACGCGCCAAATTGGCTAGTCGGCGGCGGCAAGTATTAATCCAGACTCATCAGATTGATCGGCTGGACGGTTCCGATGCCGTTGAGGGCGGTTTTTAGGGTTGGTACGAGGCCTTCGGCTTCCATGTATTCGCGGCCGAGAAGTTTGCGGAAACGCTTATCGCTGTTTTCGCCGATCGCCTCGCGCAATATTCCGCGAAACAAGGCGCTCACTATCTCCGGCGCAAACTGCTTTCCAGAATTTCGCTGTAGATCTTCGAAAACTTCGTGTGCCGGACGGCGGCGTTTGTAAGGCCGGTCGGTCGTCATCGCGTCGAACGAATCCGCCAGATTTACGACCTTTGCAATGTAAGGTATCTCGCGGTCGTACAATCCGTCGGGATAGCCGCGTCCGTCGATGCGTTCGTGATGATATTTTGCGGCCAGCGGGACATCGGCGTAAGGGTGATGTATCGGCAAAAGTATCTCGTAACCTACAGATGGATGGCGATTCAGCTCGGTCGATTCCTTTGCGTTTATCCGGTACGGCGCGTTGATTATCTTTCGCTCGACGGTCAGCTTGCCGACATCGTGCAAATAACCGGCCACCGCCGCTCCCTCGATCTCGTCCTCAGCCCAGCTAAGTTCGCGCGCGATTATCTCGGTATATTTTCCGACACGCGTCGAATGTCCCTCGGTGTATTTGTCCTTAGAGTCGATCGCCGCCGCAAACGCTCTCACCGTATCCTTATAGGTCAGCCGCATTTCGTCGTATAGCTTGCGGTTCTCGTCGGCCTTGCGCTCGAGGTCGCTCATCAGATTTCGCTGCGATACCGCCACGCCGATGTGCCGGGCCATCGCGCAGATGATCTCGCGGTCGTAGCTGGTATAGGCATCGCCCGACGCCTTTTCGCCGATGAATATCGCACCCAGCGTTTCACCGCGAACGACCAGCGGCACGAACAGTTCGATCCGGGACATACTGCGGTCATACACCTGAAAGAACGGCAGCACCTTCGCCTGTGCCACCTCGATCGGGTAAACGCCGTTCGCTTGAAACTGTCGCTCGTCCTCAAAACAAAGCGACAGCGACAGCGGAAACTCGTCCCCGAGTCCGCGCATAGCGACCATCGTCAATTCGCTCTCGTACCTCGAATATCGCGCCACTCCGCCGCGCATTATCCCCAGGCTGCCCAACAGCAAATGCAGCGACGTCCTGATCGTTTCCTGAAAACTGCTCTTATTCGCAACCTCAGCCCCCAGATCGGCCAACGCCCCAAACGCATGGACCAGCTTACTGCGGTTCTCCGCGATCTGACGTATATTCGGTGATTTAATATCCTGTATCTTCAATTTCTTTATTCTAGCAGTCTGCGATCCGCTCACTCATCTTGCTCATTCTTATTTCTTCTTGTTCTGTGGTCAAAGAGTTTTCAGATCTGACCACAGAACAAGAGGAACAGGAAAGAACACACAGAACAGTAATTCATGATTCACGTATCACAACATGATTCGTTAATCCCAGCATCTCGAAAAGCTCAGCCGTATTCTCATTCACATCCGAAAAAACTACCCGCGCTCCGTTGGACGTAGCCGCGTCGATCACGCCGAGCAATATCGAAACCCCGATGCTGTTCACGATCTCCGTCTTCGAAAAATTCACGACCAATTCCGTCGCGCCCTCGCTTATCTTTCGCCGACACTCCCGCTCCACCGACTCGCCCGCCAGCTTATTCAAATAATCGCCCGCGTAAATCGTCGCGGTCTTGTCAGAATCGCCTGCGGTAGCGGGTGGTTGAATGTTATTCTCCCGAGTCTCGGCGTAACCATAAGAAGGCTCGGTTGTTGAAGAAGCCCGCACGTCAGTAAGGGCGTAACGCTCAACTTGACCGACAGACACATCCGCCTGACTCGACACCGCAGCCGCAGCGACACCGTTCTCCATGTTATGGATCACTTAATTTTCTTCCTTTCTTAATGTTAGGGTTCAAAGCAAAAGAACTTACTTGCAGTTATGTTTAACACAACGTTCATAAGAAAACAACAACTTTCTTCCGCTCTATTCACGAATTACGATTAACGATTGACGATTACGAATCAGGCCTGCTTCTGAAATTTGGTCATCGAGATGCGGGTGCCGTCGTCGGTATCTTCGATGGTTACCTCGTCCATCAAACGCCGCATCAGGTTAAGCCCCCAACCGCGTCGCCGCTCTTCGGACTCGGTGCGGACGGCCGGTTTGTCGGTAAGCCGCAGGCCCCGGTTGCTCAGCGTAATGGTCAGTCGGCGGTCGTTCACGGTAAATTTTTGATGTACCCGGCGGTCGGGGCTGAGGCTGTGTTCGGCCGCATTTATAAAGGCTTCAATGAGTGCCGTCTTGATCTGGTTGATGGCCTTAGCATCAAAATTATGCCGCTTCGCGATGTCCTCCAAAACGCTAGCCGCGACCAGTTCCGCGTCCTCTTCCATCGGCAGCGTGATCTCATATTCCTCGGCATTTTCCTGTGGTTCATCGGCACCCTGACCCAGAAACTGCCGCAGCAATTCGACCTGCCTTTTGCTAGACCCAATGGCGTTCCGTTGAGCCAAAATACCTTGTGCCTCGGTCGAAAAACCCTCTGGTGCGATCAGCCAAATCTTATAGGGTGCAAGGTCACACATCAGGGCCGCCATCTCCAGCCGGTCGCACCAAAACTCGGTGTGATCGCGGGCGGCCTCGAGCTTCGAATCGATCTCGGCAACCAGCCACACGATCTCCGATTCATCAGTAAATACCGGCTCGCTAAACCCATACCCGACGGCCGATCGCTCCCGCTCCGTCACCTGCCCCAGCGCCTCATACAGCGCCTCGGTGTGGGCCGCAAAGACTATGTTCGGCAGCCGTATCCGGTCATCCGAATTACGCAGGTCGGCCAGCACTTCGTGATCCGGCGCACCTTTATATTCAGCGGCAAATTTTGAGTGGTCGAGCAACGCCGCCGGCACCGTTTCGCCGCTAAATCCGGACAGTATCTCCCGAACTCCCATGGCCGAATTTTGCCGGTAGAACCTAGCCATCAGCCTCGGTGCCCGTTTGATAAAACCGGTCAGTGACCGCCCATAAACCGACGCCCGATTCTCGCCCGCTACCTCCAACCGAAACCGCGCCGAAAGGTAATCGCCCAGCACAATATTCTCATCCATCGCCCCAATAAAGCCGGAACTTAGACGAATAAATTCGCGGCTGTTTAGCTCGACCAAAACACGTCCGGCATCGGTTTTATCGAGACCCAAACGCTTTCTCCAAGCCGTCATAGGCAACTTGTTACCACCGAATTCCCGGTCGTCATTCATTAGCCCGATCACATTTTTCCGTGCCTCTGCATCTGGAATTATCCGATCAATTTTGGCCGCTAATCGGCAGGCGATCCGCCCACCGAAAACCTGATCCGCATAGTGCTGCTGAACCTTCTGAAAGCTGTCGAGCGGCTTATTTTGCTCAGCCGCAGATCGAAGAAAAAGATCGATCAACGAAAGATCGCGCCCAAACTGGACCGCCATCAGATCACGAGTTTCATCGTTAATATCCACGCCATGCCGTTCCACCAGCGACTCTACCGCCAAGCCTGCATCGCGATACCCCAAACGCTCCAACGGCAAGCTTCTCATCGTCGCAGCAGCAAATAGCCGCCGACGATTTCCTGCAAATACGACTGAAATCTGCGCCTCCGCAAAGACCTGCACCAACGATTCCAGTAAACTTTCACCGCCCTCAAACCTATCCAATTCGTGTACCGAATCAAACATCACAAAGAGCTTAATTCCGGCTGCGGCCGCACGCATCGGAGCACTCAAAGCTCGTAAAAAATAGGCCCTCTCGCTTTCTTTTTCCGCTCGTTTACCAAAGTATTTAGTGAGTCCAGCAAAGATCATCGCATCTTGCGGAGAAGCTTTCTGCACGATCTCTTTTAGGCCAAGGCCCGACTGAAGAAGCCGAGGCTCACGACGGCGAAAAGCGGTGATCTGAATCAGCAGATCGCGGAAAAATCGCCGCGCAGCATCGGCCATCGATTCGCTTTTGTTATCGAACGAAAAATAGATCGGCGCTGTAATTTGCTGATCCTTAAAAAGGCTATCGTAGGTTTGAAGAAGCAGCTCGGTGGTTCCGGCTCCCGGCTCGGCAAGCAGCAAGACGCCGCGAGGTTCGGACGCAATGCGAACGAGTTCGGCCAACTCACGATCCCGGCCGACAAATCGCTCCCGTGGGCAGTTTGAGAGGATATGTTGTCTCAAAACACCTGCCATTAATGCACGTTGTTGCCCAGCGGATCTCCGTCTCCATCGAATATACGGACGTTATTGCGCCCGCGATCTTTCGCCTGATACAGTGCGCGGTCGGCCGCCCAGATCAGATCATCGGGGGAATTTACCTCAGCCGTGGAATTCGCTATCCCGATGCTGACAGTAACACTGCGATGAGGAAAATCGGTACGTTCGATCTGCCGGCGGATACGTTCCGCGATCTGGCTGGCTTCTTCGATCGAAGTTTGCGGCAGCAATACTGCAAATTCCTCGCCGCCATAGCGAGCCGCCACGTCCGCACCGCGAAGATTTTCCTTCAATATGTTCGACACGATCCTCAGAGCTTCATCACCTGCCGGATGTCCGTAGCTGTCGTTATAGGACTTGAATTTATCTACGTCGATCATCAAAAAGCTCATCGGAAACCGATAGCGTTTAGAGCGGTTTAGTTCCTCAGAAAGCCGCTCTTGCAAGTAGCGTCGATTGAGCAAACCGGTCAGAACGTCGGTCACCGAAAGCTGTTCGAACTCGCCGGCCTGACGCTTCAACGTTGTTCGATCGATTGCAACAGCGATCTGCGGAGTGATCGCCTGTAATAGTTCCAGATCGCGTTCGCCAAATGATTCACCAGATGCCTTGTCCGTAAAGTTCATCACTGCAATGCGACGATCTCCGATCAGGATCGGATAGCTGATAAACGACGAAGTGCGATAGCTCCAATCCGTTGGCGCAACGCCGATTCCGGCCTGACGAATGTCAGTCACGATCAGCGGCAATCCATTTGCCAAAGTGGTTCGGGCAATTCTACTACCGATATTGGCGGCCGAAAACAGATTTATCTTTGCACCGATAGCGGCGCGTGTCAGCAGATCTTCATTGTCGCCCTGCCGTACAAGCAGCGACGCCCGTTCGGCCTGTAAAAGTTCTGCGGAAACCTGCGTGACCTGTGTCCAGAAATCTTCGGCATCTATCTGTTTTAGGCTTTCGTTGAACTTGCGGACAGCACGTGAGATCCAATCACGCTGCGAAACTTCATCACGCAGCCGCAAGATCTCAAGCTGAGTAGCGACCGTCTGTGCGGCTCTTGCGATACGTCGTTTCGAGACAACATCCTGGATCTGCCCCTCGATGCCTATTGCTCCGCGTATCTCGCCCCCGACCGTAACAGGAAAGATGTTCAGCAAATTGCCTGATCCCGAGCTTTTGCCGCTTCCCCGCTCAAACAATTCAAACGGCTCTTCTTTTCCAATCGCCTCGGTCATGCGAGGATCATTTGGAGCGATGCCAAGCCGTATACTCTTGCCCTTCAATCTTCCCCGTGCGATCGCGCTGTGAAACTCATCGCTTTTCATGTCGAACCAGATCAGCGAATCTATGGCGAACCGGTCGCCTAAAAAATCGAGAAAAGCTCCGCATGCCCGGCGATATTCCATCTTCATTATCGAGCCGAACAACTTTCGCCATGCCGCAATGTCCGAAGAATCGTCTTTACTGCGAACGACCTTTGGCTTAACTTCAACCACCGTTTCTTCGGCTTTTGCGTGAAACTGTTCGATACGCTGAGACAGATCTTCGAGCGAGACGGGTTTGGGTTTTGAAACTACGTCTTCCAGTTGCAAAACATCAGCAGACGGCTTCATCGCAAATTCAGCAAGGCGCTTTATTGCCTTGTCGATACCTGCGGTTGATCCTGAAATAAGAATATTTTCAAAAAAATCGGTCGGCTTAAATTCCTGCCATTCGCCCGATATGGCGTTCTCGGTTGCTTTTCGATAGTTCTCTGCTTTAAGAAATGTACGCCCGACGATCGCAACAAATTGCTGCCCTGCTTCGCTAACCGGAACTGCCTTACAGCTCAAACCGGCATGGCATTCATATTCAATTTCCTTCCAGTCGGCCATTGATCTTTCGTAGGCTCTGCCACAATCTTGCGCACATTTCGGCGCAAATTCGGGCGACGCCATTAGAACGCGGCACATCGAGTTATTGTTTGCTTTTACGATCTCGTTCGATGAAGCGTCGACAATAACGACCGCAACGCCGTTTTCAGACGCCAGGCTATTCAGAAATTTTCCTTTTTTCGGTTGAACCGGGTTCATCTATTCGGACGCAAACTTTCCCCAGCGCGCATTTTTCAGCGACGCAGAAATCGTGCGGTGATCTCGGATACCTGCTAGATATATCCAATCAATACACTATTTCATTAAAAAATGTCGGCCCATCGGGTGAACGGGATAGCTCGATTATGCCATAGGCTATGGCGGCGCTCTAATAGCCGCACACCGCGCAGGCTATTTCACCGATCCGGTGAAACAATTCGATGCAGAACTGTCCGTTAAAACTGCATGGATCTTTCCACGCTGAAACGCAAACGACTGAATTCAAACGTCTTTCATCACTGGCACGGCGATTGAAGGTAGATTACCGAAGTCAAGCATAAGGCTTTTATTTTGATATTTTGATGGAGGTATTGATCATGATCAACGATTACGAAGCAACAAATGCTATAACCACTGACGCTGTTGTTATTCCGAATACATCAGCTACACCCGACAACGACCAGGTGATTTCGATCCTAAACGGGTTGATCGAGACGTGTAAGGATGGTCAGGCTGGATTTCAGGAAGCGGCGACGGGCGTGCAGCAGACCGATTTGAAAACTTTTTTTGAAAAGAACGGCCTTCAGCGTTCGAAGTTCGCTGGCGAACTTCAAACTCTTGTTCAGTCTTTAGGCGGAGACCCGGAAAATTCGGGAAGTTTCGCCGGAGCATTACACCGGGGATGGATGAACATTAAAACCGCCGTGACTGGAAAGGATGATGCGGCGATCCTAAATGAGTGCGAACGCGGTGAAGATTCGGCAAAAAATGCCTATCAGGAAGCATTGGAGCAGACTCTGCCGGATTATATAAGAGATTCAGTACAGGTGCAGTACCAGTTCATTAATGCCGCTCATGATGAAGTGAAGGCTCTACGAGACAAGGCGAATAACCGCTCAAGTACGGCCGCGACGAACCATTAAATTTTCCTTTTCGTTCGATGGTTTGATTCGTGGACGATGGAGGCTGTCTGAAAAGGCGGCCTCTTTTTTTGTTTTAATTTCCTTTTTGATCTATTTCGTGTCTTTCGTGGAAAAAACTCTTAAGAAACTGTCCACGAAACAAGGAAGCAAACCACAAAAAGCCTTTGCGCCGGCGCAAGCGGCGCAAGGCGGCGCAAACATCGGTGTTTTTGATGTTTTCGATCAAAATTATTTGATACGACGTGCCCTTTTCTCTTCAAAGATCAATAAACCTGCATCATTATATTTTTGTTTCGTATAAGTGTCAATGTTTTATATACGCAACATCACATCGCGAAGAAGGAAGAGGTTGTCAGTAGTCAGTTGCAGAAGTAAGCCGTTTAAGCACCAATTGCTCCCAATCCTGCCTTTTCATTAGCCTCAATATCCGGATTTTCGGAGTTGATTCGGATACACGCTGCCTGATGTGATGGCTTTATCTCGACTAGTTGAGGAACGATCGTGCGGCATTCGCTAATGGCATAGGCGCACCGTGTGTGAAAGCGGCAGCCTTTTGGCGGATTTATTGGCGAGGGAACATCGCCTTTGAGAATGATACGCTCGCGTGTCGCTTCGATCTCAGGATCGGGCACCGGCACCGCTGAAATAAGCGCTTTTGTATAGGGCATTAGCGGACTGGCGTAAATGTCTTTGCCTGGAGCCAGCTCGACGATCTTGCCGAGGTACATTACCGCGACGCGATCGGAAAGATGGCGAACGGCACGTAGATCGTGCGAAATAAACAGATAAGTTAGTCCTTTCTCAGCCTGAAGCTTTTCAAGGAGATTCATTATCTGAGCCTGGATCGAAACATCGAGCGCGGAGATCGGTTCGTCGGCAACAATGAATTCGGGATCGACGGCAAGCGCACGGGCGATGCCGATGCGCTGTCGCTGGCCGCCGGAAAATTCGTGCGGGTAACGCTTAATAAAGCGTCGGCTGAGGCCAACTGTCTCCATCAGACTTTGCACCTTCGACTCAACCTCGCCGCCCAACCCGAATGTACGGATCGGTTCACCGATGATCTGGCCGACGGTCATTCGCGGATTAAGGCTGGCGTACGGATCTTGAAAGATCATCTGTAAATGCTTTCGCTGTTCGCGCATCGCATTTTTCGGCAAATGTGCAAGGTCGCGGCCGTTATAAAAGACCTTTCCGCCGGTCGGTTCCGTCAGACGCAGGATAGCCTTGCCGAGCGTCGATTTGCCGCAGCCCGATTCGCCGACCAGCCCAAGCGTCTCGCCTTTCCGAATGTCCAGCGACACACCGTCAACCGCCTTTACGGTCTTGGCTTTGCTAAACAAGCCGCCGCCAATTCGGTAGTGAACTTGCAGGTCTTGCAGCGAGATCAAGTTGTCATCATTTGGTTCCGTCATTCTATTTAATTGGCGGCTCGATGGTCACGGGCGATTCCGTATCGTAAGTGATGGTCATTTGTTTGAGCGCTCCATTGGGGTAATCGGCTACGATCTTCATTGGAATGCCGGAGTCCTTCCCGACCCAGATTTTCGCGTTGAATGGAAAATCGCCTTTCGGCGTGACGTTCTTATAGGAATAAATAAGCGCGGATTTACCGTCCACGGTGTCGTTGCCTTCGAACTTCACATCGGAAAGCGTTTTTAAACCTTCTTCCGTAAATGAATCTCGAAGCGTCGGAATAGCGCTATTCCCGTTTCCCGGCATCTTGCTCCAAGCACTGCCGGTTTTCATATACGTCTGGTTAGCGATCATTATCAGCTCCATTCCCGCACCGGTTCCCCCGAGATATTTGACGTGAAACCGGTCAGGGGCGACATAATCGACCTGCGACTTTATCTCCGTCTGTCCGGCACCTTCCATCTTTGCGGAGAATGACTTCAGCTCGGCAAATTTGCGCGAAGCCGCGACAACGTCGGCCTTTGGATCGCTGCTTGCCGAACCTCCACCTGAAAGTCCGCCCTTTAGCGAATCGAATAATTTGCAGCCCAGTGCGACTGAAGCGATAAGTAATAAAACCAGCGTTAATCTTTTCATTGTTTACCTTTGGCCGCGTCCGCACAAGATTCTGCATAAACCTCTTTCGCAAAATGGCACAACGAATAGTGGCCATCGTTTATCTGGACAAAAGGCGGAGATTCCGCCCGGCAGATATCCTCGGCCCGTTCACAACGCTCGGCAAACGGACAGCCCGGCGGCAGGTGTGCAACATCGGGCGGAAGGCCTGGAATTTGATATAGTTCCTTTCCCTGCTCGTGCGCCGGATCTGGAACGCTGCGGAGCAGGCCTTTTGTATAAGGATTTGCCGGCGTAGCAAACAGTTCGCGCGTCGGTGCTTGTTCAAAGACCTTACCGGCGTACATCACAATTATCTTGTCGGTCATTCCGGCGACAACGCCAAGGTCGTGCGTGATCAAAATGACGCTCGTCCCCATACGGGCCTTAAGATCTTTTATAAGTTCGAGGATCTGGGCCTGGATAGTTACGTCGAGAGCGGTCGTCGGCTCGTCGGCGATCAGGAGTTCCGGATCGCACGACAGTGCCATCGCGATCATCACACGTTGTCGCATGCCGCCGGAAAATTCGTGCGGATAATTTTCTATACGCTCGTGTGCCTCCGGAATGCCGACGGTTTTCAGCATCTTAAGCGCATGGTCATAAGCCTGCCGTTTCGTATGACCTAAGTGAAGCCGCGTCACTTCCATCAACTGTGTCGATATTTTCAGGAACGGATTTAGCGAGGTCATCGGGTCCTGAAAGATCATCGCAATCCGCTTGCCGCGTATCTTACGGACCTCGTCTATCGAAAGCGAACGCACATCGAC
>Ga0193752_1002771_pt1 | contig 12739 bp, 9 predicted proteins | sample H1c1metaG_FD_144924 | JGI IMG/M metagenome (GOLD analysis project Ga0193752, IMG submission 144924) | Soil microbial communities from a riparian zone of the East river system, Colorado, United States - H1c1 | ecosystem: Environmental > Terrestrial > Soil > Riparian zone | place: USA: East River... | reverse complement strand
CAACGCAGAAATCGTTGAATCACAGATCACGGAGCCGCTGGAGAAATCGATCAACGGTGTAGAAGGTGTTAAGTCGGTTAGTTCTTCTTCGGCGATGGGCATCAGCAACATCACCGTTGAGTTCGATCTCGACATGGACCTGGAGAAGGCCGCGAATGATGTGCGCGACAAAGTTTCGCAAGCGGTAAAAAATCTTCCGCAGGATATTGATGCGCCTCCAACGGTCACTAAGTCGGATGCGAACAGCGATCCGATCATCTTCATGCCGGTGCAGAGCAGCAAGATGAATGACCTGGAGCTGAGCAAATACGTGGAGAACGTGATGCAGGAAAAACTGCAGACCATTCCCGGTGTCAGCGAAGTGCGCATATTCGGCCAGCGTCGTCCCGCCATGCGGTTGTGGATCGATCCACTCAAACTTGCCGCGAGAAACTTAACCATACAAGATGTTTACGCCGCATTGCTTCGCGAAAACGTGGAACTCCCGGGTGGTAAGATCAGCGGTGATCAGACGGAACTTACGATCAAAACATTCGGCAGGTTAACAACGGAGGAAGATTTTGAGAATCTCATCATCACCAGCGATGCGATGGGAACTGTCTTATTCGGTCATATCGGTGAAGCAGTCCTCGGACCGGAAAATCCTGAAACGATTTCGCGCCTGAGTAATGTAACCGCAGTTTCGGTGTCTATTATTCCGCAACCGGGTGCCAACTACATTGCCATTGCCGACGAGTTTTACAAACGCTTTGAAGACATCCAGGCTGCACTTCCTGAAGGAATGACGGTAGACGTTGGCATGGACAAATCCAAGTTTGTACGACGATCCATCGAAGAGGTGCAGGAAACGTTGCTGATTGCAATCGTATTGGTTATCCTGATCATCTACCTGTTCTTCCGCGAATGGAGCATTGCACTTCGTCCGCTGATTGATATTCCGGTTTCACTGATCGGTGCGTTTTTCATCATGTACATGTTCGGGTTCACCATTAACGTACTCACTTTGCTGGCGATTGTACTGGCCACCGGGTTGGTTGTTGACGATGGAATTGTAGTTACTGAAAATATTTACAAACGTATTGAACGCGGTATGCGCCCGATGGAAGCAGCCATGGAAGGTACGCGTGAAATTTTCGCAGCCGTTATCTCCACTTCCCTCACACTCACTGTTGTATTTATTCCCGTTATATTTCTCGAAGGTTTTACAGGACGCCTGTTCCGTGAATTCGGAGTTGTTGTCGCCGGGGCAGTGCTTATCTCGGCGCTCGTTTCATTGACGTTAACACCGGTACTCAATGTTAAGCTAAGCCCGAAAGTGCAACGTCATTCGCGTTTCTACAGCTGGTCCGAACCTTTCTTCCGCAGAATGGAAAACGGTTACCGGAATACGCTGGAGAAATTCATGCGCCGGCGAGGGTTGGCGTTTGTGGGTCTGGGTGCCTGCCTGGGTTTGATTATGTGGATGTGGTTCCTGTTGCCTTCAGAGCTCGCGCCAATGGAAGACCGAAGCGCAGTACGCGTACCTATTACCGCACCGGAAGGAACGTCGTTCGACCGGATGGATGAGATCGTGTACAACGTTTCAGAAGTAATCATCGACAGCGTTCCTGAAGCGAGCATGATCTTCAGTAATACATCGCCACCGTGGGGTGGATTGAATGCCGTGAATTCCGGAAACATTACGATACGCTTAAGTGATCCGGAAGATCGTGAGGCCACACAAGCAGAAATTGCCGACCGGCTTACCCGGATCACCAAAAAATTTCCTGAAGCAAAAATGTTTACTGCGCAGGAACAAACGATCAGTACATCGCTTGGAGGAGGATCGCAGATGCCGGTGCAGATGGTTATCCAGAATCTTGATTTTGAAAAACTGAGGGCCGCAATTCCGGTGTTCCTTGAAGCAGCGCAAAAAGATTCCACATTTTCCAATACCGATGTGAATCTTAAGTTCAACAAACCCGAACTGGAAGTTACTATCGACAGGTTGAAAGCTGCGTCGCTGGGTATCACGGTCGCTGACATCTCCAGTACGATGCAGTTGCTTTACAGTGGAAGAAGATTTGGTTATTACCAGGAACTCGGAAGACAATACCAGGTGATCGGGCAAGTAGATCGTGCAAGCCGTAACGAACCATCGGATCTCAATTTATTGTATGTACGCAGCCGTACCGGTGAAATGGTTCCGTTGAGTGCCGTAGTTCATGTTACGGAAACCAGCAACCCTCCTACCCTGTTCCATTATAACCGCTATAAATCAGCAACCATTTCTGCTTCACTGGCGGAAGGAAAAACATTGGGCGACGGACTTGCAGCCATGGAACGCATCAGCGCGGAAGTGCTTGATGATTCATTTCAGACCGCGTACTCGGGAGCATCGCTCGATTTCAAAGAAAGCTCTTCGAATACCTCATTTGCATTTATACTGGCGCTGGTCCTGGTCTACATGATCCTCGCGATCCAGTTCGATAGTTTCCGCGATCCGTTTGTTATCATCTTAACTGTCCCACTGGCTTTGGCAGGAGCTTTTCTCACGTTGTGGATATTCGATCAGACGTGGAACATTTTCAGCCAGATCGGGGTGATCATGCTGATCGGTCTCGTTACGAAAAACGGAATCCTGATTGTGGAATTTGCCAATAAACTGCGCGAGGCGGGAAGTACAAAGAGTGTCGCCATTATAGATGCCGCTTCTGCACGGATGCGCCCAATCCTGATGACTACGCTTGCCACAGTTCTCGGTGCGCTTCCGATTGCCATGGCGTTGGGCGCAGGATCACAGAGCCGGATGCCACTTGGAATTGTCATCGTGGGCGGATTGCTGTTCTCGCTTCTTCTTACGTTGTATATTATACCGGCGATGTACAGTTACATTGCGTATCGCGATCCTGCTGTACCGCGTCCCGTTATTCCTATTGAAGAACTGGACAAACAACCCTGGGAGCCGGACGAACAACCTGAAGAGCAAAACGAAAAGCAATGAAAAAAATTCTTCTTCTTTTCTTGTTCAGCCCTGCATTAGTTTCTGCACAGGCTCTCCTCACGCCTGAAGAAGCGGTTAGTCTTGCGTTAAAGGCGAACTACGATATTCTTATTGTGAAAAACGATGCAGCCGCCGATTCGATCATGAATGCACCGGGTGAAGCGGGCATGTTGCCATCCGTTTATTTCAACGCAGGTGTGGGCATCAACCAGAATCACCTCGATCAGAAATTTACCAATGGCAATGAAATTTCCGCGAACAATGCCGGGGGAACAAACGCGACAGCAGGTGTTGCATTGAGCTGGACTTTGTTTGACGGTGCAAAAATGTTCGTGACCAAACAGAAACTCGAGCAGATCGACATGCAGGGCGATTACCTGTTCCGCATGCAGGTGTTGAATACTGTTAGCGATGTGCTCAGTGCATATTATAATGTAGTTCGCCAGAAGCAACAGCTCATCGCTACCGATGAGATCATGGCGTTTAACCAGGAGCGTGTGAAAATTACGGAATCGCGCCTCGCCGGAGGACTGGGTGCCAAACCGGATGTATTGCAGGCGAAAATCGATCTCAATGTTCAGAAGGAAAACCGGATTCAGTTGCAGCTGGATTTTTCAGCGGCCCAGCATGCACTCAATGCCTTACTTGCGCGCGACGTGCTGACTACGTTTGACGTGAGCGACAGTATTCCATTGAAACCGCTGGCCAACCGCGCAGAGCTTGAATCAAAGATGATCAGTTCCAATCCTGCATTGCTGGCGATGCGGACACAATTGAACATTGCCAACCTGGAGTACCGCGAAACACGTTCATTGTATTATCCACGTGTGATTGGAACAGCAGGTTATAATTTTACGCGCTCGCAGAACACCGCAGGATTTACGCTGTACAATCAAACCTACGGATGGAACGCGGGGCTAACACTCTCCATGCCGTTGTACACCGGGGGAATGATCAAGCGCCAGACGCAACTACGCCGCATTGACATTGCCAATGCCGATTTCCGCATGCAGCAGTACGCCAACAATACGCGGCTTGCACTCCACAATGCACTTGAACAATACGATGCCGGTACCGCTTCATTGGAACTGGAACTGGAAAACGAAAAAATGGCGCGCGAAAACATGAACCTTACGCTGGAGCGTTTGCGTCTTGGACAGGGAACTGCACTGGATGTTGCGCAGGCACAGGCTACACTTTCGGCAACACTTTTTCGTTTGTCGGGATTGCGCTACCAGGTAAAAATTGCGGAGATCAATGTGCACCGGCAGGCTGCGGATGCCTAGTGGTTTGCGCGGATTGTGTTTCTGAATGGTACACGGATTCAACGGATTCAACGACAAACTCAGTACCAGATTAAAAACGGATTGAAATCGCTTCGCGATTTTGTTGGTCAATGGAACACAGAAAATGGTGGTGTCTCAGTTTGGTCACAAGGCTGTGATGAAAACCGCTTAAGCGGTTGAGCAATCTGGGACTGTCCATTGCCGGGGGCTTAAGCTCCCGGCAATGGAGTTAGCACAATTCCCAAACGGTTTCAACCGTTTCTTATCCAACTCCGTTGAATGCAACATTGCAAACTGAGACACTACCCAGAAAATACAGCATACACGGAACCGCGCAGAATTGGTGTATTGCTTTCCGCGAAATTCTGTGACTTCTGCGTATTCCGTGTACCATTAGTCAATAACTACCAAAAAATATTTACCTTTTTAAAAACAATCTCCTATGGCAAAATCAATTGTTCATCAAGCAGAGACGCGCGGCCATGCCAATCACGGTTGGTTGAACGCGTATCATTCGTTCAGTTTCGCCAGCTATTACAATCCGGAGCGCACACATTTTGGCGTATTGCGTGTACTTAACGATGACACGATTGCCGCCGGAATGGGATTCGGCACGCACCCACACGACAATATGGAAATCATTACGATTCCGTTGGAGGGCGCGCTCGAACACAAGGACAGCATGGGCAACACGGCGGTGATCAACAGCGGGAACGTGCAGGCGATGAGTGCAGGAACCGGCATCACGCATTCGGAATACAACAAGAATAAAGATCAGCACCTGAAATTGCTGCAGATCTGGTTGTTCCCGAAAAAGAAAAACGTGGAGCCGCGTTACGATGAAATCACACTGAAGAAAGAAGAGCGAAAAAATAAACTGCAGCAGGTTTTATCGCCCAACCCCGACGATTCGGGTGTATGGATTCACCAGGACGCGTGGTTTCACATGGGTGACCTCGACGCCGGTCACAAAGAAGAATACACTATTAAGAAAAGCGGAAACGGCGTTTACGTTTTTGTTTTGAGCGGAAAAGTTTTCGTGAATGAACACCAGCTGAACACCCGCGACGCTGTAGGAATCTGGGAGACGGACAAGATTACGATTGCGGCGGATACGGATTGTGAGGTGCTGGTGATGGATGTGCCGATGAGTTGAGGTTACTGAATAGACGCAAAGCCGCAAAGGACACAAAGCAAAACGCAAAGAAGGGCACTTGAGCATGCGGTCGCTTCGCTTCCGCTAAGTTAACCGTCGATTGCGCAATTCAAAATTCAGTCCATCATTCAATTAATTTAATTATTAAATTGAAGTTTGGATTCACGCAGCATCTGCGACATCTGCACAATCTGCGGCAGAAAAAAATATCGCTATGGAAGACATCACAAAAAAGTATTCGAACGGTGAGATCACCATTGTGTGGAAACCGGCTTGCTGTACCCACTCCACCAATTGCTGGAAAGGAAAAAGCGGACTGATCGATGTTTTTAACCCGATGGTGAAACCGTGGATCAAACCGGATGGGGCACCCAGCGAACGGATTATTGAGCAGATTGGGAGATGCCCGAGCGGGGCGTTGAGTTATTACCGCAACAATGAGTAATGACTGATTAATTTTTCACCGCGGAGACGCTGAGGCGCAGAGAAACCGAAACTCAAGCGTGCAAAGAACGCAGAGAGCATTACTTTATGCAAGCAAAGGCCGCAGAAAACTCTGCGACCTTTGTTTGCTTGAGTAGCAGGCTCCGCGCCTCTGCGCCTCCGCGGTGAAAAGAAAAAGAGCGCCCCGGTAAAAACCGAGACGCTCTCTTTCAATAATACTCCTTCTATCTCGTGATCACCACACGCTGCGTAAACACGCCTTCGTTTGTAGTGAGGTTCATGAAGTAAACGCCTTCAGCAAGATCAGTTGTTTCAATTGAAACACGGTTCATTCCCTGTGTTGCTGATTCGTTTTCTCCCTGGCGAACCACCTGGCCCATCATGTTGGTCATGGTCCATGTTACATTCTGGTTGCCGGTTACCGTGTACTCCATCGTGAACTGGTCAGACGTTGGATTCGGGTATACCGCGTTGATGCCATTCCCGTTTGCATCGAGATCAGCGATACCGTTTGGAAGAACGTCCATCCATGCGGACTGAAGAATTTCTTTCGTTACGTTATCCTGAACGAAGATCACCACTTTCAGATCCGACATTTGTTCAACGTTAGTTCCTGCCATCGGGATGTTTACGTTGATACTGATCGGTGAACCAGCCTGCAATGAGGAAACTGAAGTCCCGGTTTCTGTCGGGTACATGTTCATCATTACGTTGTTGAATGATGTCTCACCGTTCGTTCCGGTATTCTGCGTGGTTTGATTTTCGATCACAACAATCTGGTACGAGTAATTGTTCCCTGTGTAGTTGATCAACGGCTTGATCTGTGCATTAACAGAAACTGTGGTTCCTGAATAATATGCAGATGCAATGTTGATTTCCATGAAGGAAGGTAAATTCTGGTACTGGTTGTACAACGGAATAGTCAGCGCTGCTGCGTTTCCATCCCACTGTCCGTCAATTTCCATACGTGGAATTGAATTGATTCCATAGTACAAACGACGGTTCACGCTTTCAGTGTTCGAATATGGGTCGCCTGCACCAGGGAAATCCTGCTGGTACTTGATGATCGTGTAGTTCGAAATAAAAGGAACGATGTTGTCATCCATGTTTGCATTTCCGGCAACGCAAGGACCGCAGGTTGATGAAGTGAATACTTCCATGCACACGATGCGCGGTGTCAATGTGTCAACAACAGTTACGATAAAATCAATCGTATCGTTGCTGTTGTATCCGTCAGGGTTACCGTTGATGTTATCGGCCCATACCTGGAAACTGTACACACCGGTAGACGATGGTGACCACCCGGTAGGATGTGTTCCGGTTGTGCTTCCTTGCGTAACAATGTTCACGCTTCCGATGTTTCCGGAAACAGCAGGTCCGCCGTTTACCGAGTAATTCATCGTGTATGAAGTCACGTTGTTAGCACCGAAGCTGGTGAAAGCGGTAACAATGCTGAACGGAGCCTGGCTGAGGATTACATAATCAGGAACAGTTTCAGTTTGTGCAGCCATGTCCTGTGCAGGACGTGTTCCCGGAAGGAATTCATAGTATGCGTTGTCATCAGAAAGTGCGCTGAGGCCGGCAAGTGAATTCACATTGTTGCTTCCGCCATTCACTGCGTAAGCGCTTGATGAATTTACCTGGATGCCCACTGCAAGCGCAGTAAGTGTTCCGCTGCTGCGCTGATCCACTACGTAGATAGCGTTTGTAGTTTCTTCAAGCACGATCGACCAGTAGGTGTACAATGCACCGTACGTGTACGACGTGAAGAAAATCCAGTGCTGACGGTTTGGTGCAGAACCAAATGTCTTTTTCACCACGTAATCGTTTGCAGCTGTTCCCTGGATTCCCCAAACGCAAACGGATTTATCCGGGATGTTTACCGAAGGAAGTGCAGATGAAGTCAGCGAAGGCGCTGGAACAACAGATGCTACATCAAACGTAAGCACGCCGGAGTTTGACACTTTGAATTGTGTTTCCGGTGAACCGTTAAAATCAAAAGCGAAAGGAATAGTTTGCGTTGAAGACCATGCCGGTGAAGCTGATGGATTGTGGAATGTGCTCCATGACGGATCAAGTCCACCGCCTACAGGATATTCTGCGTCAGTGTTGAGGTTGCCTGGATTTTGTCCCGGCGCCGTGAACGTGTTAAAGTAATACTGTGCGTTCAAGCCGAAGCTCAGGCACAATACGAGGAGAGTAAAAAGTCTTTTCATGAGTTGAGTTTGTGTGAATTGAATAGAGTAAAGTTTGCAAAAAACCAGTACCAAAGCAAGACAATTTATCGCCTGGATTGACCCATGTTAGACGGATTTTGACAAATACGCCCGTAGTTACGCTGATTCCCCCATTTGTAGACTTTCTTTCACGAAAAAAAAGTTAGATAATTTCAATATCACTGATTTTGAGCCCCTCCTGTTCAGGCACGAATATTTGAGTAGCATAGACACTCACTTATTAAAAACATTCAAGATTATGAAAACAGGAGAAAAAAATAATCCCGGCGACAAAAATGTTAACCAGGGAAAAAATACGGGCAACGAAAAACACCCTGACGGAAAAAAACCTGCACCCAAAGCAGAAGATCAACCGTGGAAAAATCCGGACCCAACGCTTCCTGAGCGCAAGCATGATCCGGATCCGACTAAACCAGAAAAACAGGAAGGGCCATACGGCAGCGACGACAAACAACGCAAACCAGAAGGCGTGAAGAAAAATCCGGCGCGTGATGAAAGCAAAGACGATGAAGACATTGGTGACCTGAATGAACAGGACATCGACGACCAGGGAATTGCCGATCGTGACGATGATGATAACGATGAGATTGGTGATCCCGAAGAAGAGGAAGAGAAACAAGCACCGGGAATTAATCAGCCCAAGCGTCATGCCTCAACAGAAACACCAGGAAAAACTAAAGCGCAGGACGAGCAACACAAAAAATCTGCGTAGCGAACAAGCAAGAGTAATGTGTTGATTGTTGGTTAATGGAGAGGACGTCGTGAAGGACGTTCTCTCTTTTTTACATAAGTGTTCTGAATGATTGTGTCTTACGCGTTCCCGCCCAATGTGCTAATGATTAATGTGCTAATACGCTGATGGGTGTATCGCAGACAGAGAGTAAAATCATGTGTACGTATACAAACGACGCGCCTGCGGCAGCAAGGAATTTTTTTATTTTCTTTCACTTCGTTCAAGGGACATGTGATCCCTCCGGGATCAGAAAATCTTTTGGAGTTCACCGACTTCGGAGAAGTCGCATGTCCCTTGAACGAAGTGAAAGGGTTTTATCAAATTCCTTGCTGCCGCAGGCGCATTAGCAAATCATCACATTAATTTAATTACGCGGTTGATTCCGGATTGTAACGTATCTCCTGGTACATCGATCCCATGAATTTAGTTACAGCCTGGTCGGCATAAGGGCCGTACGCGTCTACCAGCGTGCCTTTTTTTCCATCATTGGTTTCAATCATGTACGCGATGGAACTATCTCCCGGATCGCTATCTCCTTCAAAGCGCATGAAACCAACAATCTTTGCATCCTTTCCATTGTACGCCACGCAATCGTCCATTGCGCAAAGTTTCTGATCGCGTACCACGAAATCCTGCTTATATCCCTCAGACCGTGCCCACTCAATATATTCGGTCACGGTTTCCATTTTTGCTGATGCGTTTTTCATTTTCTTCTAAAATTAGGTTCAGTTTCGTTGCTGCAAAAACAAGTCCGGCTTTTCACCAAACACACTTCTTACTTTTTTCGCTGAGTAATTTATATGCGCGCTTCACCATCCAGGTGCATGCGGGTTGCCCTGATTGCTCAAAGTGTGGCAATTCCTCCTCCATGTTTCGGAAAGGGAATTTTGAATTTTCGCGATAAAACAATCAAAATCAAAAGAATGAAGTGTGCGTCCAGATTGGTTCAGCAATTGAATAACCGAGGCAGGCGTATTCCGAAAAGCCTGAAAAGAGTAGGACTACTAAACACCGATTAATATGAAACCAGTTAAAATGATTATGTATGTCATTGTCCTGTGCGGCATGGCTACTTTGACGAGTTGTCAAAAAGACGACATCACCGAAAGCGGACAATCAACTTCGCCTAACCTGTCCTTCCGTGGCGGCCTTGCATTCCACGTGGTAGATGGCGCCGGCAACGCGATTTCCGGAACTACAATTTCCATTGCGCTCACACAATCGGAACTCAACACCGGAACTTATCTTTCCACTAAAGTTACAGGCTCTGATGGGCGTGCTGATTTTGGTTTACTGAACGCCGATAATTACTACTACCGTGCGGATGTAACCATCAATAGCGTTCCGTATCACGGTGAAGGTGTAGTACAGGTACAAGGCGGTGAAAACCTGACACAGGAACTTACACTTCAATAACCTTTTCATTCCCCCGATTCTCAATTTTCAATTTCCACGAACCAGGAAATTGAAAGTTGAGAACGGAGAATCTAAAAACGATTTTACAGATTTTTTTATCACGGTTTCACTAAACAAGAATTAACATGAGAACCACAACCGAAAAATGCGACAAAGCGCTTCGCGAACTGATTATTATCAATCACGATCGTTTCGAAGGTTACCAGAAAGCATCAGAGGAAGCAAAAGATGGCGACCTGAAAATTATTTTCAGCAAGTTTAGCACACAGAGCCGGGGCTACGCCAACCAGCTGAAGGATTTTATGGGTGACTGGGACCAGGTACCTGAGGAAGACAAAACAAAAATTTCAGGCAAGCTTTACCGGGTTTGGATGGACATGAAAGCAGCACTGAGCGGAAACAACCGCAAAAGTGTTCTGAACTCCTGCGAATTCGGAGAAGACGTTGCGAAAAAAACATACGATGATATTCTCAACGACGCAGAAGATATCCCTGCGGACGTACTTGCGATTATCCGTCGTCAACGTGCGGAAATCCAGGAAGGTCATGATATGATCAAGGCCATGCGCGACCGCGCTTAACAACAAAACGCTCAGCTCAATGAAAAAGGCGTCTCTCCCGAAAGGTGATGAGGCGCCTTTTTCAGGTGATCACCGGCAGCGTACAGATCACGTGCGTGCTGGCACCGTTGATGCTTTCTATTTTCAACGTTCCGCCGTGCGCAAGAATAATATTGTAAGCGAGCGGTAATCCTAAACCGGCCTTACCGGAACGTGTAGTGAAAAACGGGCGGAAAATATGTTGTTGTGTCGCGAAATCGATACCGTGGCCATTGTCGAATATGGAAATCAAGGCAGAACTGCCAACGACATCAACAGAAACCTGGATCTCCCCTCTTCCTGCGGCTTCAATCGCATCAGCTGCGTTGGTCAGCAGGTTCAGTATGGCCAATGGTAATTTTTCTTTGTCGGAAGGGACGATGATTTCCTCCTGGGAAAATGACTCAGTTACCTTAACTGGTTTTCGCGTAAGCGCCGGTAAAGATGCAATGGCCTGCCTGATCAGGTCGACAGCATTTTCGTTTTTCATGCGCAGGGCAACATTTCCTGTGGCCGAAGCAAACCGGTTTACCAGCAGGTTGATCTTTGAAGCAGAACGGTCCACAATATTGATGTACGATGCAGCTTCTTCGTTTTTCTCCGACAATGATTTCAATTGCTCCATGCTGAGCATAATTCCCGAAAGTGAATTCCGGATATCATGCGACAGTACACGCGACATCGCAGCGAGGTCGCTCGCCCCGTACAACATGTTGCCGCCACCGTGCCGGAGATATTTTGCGCGCGCCTGGGCAAAATAAATACGCTGCTCAACCACTTCAACAGCCAGTTCATCTTTCAGGATACAATCGCAGGCCCCGTTACCGATCGCAGCCAATCCTTCCTGGGTGGAATTAACGATCGCAATAATCAGGATATCCGGATGTTTTTTGTTTATGGTAAGCACGTTGATGGCCGTGTCAGGATGAACGGTGGCTGTTCCTGCAAAGACAATATCCACGTTGGTATTCCTGCAATACTCATCGACCTTGTCGAATTGCTGCAGGACCATAACCTGGAAAGCGGAAGAGATGACCGGAAAATCACCTTCGCCAAATACGAGAACCCGACCGGATGGATTAGTATTGAAGTTCATGGATTGCGTTATTCTGCGCGTTGACGTTTATTTTTCCTTCGTGTAAATTTAGGCCTGTTCTTTCGGTCCTTATCGTATAACTCAACGTGGCCATACGAAGAGATAGTCACCGGAACATCTTCATCGACCACATCGGTAAATGAAACGACAACTCCTTTCATGACAAAGCTATAATCTATCACGTCGTTATCAAAAACAATCCGGGAAATTATCCCCAGCTCGTGATTAACTTCCATTTTCACCGGAATATTCACGGCCGTTGAATCCTGCGCCGCGATCACGATACTCGAAAGAAAACCATGCATGGCAATGAGGTTTTCACCAAACATTTCATACGCCACATTTTTCATTTCAAGTTCGCGGGCATTCTGGTTGTGGAGCATGGCGTGCAGCACAAGATCATACACGCCATCATCCCGGCCGATGTATTCGACCTGCCGGATATACAATTTGGGTGGAATGGGAACCTTCACTGAAATTACTTCGTCAAGCGTTCGCTCCAGGTCGCCGAATATAGTTGAGTAGGTGAATTCACCGGTAAACTTCAGCTTCACAGAATCCTGGCCCTGGTGATCTTTGATCCGCTGTATCACCCGTTGCAACGGAATGGTGAGGTACAATTCTTCCACCTTGAACTGGTTACGCGACAATACTTTGGAAGAATCACTGGCATACGTCATGATCAGCAGGGTATCGTCGTACACCCGGATCCTCACTTTGGTGAGATGGAAATGCCAGAATCCTTTATTGCGGATTGTCACGTTCAATTTTACATGCGCACTATCGTTG
>Ga0193752_1002770_pt1 | contig 12746 bp, 11 predicted proteins | sample H1c1metaG_FD_144924 | JGI IMG/M metagenome (GOLD analysis project Ga0193752, IMG submission 144924) | Soil microbial communities from a riparian zone of the East river system, Colorado, United States - H1c1 | ecosystem: Environmental > Terrestrial > Soil > Riparian zone | place: USA: East River... | reverse complement strand
GCGATCGTACCGAACGACGGAGATGCAGCCACCGCGAACCCGCCGGCGATATTTCGCGAAATCAGCATTCAGCCGTTCGGTACGATCGCACTGGGGGCGCCCTTCAGTCAGCGGGGGTCGCACATGGCCGTGCCTGTCGCGCCGGGCACGTACGCATTGATCCTGGAAGGCGGGCGCTTCGCCGATACCGACTCCATTCTCGTTCAAGTTCATTCACTCAACGACGTTCGCGTCCTTCGCTTCGTGTACAGCGCTGGCAAGCGCTTCGAGCCAACGGTTGCGGACTATGAGAAGAGTCTCGGAAGAGCCAACATCAGCTCCGATCGGGATTCCACTGACAGTGTCGTCACCCGAGCCCACTGGACGAATCTCCACACACATTTTGAAGTGCGACGCGCGTCGGTTGGGTCCCAGCGTGAGCGCATCACGTCTCTTCTTCAGGACGGCCCAGCCAAGCCACAATGAGCTGTTTCCTCTAATGAGTCGTTGTACGCCATGAAAACTGTCACGCTGATCGTCGGTGTCATCTGCGCGCTTCGAGTCATGGCACGCACCATTGCTCAGCGTTTCGGCGCGCAAGTCTCGCTCTCCCTCGCGCTGCTGCTCGTCGCAGGTTGTCACGCGCCGATGCGCACCGGCACCGACCTGACGACAGGGGCCGAGCCGCTCCGCGTCATGACGTTCAACATTCGCTACGACAATCCCGGCGACGGCGTGAACGCGTGGCCCAACCGGAAGGACTGGGTGGCGTCGCTCATCCGCTTCCATGGGGCGGATGCGGTGGGCGTGCAGGAAGCGTTGCTGCGCCAACTCGCCGATCTCGACGCGCGGCTTCCCGGCTGGTCTCGCGTGGGTGTCGGACGCGCCGACGGGCGTGAGGCCGGCGAGTTCAGTGCGATTCTCTATCGCACCGATCGCCTCGAGCTACTCGAGAGCGGCACCTTCTGGCTCTCACCGACACCGGAGGTCGCGGGGAGCAAGGGTTGGGACACGGCGATCGAGCGCATCGCGACGTGGGCGCGCTTTCGCGACCGGCGCACCGGTTGCCGAGTGCTGCACCTCAACACGCACTTCGACCACATCGGTGAAACGGCGCGGCAGGAGAGCGCTCGACTCATTCGTCGTCGCTTGGCCACGCTCGCCGGCGGGCTTCCCGTGATCGTGACTGGGGACTTCAACACCACGCCGTCGAGTGTCGCGTACCGGATCTTCACGCGTGATACGATTCCCGGCGGCATTGCGCCTCTCGCCGACGCGTACGTGGCGAGCCGCACGGGGAACTACGGTCCGACGTCGAGCTGGACGGAGTTCAAGGCGATCGAGCCCGGCCGCCGCATCGACTACGTGATGGTGTCGCCGGGCGTCGAGGTGCTCGCGCACGGCATTCTCCCCGACAGCTGGGACGGGCGCTTCCCGTCGGACCACCTACCCGTGCTCGCGGCCTTAGCGCCCGTATGCTCCTGATCGATCAACCCTCCGCCGCATCACCTTGTCGAACCGGCAACGGGCGACTGCCCGCCGCACAATCGGTGAACACGAGAGGGGCGGACACATGCGCAAACTCGAATGCTGTGCGGTCATCGCTGGCTTGGTGATCGGCGACGCCAGTATTGGCTGCGGACAGCGCGCAGGAAACGAAGCACGCACACCGGATGCACTTGCCGTTGCGAAACAAGAGCTTGCCGCGCGCTATACCGAAAACGAGGCGGGTTTCTTCGCGCGCGACGCCGATCGCGTCATGCGGCTCAGGCATCCAGCATTCCATGCGATTACGCCTGACGGCAGAGCCTCCACGCGCGAGCAGATGTATCAGCGCACGCGAGAGTTCATCAACCGCATCGAGCGGTTCGACTCCCTCAGCGAGACGATCACCGCTCTGACGCTGGTGGGAGACACAGCACATGCCGTGATGGATCAGCGCACGGTACGACAACAGCGCTTCCCCGACGGCGCGCTCCACCAGGTACGAACCTCAGTGGTTCAACGTGAATCCTGGATCAGGACGTCGAATGGCTGGCTCCTCTGGCGCGTCGATCAGATCCAACCCGGGCAAACACTCGTTGACGGGAGACCGCCACCATAGCGGCCGGTCTGCCAGCGCATTTTATTGATGCGCCCGAAGGTGGGATCACGTGGTTCCCGTGTTCATTGGGGATGGCATCCCATTGATCGCCAGCGTCACCCCGGAGACGCCGTGCACATCGTCAACATCATCGCCCAGTTGCGCACGACCGATCTCGCGGCCTCGATCCACTTCTACACTACCCAACTGGGTTTTACGCTCGACTTTCAGTACGATGACTTCTACGCGGGCGTGCGCGCCGGCGATCACATCATCCACCTGAAGCTCGTCGATGACGCGGATCCGTCGATCACCTTCGTTGAACGGGGTGAGCATTTCCACCTGTACTTTCAAACGGACGATGTGATCGCCGCCGCCGACCGCCTGGCGCGCGCCGGGGTGCGCTTCGAACGCGAGGCCCACGAGACGCCGTGGAGGACACGTGAGTTCATCATCAAGGATGACCAGGGCCACACCCTCTACTTCGGTCAGCCGCTCTAGCGACCCGGTCATCGACTGGCTTCTCGACACCGACCCGTCGATCCGCTGGCAAGTCATGCGCGACCTCACCGACACGCCTGCGGAGGTCGTCGCGGCCGAGCGCGCGCGCGTCGCGACAGAGGGATGGGGCGCGCGTCTGCTCGACCAGCAGCGCCCCGACGGACAGTGGGGCGATGGCACCACTACACCGTTCTGGTGGTCGAACCTCTACACCCTGCTCTTCCTGCGCGACCTGGGACTCGACCCGACGAGCGCACGCGCGCGAACGGCGATCGATCTCGTTCGCAGCAACGTCACCTGGGGACCCTGGTTCGGAGACTCGCCCTTCTTCGAGGGCGAGGTCGAGCCGTGCATCAACGGCCGCGTGGTGGCGCTGGGCGCCTACTTCGGCGAACGTAGCGATCGACTCGTCGATCGATTGCTCGGTGAACAGCTTGCAGACGGGGGCTGGAACTGCGAGGCGGAGCGCGGCTCGGTACGCTCGTCGTTTCACACGACGATCTGCGTACTGGAAGGACTGCTCGCGTTCGAGCAGGCGTTCGGCGCTACGACGACGGTGACAGACGCACGGACGCGCGCGCACGAATATCTCCTGCAGCGCCGTCTGCTCCGACGGGTGTCGACGGGCGAGATCATCGAGCCGGCATGGACGCAGTTCGCGTTTCCGCCGCTCTGGCACTACGACGTACTGCGCGCGCTCGACTATTTTCGCGCCGCGAGCGTGCAGCCGGATGGGCGAATCGAGGAATCCGTCGCGATAGTGATCCAGCGGTGTCAGGACGACGGACGCTGGCTCCTCGACGTGCGACACCGTGACACCCTTCATGAGGAACTCGCCGGCGCGGTCGGAGCGCCGAATCGCTGGATCACGCTGCGCGCGCGCCGAGTGCTGGACTGGTGCGCCGTGACTGAGCGACGCTGACCGCGAGCCTCCAACGCCCCTTTTGCGACACCCTGTGCTGGAATCACAGCGGGAGACCGATACTGCGAGCACCAGGTGATTCGTCCAATCAGTCGCTCGTGGTGAGCAGGACGAGCCTGCCCGCAACATTCCTCTGCAGAGGACGCAAATGCGCTCCAGAATCCCGGCGATACTCGCCGCGATATTCCTGTTGTCATGCACCGAACGCCAGCCTTCGGCGCCGGTACAAGGCATCACGCCGATACCCTCTACTGCCACGCCCGCGACCAGCCTCCAGCGCCTGGAGTGCACGGGCCGCGTCGACACGAAGGTCGTGACGTGTGGGCTCCCGAAACGCGATGTGAACGCCGCTGTCATCATCGGCGGTCAGGGGCAGTACGTTCAGCTCAGATCCTCGGGTATCACCTACGACGCCGGCACGAGCATTTTTGCCTTCGACGTAACGATCGAGAACCTCATCCCACAACCGCTCGGCACCAACGACGGCGCGACGGCGGATACGGGCGGCGTCAAGATCTTCTTCTATCAGGAGCCGACGCTCACCGCCGGCAGCGGCCCCCTCTCGGTCGCGAACGCCGATGGTCAGGGGTCCTTCACGGGAAGTAACCAGGACTACTTCAAGTACGCGGGAACGGAATTGGGTGGAGATGGCATCCTGTCCAAGAACGAGACGTCCTTGACGAAGCGCTGGCAGCTCAGCATCGATCCAGGCGTCATCGAGTTCGAGTTCGCCGTTTACATCAGCACGAACGTCCACTACCCGAATGGCTACGTCGACGTGACGGCGCCATCGCCCTACCTCAACCAGACGCTGACGCAGACGGCGACGGCGATCTCGCGGACGATGGTCGGGAACGTGGTACCCGGTTCGACGATGTCCTACGCCAGCACGGCGCCAGCCATCGCGACGGTAGATCCGTCCACGGGTGAGATCACCGCGGTTGCGCCGGGCATCGCCACGATCAACGTGACGAGTGCCGAGTCGACGACGGGATCGTTGACCGTCCAGGTATGTCCGAATCTTCTCGTCGGAGAGGTGTACACCACTTCGGACGTCGCTGGGCAGGACATGTGCTTTGGTGGCGGCTCGGCGGCGCAGGAGTACACGATGATGCCGATGAACGCGGCCACGTCGGGGAGCATCTCGCTCACAGTCACGGGCACGGGTATTCAGGCCGTCACGGGCCCGCCGAGCCCCGACAGGATTCCGACGCAGGGAATGATGAGCGCACCGTCGGCGCGCATTGCAGCGGGCGCTTCGATTACGCCGTTCAGCGATGAGACCTACGCGAGCTCGCACGTCGGCAGCCCGGAGGCCAGCGGGATTCCCCCTGAGGCGCTCAGTTGGTTGCACAAGCGAGGGGCGATCAAAGCCGTCACCAACGCTCCGGTGCCGCGAGAGGACGACTTCGCACCTGAGTCCGAATCCGACGCCGAGGGTGTCTTTGCCGCCAATGGTGCGCCGCAGCGACTGCGCTGGTATCCGACGGAGACGGTCGAAGGCACCGTCGCCGTCGACAAGCATGACAACGGCAGTGCCGGTTTGGCACTTGCGACTACCGCACAGGTCCCGACCGTTGGCGACCTCGTGCCGTACAACACCAACTCGGCATGTTCGGGCAGTCCATCCGTTCGGACGGGCATGGTCCGTAGCATCTCGGCGGCGGCGGTGATCGTCTCCGACACGGCAAACCCCCCAGGCGGATTCACTACGGCGCAGTACGACTCGATCGCGCTGGAGTTCGACACCATCGCCTACAAGGTGGTGACCACCAATTTTGGTCGGCCCACGGACCTCGATAACAATGGCGATCGCGTCATTCTGTTCTTCACGCGCGCTATCAACGAGTTGAGCCCTCCCGCGTCATCGACCGTCACGCAAGCCGTTTTCGCGAGCAAGGACGTGTTCGGCACGGATGACTGTTCGAACAGCAACGGACAGTCGACCGTGGGAACAGAAATACTCTACATGCTCGTTCCTGATCCTACGGGAGCCGTCAACTCAAACGTGCGGACGGTTGCTTTCGTGCGCGGAGCCGTCGTAGCGCAGGCCGGCCATGAGCTCCAACATCTCGTCAACGGCCTGCGGCGCGGGTACGTCACCGGAGCCTCATTCTTCGAACAAGGATTTCTCAACGAGGCGCTGTCGACAGCGGCAGAAGAACTGATGTTCTACCAGGCGTCCGGTATGGTGCCCGGCAGCAATGTCGGTCCGGGCACGAACGCCGTGTCGGGGGTGCAATTGAATTCCAAGAGAGTCACGGCGTACAACGCATACGCGAGTCAGATGATCGGGAAATTTCGGCCTTGGCTACAGCGGCCGGACACCTCCGGGTTCATGAGCCCGACCTCGGGCACACCCGGTCTGTCACGATTTGGCTTCGGCGGAACATTCCTGCGCTATGCGGCGGATCGCAGTGGCGTCGTTGACTCGACCTTTTTCTTCAACCTCGTGAACAGCAACCTCGAGGGCACTGCGAACATCCAGAATGCGATCGGTGGGGCGACTCCCAACGATTGGATGCGGGATTTCGAGATTGGGCTCTATGCGGATGACAACGCCTTTACCGTTGCGCCGCAATACCAGACAAGGAGTTGGAACTTTCGTGCGCTCTACGCGCTGCTCTTTGGGTCGTATTCGCTGCAAGTGCGCCCGTTGACCAACACGGTGCCGCTGACTGTTTCTTACAAATCTGGCGGCGGGAGCGCGTACATCCGCTATGGTGTTCCGGCCACGGGCTTTGCGAGGGTCACGGCGACGTCGGGAGTGAGTGTTGCTCCGATGCGCTTCAGCTGGGTGCGAACGAAATAACGTTGGAGGTCGTGCGCATTCGTGAAGTCGAGACGAATGCGCGCGATCACCCGCAAACAAAAACCAGAAGAGCAGGTCCCTCGACTACGCTCGGGACGACAACGAAAGCAGGTCCCTCGACTACGCTCGGGACGACAGCACTAAAAACGCGCTCGGGACGACATCACGAGATGCGCTCAGGCTCCATTACGCGCTCGTTGATCTTTCCGTCGACGACGCTCACGTAGTAGCACTTCGCCGTGGGGCGCGTAGACACCACGCGCTTCACCGCATTGTCCTCGAAGTAGATCCCCGCGTCGTTGTCGCACGCGTAGCCGGGCTTCATCTCCCCCGAGCTGATCAGCTTCTGATACAGCGGCCGACGACCCGGCTCCGCATCGTAGTGCGGCGAATGACTGCCCTTGATGAAGCCGAGGCACTTCACGATCGACAGCTCCTTCGGTCGCGAATCGGTCGTGCCCTCGTCGAACCAGCACAGCGACCCCGCACTCGCGCCGCCGAGCACGATCCCGCGGTCCCACGCCTCGCGGAGCACCACGTCGATGCCCTGCGCCTTCCAGATCGCCTGCTGATTGAGCGTGTTGCCGCCAGAACACACGATGCCATCCATCGAGAGGAAGACCTCGTCCCACCCCTTGGCCTGGCGGGTACTCGCGATGAAGCTCTCCTGCACGAACGGTGAGACGTTCAGCGACGCGCAGCTCCGGAAGAAGGAGATGATCCCGTTCGGGCTGTCGGCCGACGCCGTGGGCAAATAGCAGATCTTGGGGCGCGGCTTCCCCGTGAGCTCCGCCATGTAGCGGATGAACAGCTCGCCGTAGTTGCCGCCGGCGATCAGGATCTTGCGCGGCATCCGTCGTCATGCCGGCGTGGAGCGGTTGCACGCCACCGAACGGCAGACTGCGCGCGGCAAGACCGAGGGACGCAAGTGCCGACGAGAGGACGAAGTCGCGTCTCTGCATGGTTAACTCCTCAAGGGTGAGCCAGCGTGCGCTACCGTAGCCACAGCGGCGCGATGGCGCCAGTAGTCTTCACTAAAAGTGATCACTTCACTGCTATCGAAAAGCAGGGCCGCGCGACATTGTTTTAGGTGTACGCACGAACAACACTCTGCCGCTGGCCCGCGTACTCTGGTCACTTTGTCATCGTGAATGACAATGTGCCCGTGCGCGTGATCCGAAGACGTCCACCCTCGCATTGCAGGATCTCATGACCGACTCCGCGAACAAACCCTCCGCGATCTCGCGTCGCGACTTCGTCCAGAAGAGCGCCCTCGCCGTCGGCGTTCTCGCCGCGCCGATGTTCATCCCCTCGCGCCTCTTCGGCGCCACCGCGCCGAGCAATCGCATTCGCGTCGGCCATATCGGGTGCGGACGCATCGGTCAGTCGCATGACTTCCCGGGGATCTCCGGATCGGATCTCGCCGAGGTGCTGGCGGTCTGCGATCTCGACACGCGCCGCGGCGAGAGCGGCAAGAAGAAGGTCGCCGCGCTGTACGCGAACAAGGATTGGGCGCGCCCGGATGTCGCCGTCTATCAGGACTACCACGAGCTGCTCGAGCGGAAAGACATCGACGCAGTGTCGATCAGCCTTCCCGATCACCAGCACGCGCAGGTTGCGCTGACGGCGCTGATGGCGGGCAAGGACATCTACATCCAGAAGCCGTTCACCATGACGCATGCCGAGGGGCAGATGCTCCGCGCGGCGGTGGCGAAGACGGGACGCATACTTCAGGTGGGCAGCCAGCAGCGGTCGTGGGGACCGAACGAGCAGTTCCGGAAGGGGGTCGAGCTCGTGCGCAGCGGGCGCATTGGCACGCTGCGCCGCGTAGAGATCGGTCTTCCGATCGATCCCACCGCGCCAGACAATCCCGCCCAGCCAGTGCCGGCGGGTCTCAACTACGACATGTGGCTTGGACCAACAGCCGAAGCCTACTACACCGAGCAGCGCGTTCACCCACAGGGACTTGGGCGCGACGGCCAACCCGACGTCGCCTCGCGTCCCGGCTGGCTGCGCAATGAGAACTACAGCCTGGGCATGATCACCGGGTGGGGCGCGCATCATTTCGACACCGCGCACTGGGGCATGAACATGGAGCTCACTGGCCCGAGCAAGATCGAAGGCAAGGGTGAGTTCCCGACGAACAAGATCTGGAACGTGCACGGTGCGTATCACATCGAGCTCGAGTACCCGGGCAAGGTGATCATGACCGTGTCCGACAAGTTGCCGAACGGCATCAAGTTCATTGGCGACGAGGGCTGGATCTGGGTGTCGCGCGGATCAGAGGCGGCGACGGCAAGCGATCCCACCGCGAAGCCGACGATGCTGAAGCCATTGGATGCGAGCAATCCCAAGCTGCTCGATCCGGCTGGTGTCACCGTGCACATGACGCCGAGCACGTCGCATCACAAGAACTGGCTCGAGTGCGTGAAGTCGCGCGCGACGCCGCTCGCGCCTGCGCCGATCGCGCATCGCAGCAATGCAGCGTGCATCCTGAGCTGGATCGCCATGAAGACGGGTCGTCCACTCACGTGGGACGCCAAGGCGGAGAAGTTCGTCAACGACGCCGAAGCGAACGCCATGCTCACGCGGCCGGAACGCGGCAAGTATGGCGCGCTGAAGCTCGCGGCGAAGTACGCGTCACGGTGAAGCGCAGACTCCTTGTCTGTGCGGGGCTCCTCTGCCTCGCACAGACATTGGCGCCTCGCGTCGCGCGTGCCGAGTGGGTGCGCGACAGTGTGTCCGTTGCGTGGAAGTCGAACGGAGCCACGCTCTGGCGCTTCTCCTTCGATCCCGCGAGTGGGAAGCCGTTCTTCAACCCGATCGCCCTTCGCGGCAATCCGAGCTTCACAAACTTCAAGCCGGAAGATCATCCGTGGCATTACGGCCTGTGGTTCTCGTGGAAGTACATCAACCACGTGAACTACTGGGAGGAAAATCGCACGAGCGGCCAAGCGGCTGGCTCGACGCGCTGGAGTACGCCCGACGTCACCACGCGCCCCGATGGTAGTGCGACGATCCGGATGAGCGTCACCTACGCTCGTCCGACGGGAGAAATCGACATGACCGAGGCGCGCGCGTTGACGATCTCCGCGCCGAAGAGCGACGACAGCTTCACGATCGACTGGGACCTGCGCTTCACGGCGGGCAAGGACGGCGCGGTGCTGGATCGCACGCCGATGCCCGGTGAGCCGAACGGTGCGGTGAACGGCGGCTACGCGGGTCTCAGCGTGCGTCTCGCGCCGCTGACGATGACCGTGGTGAGCACCGAAGGACCGGTCACAGATTTCCCCGGTTCGCGCGCGCGTCCGAATGCAGCTGCCGTTGCCGGCAATTTCACCGACGGCGACAAGCAGATCGGGGGCATCGCGATTCTCAGCGATCCGGCGAACATGGGCGCGAAGGCGCCGTGGTACATCATCAATCAGGAGCGCGACAAGTTCCGCTTCATCTGCGCCGCGGTCCTCGCGCCGGCCATTCGCACGCTCGCCGCGGGCGAGAAGTGGAACCTTCGGTATCGCGTCGCCATGCAGCCCACGCCGTGGACGCAGAATGCGCTCGTGGAGGCCTTGGCGGCCTGGCATTGACCGGCCCTTCGCGGAAAGTGGTTGATACCTTTCCGCACGTATCGGGTATCTTGGCGCCATGGCAGCCGGCCCGACCTCCGACGACCTCCAGCTGGCGCGGCTGCGTAAGGGAGACGAGCAGGCGTTCGAACGCCTCTTCCATGCGGAGTACGCGCCGCTGTGCGCGTTCGCGGCGCGAATCGTCGGATCGCCACAGGTGGCGGAGGACGTCGTGCAGGCGATGTTCCTCAAGCTGTGGAGCAATCGCGGATATCTTCCGCAGGTCGACAGCCTTCGCGCGTACCTGTTCGTCTCGACGCGCAATGCGTCGCTGGACCACCTGAAGCGGTCGGCGGTCGAGGAGAAGTGGGCGGGGCGTCCTGGGTGGCTCGACGAGCGCGAAGCCGAGGTCGACGACGAAAACGACCTCGAGGCCGCAGAGCGTGCACAGACGCTGCGCGAGGCAGTTCGGGCGCTTCCCGAACGCGCACGACTCGTCGTCACCATGCGCTGGGTGAACGGGCTGGCACATCGCGAGATCGCCGAGGCGATGGGGATCTCGGTGAAGGGGGTGGAGATTCAGATCACACGGGCGTTGCAGGCCCTGCGACGGCATTTCGGCCCCGATTCATAGTGGGTGTGGGGTATTTGCCGAGCTCGTCGTCGTTGATGTATGCGACACACACTGCGGGTTCTCGTCATGGCGCTCTGCGCGAGTTGCTCGTCCTCGCTCACCGAGCCCTCGTTGCCCACGCTGGCGCAGGCGCAGACCATCGGTGACTTCGAGACACACCTCGAGCAGCTGCGCATCGCACTGAGCATTCCCGGCTACTCCGCAGCGATCGTGAAGGGCACGTCGGTCGTGTGGTCGAAGGGATTCGGCCTCGCTGATGTCGAGCGACAGATCGCCGCGACGCCAGAGACTGAATACCATCTCGCGTCGCTGACGAAGACGCTGGCGTCGACGGTGATCCTGCAGCTCGTCGAGGAAGGCAAGGTGAGCCTCGACGATCCCGTCGCGAACTACGGCATCTCGCTGGTGAGCCCGGGCACGATTCGCGTGCGACATCTCCTGTCACACACGTCCGAGGGAGTGCCCGGCTCACACTACAGCTACAACGGCGATCGGTTCGGCCTTCTCGACTCCGTGATCGCGCGCGCCAGCGGACAGACATTCGCGCAGCGATTGGCCGATCGCATCCTCAAGCCGTTGCGACTCCAGCGCACGGCGCCGAATCCGCTCGACGCGCGCAGCTTTGGTACGATGAGTCTCGATCGCGACCTCTTCGTGTCGCGTCTTGCGAAGCCCTATGCATTGAACGGCAGCAGCAACGCGCCGACGAGCTACCCGAGCTACTTCGGCACGGCGGCGGGCTTGGTGTCCACGGTGTTGGATGTCGCGGCGTACTCGATCGCCATGGACACGAACGCGTTTCTCCAGCCAGCGACGAAAGCACTCGCCTACGCACCGACGATCTCCTCGAGTGGCGAGACATTGCCCTATGCCCTCGGCTGGTTCTCGACGCGTGTGTCCGGCGAGCAGATCGTGTGGCACTACGGCTACTGGACGGGCAATTCGTCGCTCATCGTCAAGGTGCCATCGCGCAACCTCACCTTCGTCATCCTCGCCAACAGCGACATGCTGAGCCGCCCCACCCGGCTCGGCGACGGCGACCTGATGTCGAGCAGCCTCGCGCGCGAGTTCATCGACACGTTCGTCGACGGAAACGTCGCCCTACCCTCCGCGCCATGAACGACTCGCAGCCTGACGATTCGCTGCTCGATCGCTATCTCGCCGGAGAGTGCACGCCGGAAGAAGAGACTGCAGTGCGCCAGCGCTTCGGCGATACCGATCCGCGTTCGGCAATCCAGGATACGCTTCGCGCTGATCAGGAAGTCACTCGCTTCGACACTGCTCGCGCATGGGGCGAGGTTCGCTCGCGCATGACCTACCGGACGCGCACAGTGAGCCCGTGGCCGGACCGTCTCAACATCATCCGCGCGGCAGCGGTGATCATCATCATCATCGGCGGCGTCATCGCAGTGCCGAGGATGATCAAACCGCGGCCATTCGTCGCCGAGGGAATGCAGCACGTCAGCACTCGCATTGGTGAGCAGCTGACGGTTCGCCTCTCCGACGAAACGAGCGTGACGCTCGCTCCACTGAGTGCCCTGCACTTCCCCGCAAAGTTCTCGACCGACGCACGCACCGTCACACTCAACGGCCAAGCGTCGTTCTCCGTCGCACACGACGCCGCTCGGCCCTTCTCGGTGCACACCACTGGCATCACTGCACGCGTACTCGGCACCGAGTTCGACGTGAGGGAAGACACCGCTGCGCATACGGTCGACGTCGTGGTGGCGAGCGGACGCGTGCGACTGATGATGCCGACTGACTCGGTTGGCCCGGTGCTCACGGCACGGCAGCTGGGTCACGCCGATATTGCGAGCGGCAAGATCACGGTGAGCGATGATGTGCGCCTCGAGGACTTCATCGGATGGCGGACGGGTCATCTCCGCTTCGAGAAGAGAGCACTGCGCGACGTAGTTCCCGAGATAGAGCGCTGGTTCGACGTGGACATCCAGGTGACGGACAGTGCACTCGCTTCGCGCACCCTGTCGGCCGACCTGCGCGTCGGACAGGGCGCGACGCTCGAAGCACTGCTCGGCGCGATCACACTGCCAATCGACGCACGCTATCAACGACAGGGCCGCACGGTCACTATCGTGCGCCGATGATGCGCGTCGCCGCGTTGCTGCTCGTGCTTGCGACGCAGGTCGCGTCGGCACAGGATGGCTTCGCGCCGCTGCTGGCGGATGGAAATGGCGTTACCGCGCTGGCACGTGTGACTGCGGTGCACGTGCGCGCCGAACCACTCGGTG
>Ga0193752_1002769_pt1 | contig 12749 bp, 15 predicted proteins | sample H1c1metaG_FD_144924 | JGI IMG/M metagenome (GOLD analysis project Ga0193752, IMG submission 144924) | Soil microbial communities from a riparian zone of the East river system, Colorado, United States - H1c1 | ecosystem: Environmental > Terrestrial > Soil > Riparian zone | place: USA: East River... | reverse complement strand
CGGACGCCGAAACGGAGTTGGGTTTCGGGGATATGCTCGACAAGTCCGTTCGGAGCAAGCGGCGATGGGGACAAGAGTGTCCCCCCTCCTAGATGTCCGTGCGTGGCATTTACGCCGACGAATTCGGTCAATATCACGTCGAATTTCAGTCCGAGCCGTTCCAGCCTTTCGCGAAGAATGCGGTCGGCGGCTTTTGCCTTTTCATAAGCGTCGGGCCAACTGTAAACCAGAGTGCCGACGGCCTTCCAGCCTGCCGAATACGCTATCGAAACTTTATAAAACTCCGTCGCCGGGTTTCCCGTTATCCCAAAGACCTTCACGCGGTTCTCGCCGCCAGCTTCGAGATGTATCGACGAAAAATCGGCGACCACATCGGGCGTGATATAAGCTTTCGGGTCGCCCATTTCGTACAGAAGCTGTTCCTTAACGGACTGAATATTTACGCGGCCGCCCGTGCCGTCATGTTTGGTGACAATAAACTCTCCATTGGCTGAGGCCTCGATAATCGGGAAGCCGATATTTGCCATATCAGGTATCGACTGCCATTCGTACTGACAATTTCCACCCGACGATTGTGCTCCGCATTCTATAATGTGCCCGGCGATGGTTCCGGCGGATATTTTGTCCCAGTCGTCAAACTTCCATCCGAATTCGTGCATCAGCGGGGCAAGCGTCAGGCCTGTATCCGTCAGACGGCCGCCGACAATAACCTGCGCGCCTTTGCCCAGGGCTTCTACCAAACCGGCGGCTCCCAAATAAACATTTGCCGATTGAACTTTATCGCGGATCGCGGCCAGCGGTTCGCCGGTTTCCATATTAACGATCTCGGTGCCATTCGCCGCAAACTCATCCAGCCGCCCGAGAATATCGTCACCCGTCACGACGCCGATCTTTACCTTTCCACCTAAGCCTATTTCGCGTGCGGTTTCTTTGATCGCTTCTGCGCAGCCGGGAACATTTACGCCGCCGGCATTGGAAAGGACCTTGATATTTTTCTCGACACAATCCGGCAAGATCTCACGCATCAGCGTCACAAAATCTTTAGCATAGCCCGCAGCGGGATCGCGGGCGCGTTGTTTCTGCATAATGCTCATCGTGACCTCTGCCAGATAATCGAGCATTAAATAATCGATCGGCCCTTTCCTAACCTGATCGACCGGCGCCGTCAACAGATCACCCCAAAACCCCTGCCCACCCGCAACTCTTACCTTTTCTTTCATAACAATTTGTTAATGAATTATAAGCGGAATAACGGAAAATAAGAAAACTGACGGGTGCTTGGAATGCAGAAGCCCGACCGTTAGGAAGGGCGATACGCACAACACGTTGAAGGTTCCGCCCTTGCTCACGCGCGGGCTTCCGCATTTCGTGTTATTTCGGGGACAAAATTCTTAAAGCCTTTATCCTGAAACACACGAAATTCATGAAAGAAGGCACTAATCAGTTTTCCTCTTAATGTTCTAACTCCCATTAACATGGCTGCCGGGCAAAAAAAGATCAAATCTTTACCAGGCAGCCAGTCATATTAAACGCGGGCGGTTTACGCGGCGGCTGAACTTTCTTTTGTTGTTTTTTCTGCTTGCGTTTTGTTAATGAAAGTAAGTAATTCGGCGATCTTGCCATCTTTAAAAGTGTACATATCGCAAAACGCATACGGTACGGTTTCGCCTTCTTTGGTCTTCATTGTCATATCACCATTGGCCACTACAAATTCGCCATCGGCGATCACATTGTCGATGGTAAAATTGGGGGATTCCTGGCCTTGTGAAGATGCCATGAATTCAGCGATAGCTATCCGGCCTTTCATCTTAGACGGAGTGTCGGCAAGCAATGTCCATTCGACATCCTCTGCGCACAACAATAAAAACTCTTCGGTCTTGCTCTCGGCAAGCAACGCATTCGCTTTTTCAACGATCTCTTTATTTTTCTCTGACATATTGTTTCTCCTAACTATTTTGTTAAGAGGCTACCTCCCAATGAGGCAGCCTCCTTTTTCGCACTTGCTCCACGAAAATGAGAAATGACTTTATGGCTTTTGTTGATCGTCGCCTATGACAGCGTCTTTTGTGCCTTCGGCAGCTTTTTTACTGGCGTGCCAGACCTGTTTGGAAACCCATTTGGTTCCATCCCAGGTTTTGACCGTAAAATATTTGCCGCCTTCGTAAGCGTGGCCGCTGACATTTTCGGTCGTGGTTATCACATGGCTGCCGACCTTTTTGGATTTGGAGCCAGTGGCCTTTGCGGCGTCTTTAGTTACATCCGCGGTCTTTTCGGCTCCGTCCTTGATCGCCTCCCCGGTTTTCTTGGTCACATCGACCGTTACATCTTTTGTTTTGTCCGCGGCGTCTTTAACCTTTTCGACTATTTGAGCGTTAGCCGAACTGTACGAAAGGAATACAAAAGCCGCGATAAATAAAACTCCCGTTATTATTCCGTTTTTCATCTTAAGCCTCCAGAATGTGTACGAAATTAAAGCGTTCTCGCCTTGTTTAGAAGGTATAAGTGCATTCGCCGTGCCAAAGAGAGCTTCGGAATTAACCACAGAGAACACAGAGAGCACAGAGAAGAGAGAAAATGCGGACCGATCTTGATCTTGTTCGTCCCTGTTCTGTGTATTCTGTGGTTGGTTTAAAAGATAACCACAGAACAGAGGAACACACGGAACAAGAGGAACACACAGAATAGGAAGACAAAAAAGAGGCCGCCTTTTCAGACAGCCTCAATTTATTTCTAATTATTTGATTTTATGTGGTCTTTCTTTAGTAAACGACTTTCTTGCCGCGGCTGACTACTTTGCGTCCGCCTTTCCAGGTCTTTTTGGCGGCCCATTTGCTGCCTTTCCAACTCTTTTGGGCGACCCATTTTGAACCGGTCCAGACTTTATTACCGACCCATTTGCCGCCGCTATAAACGCGCCGGATAGCGCCGGGTTTACGTTTTGTCTTTACCGTAACCTGAGCCTGAGCCGCAAAGGGATTTCCCGATGTTGATGATGAGATCGATTCCGATACGAATGCTATCGAAAAGATCATAACCAACGCAAATAAAAGCGATGTAAGTTTTTTCATTTAAAGCTCCTCAATCTCTCGAAAATAGTAGTGAACAGTTGATAATTGAATGATAGACGTTTAACAGTTCGTCCGCAACGCAAATCTTTCATTAAACGAGATCAGACCTCGGCCCGCACATTAGCGCGAATGAAGGTAACAATGTCTTCGGTCGATGTTCCGGGCAGAAAAACCTCGGAAACACCTTTGGCTTTAAGATCGGCAATGTCTTCGTTAGGAACGATGCCGCCGACAAGTATAAGCGTGTCGTCCATTCCGTTTTCACGCAGCAGATCTACGATGCGCGGGCACAATGTTTTATGCGCGCCGCTCAGGATAGAAATGCCGACCGCATCGACATCTTCCTGCAAAGCCGCGGCCGCGATCATCTCAGGTGTTTGACGCAGTCCGGTGTAGATCACTTCCATTCCGGCATCGCGAAGTGCACGCGCAATTACTTTTGCGCCGCGATCGTGGCCGTCGAGGCCCGGTTTGGCCACCAAAACTCTTATTTTCCTTTCGTTCATTGCAGAGAAGTATATTAGCGAACAAACCTTGCGAGCAAACCGCCGGGTTTGATGAACGGCTTTAATTCGGCCCAGGAGAGTTTAAATTCGCCCAAGGGCTCGAACGCCTGTATCACGTGCGGAAATCCATATTCGTAATAAAAGGTAACGCCGTCAGCCGACACGGAATAATCTTTCAAGTCCGCAACCTTGAGCTTTTTGTCACCAAACAGCTCGTTCATATCCTCGTTTTTAGTTTCGGGATCGCCCTTTAATTCCTTGATACGCTCTTGCACCTCGGCCTGCTGCAATTTTAGAAGTTTGGCGGCGAGGCCGGGAAGTTTGTTGAACGCGTCAGGAATATTTACGGCGTTTCCGGTCTTACTATCGACCACAACATAACGCGTGACCCCGTCAGGATAAGCTGCGCTTCCTTCCATCCATTCCTTTACACAGATGATCCCATCCTTGTTATATAAAGTTTCAAAATCGATTGAGTCGAGCCATTCGCTTCGATAGATCTCTTCATTTAAATCCAGATCGAATACTTTTTCCGGAGCTAGCACCATGTTTATCTTCCGCGAAATAAGAGGTGTGGCCGCTTTTGCTATCGGGCGTGTGACCGAAAAAGACTTTTTATACTCCGAGCGAGCTTTTGGCCGTATCATTACGTCCTTTTTGGCCGTGATCGTTACGGCCTGGGCAAAGGCAGCGAAAGAAAATAAGGCGGCGATGAGTATCGCAAAAAGGAATTTAGATTTCATAAACCTGGGGCAGATCCAGGCTTTGTCCATATTGGGCGAAGCGAACATGCAACGCAACTTTGCCGCGACTGTTTTCCTTTCCCGCATCGCGAACCACATTTCTACCCAGCCATGCGTATTTATCCAAAGCGGATTGAAACTATCGACAGGCTTTATTATTCCGTATCGCGGCTCTTCGCTTTCCTTTATATATGTACCGAATATCCTGTCCCATATAATAAGGACACCGGCGTAATTTTTATCGAGATACTGACCGTTGACTCCGTGATGAACACGATGATGAGAAGGCGTGTTCAAAATATGTTCGAGCGGCCCGAGCGAATGGATAAATTTGGTGAGTATCCAGAACTGATGGATAAGATTAAAACCGTGCATGAGGACGAACATCCAAGGCGCGAAACCCAGTAGCATTAACGGTGCGTAAAAAAGCCAATGCACAATTCCGCCAAACCAGCTTTGGCGAACGGCCACGCTTAAATTATAGAACTGGCTGGAATGATGAACGACGTGAAAATTCCAGAAAAGCCGGGATTCGTGGCTGACGCGGTGAAAAATATAATAAGCAAGGTCGTCGGCAAAGAACAATATCACCCAAGACCACCACGCCTCAGCCGGGAATTTGTATGGAGCTATCGAATAAGCAAAGGCATATATAGCCGCGATAAACAGGCCGAATATGAAGCCGAATCCGACGCTGACAAATCCGATCAGAATATTATTCCACGCATCTTTCGCAAGATAAGCATCCGGATCTTTTCGGCTCGAATACCACGCCTCAATCGCGATAAGCAGGGCAAAAATAGGAATGGAAATGACGACGGGATTTAGCATTTATTCTATGTATATCTTAGCGCTAGTCGATGAACCGCGATGTAATATTTTTATGAGCAAAAGAAGTAAGAACGGGTGCAAGCCCACCTTCCTGACTGTGACTACTTAAATTGACCCTGTTGATTTACGCGATCAAGGTAATAACTCTCAGTTAGGAAGGTGGGCTTGCCCCCGCAATTGAGGACGCCAGAAATCAGGGTACAATTGTGACGGCATTCTATGATAAAAAAGATATTAAAGATGGGTGCGATCTTTGCGGCTATCGTTTTGATCGCCATTCAATTCTTTCAACCGAATCAGGTAAATCCCGCTGTTGTGCCGGAAGAGGCGTTGGAGGTTCCTGAGAATGTCGCGGCGGTGATGAAACTGTCGTGCAATGATTGTCACACTAACACGACCGTCTATCCATGGTATTCGAAGATCTCGCCAGTTTCGTGGTTTCTGGACGACCATATTCAGGATGGCCGGAAAGAGTTGAATTTCAGCGTCTGGAACACATACACGGTGAAAAAGAAGATACATAAGCTGGAAGAGGTCTGCGAACAACTGGAATCAAAAGCGATGCCTCTGCCATCGTATTTATGGCTCCATCGCGATGCGGCATTGACGGAAGAAGATGGAAAAATACTTTGTGAATGGGCAAAAGGCGAAAAAGCGAGGCTTGAGCAGCAGCAATGACGCCCTTGATTTACTAAACTCACAACCGCTATCATTTATTTGACGATAGTATTCGTCTTCCTTTCCCCCGCAGTCCGATCTAAAATCCGCAAATTATGTCCTTTCGACGCGTCATTTTTTTGTCATTGATCACGATGTTTTTGTGCGCTTCCGTATTCGCTCAGAGCGATGACGAAATGACGATCTTCAATCTCGTCAACAACGAACGGATAAAGGCGAGGCTTCGTCCTTTGGTTTGGGACGATCATGTGGCGAAAGTGGCCCGGTCTTATTCGCGGAAAATGGCGAAAGAAGGTTTTTTTGAACATTCGGATCGCGACGGGAAAACTGTTATAGATCGGGCCGAGGAGGCCGATCTGCGCGGTTGGTCAAAGATCGGCGAAAATCTTTTTCTTTGTGATGAAGATCCCATGTTCACACGCCTTTCCGTTCGCGGTTGGATGAGTTCGACGAGTCATCGGCGTAATATTCTCAGCCGGGATTGGACCGCGACCGGAATCGGTATCGCCCGCTCGCGTGACGACCGCATTTACATCACGCAGGTATTTATCCGCTAAAAATCGTACTGACTTCCGTTTGGGCATAAAAGTGCGCTTTTTCTTCATCTAACTACCCATTTCTAAACACTATGCGGTAAACTATGGTTTTATGCCATCGATGAGGATCGTTCACTATCCTGAGCCCGTTTTGCTGGCGGTTGGAAAGCCGGTCGGCGACAATGAGTTCGGACCGGAGTTTGAAAAGTCCGTCTCGGATATGTTTGAAACGATGCGGCACGCTGGCGGCGTTGGGCTTGCGGCTCCGCAGGTGGGCATCTCAAAAAGATTTTTCGTAATGGACGTGCCGGATGAAGACGGAATTTCTAATCCGTTGGCACTTGTTAATCCTGAGATCATCCGGGTCGAAGGAGAACAGACTGGCGACGAAGGCTGCCTTTCGTTTCCTGGACTATATCAACAGGTCAAACGCGATATGCGGGTCATTGTATCTGCGCAGGATATAACGGGCGAGCGTTTGGAATACGATCTTGATGAACTTGCGGCTCGCTGCGTGCTCCATGAAACAGATCATTGCGACGGCATCGTTTTTCTTGACCGAATGACGTCTTTAAAACGCGAACTGGCCAAACGAAAGATCAAGAGACTTCAGAAAACAGGAAAGTGGGAATGAACATCGAACAGACGAAATTGACCACTGAAGTGCGGTCCATCCGCGAATTGAACCTATATCTCACCGCCGGATGGGTGCTGATCCTAAATTACGTGAAGCATTCGCACGATTCACAGGAACCGCGATTCGTGGTCGCCTGGCAAACCGACGACGAACCGCAAGTGCCGGAATTGCTCGATGCATGGGAACTGAACGAGATCGACCGGCAGAGGTATACATAATTATGCAAACACAAAGAGTATTGGACGCATTTAAGAACGAAGCATTTGTTGATTATTCAAAGCCGGAGAACGCCGAAGCAATGCGTGCGGCGATCGAAAAGGTTCGCGGTGAATTGGGTCGCGAATATCCGAATGTGATCAACGGCGAAAAGGTCTCGTTGGGAAGTAAATTCAACAGCATCAACCCGGCGAACAAGTCTGAGGTTGTCGGTGTTTTTTCCGAGGTCGATACGGATACGACGCTCGTTGAGAAAGCGATCACCGCCGCAAGCGAAGCATTTAAAACATGGCGGAATGTTCCGGCAGCCGAGCGTGCGGAATACCTTTTTAAGGCTGCGGATGTGATCAGGAAACGTAAGCACGAGTTTTCTGCTTGGATGGTTTTTGAGGTTGCGAAAACGTGGCCCGAGGCCGATGGCGATACTGCCGAAGCTATCGACTTTCTCGAGTTTTACGGGCGCGAAATGCTGCGTTGGTCTCAGGAACAGCCGATAACGAAAGTTCCAGGCGAGGCAAACAGCCTTGAATACATTCCGCTTGGCGTAGCGGCAGTGATTCCACCGTGGAATTTTCCGCTCGCGATCATGGCCGGAATGACGATGGCTGCGGTTGTGACGGGAAATACAGTGGTATTGAAGCCTTCGTCCGATTCACCGACGATAGCGGCGAAATTCGTTGAGGTTCTGGAAGAGATCGGCTTGCCTGCCGGTGTCGTGAATTTCCTGACCGGAAGTGCAAAGACGGGCGAAGCAATGGTGACGCATCCGAAAACGCGGTTCATTTCATTCACCGGTTCGAAAGGCGTCGGGCTGCACATAAACGAAGAAGCCGCCAAAACCCGCGAAGGCCAGATCTGGATCAAGCGCGTTGTCGCCGAAATGGGCGGCAAAGACGCGATAGTTGTGGCTGACGATGCGGACATTGACTCCGCGGCGACTGGCATCGTTCAGGCCGCGTTCGGTTTCCAAGGGCAGAAATGCTCGGCTTGCTCAAGGTTGATCGTCGATGAAAAAGTCCACGACGCCTTGATGGAAAAGGTTACGGCTTTAACCAAAGCGTTGAAGGTAGGCCAGCCGACGGAAGGTGATACAAACGTCGCGGCTGTGATCAATAGGCGTTCGTTCGATCAAACACTCGGCTACATCAAGAAAGGCGTCGAGGAAGGCGGCAAAATATTGGCTGGTGGAACCGGTGACGATTCGAACGGTTTTTACATCGAGCCGACCGTGATCGCCGATGTAAAACCAGGCGACACAATCGAGCAGGAAGAGATCTTCGCACCTGTATTGGCGGTGATAAAAGCACACGACTATGACCACGCTCTTGAGATCGCAAACGACACCGAGTTCGGTTTGACCGGATCGGTCTATTCCGCGTCGCAGGAACGGCTTGATCAGGCGAAGCGCGATTTTCACGTCGGCAATCTTTATTTGAACCGCAAATGCACGGGAGCCTTGGTTGGAGTTAATCCGTTCGGCGGATTCAATATGAGCGGTACCGATTCCAAGGCCGGCGGACGTGAATATTTGCTGCAGTTTATGCAGGGCAAGTCGATCGCGCAAAAGATATAAAATTTATGAACAAACTCTGTCCACGCATTTTGTTTTTTCTCGTATTGGTTCTTTTCGCCGTCTCTATCAGCGCCCAAAAGCGGGCGACTAAAACGGTGACGCAAAAGGCAGCGAAGTCTCTTATTGTTGCAGTCCTGAACGACGGCAAAACGGCTGAGCCAATAGCATATCTGCAAAACGGCAAGCTGACTGAACCGGCGAACGGCAGCGACGACCAGGCGATAATCGCGGCATTTAACAAGGCGTATTATCCTATCGGGAAAGTTTATCCGCTATATTTTGGCGGCAAAGCCTCTGGAACCGTGACGGTCAAATCGTCCGATTCCAAAAGAGAATGTTCGGCAAACATGGCGGACGTAACGACGAAAACCACGCGATCAACGCTGAAAGGAAACGTGATGGCGATAGCGACCAACGCTCCGCTAAAGACACCCGGTTCTGGTGTCCGGCGGTTGCCAACCGCAGCGGAACGTGCCGAGATCGAAGCTTTGGTTCGCGACAAATTCGTTGAGAACAATATCTCTGCGGCGGTCGCAAAGAATCTGAAATATCATAACTTGACCGCGTTGGATGTGGACGGTGATGGAAAGGTCGAATTCGTCGGCTCGTTCTGGGTCGATACGACCGCAACGTCACGCGGCCTGCTCTTTTTCATTGCCGAGATCGGCGACGATGGAAAATATAAATTCGGGCATTCCGAATTCAGTAACGTCTTACAGAAAGATACGATGAGCGAGGATATTAAAGATCTCGATACGGGTGTCTATCACGAACGTCTGTTAGATATTTTCGACACCGACGGTGACGGCGTGGGCGAAGTGTTCACCTACGTAATGTCATTCGAAGGCTCCGGATTTAATGTCTACAAACGTCAGGCGACGGGCTGGACGGCGATCTTCGAAGGTTCGAATTATCATTGCGGCTATTAACGTAGATAGTTTTCTCTTATCAAAAAGCGTTAAGTTCTTGCGAATTTAACGCTATTTGTTTTTAAGTAAAGGAATGAATACAAGAATGTTTCGTAAGTTGTGTCTGGTGGCGATCTTTTCAATGACGGTTAGTTCGTTCGGCCAATTGCCAGCGAAGGTTTATCCGGTAAAGCGTCAGGAATCCGCGGAAACGTGGCGGCGGGACGGATGGAACGCGGTCGATAAGGCAAAGCAGCAAAAGGTCAGAAAAGGTAAAGCGAAGAATGTCATTCTATTCATTGGTGACGGAATGGGCGTTTCTACGCTTACAGCAGCACGCATTTTCGAAGGCCAGCGTCGAGGTGAGAGCGGCGAAGAGAACCGGTTGAGCTTTGAAGAATTTCCATATTCAGCGCTATCGAAAACCTATCAGGTCAACCAGCAAACACCCGATTCGGCCCCGACGATGAGTTCGATAATTTCGGGTGTTAAGACCGACGAAGGCGTTATCTCGGTTAATCAAAACGTACAGCATTCTAATTATAAGACCGTTGCCGGAAACGAGACGAAGACGCTGCTCGAATACGCGGAAGAAGCAAATATGGCGACGGGCGTAGTTTCGACGGCACGCATAACGCACGCTACGCCTGCGGCTTGTTATTCACATTCGCCCGACCGCGACTGGGAAGCGGACGGCGATATTTTTACACGCCGCAAAGAAGCCTGGGATGCAAAGTTTCCCGACATTGCCCGGCAGATGCTCGAACTGAAATATGGCGACGGCCTCGAGGTGGCACTCGGCGGCGGCCGAACGAAATTTCTGCCAAAGGAAATAAAAGATCCCGAGTATGCAACCCGTTCCGGCGAAAGACTTGACGGACGAGATCTGACCGAAGAATGGAAGTCAAAATATAAGAATTCGGCGTTCGTCTGGAACAAGCAGCAGTTCGATGCGGTCGATGCCAGGAAAACGACGCATCTACTCGGCCTGTTTGAGCCGTCGCATATGCAGTATGAATTTGACCGCAACAAGGATGCCGAGCCTTCGTTGTCAGAGATGACGTCAAAGGCCATCGATGTTCTTTCGAATAATAAAAAAGGATATTTTTTGATGGTTGAGGGCGGGCGGATCGACCATGCTCATCATGATGGAAATGCGTTTCGTGCATTGACCGATGCGGTTGCACTTTCGGATGCTGTTCGTGCAGCAGTGCAAAAGGTCAATTTGGACGAGACTTTGATAATAGTCACCGCCGATCACAGTCACACTTTCTTTATTCAGGGCTATCCCGGACGAGGAAATAATATTACAGGATTGGTCCGTGAGATCGATAACGACGGCGTGATGGAAGATAAGCCGGCGGTCGATCGTAACAAAAAACCCTTTACGACTCTCGGATATTCAAACGGCACGGGTGCAAGAAAAGGTGAACGTCAGATGCTCTCCGAGGAACAGGTGACCGATCCCAATTACAAACAGGAAGCAAATATTCCGCTTGGGGCCGAGACGCACGGCGGTGAAGATGTCGCCATCTTTGCGACCGGCGTTAACGCTCATCTGATCCGCGGTTCGATGGAAGAGAATTGGATATTTTACGTTATGGCGGATGCTCTGCGGTTGGCTCGAAAGAAATGAAAATTGTTTTTATGGGCACGCCGCAGGCTGCGGTTCCGACACTGGAACGGATATTGGAAGACGGACATCGGGTCGTCGCCGTATACACACAGCCCGATCGTCCGTCGGGGCGCGGAAATAAGATCACATTTTCACCGGTGAAGGAATTTGCTGTCGCTCATGGCCTGCCGGTCTTTCAGCCTCTAAAGGTAAAGACCGCCGAAGCTCTGGAAGAGTTTCGATCACATAATGCGGACGCGGCTGTGGTCGTCGCATACGGCCGAATACTTCCGGAAGGATTCTTGAATGCTTTTCCCCTTGGCGCTATTAACGTCCATTTCTCGCTGCTGCCAAAATATCGCGGAGCGGCTCCGGTCAATTGGGCGATAGTGAACGGCGAAGAAAAGACCGGCGTGACGACGATGAAGATGGATGTCGGCCTCGACACCGGCGATATGCTTCTTCAGTCGGAAACGCCTATCGGTGAAGAAGAAACCTCGGTCGAGTTGATGGCGAGGCTTTCGCTTATCGGTGCCGACCTGCTTTCCGATACGCTGAAGGATCTGGATAAAATATCGCCTACGACACAGGACCACACGTCGGCTACCTTCGCTCCGATCTTAAAGAAGGAAGTCGGAAAATTTGATTGGTCTATGCCTGCGATCGAGATCGAAAAACGTGTTCGCGGATTTCAACCCTTTCCATCGACCTACACTTTTCTCGACGGAAAACGCGTCACATTATGGAAAGCGCGTAGTGACACGGTGGATGGATCGTTCCAACCCGGAACGATCATTGCGGCGTATGGAGACGAGTTAAGCGTCTCGTGCGGAAACGCAACTGCACTAAGCATTATTGAACTTCAGCCGGAAGGGAAACGAAGGATGACGACCCGCGATTTTCTCAACGGAACAAATCTCGAAGCCGGTAGTGAATGGAAATGATCAGTTCTTCTTGAGCCAGTCTTCGGCCTGATCGGGCGTGTCGAAGGACTGCAGCGTGAGGCCTCGGTTTTCGCCAACCAGTATGCCAAACTCGTTCAGGCTCTTATGCTGAACGTGCGGATCGACGAACGCGACGCGGATATCATGGATCGGAAGTTCCGAAAGTTCGGATACAAGCTGATGAACCTCGGCTATGCTGATGGTCTCCGCGAAATCCTCGACCACCATAACACGTTCGTGATTTGCGGAGAGCGCCTTTTCAGCGATCTGCGTCCAATACATTCTGGCGACCGAAAGGTCTTTCTTTTCACCCTTAATATGGGCGTAAAGATAGCCGGGACGATCCTCAAACGTAACGATATATTCTTTTTGTAATTCGGCAGGGCTTAGCATAACTAAACGCATTATTATATATATTGTTTGCCATCTTACATAAGTAAGAATTGTAAATTTATGTAAAGGCATCAGGGACAATTATGTAAGACCCATGACAG
>Ga0193752_1002768_pt1 | contig 12750 bp, 11 predicted proteins | sample H1c1metaG_FD_144924 | JGI IMG/M metagenome (GOLD analysis project Ga0193752, IMG submission 144924) | Soil microbial communities from a riparian zone of the East river system, Colorado, United States - H1c1 | ecosystem: Environmental > Terrestrial > Soil > Riparian zone | place: USA: East River... | reverse complement strand
CGTTACGGCATGAGGGGATCGCCGGTTCGGGACATGGGATGCTATTCGCAGTACGCGGCGCATGCCGGTAAAGCAGTTGATTCTTATAAGAAAAACTGCAAAGTACGGGCAAACAGAACGGGTGGGCGGCTTGTCCCGGCCGCATTAAGGGGTTCTGATCAGTCATGATGGGATTCGGGAAGCTTGCGGTCCTGGGCGCCGCTCTGGCGTTTTTGAGCGCCTGCGAGACCGCGAACAACGCGGCGACGCCTTCGGCGACCGGCAATCCGCCGACGAGTGCGAATGCCTCCAAGTCCAGTCCGGCTCCGGCCGCGCCGGTGGGGGTGGTTCGGAATGCCGACGGGTCGGTGACCGTCCCGCCGCTCGACAATTCGCAGCCGGACCAGCCGACCGGCACTGCGGTCGGCCAGAAGGTGACCGAGTTGAAGGCGGATCTGGGGCAACTCCAGAACACGCTGCAGCAGCAGACCGCGCACCAGCAGGCGTTGCATGCCGATATCGAGCAGAACGCCGCCGCCTATCAGGCGATCACCGGCGCCATCTCCGGCAAGCTGCAGATCGGCACCACGCCCGGCAACCCAGGCATCGTCCAGGCTTGGCAGCAGGCCCAGCAGAATCTGAACGCGGTCGAGACCGATATCGGCCAGATGAACGCCCTCTCCAACGAGGTCGCGGGCAACGCCGCCTATGTCGCCTTCTTGCAGGATTCGGTGCGGGCGGCCTTCGGGGTCTCCGGCGCGGTCGATGAGGACCACCGGCAGCTCCGCCGGCTGCAGGACCAGGTCGCCCAGACCAATGTGGACGTGGACCGGGTGCTGAGCCTGATCTCCCAGGATGTGGCGCGGCAGAACCAATATCTGGCGACCGAGCGGAGCAATCTGACCGCGCTCGCCAGCGGCGTCAGCAAAGGCGACTTCCTCGGCACCACGCTGGCCAGCAACACCATTCCGGCGCCTGCTCAGCCGACCCTGCCGCCCGGCGCCGGCGCCGCCAGCGGCCGTCCGCTGGTCACGATCCGGTTCGACCGGCCCAATGTGAACTACGAGCAGGCGCTCTATCAGGCGGCGCGCAAGGCCTTGGAAATCCGCCCGAATGCGGCTTTCGACGTGGTCGGCGTGGCACCCGCCAGCGGCGCCGCCGCCCAAGTGGCGCTGAACGGCGACATCGCCCGCACCAATGCCGACCGGGTGGTCCGCTCGCTCTTGAGCATGGGCCTGCCGGCCGACCGGGTCAGCACCGGCCAGACCAACGACCCGAACGTCCAGGCCAACGAAGTCCGGATCTACGTTCGCTGATCCGGCGCCCACCGATCCGGTGGGGCCTCATCATAGAGAAGCCGATAACGGCGCTTTCCAGGGGAACCGGAAAGCGCCGTTTCGCTTCTTGGATTGCAGCTTCATCCGGCGCAAGCTCAGCTGCGTAGACTCATCGATCCCAGGGCCGGCGCCGTTTCAAGACGGCTGATGCACAGAGGGGGTACGGATGATGATCAAGTCGGTCTGCCGCGTTTTCCTGCTCACGATCGCCCTGGCTCTGCCCAACCTGGCGCAACCGAATGAGGCGCTGGCCGACGACACTCCGCCTTCCGCTTTGGCAGCGCCCGATCAGCAGGCGATCCGCCAGGTGATCGAGAGCCAGCTGGATGCCTTCCAGCATGACGACGGCGCCAAGGCGTTCGGCTTCGCGACGCCGGTTCTCCAGGAGAAGTTCGGCGATCCCGCGACCTTCATGCAGATGGTGAAGCAAGGCTATACCCCGGTCTATCGCCCCCGCTCCGTCGCCTTCGAGAAGCTGGTCGATACCCAGCAGGGTCCCGACCAGATCCTGCGGCTGGTCGGACCGGACGGCCTCACCTACGCGGCGCATTATCTGATGCAAAAACAACCCGACGGCAGCTGGATGATCAACGGCTGCTATCTGACAAGGCTCAAGGATCAGAGCGTTTAAATCTCGACGCGCGCGCCGAGCACGATGATGCGGCCGGCGGGCAGGTGGAAATAATCCGACGCGCTGGTCTCGTTGTGCGAGAGCAGGACGAACAGCCAGCGCCGCCAGCCGGACATTTGCGAGCGGGCATGGGCGACGATGCGTTCGCGGCCGAGGAAGAACGAGATCTGCTGCGGGTCGAGCTCCAGGCCGAAGCGCTTGGCACCGCGCAAGGCGACCGAGATGTCCGGCGTCTCGTAGAAGCCGAAGCGGCAGATCAGGCGATAGAAGCCGCGCCCCAGATCCTTCACCGTGACCTTTTCGACCTCGGGCACGACCGGCACTTCCTCGGTCATGATGCTGGTCAGGATCACGCGCTGATGCAGGATCTGATTGTGCCGCATGTTGTGGAGCAGCGAGAACGGCACGCGCTGCGGGTCGCCGGTCAGGAAGAGCGCGGTGCCGGGCACGCGCGAGAGATGCCGCTCGGACAAGGCGGCCAGGAACTCGTCCTCGGTCAAGGCCGACTGGCCCTGGCGGCGCGCCAGCAGCGCACGGCCCGCCATCCAGGTCGAGAACACGAAGAAGATCGCGCCGCCGATAACCAGCGGGAACCAGCCGCCCGAGCCGACCTTCAACAGACTGGCCGAGAAGAACGAGAGCTCGACGATGATGATACCGCCGAAAATCAAACCGGCTTTGAGCTTGCTCCAGTTCCAGTGGCTCTGCACCACCATGAAGCCGACGATGGTGTCGATCATCATCGTGCCGGTGACCGCGATGCCGTAGGCGCTGGCAAGTCCGCTCGAGGAGCGGAAGCCGAGGATCAGCAGGCAGACGCAGACCATCAGGATCCAGTTCATCTGCGGCACGTAGATCTGGCCGACCTGGTGCTCGGAGGTGTGCTCGATCCAGAAGCGCGGCGCGATGCCGAGGCGCATCGCCTGCCAGGCCAGCGAGAAGGCGCCGGAGATCACCGCCTGCGAGGCGATGATGGTGGCGAAGGTCGCGAGCACGATCAGCGGATAGAGAAACCAGTCCGGCGCCAGCAGGTAGAAGGGGTTCTTCGCCGCCGAGGGATCGGCCAGGACCAGCGCGCCTTGGCCGAAGTAGTTCAAAGTCAGCGCCGGCAGCACCAGCGAGAACCAGGAGAACTGGATCGGCTTGCGGCCGAAATGGCCGAGATCGGCATAGAGCGCCTCGGCGCCGGTAATCGCCAGCAGCACCGAGCCCAGCACCGGGAAGGCGACGCCGGCATGCTCGAACAGGAAGCGGATCGCGTAATAGGGATTGAGCGCCAGCATCACTTCGGGGTTGCTCACGATGCCGGTGATGCCCATCACCGCCAGCACCGCAAACCAGGCGCACATGACCGGGCCGAACAGAATGCCGACGCTGCCGGTGCCGCGGCTCTGCACCGCGAACAGCAGGACCACGATCACCAAGGTGATCGGCACGACGTAATGCGAAAGGCCGGGCTGTGCCACGGCGATGCCTTCGACCGCGGAGAGGACCGAGATCGCCGGCGTGATCATGCCGTCGCCGATGAACAAGGCCGCGCCGATCATGCCGAGGGTGAATAGCAGCTTGCGCCGCCCCATGTTGCGCGCGCGCTGCAGGGCCAGTGCGATGAGGGCGAGCATGCCGCCCTGGCCCTGGTTGTCGGCGCGCAGGATCAGCAGCGCATACTTGCTGCTGACGATGATCATCACGGTCCAGAACACCAGCGAAAGGACGCCGAAGACGGAGACCTCATCGACCGGGATACCGGTCGCGTGGTGGAAGCATTCGCGGAAGGTGTAGAGCGGGCTGGTGCCGATGTCGCCGTAGACGACACCGAGTGCGCCGATGGCGAGCTTCCAGGCGGCAGGCGAAGCCTCGCCGCCGGGTTCGCCCAAATGCGCGGTCGGCGAATGCGCCGATCGGGTCTCCGGGGCAGGTCCGCTCTCCGGGGTGGGTTCGCTGGTCATCGAGAGAGAGCCTGCGCCGCGACCGGTGCGGCGCGATGGAAGAAGCTGTTTTTGATCATTCCGTGCTCGACGTGGAGCGCCTCGCTGATTCGATCCTTCCCCCGGATCGGATAGCGGCGCATCCTGTCACCAAGCCCTGACCGCCGCAATGGCTCAATCTGGGGATCAAATGGCTGGGGATCAAATGGCCGTTGCCGCACCGGGGCGGTTCCGCTAATGATCGCGGCCGATCTGTTTTCATACTCCGCGGGGGAGTCCTCATGGTCAGTCCGCAGAAGACTTTTCCGGTCTCCTGGGAAGAATTGCATCGCACGGCGAAGGCACTGGCCTGGCGCCTGGTGGCAATCGGGCCCTTCAAGGGCATCGTCGCCATCACGCGCGGCGGGTTGGTGCCCGCGGCGATCATCGCCCGCGAGCTCGATGTGCGCCTGATCGACACCGTCTGCATGTCGAGCTACAGCGAGGACGATGATGACGGTGCGACCGCCGGCGTGCATCAGCCCGGCGACCTGAAGCTGCTGAAGGGCGATGGCGGCAAGATCTGGGGCGACGGCACCGGCTGGCTGATTATCGACGACCTGGTCGATACCGGCCGCACAGCCAAATATGTCCGCGAGATGCTGCCCAAGGCGCATTTCGCCACCGTCTATGCCAAGCCCGCGGGGCGACCGCTGGTCGACACCTTCGTGACTGAAGTCTCCCAGGACACCTGGATCTATTTCCCGTGGGATATCGAGCCGCAATTCATCCAGCCGATCTCCAAGCAGCAGCGCCCTTGAGCTCATAAGACTTCTTGGAGTCACAAGACGGGCCAATTGTCGATCAGCCGCGTGTTCCCGAGATGGGCGGCGGCGAAGAGACGCGAGCCGCCGCGCGCCGCCGGCAAAGGTTGAAGCGTTTCGGTGTCGCAAAGTTCCACATAGTCGATCGGGGCAAACCCGGCTGACTTCAGCGCGGCCCGAGTCTTCTCGAGGATCGGCGCCGCGGCACCACCGGTCTGCAATTCCGTCACCGCGTCACGCAGGGAAGCCGGCAGCAAAGAAGCGGCGATACGCTCCTTCTCCGTGAGGTAGCGGTTGCGCGAGGACATGGCGAGGCCGTCCTCGTCGCGCACCGTCGGCACGCCGATGATCTCGATCGGCAGATCGAGATCGCGGGCGAGACGGCGGATCACCTGGAGCTGCTGGAAATCCTTCTCGCCGAAACAGGCGATGTCGGGCTGCGCCTGGTTGAACAGTTTGGTGACGACCGTGGCGACACCCTCGAAATGGCCGGGTCGCGCCGGGCCATCGAGATACTTGGTGAGTTCGCCCACCGTCACCTGCGTCGAGAAATGCTTGGGATACATCTCGGCCACCGTCGGCGCGAACACGAGATCGGCGCCGGTCGCCGCCAGCAGATTGAGATCGGTCGCTTCGTCGCGCGGGTAGGCGCCGAGATCTTCCGACGGATTGAACTGCAGCGGATTGACGAAGATGGTCGCGACGACAAAGTCGGAATGGCGGCGCGCCGCCTTCACCAGCTCGAGATGGCCCTGATGCAGCGCGCCCATGGTCGGCACCAGGCCGATGCGTTTGCCCTCACCCCCTGAAATCGGATGCCGATGCGGCTCGGTGGCCGCGCGCAAAGCAGCGACGCTGCGGACGACGTCAATTTTCAGCATTGACGAAGCTTTGTCAGGCCGGCCGTTTCACGGCGCCGAAGATATTGTCCGGTCCGGGGAAGCGCCGGGCGCGGACATCGGCGGCATAGCGCGAAGCCGCGTCCTCGATCTCGGAGCCCAGCTCGGCATAGCGCTTCACGAAGCGCGGCTTGAACTCGGCGAACAGGCCGAGGATGTCCTCGGAGACCAGCACCTGGCCGTCGCAGGACGCCGATGCGCCGATGCCGATGGTCGGCACGGTGACACGGGTGGTGATCGCTTGGGCCAGTTGCTCCATCACGCCCTCGACCACTATCGAGAAGGCGCCGGCTTCGGCAATGGCGATCGCGTCGGCCATCACGCTGGCCGCTTCGGAATCGCCGCGGCCGCGGGCGCGATAACCGCCCATCGTGTTCACCGATTGCGGCATCAGGCCGATATGGCCCATGACCGGGATGCCGCGCTCGACCAGGAACTGGACGGTCGGCGCCATGGCGCGGCCGCCTTCCAGCTTCACCGCCTGACAGCCGGTCTCCTTCATCAGGCGCGCGGCGCTCGCGAAGGCCTGCGCCGGACTCTCCTGATAGGAACCGAACGGCATGTCGACCACGACCAGCGCCTGCTTCGAGCCGCGGCAGACCGCGGCGCCGTGCTGCGCCATCATGTCGAGCGTCACCGGGATCGTGCTGTCGAGACCATAGAGCACCATGCCGAGGGAATCGCCGACCAGCAGCAGATCGACATGGGCGTCGAGCATGCGCGCCATCGGCGCCGTGTAGGCCGTCAGGCACACGATCGGTTCCTGGCCCTTGCGGGCGACGAGATCGGGGACCGAAACACGCGCCGATTTGGCGCCGCCCACCTTGTTTGAATCGGACTTATTGGGCTCGGTTGGCCGCTGAACGCTCACTTTCGCCTCCTAGACTTGAAGTCTACTCCCGGAAGAAGACGCGGGCGGATTTTCTGCCAATCTGCTGCGGTGCACAATAGAAAACCGTAACATTGTGCCGCGTTCCGACGATTCCAAGGGGCATAGATAACCAAGTTTATTCAATAGCTTAACAAGATGCGCTCGAAGATAACCCATATTACGGTCATGGCAACGCTTGGGCTCCAGCGTTCGATAGGCTAAGAACGGCCATCATTTCCCACGGCCATCCCCATGCGCCTTAGCGCCCCGCACAAAGTCCTCTTTGCCATCGCCGGCCTGGTTCTGGCCGCCTGCAGTAGCCGGCAACCGGACGTCGCCGCTTCGGGTCCGGCCGAGACCTTCGCCGAGCATCAAATCGTCACGGCGGCGCATCCGCTGGCCGTGGAAGCCGGACGGCAGATCCTGCGCGAGGGTGGCAGCGCGGTCGATGCGGCGATCGCGGTGCAGATGGTGCTGACCCTGGTCGAGCCGCAATCCTCCGGCATCGGCGGCGGCGGGTTCATGCTGAACTACGACCCGCAGGCCAACAAGATCGACAGCTATGACGGCCGCGAGACGGCGCCTGCCTCTGCCAAGCCCGACATGTTCCTGGGCCCCGACGGCGAGCCGCTGCAATTCTACGACGCGGTCGTGGGCGGACTCTCGGTCGGCGTGCCGGGCGTACTGCGCATGCTGGATTTGGCATACCAGGAGCACGGCAAGCTGGCTTGGGCGCGGCTCTTCGAACCGGCGATCAAGCTCGCGGAGGAAGGCTTTCCGGTTTCGCAGCGTCTCGCGGAATCGATCGCCGATGACGAATATCTCAACAAGATGCCCGACGCCGCGCGCTATTTCTATGCGGAGGGCAAACCGCTGGCGGCAGGAACGCAGCTGCGCAATCCGGCACTGGCCGCGGTGCTGCGCGCGATTGCCGAAGGCGGCGCCAACGCCTTCTATTCGGGCAAGATCGCACAGGACATCGTCACGACCGTCAACCAGGCAAAGCCGCGTTCCGGCGGCATGACCCTCGCCGATCTCGCCGGATACCGGGCGCAGAAGCGCAGCACGCTCTGCAGCACCTATCGCGTCTATTGGGTCTGCGGCATGGGCCCGCCCTCCTCCGGCGGTGTCACCGTATTGCAGATTCTCGGCATGCTGCAGCGCTTCGACATGGAAGCGGAAGCGCCGCTCTCGGTCGCTGCCGCGCATCGCTTCGCCGAAGCGAGCCGCCTCGCCTATGCCGATCGCGACCGTTATCTGGGCGATCCGGATTTCGTGAAGATGCCGTTGAGCGGCATGATCGACCCCGACTATCTCGACGAGCGCTCTCAGCTTATCCACGACGACCGCGCTTCGCCCGACGCGGAGCCGGGCCATCCGCCGGGCGATGCCACGATCGGCGCCAGCCAGCACCAGTTCGAGCCGGTCTCGACCAGCCATATGGTGATCGTCGATCGCGACGGAAACATCGTCACCTTTACGACGACGGTGGAGAACGCATTCGGCTCGCGCCTGATGACCGACGGCTTCATCCTGAACAACCAGCTGACCGATTTCTCCTTCCGGCCCAGCATCGATGGGCGGCCGGTTGCCAACCGTGTCGCCGCCGGCAAGCGGCCGCGCAGCTCGATGGCGCCGGTGATCGTGTTCAGTCTGGAAACCGGCGCGCCGGTCTATGCCCTGGGCTCGCCCGGCGGCGCCAACATCATCGACTATGTGGCCGAGGCTTTGGTGGCCTTGCTGGACTGGAATCTAAGCCCCGCCGCGGCGGCGGCTCTGCCCCATGTCCTCAACCGCAACGGCCCGACCATTCTCGAAGAAAACCGTGGCCTGGAATCGGTCGGCGCGGCGCTGACTTCCATGGGCGACACGGTGAAATTTCATCCGATCGACAGCGGCCTCAACATCGTGGCGCTCGGCAATAACGGCATGGTGGGAGCCAGCGATCCCCGCCGCGAAGGAGTAGCACTTGGTGACTGAAGCTTCAGTGGTTGATACCCGCCCGAAGGTCGTGATGCGGCAAGGCACGGAGAAGCGCGTCGCCGGCGGGCATCCCTGGGCCTATTCGAACGAGATCGACATGACCGAGGCGGTGAAGGCGCTGCCCGCCGGCGAGGTCGTGACCCTGTTCCGCGCCGACGGCCGGCCGCTCGGCGCCGCCGTGTTCAATCCGCATTCGCTCATCGCCGCGCGCGTGCTCAGCCGCGATCCAACCGTCGAGCTCAATGCACGGTTCTTCGAGCGTCGCCTGCAACGCGCCTTGAAGCTGCGCGAGCGGCTGGTCGACGTTCCCTATTATCGCCTGGCCCATGCGGAGGCCGACGGCTTGCCCGGCGTGGTGATCGATCGCTTCGGCGATGTCGTCGTGGTCGAAATCAGCAGCGCCGGCATGGACCGGGTGGCGGACCATATCGCCACCGCCATCGACACGGTCCTGAAACCGGCCACCATCCTGGTGCGCGGCGAAGGGACCGCGCGGAAGATGGAGGGCCTGGCACCGATGAGCCGCTTCGCCAAAGGTGAGCTCACCGGTCCGGTCGAGCTCACCGAGAACGGCACGCGCTTCCTCGCCGATGTGGCCGGCGGCCAGAAGACCGGCTGGTTCTACGATCAGCGCGACAACCGCGCGAAGATGGCGAGCTTTGCCAAGGGAGGGCGCTTCCTCGATCTCTATGCCTATACCGGCGGCTTCGGCATCCAGGCGGCGGTAGCCGGCGCCACCGAAGTGCTGGCGATCGATCGATCGGAGCCGGCGCTCGATTTGCTGAAGCGCTCGGCGGCCCTGAACGGCGTCGAGGCCAAGGTCACCGCCGAACGCGCCGAAGCTTTCGACGCGCTGGAAGCCCTGGTCGCCGGAAAGAAACGGTTCGACGTGGTCGCGGCGGATCCGCCGGCCTTCGTGAAGTCGAAGAAGGATCTCAATGTCGGCAGCAAGGCCTATCGCAAGCTGGCGCGCCTGGCCTGTCAGGCGGTGGAGCCGGGCGGGCTGCTGTTCATCGCCTCATGCTCGCACAACATGCCGGTGGCTGATTTCGCCCAGCAGGTGTCGCGCGGGATTCACGAGGGTGGACGATCGGCGAAGCAGCTCTATGCGACCGGCGCGGCACCGGATCATCCGGTGCATCCGTTCCTGACGGAATCCGCCTATCTGAAGGCGCTGATCCTGCAGGTCGAATAGCGGGCGTGGACGCTCAGTGCGCCGCGTCGTTGTTATGTTGGACGCGGCTGATCTGATAAAAGATCAGGCCGATGCAGATCGCAAAGAAGCCGAGGCCGCCCCAATAGGAGGCGCCTTCGCCGTGGCGCGCCGCCACGAAGAGCGAGATGAGAGCGAACAGGCCGAGCACGCCGCCCAGCACGAATTTCTCGATGTTTTGCATCGGTGTCATCCCTTGAGGTCTTCGGGCGGAAAATAAGCGGGAATTGCGGCGGATGGCAACCGCCAACACCGAATCTGCGGCACCCCCTCCCCAGCCTCCCCCAAAGATGGGGGAGGGAGAGAAGAAAGCCCTCCCCCGTTTTCGGGGGAGGGTTGGGTGGGGGTGCCACAGACTCAATTTAAGCCCGGTCCGGCAGCTCGATCGCGAACCGGGCGCCGTTGATCCCGCTTTCGGAGAGGCGCAGATCGCCGCCCTGGACCCGGATCAGCTCTCGGGCGATGGCGAGACCGAGACCGGTGCCGCCTGCCCGGGCCGAGCCGCGGAACGGCCGGAACAGGTTCTCGACGGCCTTGGGCGGCAGGCCCGGTCCGTCATCGACAACCTCGATCTCGATCTTGCCGTCTCGGCAGCCGGCGCGGACGGTGACCCGGTTGGCGCCCATCTGCAGGGCGTTCTCGCCGAGATTGCGAATGACGCGGAACAGCTGGCCGCGATCGGCGGTGATCGCGAAGCCCGCCGCCATCTCGGTCTCCATCGCCTTGCCGTCGGTGAGGTGCCGGACCAGGCTCTCCTCCACCTCGACACAGAGTTCGTCCAGCGGAAACAGGCTGAGCTCCGGACGCGGCGGGCCTTCGCGGGTGAAGTTCAGGATATCGGAACAGAGATCGACCGCGCGATCGAGCGCCTTTTCCAGACCCGGCACGGCCTTGCGCACCTCGGGATCCCCGCTGCCGGTCAGGCGATCGGCAACCAGCCGTGCGGTCGAGAGAATGCCGCGAAGATCGTGGTTGATCTTGTTGACCGCGGTGCCCAGTGCCGCGAGCCGCTCCTTCTGCTGCAGCGCGCGGCGCACCTCGACGCGCATCAGCTCGAATTCCCGCTCGGCGATTCCGATCTCGTCGCGGCGCTTGGAGAGCGGCTCGTCGAGCGGCATTTCCGGATCGCCGCGGAAGCGCACCATCTCGGCAGTCATGCGCTGCATCGGCCGGATGATGAACAATTGGAGCGCCAAAAAGATCAGGGTCGCGGTGATCAGCGAGATCACGATCGAAAGCCCCAGCACGCGCCAGGAATAGACCACCATCGCCTCATGCAGCGGGCCTTCATCGAGTACCACTTCGACCAAGGTATCCGGCGCGCGCGGCGAATGACCCATGACGCGCAGCAGACGGTTGTCGGTATGCGCCATGGTCTCGAAGGCGCTGGTGATCAGATTGACCGGACCGCGGTCGTCGAGATCGATGGTCTCGTCGATCACCAGCTGCGCCGCGGTGGCGCCGCGCAGCATCAGGTTCTTGCCGTCCGGCGTATGCAGCGCGACCAGGCGCGCCCCGGCATGCTGCAGCAGAGTCAGCTCGAGCTGCGGGTCGATCATGTAATCGGGTGTCGCCTCGAGCGCGAGGGTGGCGAGATGGCCGCTGGCCAGTTTCTCGGTCAGCCAGTCGAGGCGGAAGCGCGCGATCGACGGCGCATAGATCAGCACCTCGCTCAGCATGACGAAGACCACGGTCACGGCGAGCACCCGGGCCGAGAGGCCGCGGCCGAAGCTCGGCAGCTCGATCCGGTGGGCCGGCCGATCGCCCGCCGTCCGATCACCCGCCGTCCGATCAACGGGCGGCAGGCTGGTCCGGTCTTCTGTGCTGAGGTCGCGACGACTCATCATTCCGTCCCGAAGAAGCGGCTTTCCCGGCGTTGCGTCAAGCTCACTCGCCGGACTCCGGCGCCCTCGCGACAACGTGGCAGCCGGCGGAGAAGTCCGACCAAAAATGTCTGCTTCTTGAGATGGGGTGATAGACGGCGTGATTCACCCGGAGGACATTAGCGGCCGAAACCGCCCGTGCCAGTGACCAAAACTCAGAGGTTGGCCGTTTGTTCTGTGATGACCGGCACCAAGCGGAGGCCAGTCAGGATTTGCCGACGGGATTTGACTGTCAGTCGTCCGTCAGGCGGCGGCGCGCCGCTGCTTCCAGCTGCCGTCACCCAAAGTGATGACGCGGTCGCCGGCGACAATCTGGTCCGGCGTGATCTCCGCTTGGCGTTGCACCAGCTCATAGAGCGGGGCGAAATCGCGGCGGGTCGCCTCGAACAGCTCTTCGAAACTGTCGAGCACGAAATAGGTCTCCTGGAAATCGTCGATCCGGTAACTGGTCCGCATCACCCGCTTCAGATCGAAGCGAAGGCGGTTCGGGCTCTTGTCCTCGATCGAGAACCGGGTCTCCGCGGCCGAGGAGAGCATGCCGGCGCCATAGGCCTTCAAGCCGTCGCCGGTGCGGATCAGACCGAATTCCACCATGTACCAGTAGAGCCGCACCAGGACCTTCGAGGTGCCGAGCCGGTTCGCTTCCGCGCCCTTCTCGCCATAGAGCTGCATGTAATCGGCGAAGACCGGATTGAGCAGCAACGGCACATGGCCGAAGAAGTCGTGGAAGATATCGGGCTCGACCAGATAGTCGATCTCTTCGGCCTTGCGGATCCAGTTGGTCACCGGAAACTGCCGGCGCGCCAGATGCGCGAAGAAGTCAGTCTCAGGAATGAGGCCGGGAACACCGACCAGACGCCAGCCCGTCTTGGCGGCGAGGCGCACCGAAGCGAGCTCGAGATCGGGAATGCCGTCACCGGCATCGAGCACGGTGGTGCCGTCGATGAACTCCTGCGCGGCGGTGCGCTTCAGCAGCTTCGCCTGGCGCGCATAGAGCATCCGCCAGCGCGCGTGCTCCTCCGGAGTGTAGCTGTCCCAGCTCTGGGGGATCGTGTAGTCGGCCGCCATATGCGAATAGTCGCCGCGCAGATTCGGGTAAGCGTCCATGACAGTCTCCTCGCCTTAGGCGGCGTTGTCTTTAAGGACGCCGCGGCGCACCTGGTCCTGCTCGATCGACTCAAAGAGCGCGCGGAAGTTGCCTTCGCCGAAGCCTTCATCGCCCT
>Ga0193752_1002767_pt1 | contig 12751 bp, 10 predicted proteins | sample H1c1metaG_FD_144924 | JGI IMG/M metagenome (GOLD analysis project Ga0193752, IMG submission 144924) | Soil microbial communities from a riparian zone of the East river system, Colorado, United States - H1c1 | ecosystem: Environmental > Terrestrial > Soil > Riparian zone | place: USA: East River... | reverse complement strand
CGCGAGCGAGTTGGAGACCGACCGCTTGGTCGTTGATGAAGGCGCGGCTGCGGCCATCGGCGGACACAGTGCGTCGGAGAATGATCTCGCCCGCATCGTCGCCGAGATCGTTCTCGGTGAGGAGGCCGCGGGCGGGATGACCGGGTGCGGGCTCGAAGACGGCGACGACCGCCGCCTGATCAGCGCCCGGGCGGAGCGAGGCGCGGCCCTGCCCGCGCTGGCCGGCGGCAAGGCCCAAGGCTTCAAGCAGGATCGACTTGCCCGCACCGGTTTCGCCGGTGAGCACGTTGAGCCCCGCAGCGAAATTGAGCTCGGCCTTCTCGATGAGGACGACGTCGCGGACAGTCAGCGAGGCCAGCATGGGCCGCCGCTAGAAGACGGAGCGGAACGCTCTGCTGATCCAGGATTCCTCGTCCTCCGTCGGAGCAGCGTCCTCCGCGGTGAGCAGCGTGTATGCATCGCGATACCAGCCCGTGCCCGGATAATTGTAGCCGAGCACCGCGGCCGCGGTCTGCGCTTCCTTGACGATGCCGAGCGCGAGATAGGCCTCGGTCAGACGCTCGAGCGCTTCGGGCGCGTGGTTCGTCGTCTGGTAACGGTCGATCACAGTGCGGAAGCGATTGATCGCCGCCAGATACTCGCCCTGGCGCAGATAGAAGCGCCCGACAGTCATCTCCTTGCCCGCCAGATGATCGCGGGTGAGATCGATCTTCAGCCGCGCATCGCGCGCATATTCGGTGTTGGGGAAGCGCTGGATCAGATCCTGAAGCGCGGTCAGCGCTTCGTCGGTCTTGGCCTGATCGCGCTCGACGTCATTGATCTGCTCGTATTGCGACACCGCCTTCAGATAATAGGCGTAGGGCACGTCGCGGTTGCCGGGATGGAGCTGGATGAAACGATTGGCCGCGTCGATGGACTCGGCGTAGCGGTTGCCGGCGTAGTAGCAGTACGCCGACATCAGGATCGCGCGCCGCGCCCAGATCGAATAGGGGTGCTGGCGTTCGACCTCGTCGAACTGCCGTCCGGCTTCCAGCCAGTTCTCCCGGTTCACCTGGGTCCAGGCGTCGTTATAGATCTGCTCGATCGGGCGCTCGATATAGATCGCCGCCATATTGTCGTCTTTGGCGCAGCCGACCATCAGCAGGGCGGCCGCAGACAACATCAGGACGCTTAACGGTCGCTTCTGGAATGCGCGTGTCTTCAAGGACATGCCCTTACCCTAATCGATTTGAGGCCCCGCCCCGACCCCCGTCTTCCCGGACTCTCTTTATGCCACCCGGGCGCGCGGGTCGCCAAGCTCTTTTACGAATCAGGCCCGGCCGATCCGGTAATTCGCCGGATCGGCAAAAACAGCCCGCAGAAGCTGATTGTTCAGCGCGTGGCTGGATTTCCGCCCCTCGAAACGCGCAATCACGGGAAGGCCGGCAAGCTTCAGGTCGCCCACGGCGTCCAGGATCTTGTGGCGGACGAATTCGTCGGGAAACCGTTGCAGCGCCGGATTCATCAGCGCGGGGCCGTCGATCACAAGTGTGTTGGTCAGATCGGCGCCGCGACCATAGCCTGCCGCGCGCAATTGCTCGGCCTCCTTGAGGAACCCGAAGGTGCGGGCGGGCGCGATCTCGCGCCGGAATGTCTCCCGATCGAAGGCGCAGGAGAAGGCCTGGCGGCCGATGACGGTGCCTGGGAAGTCGATCTCAAAGTGGAACTCGGCGGCAGCGGCGGGCAGGAGCTTCACGCTCGCGGACGCGGACGAGACCTCAATCGCGCGGTTGAGGCGAAGGACCTGAACTTCGTCCTGCGCGCGCGCGCCGGCCCCTTCGATCAGAACGAGGAAGCTCAGCGCGTCGCCATCAAGCAGCGGCGGCTCGGGGCCCTCGACTTCAACGATGCAGTCGTCGATCTCAGCGCCCGCGAGCGCCGACATCAAATGTTCAACGACGCCGACGCTCGATCCATCCGGGCCGCGCAGCACGGTGCCGAGACGCGTCTCCGCAACATTGGACCACAGGGCGGGGATCGGGGCCGATCCTTTCAGATCGGCGCGCCGGAACTCGATGCCTGTGCCGGACACGGCCGGCAGCAATTGCAGACGCGACGGGACGCCCGCATGCAAGGTCACGCCCTGAACCGAAACCTCGCGTGCAAGCGTGTGCCGGCTCGCCATTACCCCCCCGAATTGGCCTGCCGCCGCAGGAAGGCCGGAATCTCGAAGCGGTCATCTTCCGCGACGCCCGAGAAGAGATCGTCGGCGGATTGTGTCTGTTGGCGCAGCGCATCGGCCGCAGCCTTCGGAGATACGGATGTTGACTGCGCTTGCACAGGGGCCGCAGGCGGAGCGCTCGGCGCGGGCCGGGCTGTTGTGGTGGGCTGACGGGGTGCAGGCATCGGCTGCTCCAGACGCGGTTCCACCGGATAGTCGTGCCGCTCCACGCGCTTGCGGCCGAACAGTCCCAACCACTTCGACTGTGTAGCAGGCGCCTGCGCGCGAGAGCGTGCAGCGGCCGCGACAGGTTCATCAATCATAGGCGCTTCCATGCCGCCAAGATCCAGCGGCGCTTCCCTCTGCACCTTGGGCGGCGGGACCGGGATGACGGACGCCGGCTCATTCCTGACGACGGTTTCGGGCGCGGTCATCTGGAATGTATCCAGTTGCCTCGCGAGATTGTCCATCGTCCGGCCCATCCCCGAAGTCTCGCCGCCCATCCGGGGGGCTGCCGGCGCGGGCGCTTCGGTCTCGATGGTCTTGCGGCGAGGAAGGTGGAGACGCTGCACGTTGTCGGCAACAAATCCGGTGCAGGATTCAGCGTCGATGCCGGTGGCGACAACGGAGACGCGCACGCGGCCTTCCATGTCCTCCAGCAGAGCGCTTCCAAACAGGATGTTGGCGTCGCAATCGACTTCGGCGCGAATCCGGTTCACCGCCTCGTCGACCTCGAACAGCATCAGGTCCGGTCCGCCGGTGACATTGACGAGCACGGCGCGCGCGCCCTTCATCGACACGTCGTCCAGCAGCGGGTTGGAGATCGCGGCTTCCGCGGCCCTGAGCGCGCGGCCCTCGCCCTCCATCTCGCCTGTTCCCATCATCGCCTTGCCCATTTCGGACATCACGGTCCGGATGTCGGCAAAGTCGCGGTTGATCAAGCCGGGCATGACTATCAGATCGGTGACACCGCGCACGCCCGAGTGGAGCACATCGTCGGCCATGGCGAAGGCCTGGGCGAAGGTGGTGCGCTCATTGGCGACGCGGAACAGGTTCTGATTTGGGATGACGATCAGCGTATCGACGAAGTTTTGGAGCTCTTCGATGCCGCGCTCCGCGGACTTCATGCGCTTGTCACCTTCGAAGTGGAACGGCTTTGTCACCACGCCCACGGTCAGGATACCGAGTTCCCGCACCGCTCGCGCAATAACCGGGGCCGCGCCCGTTCCGGTGCCGCCACCCATGCCCGCGGTGACGAACACCATATGGGACCCGGAAAGGTGCTCGAGGATCTCGTCGATCGATTCCTCGGCAGCGCCCCGGCCGACCTCGGGCTTCGCGCCTGCGCCGAGCCCCTCAGTCAGCTTCGCGCCGAGCTGAATCTTTCGGTTCGCCTTCGACTGATGCAGCGCCTGGGCGTCCGTATTGGCGACCACGAAGCTGACGCCTTCGAGCTTGGACGTGATCATGTTGTTGACGGCGTTGCCGCCGGCCCCGCCGACACCGAGCACGGTGATCCGCGGTTTGAGCTCGGTGACTTCGGGCGTTCTAAAATTAATCGTCATATCGTGCCTCCGTGTGTAGCCGCAGAATTTCATGCCTTCCGTCAAACATCCCGCGGACGCCCATTGTGTTTTGTGTCATCCGCATGTCTTCACCCGAACAAACTCGGCGGCAGCCATCGCGAGAGGCCGCGCCGTTCTGTCTTCACCTCCGCCGAAGGATTTGGATCGTTCATTTCCGGCGGGCTTGTTGCGCCCGCGATCAAAAGGCCGAGGGCGGTTGCGTAAGCCGGGCCGGTTGCGGCCGCGGCGATTCCCTGGAACGCCTGCGGCCTTCCGACACGAACCTGTTTTCCCGTGACGCGGCCCGCGACCTCGCGGACGCCGGGAAGCTGTGAGCCGCCCCCGGTCAGAACCGCGCGCCGCCCCGCGGCGACATCGAACCCGCTCTTCTTCAGACGCGACTGCGCCTCATCGAAGATCTCTTCCAGGCGGGCCTGAATGACGGACGTCAGTTTCGAGCGACGCACGCGGTCGACGCCGCGATCGGCCGATTCACCCATCAGCGGTACGTCGATCAGGTCGGCGCCCGAGTCGGTGGTGGCAAGCGCGGAGCCGTAGAGCGTCTTGATCCGCTCCGCCGCGCCAAGAGGCGCCGACAGCGCCTTTGCGATGTCCGCGGTGATATGGGCGCCGCCGAGCGGCACGGAGTCCACATGGACGAGCGAGTTCTCCATGAAGACCGCAATGGAAGTGCAGCCGGCGCCCATGTCGATGAGGGTGACGCCGAGTGACATCTCGTCGGGATCGAGGGTGGCGAGGCCGCTGGCATAGGGCGCGTAAAGCTGGCGTGCGATCGAGAGATGGCAGCGTTCAACGGCCAAGCGAAGATTGTGCAACGGGCCGCTCCGCACCGCGACCGCATGCACGGCCACGCCGAGCCGCTCGCAGAACATCCCGCGGGGGTCGGTAACGCCGCGGGTCTGGTCCACGACATAGGAGGTTGCCGCGGCCTGGATGGTTTCGTAGCCCTCCTCGCGGCACTGGCGCTTGCCTTGGGCCAGCAGGCTGCGCAGATGCACGTCGTCCAGCAGCACGCCGTCGAGGCCACGTTCAGCGCGTGAATTCAGGCTTTTCGGCTGACCGCACTGCACCGAGATGATGACATCCTGGATGCGCAGATCGGCCAATTGCTCGGCCGCGTCCACCGCCTTGCGGATCGACTGATCGGCGAGCTCGAGATTGGTGACGGCGCCGGACCTGATCCCTTGGGACTCGTGCAAAGCCGAAGCCAGGATCCGCAAGCTCCCCCCGGCCTCGGCACGGCCGATGATGCAGGCGACCTTGGACGATCCGACGTCCAGCACGCCGATCAGCCCGGTTCTGGCCTGCGCCGAGCGGACGCCGTTGGCCCTTGAACCATTCGTTCTTGTACGGAACGTATCCCCCATACCGGTCGCCTAACTCCTACGCCCGTCGTTCCCGCGACACAGGTCGCGAATCACCATTATGTAACCGAAAGACGTAATTATCGGGATAGCGAAGATCGATCATTTCGATATCGCGTTCGAGAATTGCCTTCTCGACGATCAACATCTCAAGCTCCGCAAGCTGACTTTCCCATCCTTCTTCCGGCAATCTGATCGTGACGCCGCCTGCGAGAAGAAGGTCCCAGCGTCGCTCGCCCATGCGCTGAATCGTTTGCAGCCGCGCCGACACGGCCCGGTAAGGCCGCACTGCGTCGAGGAACGAGGCCGCCGCTTCCGGCGCACCGCTGCCCGAGAACAACGCAAGGTTTTCGAATCTCCCCGTGTCGACGTCGGTGATCACGGCGCCCGAGCGTTCAATCACCACAATCGATTTTCCGTTGCGCCACAGCGCAAACGGACGTTTTTCGATCAGCCGGATGGCGATCGTGCCCGGCAAAGTGCGCCGGACTTCGGCGTCGCTGACCCACGGCAGATCAAGCAGCCGCGCGCGCGCGTCCGAGGCATCAACGGAGAAGACGGATTGGCCCCGTTCGATACCGGCGGCGGCATAGGCGTCGGCAACGCTCGTACGTTCGGCGCCTGCGAGGCTGATTTCGCCGACAGCGAATCCGGCGCCGGTCATCGCCGACTCCACGCTCAGCACAAGGCGCGACAAATGGCCGCCAGCAACGAGTCCCGTGACTCCGCCCGCACATCAACAGCATCGTGAGCGTCAGCATCGGACGGCGGAACAGAATGACCCGGCCAAACCAGCCGAACCGGGCGCGTAGCGCATCGCCATAACGCGGGCCGGAATCGGACAACGACCGCGGACCGCCGCGGGCCGGCCGTGTCCGCGACTTCGCGGTGCCGCGCGTGCTGTCGCGCACCGTCCGCGGAACCGGCTCGCGAGCGCTTACCGATCGCATGAGGCGTCCTCCATGATCCAGCGCACCAGCGCGTTGAAGCTCATCCCCCGGTAGGCGGCCTGCTCGGGAACCAGCGAGGTGGGAGTCATGCCGGGCTGCGTGTTGACTTCGAGCACAATGAGGCGGTTCTGCCCCTTGGTGTCGTCGTAGCGAAAATCGGTACGCGACACGCCCCGGCAGCCGAGCGCCTCATGCGCGCGCTCCGCAAGACGCATGCACTCCTCCGTAACTGCGGGACTGAGTTTTGCGGGGATCACGTGGTCCGAACCACCCGGCGCATATTTCGCGTCGTAGTCATAGAATTGGGTCCGCGGCACGATCTCGGTTACCGCCAACGCACCGAGTCCGTTGGGCTTCGAGCCCATGACCGCGACGGTCAGTTCGCGTCCGGGGACATAATCCTCGATCATAACTTCGTCGCCTAACGACCAGTCGGCGGAACGCAATTCTTCCGGCGGACGATTGTCGCCCGGCCGCACGATGTAGACACCGACACTGGACCCCTGGTTCACCGGCTTCACGACGTAAGGCGGCTCCATCGCGTGACGTTCGCCCGCGGTCCGCCTGTCGATGAGGATGCTCTTCGCGAGCGGCAAGCCCGCCGCGCGGAACACCGCCTTCGCGCGTTCCTTATGCATGGCGATCGCAGAAGCGAGCACGCCGGAATGGGTATAGGGAATCTCCATCAGCTCGAGCATGCCCTGCACGCAGCCGTCCTCGCCCCAGCGGCCGTGCAGCGCGTTGAACGCCGCATCCGGTTTGAAGGCGAGCAGCCGTTCCGCCAGGTCGATGCCGGCGTCGAATTCCTGGACGTCGAAGCCTTCGGCCCGCAACGCCTTGGCGCAGGCGCCGCCCGAGACCAGGCTGACGTCGCGTTCCGGCGAACGGCCGCCGAGCAGAACCGCGATGCGCTTGTATGTGGTCATTTCAGCCGTCCTACCCGCTTGATTTCCCATTCGAGCTGAATGCCCGACTTCGCTTTCACCCGCGTGCGCACGTCCTCGCCCAGGCCTTCGATATCCGCCGCCGAGGCGTTGCCGGTGTTGATGAGGAAGTTGCAGTGCTTCTCGGAGACCTGCGCGCCTCCTCGCGTGAGGCCACGGCAACCCGCTTCGTCGATCAACTGCCAGGCCTTGTGCCCGGGCGGATTGGTGAACGTGGAGCCGCCGGTCTTGGCTTTCACCGGCTGGGTGCTCTCGCGCTGCTCGACCAGCGCGTTCATCCGCTCGCGGATGATCTCGGGATTTCCGGGCGCGCCTTTGAGGAGGACGTCCACATACACGACCCCTTCGGGACGCGAATGGCGGTAGGTGAACCCCATGTCGGAAGGACCGAGCCTCACCACGCGGCCGCGTGAATCCACTGCATGTGCTTCGACGAAGATGTCCTTGAGTTCGCGCCCATAACAGCCGGCGTTCATCGTCAGCGCGCCGCCGATCGTACCGGGAATCCCGCGCAGGAATTCCATGCCTTCGATGCCGGAATCGGCGGCCGCGCGTGCAACCGCGGCGTCGAGCGCGGCAGCCCCCGCCTTGAGCTGCGCGTCGCCAACCGACTCGATACGCCCGAAGACGGACGGAAGGCGTATCACGACGCCTGGCATTCCCCCGTCGCGGATGAGGAGATTGGAGCCAACGCCGATGACGCCGACCGGTAGGTCGTCGGGCCTGCCGGCCATGAACGTGCAGAGATCGGCAACGTCAGCGGGACGGAAGAGAATGTCCGCGGGCCCGCCCGCGCGGAACCACACGAGGTCTTTCAGCGGCGCCTTCTCCGTGTAGGTGCCGCGCACCTTGGGAAGCATGTCGAGCGCGGCGATCATGACGCCGCTCCTTTTTCCTTCAACGCGGCTTCAATGCCGTAGGCCCAACCGGTGATCGATCCCGCACCGAGGAACACGACGGCGCCGCCGGGTTTCGCGAGATCGCCGATCAGGGCGGGCAGATCGTCCGGCCCATCGATCGTGATCACGCGCTTGTGGCCATGCGCGCGCAGGCCATCGGCAAAACTATCGCGGTTGACGCCGTCGATTGGGGACTCGCCGGCCGCGTAGACGGGCGCCACGATCGCGGTATCGGCGCCGTTGAGGGAGGTGCAGAACTGATCGAACAGATCGCGCAGCCGCGTATAGCGATGCGGCTGAACGATGGCGACCAGCGGTCCGCTAAAGGCCTGACGCGCGGCCTTGAGCACGGCCGCGATCTCCACCGGATGATGGCCGTAATCGTCGATGATGGCGGCGCCGTTCCAGGAGCCGACGCGCGTGAAGCGCCGCCGGACCCCGCCGAACTGACTGAGCGCCTTGCGGATCGCATCGGGCGGAATGCCGAGCTCGCGGGCAACGACAATCGCCGCGACCGCATTCGAGACATTGTGCTCACCTGGCATGGGCAGGCCGAAACCCTCGATGGTGGTTTCGGTCTCTTTCCGGCGATCGCGGAATACGACGTCGAAATGCGCCGCACCTTCGGAGAAGGTGGTATTGACCGCGCGGACGTCGGCCTGCGGGTTGAAGCCGTAGGTGATGATCCGCCGGTCGCGCACGCGCGCCACCATTGCCTGCACTTCGGGATGGTCGGTGCACATCACGGCAAAACCGTAGAACGGCAGGTTTTCGACAAAGCTCTGAAAGGCGGCCTTCACGCGGTCGAAATCGCCGTAAAAATCGAGGTGTTCAGGGTCGACATTGGTGATGACCGCGACCATCGCGGGAAGCCGCAGGAACGTGCCGTCGGATTCGTCGGCTTCGACCACCATCCAATCGCCCGAGCCAAGCCGCGCATTGGTGCCATAGGCGTTGATGATGCCGCCGTTGACGACCGTGGGATCGAGCCCGCCGCCATCGAGCAGCGCGGCAACCATGGTCGTCGTCGTGGTCTTGCCATGCGTGCCGGCGATGGCGACGCAGCGCTTGAGACGCATCAGCTCGGCGAGCATTTCGGCGCGCCGCACGATGGGAAGGCCGGCCCTGCGGGCGGCCGCCAGTTCCGCGTTGTCGGGCTTCACGGCCGACGAGTAAACGACCACCTGGGCCTCGCCAAGATTCTCCGGCCGTTGGCCGATGGCGACAGGGATGCCGAGCGAACGCAGTCGTTTCACGTTGGCGCTGTCCGCGGTGTCGGAGCCTTGCACCGCGTAGCCGAGATTGCCCATCACCTCGGCGATGCCGCTCATGCCGATGCCACCGATGCCGATAAAGTGGACGGCGCCGATCGAGATCGGCACGCGGGTCTGGCCGGCGATTTGTCCGGTGTGGATCATGGCGCGAGCTGCTCCGCGAGATCCGCCAGCCGCTGTGCGGCATCGGCGCGGCCGAGTCCGCGCGCTGCCCGAGCACAGGCGCGCAAGCCCTGGGGATCGGTCAGAATCCGTTCCAACAGATGGGCGAGCTTCGCCACATCGAGATCGCGCTCCATCACGACCCACGCCGCCCCCACCTTCTCCAGCACGGCAGCGTTCGCGGATTGGTGGTCGTCCATTGCGTGAGGATACGGAACGAGGATCGCGGGCCGTCCGATGACGGTGAGCTCGCTGAGCGTGGACGCACCGCTGCGAGCGATCACGAGATGCGCGTCCGCCATGCGGCGCGGGAGATCGGTGAAAAACTTCGCGACCTCCGCCTCGATGCCGTTTGCGCGATAGACGCTCTCGACCATTTCCACATCGGGCGCACGGCATTGCTGGACGATCTTAAGACGAGACCGCAGCTGTTCGGGCAAGCTCGCCAGTGCGGCGGGAACAAGCTCCGACAGCGAACGCGCCCCCTGGCTGCCGCCGAATACGAGCAGGCGGATCAGTCCGTCGGCGTCGGGCGGCGCGTAGTCCGTGCTCAGCGCGGCGGCTTCGGAGCGCACCGGATTGCCCGTGAAGACAATGCGCTCGGGATTCTTCGGCGCGAACTTGGCGAACGGCAGCGAAGCGGCAATCTTGGCGACACGTGGCGCGAGTAGACGGTTGACGCGGCCGAGCACCGCGTTCTGCTCGTGCAGCAGCGACGGGATGCGCGCCAGCGAGGCTGCGATCATCACGGGTAAGCTCGGGTAGCCGCCGAAGCCAACCACCGCGCGCGGACGGAGCGAACGCAGCTTGGCCAGCGCGGAGACGATACCGAGCGCAATGACGCCGAAGGCAACCACGCGGCCGACGGGCGAGCGTCCGGCGAAGGTGGCCGCGGGAACGGTGGCGATCTCCGCACCCGGAAACGCCGAGCGGTAATTATGGCCGCGCCCGTCGGTCATCACGACGACGCGGCTGCCGCGCCGCATCAGCTCGCTGGCCAACGCCTGAGCGGGAAACAGGTGCCCGCCCGTTCCGCCGGCCGCGAGGACAAACGGACCGCTCATCGCGCGATCTCCTCCGGCAGCGCAGGACGCTGGCGCGTCAGTCCAAGTGCGAGACCCAGGGTGAGCGCGACCGCAAACAGCGACGAGCCGCCATAGGAGATCAGCGGCAGCGTCATGCCCTTGGCCGGAAGAATGGACAGCGACACGCCCATGTTGATGAAGGCCTGCAAGCCGACGACGACCGCGAGACCGGAGGCCGCGAGCTGGGCGAAGCAATCGCGCGCCTTGGCGGCACGCAGCAACAGCCGGATCGTGACAAAGCCGAACAGCAGCGCGATGAGGATGCAGAGCGCGATGCCGAATTCCTCGCCCGCGACTGCGAAAATGAAATCGGTATGGGCGTCGGGAAGGCGGTACTTGATCGCGCCGGCGCCCGGACCCACGCCGGCGATGCCGCCGGCTTCGAATGCCTGAAGCGCCAAGCCGGTCTGATAGCCGGGGCCGCTCTCCACGAATTGCGTGATGCGTTCGCGCACATGGGGGTGGAGGAAATATGCCAGCGTCGCGAGTGCCGCGCCGCCGACGCCCAACGCCGCTAGCCAGTAATAGGCAAGACCGGCGAGGAAGAGCATCACCACGCAGAGGGTTCCGAGCAGAAGCGTTTGCCCGACGTCGGGCTGAAGCAGCAATACGACGAGCGCCGGCGCGAGCAACCCGATGGTCACCAGATCACCCGGGAATCCATGCTTCAATTTGTCGGCCAGGAAGGCCGCGGCAAGGACCGCGAAGGCGGGTTTGAGGAACTCGGACGGCTCCAGCCTCAGGCCGCCGAAATCGAGCCAGCGATGGGCGCCGTTGATATCGATGCCCGCAACGAGCGCGAGCCAGGACCCGATCAGACCCAGCGCGAACACACAGGCCGCTAGGATGCGCGTGGTCTTGGAATCGAGCATCGAGGTGCCGATGAGGATACCGATCGCCGTGGCCGCAAACGCAAGCTGCTTCAGAGCGTAGGAGAAGTTCCCGGCACTTCCGGAATCTCCCGTGGCCGCCGGGCTTGCCGCGACGGCAAGCACAAGGCCGATCGCCATCAGACCGAGCATGCCTGCAAGCGTCATCCGGTCGATGGTCCACCACCAATTTGCGAAGCTGGAATTATCGGCGCGAGAGAGAATCATGAAGCGGCTCCTGCGCGCGCCGGCTTGGGTGGCGCGGCGATCAACGCCCGCACCAATTCCCGAAACACGTCGCCGCGATGTTCGAAATCCTTAAACTGGTCGAAGGACGCGCACGCCGGCGACAGGAGCACGACCGGCTCCTCCGCCTTGCTGGCACGCGCGTCGTCAAAGGCCGCCTCCAGCGCACGTTCGAGCGTGCCGGATTGCACGGCGGCAACCTGGCCCGCGAGCGTTTTGCCGAAGTACTCGGCCGCGTCGCCGATCAGATAGGCTTTGCGCATCCGGGGGAAATACGGTGCGAGCTCGGCGATGCCGCCTTCCTTGGCCTTTCCTCCGGCAATCCAAAAGATGTCGGGGAAACAGGCCAGCGCCCGCGCGGCCGCATCGGCATTCGTCGCCTTGGAATCGTTGACGAAGCGGACCTTGCCGATACGTCCGACATCTTCCATGCGGTGGGCAAGACCGGGGAATCTCAAGATGGAGGAAAAGATGGCGCGCGGGTCACGGATGATCCGGCGCGCAGCCGCGTAGGCAAGCGCCGCGTTCTGCCAATTGTGGCTTCCCGGAAGATGCGCCGCGACCTTGAGGTCGCCGATCTGCACTGAGGGCTGATCCCAGGCGTCGTACAATTTTCCGTCGATGACGAAAATGCCGCGGCCCAGAACCTTGCGCGTGGAGATGGCCACCGCATCGGCCATACGGCTGGCGACGAGCTTGGTATAGATCGCGGCCGAGTGATCGTCGTCGACACCGACCGCCACATAACCGTCAGGCGCGGCGCGCTTGAGGAGGGACTCCTTGACGGACGCGTAATTGGCTATCGAACCGTGGCGGTCCAGATGATCGGGCGAGAGGTTCGTGAGCACCGCGATATCGGGAGAAAGGCCGGGCGACAGCTCGATCTGATAGGACGACAATTCGAGCACATAGGTCGTCTTTGCGCCCGGCACGGCGAGGTCGAGGACGGGTTTGCCGATATTGCCGCCGACCTGCGCATCGATGCCCGCAGCCTGCAGGATATGGCCGATCAGCGCGGTGGTCGTGGATTTTCCGTTTGTGCCGGTCACCGCGATGATGCGCGCTGCACTTTTTTCCCTGCGGCCGGCTTTGAGGGCACGGGCAAACAGCTCGACGTCGCCGATCACCTCGGCGCCGGCGGCCTTGGCTTGGCGCACGACGGGATGCGGCTC
>Ga0193752_1002766_pt1 | contig 12752 bp, 10 predicted proteins | sample H1c1metaG_FD_144924 | JGI IMG/M metagenome (GOLD analysis project Ga0193752, IMG submission 144924) | Soil microbial communities from a riparian zone of the East river system, Colorado, United States - H1c1 | ecosystem: Environmental > Terrestrial > Soil > Riparian zone | place: USA: East River... | reverse complement strand
AATATTAATAGGACCACCCGGCGCAGGTAAAACCATGCTAGCTAAAAGACTACCAACCATTCTACCGCCACTCACTCTTCGCGAAGCATTAGAGACCACGAAAATTCATTCGGTTGCCGGAAAGCTGCCGGAAAATTCAACGCTGATCTCAAAGCGACCATTCCGGTCACCGCATCATACCATTAGTGATGTGGCCCTGGTTGGCGGAGGAATATTACCACAGCCGGGAGAAATCTCACTGGCACATAACGGGGTTTTATTCCTGGACGAATTACCCGAATTCAAAAGAACCGTGCTCGAGGTTATGCGCCAGCCCATTGAAGAAAGAAAGGTGACCATATCACGGTCAGGTATATCCGTAGACTATCCGGCGGGATTTATGCTGATAGCCTCCATGAACCCGTGCCCATGCGGATTTTATAATCATCCTGAAAAGATCTGTAGTTGTCCGCCTGGTGCCGTTCAAAGATATCTGAACAAAATCTCCGGCCCCTTACTGGATCGGATCGATCTGCATGTGGAAGTTACCCCTGTACCTTTTGCAGAAATATCTTCTCAAACAAAAATGGAAACTTCAGATATTATACGGAGCCGTGTGATTGCTGCGCGGGAAATACAGACACAACGATTTGCAGCTTTTCCCGGGTATTATTGCAATGCGCAGATGAGTTCAAGATTGTTGCGTGAGATATGTGTACTTGATACATCTTGCGCAGCACTGATCAGATCAGCAATGACAAAATTTAATTTGTCTGCCAGGGCTTATGACCGTATACTTAAAGTTTCGAGAACAATAGCCGATCTGGGAGTCAGTAAAAGCATTAAACCTGAACATCTGGCTGAAGCCATTCAGTACCGTACACTCGACCGCGAGAGCTGGACAGGATAATGTGATAATGCGAAAATAATAACCCGTAAATAATTTATGTAAAAGAGATAACCCGGAAGATTTTTTTAACTAAGCAGTGTTCTGATCGCCGTTACCCATTTGCGTTGAAAAAACGGGCGAGGCTCAGATTCTCCACCTATTTTGTTTATCAGCGCTTTCAATGTTTGACCGGCGGTTTTTTTGATAATCCGCATATCAAGCCAGATATTGGCATTGCGAACATAGAAGGCATCAAACTGATAACGGTGGAATATACTTGCGAAATCTTTGGTTGGACCGCGGTAACCTTTAACCTGGGCTAGTCCGGTTATACCGGGTTTAACTATGTTTCTGAATTTATACCCGGGAACAATAGTTGAAAACTTGGAGCAATCAGAGTGCATGTGAGGTCTTGGTCCAACCAGACTCATGTCACCTACCAATACATTAATAAACTGCGGAAACTCATCAAGATTAGAAACCCGCAGAAACTGACCCAAACGCGTAATTCTCCGATCTTTCAACTGGGCTTGCCGGATATTAGCTTCGGAATTTACTATCATCGTACGGAATTTCAGACATCGGAACGATCGGCCACCCATACCTACCCTGCGCTGAATAAACAGGACCGGCCCCTTTGATTCTAGTTTTATTAATAGCGCTATAAGCGGAAACAACCAACTAAGACAGAAAACACATACAAAAAAAGACACAACTACGTCGAAAACTCTTTTACCCCGGTAAAAGGCTATTTTCGAATCAATATGTTTTCTCAGACTAATCCTGGAAATGGTGGATTCATTCACCAGTTGTTCCAATTTGCATTCTGCTAATCCTTCGGTCATTAAAATTAAATTAAAGGGGTTACAGTAAGTGGTTTTAAAGTTAGAAGCATTTTTAATTATTGATAATCAGGCATCAAATCACTCTCCCCTTTCTAATCTTCCCTGACAATTCGAGAATTCAAAACGTTGCTTTGGGAATTTTATTTTCATCTTTCTTAAATAAGGTTATTTATGCATGGATTCACTTAGTCGGAGATCATATTTCTTTGGCCTTCGCCTGCCGGGTGCCCAGATAAAAGAAAATAGGAAAAAAAGTTAATATTACTAACCCATACTGTGTTTCCAGCACCGACTCCGTCAGGCAAAACGCTGCCAGCGCACCCACAATAAATGACAGTTGTATTGAAGCTGCTTTTATGGCAATCCGTATCAGGCCGATTATCATCATAATAAATGCACTTAGGCCAACCAGACCGAGTTGCAGGGAGGATTCCAGGAACTCATTATGCGCGTTATATCCAATGAAGCCCCGTTCTTTACGCTCTGGTGTTCCAAAGTACATGTCCTTACTGATGTATTTCCGGTTCAGGCTGTCCTGCGCATCACCGGGCGACAATCCAAACACAAAGGCATTATTTTCCTGCAAAAGTTCAGTGACATTTTTCCATTGCAGCAGCCTGAACTGTAATCCGTTAAAATAGGTTCCCTGATTAAATCCCGGCTGCGAAATTAAGTTAAAATCGCTTTGAACTATCTCTGCGAAACGGTTACTGACAGGATTTTTGGTGGCATAAATACCCGCAATCAGTAAAAGTACAATCGTGATTAGGATCGCCAAAAACTTCCGATTTGAAACAGCTTTAATTAGAAAACAAAATATAAACATCACAAAAAGTGTGATGATAAGTTTTGAGGAAAGCAAAAATAAAAATATGGAGAAAACAACAGCGATAGCGATATCAATTAGCGCATTGGCAAAATAGTCCTTTCTGAAGAGTTTAACTACGATCTCAGTTAAAGCAAAAAACACCAACAAAGAAAATTGAACCGCATGTTGCTTAAACGGTTTAACCAGGCTGTGATAGAAAAACACAGAAGTATCCCCGGAATTGGTAAAAAATCGGAAACCTGCAGAAATCAGACAAAAAATTACTGCAATCAACAAGGAAAAAACAAATACATTTTTAAGTCGTTCAAATAGCAGCCGATCCGGAAAATGCAGTAACAAGAAAAGTGGTATAAATACCAGTGAACTTTTAATTTGTAAATGCTTAATTGTCTCTGCTATATCCGATGTATAAAAAAGAGACGCGATATTCAAAAGATAAAATAGGAAACAACTATAGATAAAATACACTGCAGGCTTTCTCGACACCTTATCAATTATTCCTGTAGTACGCATTAATATTGCTGTCAGCATCAACCAGGCAATTGCCATACTGTTCAGCGGCCGGATGCCGCATATCAAGCTGATAATCAGTAATGAGTAACCTAAAAATTCAGATTTGAATAGAATTTTCGGAGACAATATGGGATTTAGTGCTGCCACAAAAAATAATGAACCGCTTACCTGGCTTGTCGCAATCTTGACGAGATGAGACGAAAAAATGCAACCAGGTACCCGATTAGAAATCCGGAAAGCAACCCTAGTCCCATGTATTTCGGAAGTTTTGGTTCTACCGGATTTTTATATTTTATGAAACTCTGAATGACCTTTATAGGGCTGATAAATTTAAGTTCATTGGCATAATCAAGCAACTTTTCGTTTAAGGTGATCATTTGTGTATTAACGTCGGAGAGATTTACCATTATGGATGAGCCGGTACCTTTCCCGGACTGCAATGTTCTTTCCACGCCGGATTTGGTTGAGTCAAGCTGAGCTATTTCCTGTTGAACTTTTGTAATCAGTTTGTTTAAGTCTTCCTTACGGGCATCAACACGGGCTTTAACGTATTCGCCATTTTCAAGTCCGTAAATTATTGCCCGTTGAAGCGTATCGAGTATTGTAGTATCTGTAACCAGAACTTTTATGGTAAAACCGATAGGATTTTTTTCAATATAAAGTTTCAAAATTTCAACTGCTTCAATGGACCTCAGCTTTTCTAAGAGCTGCCTGTTGCTATTCAGGTATTGGGCAAGGACATCTTTTTCGTTTTTTTTAATCAGATCATTCCAGTTAGTGATAACCTGGATTTGCTCAGCATTTGCTAAAATGCTCGATTGGACGAGGAGTGTGGCAGAATACTTTTTAGGAGTCGTGGTATACATTAATATACCGAGGGTTAATCCGATGATAACTGAAATCAGGATGATATACCGGTTCTTTTTGAAAAACCTTAATATCTTCTCAATGAATCTTAAGAGGTCAATTTCATCATTATTTGTTGGCTGAATTTCCGGAATTTGGGACATAGGATAGTTCAAGATTTCTGAAAATGACGATTTAGAACGCTAAAATAATAAACTGGAGCCATAATTATATAATTTAAATCTTTATGAATTAAATTATATAACGCTAGTGTTCATATATTTGTGGCTATTTCAAACCTATATTAAACCACCCCTGATCAAGTGGCGATTAAAAAATGCTTTTAAACAATTACCTGGTATCGCTCATCTCCGGCTTATTTGCACTATACATTTTCCCCTATAAATTACGGATTTCGATCCTGCTACCGGCCATTTTCAACACAAGAGAAAACCCTTATTCCCGTAATATTGAACACGGTAGTGCTTACAATTATAAAAGGGCTATTTTTTCTTCTCCAGGGCAATTGCCAGGAAATATCAGTCTCCTGGTCTATCCATGCCACTTTGTGAGATCCTTTTCAGTACTCTAAATTTTAACAACTACTGCTGCTCTTGAATAAAACAGTTTACATAGTAATTCTTAATTACAAAAACTGGACTGACGTCAGGGAATGTCTGTTATCGATACTGGGGTCAGACTATTCTAACTACAAAGTAGTAATACTTGATAATGCTTCCGGTGATCAATCGCTCAGGAATCTCACAGATTGGGTCGAGAATAAGCAGTTATGGTTAAAAGCGAATACCTCAAAAGCTGATTTTTATAGGTCATACAATGAGAATGAATTGTCAAATGAAGTCATAAACAGCCTGGCAACTTTTAATTTCATACAAAACGAGCACAATAATGGTTTTGCTGCAGGTAACAATGTAATTCTCAGATATCTGAAATCTGTTGATGCTTACGTATGGCTGTTAAATCCCGATATGATTGTTTCGGCCAACGCCATGACCGAATTAGTACAGTTCACAGGTAGCCAGATGCCAAGATCTATAACCGGGGCTGTTCTGAAAAAGTATGAGCAGCCTGCTGAAGTATACCTGTATGGAGGTGGTCAGATTAACTGGAACACCGCAACTATCAGTTTTATTACGAATTTGAAGGACATCGGGAAGCTCGATTATCTTAATGGAAGTTGTATATTTCTCCATGCATCTCATTTTGAAACCCTTGGGCTGTTACCGACAGAATATTTTTTGTACTGGGAAGAAACGGACTGGTGTTATAATGCGAAAAAACTTGGCTATAATATTAATGTTTGCCTTACCGCTATATGTTATGATAAGATCAGTGCAACCATCGGGAAAAGCTACCTTTCTGATTTTTATTATACCCGTAATGGATTACTGTTTGTAAAAAAGTATTCACCAGGTAATCTTAATCAGGCAATATTTTCAACGCTGCTGAGAATATCGAAAAGATTGGTCACAGGAAAAATGTCGAGGGCAAATGGTACGCTGGCAGGCCTCAGGGAATTTTACAAAATGCAAAAAAAATGAAGATTAATAAATACCTTCCTTTTGCTGTCTTGTATTTTTTCTTCAACTCATTTGGGTTGCCTTTTGGATTAACTTATACAACAATTCTCGGACCGGTCTTTTACATTTATATAATCAGGGAACGAAAAAAAGATATCTTTCTTCCGTTCTTATTGATTTTTACAATTTTATATTTAATTCACTCTTATTTTGGAGTTATTGATAAAGATTACTTTATTTCATTTTTGAACATTTCGGGTGTATACATCTTTTGCCAGGCCTTTTACACATGGATAAAAGCTGATAAAAATCCTGAAAGGATATTTGCCAGATTGCTTCAAATCAATTTTATCTTTTGTCTTCTTGCTATACCTGTTTATTTCAGCGAATTTCAGGATTTGCTTTGGATTGAGCAATATCTGACGGATGGATTCAACAATTTCCGGCGGTTAAAACTATTCACGTATGAAGCTTCTTATTTCGCAACGTTGATGGTTCCACTGTTCTTCTTTTTCTTAATACAAATGGTATTGAATAAAAATAAGATGAACAGAATCTTATTACTGGCGATGATCGGTCTCCCTTATATTCTGTCATTTTCACTTGGAGTAATTTCATGTATCGTTCTTTCACTTCTAATTACTTACACCATTCATTTCAAAACGCTCACCAGAAGAAGATCTGTTCTGAACGCAATCACAGCGGCTACCATTATCGGAGTGTGTTTACTCTTAGTCGGTGTTCTTTTCTTTCCAGAAAATCCACTATTTGTGAGGATTGGAAATATTCTTGATGACAAAGACTCTTCTGGCCGCGGAAGAACCTATGAGGCATTTAACCTGGCCTTAAAAATACTTGAACAAAGAAACAGTTTTTGGGGAATTGGAATTGGTCAGATGAAATTTCTGGGAGCAGAAATAATACGGGATTATTACCTGTATCCTCCCGAGTTGACCGGAATGTCGATACCAAATGCAACTGCAGAAACCTTACTGATCTTTGGATATTTTGGACTCACCGTCCGATTTGCATTTGAGCTATTCTTATTCATTTATGCCAGGGTGTGGAAGAATTATTTTCAGCTTCTTCTATTTTGCTTTATTTTCATTTATCAGTTTACCGGCAGTTTTATTACAAACATTGCAGAATATATTATCTGGATTCTCGCGTTTGTCAATGTGTTTCCACAGTTCGATATAAAACCCAGAGTGAGTACCACTCAAACGCTTCCACTAAACATTGTCAAAACCATTTAGAATGAATAAAAAAAAGCTACGATCGTTATTTAGGCCGGTTTTCCCAATACTTGATATTCTGTTATCTCCGCTAACGCTGCTCTCATCTGTTCTTCTTTTTTTTATCAGGAAGTTCAGAGTCCGACATATGCCCGTCAGTAAATTCATTTTTGAAAAGGTAGGGGTATTCCCAATAGTTGATCATTATTATGAACCACTTTTTAATAGCAGGCATTTACGACATGACCTGGATCAGGACAGGTCTTTACCTGGAATTAACTGGAATATTGACGGGCAGCTCCAATTATTAAACTCATTTCAGTACCAGAAAGAACTTTTAGCAGTTCCTTTTCACAATACAAAAAATGAAATTGAATTCTTTTTTGATAATCCGTCTTTAGGTCCCGGGGATGCAGAATACTTATATTGCGCGATCCGTCACTTCAAACCAAAACGGATCATAGAGATTGGAAGCGGGCATTCCACTTTAATGGCGAAAAAAGCGTTGAATGCAAATTTTGCCGAAAACAGTGAATATACATGCGAACAGATATGCATCGAGCCATACGAGATGCCCTGGCTTGAACAAAAGGGGGTTAAAGTTGTCCGTAGCCTGGTAGAAACAGTAGATAAATCAATTTTTTTATCTTTAAAAGAAAATGATATTCTGTTCATTGACTCTTCTCACATTATCAGACCTCAGGGTGACGTCCTTTTCGAATTTCTTGAAGTTCTTCCATTAGTTGCCGCCGGTGTCATTGTACATATTCATGATATTTTTTCTCCAAAGGATTACACGAAGCAACATATTATCGATGATGTATTATTCTGGAATGAACAATACATTTTAGAATCATTTCTAACCTGTAATAATCAATTTAAAATTATCGGTGCACTTAACTTCCTTAAATACCATCATACACAAAATTTGTATACTGCACTCCCTGTTCTTGCTGCTAATAAACAACACGAACCAGGTTCATTTTGGATACAACGTATATAACTCCACCAAATCCTGTAATTATAATTCCTGCAATTGAAATCTGTCGCTATAAAGAAAATATTCGTTGACGCCCATGTCTTTGATACCGAATTTCAAGGCACGCGCACATTTTTAAAAGAAATTTATAATATTCTTTCTAAAAAGGATGATTTACAAATTTATATTGCGGCCAATAACATTGAAATTTTAAAAAGCGAATTCCCCGATCATACTAACATTGTCTTTGTTAAATACAGGTTCACATCATCTGTTTTACGATTGACAACGGAACTGCCATATTTATTAAACCGACTTAAAATAGATATCGCTCATTTTCAGTATATAGTTCCTCCCTTCAAGAACACAAAACATCTTGTCACAACGCATGATGTGCTTTTTAATGAATATCCCGGCGAATTCTCCAAATTATACAGGTATACCAGAAACATCCTTTTTGGATTTTCTGCCAGAAAAGCCGACTACCTTACAACGGTTTCCGAATATTCCAGGAATTCCATCATAAAGCATCTGGGCATAAACGATAAAGAGATTTATGTGATTCCAAATGGCGTGAATAAAAAGTTTTTTGAATCTTATGATAAGCCGCTCTCCGAAAAGTACATTCAGGGAAAATACGGCGTGTCAAAATTTTTACTGTACGTAAGCAGATTTGAACCGCGAAAAAATCAACTCCTCGTCTTACAATCTTTTCTCCAGTTAAAACTTTATGAAAAAGACTTTCATCTGGTTTTTCTCGGTCATACAAGTATTCCCGTTCCGGAATTTGATCAGTTAATTTTTGCTCAACCTTCTCATATTCAGGAACGGATTTTTATAAGTAGCCAGGTAAACGATTCTGATCTTTTAGAATTTTATCGCGCGGCAGCAGTCTTTGTTTACGCTTCCAAAGCAGAAGGCTTTGGCATTCCACCCCTGGAAGCCGGGGCGTTGAAAATACCAGTGCTTTGCTCCAATACATCAGCGATGAGTGATTTTACTTTTTTCGGTGAAAACCATTTTGACCCTAATAATTATGATGAATTTACTGCTAAATTAAAAAAACTGATCCTGGAGGGAATGGAAGACAATGAACTGAAAAAAATATCAGCAGTAATTCAGGAAAAATTCTTGTGGGAAAATTCTGCGGAAAAACTTTACAAACTACTTATAGCAAAGGGATAAACGCGGGGCGGTGATCTATTTGCCCGGAACTACTTTGATATGATAGCCCTGGCATGTAATGCATCTATGAATACACTTTCATACTTGTCGATGATTATCTGCCAACTATAATCTTTTTTTATTTTTTCTACATTTTCATCTCCATTTTTCTTCCTGATTTCAGAATCCTGCCCAACACCGATCGCTATATTGATCTCTTCATCGCTTAAAAAATAATTCGCGTTGTCACCTAAGATCGCCCTATTAAAGATATTGTTATGAGCAATAATATTACAGTGGCAGGCCATGGCTTCCAGGAGTGATGGATTTGTACCTCCAACCGAATGACCATGAAAATAAATTTTTGAAAAATATCTTAGATTATTAAGTAGTTTGAAATCGTATATCGACCCAACGAACCTGATCTTAGGATTGTTATACTTTTTTTGAAGATATCGACCGAATTTGTTATCCGAATTTCCGATTATTATAAGAGTGTCAGCGGACTCAGATAGGATATAACCTTTTATAATCGTTTCGATATTGTTTTCCGGCTCGAGCCTGGCAATTAATAACAAGTATTCATAAGGATTAACTTTTAATGGAGCGATTTCGCTTTCTTCAGGCTGTTGAAAAATATCTGCCCCATAGGGGATATAAAATGAATTACGATGATATTTTTCCTGAATATATTTTTGGATTCCCACGGAATCTGAGATCAATACATCGCCGTTTTTCACTGCCAGTTTTTCTGCTACCAATAAAAACTTCTGAGTTTGTTTGCTGTATTTGCTCCTTTTCCACTCCAACCCATCGAGATTAATCACATTGATCGCTTTTTTCGGCCACAAATTATGCCAGACAGAATTGCTTGTGTAACCAAGTTGGAGCAGGATATCAAACCCTCTCCTTCTTGCATCCTGAATACAATTAAAGTCAAAAATAAATTGGCCGGTTGTCCCAATATTATCCTCCCAGTCCTTGCAATGAATGATCCTTACACCCTGCCATTCACTTCTTTTATAAGGATGATTAGTTGAATTGTAAACCGATACAAAATGCCCTTTTTGCTCTAAACCCTGGGCAAGATACTGGGCGAACTGTTCAAAACCACCATATGCATTTGGGATTCCGCGCGTGCCTAAAATTCCAATCTTCATAATTCTTATTGTTGGTTAGATTCACAAAAACAAAACAGAGAATCTTTGCACTATTTTGACTTTTCCGGAAATTTAAGCTTTCAAAATTAGAATTAATTCATTAAAATCTGTAAAATATGATTGGCAGTACATTGATTATCATCAATGTATTTTGTGATAACTTCATACCTTCATCTTATGAAATTATTGTTTCAATATCTCAAACCACATAAATGGCTTGTGGTTCTCACACTTTTTCTCGCTGCCATCAATACAGGCTTTTCTCTATTCGATCCTATAATTTTTGGTAGACTTGTCAACCTTGCATTAAACTATAAAGTAAACCAGGCAGATTATTCGGTAGAGGATTTTTTCACGAAACCTTATAATAGCGTGCTATGGCTATTACTGGCCTCGATTGGTGTTGCTATGGTTAGCAGGCTTGCTAAAAATTTTCAGGACTATTTCCTGAATGTGATAGTACAGAAATTTGGTGCCAAGGTATTCACCGATGGCCTCCGTCACGCAATGAAGCTGCCCTACCAGGAATTCGAAGACCAGCGGAGCGGGGAAACTTTAAGTGTATTGGGAAAAGTGCGTACCGACACGGAAAGATTTCTTAACTATTTCATTAATATATTGTTCGGCGTTATTGTCGGAGTACTTTTTGTCTGCGTTTATGCGGGACTGTTTATTCACTGGTCCGTACCCGTTGCATATTTTACAGGTATATTGTTGCTCACGACCATTACTAACCTCCTTAGCAAAAAGATCAAAATAATTCAGAAAAATATCGTTTCGCAAACTACCTCGCTTGCAGGATCTACCACGGAATCCCTTCGAAATATCGAGTTGGTAAAAAGCCTGGGGCTTACCAACCAGGAGGTAGACCGGCTTAACAAAAACACTTATAAAATTCTTGGTCTGGAGTTAACAAAGGTGAAAAGGATCCGCAGTATAAGCTTTATCCAGGGGACTTTTGTTAATACCCTGCGCCAGGTTATCCTTTTTATCCTGATGTGGTTGATCTTCCGGCATACGATGGATGCCGGGCAGTTAGTAACCATGCAGATCTATTCATTTTTCGTATTCGGGCCTTTGCAGGAAATAGGAAATATTATATTGTCTTATCGTGAAGCCGAGGCCTCACTTAATAATTTTAATACACTGATGAAAAAATCGCCGGAACCTCAGCCAGCGAGCCCAAAACACCTAGGCGACGTTGAAACCCTTAAATTTCAGAATGTTGGATTCAAACATCAGACAGCGCAGCAAAGGGCGATTGAAAATATTAATTTCGAAGTAGAAAAAGGAGAAACTATCGCATTTGTAGGACCTTCAGGCTCTGGAAAGACCACTCTCATGAAATTACTTGTGGGCCTTTACCGGCCGCAGGAAGGACGGATTCTTTATAACGGTATTGACGAAACCGCTATTCATTTTGATGATCTTCGAAACCAGATTGGATTTGTAACCCAGGATACGCAGCTCTTTTCAGGTACCATCAGGGAAAACCTGCTGTTTGTAAACCCAACGGCAACAGAGGAGGACGTCCTCGAAGCGTTGAGTAAAGCATCCTGTAATACGTTGCTGGCCAGAGCTGATAAAGGGCTCGAAACCATGATAGGTGAAGGCGGTTTAAAATTATCCGGAGGGGAGAAGCAACGTATTTCTATTGCACGTGCTCTATTAAGAAGACCAAAAGTGCTGATCTTTGATGAGGCCACATCTTCCCTGGATTCTATAACTGAAGAAGAGATCACAAGTACTATACGCAAAGTTTCTTCGTTAAGAAGCCAGATTTCCATTTTGATTGCCCACCGTTTGTCGACTATTATGCATGCGGACAGGATTTATGTGCTTGAAAAAGGTGCAATAATTGAAACAGGAACACATGAACAACTATTGTCTGAAACCGGACTATATTATGCCATGTGGCGCCAGCAGATTGGTGAGCGGAAAACGGAAACGAAAGCCAGGTCAGAACAGGCTAAACTAAATTAGTGTTAAGTTTGTAGCATTTAAAATCCACCGGAAGTGCACCGATGCAATATTTGTCAGTAGTCATTATAACTTATAATGAAGAGGCCCACATTAGTGATTGTATAGACTCAGTAACAGCAGTTGCTGACGAAGTTATAATCGTTGACTGCTATTCTACTGATAAAACGGTAGAGATTGCCACGTCCAAAGGTGCCGTGATCAAAGAAGAAAAATGGAAGGGATACATTGAGCAAAAGAACATAGCACTCGGATACGCTAAACACAACTATGTTTTGAGCCTCGATGCAGATGAACGGCTGGATCCGACCCTGCTTGCATCCATCATCGAAGCTAAAAAGTCATTTGCCAACAAGGCATATATCATGAACCGGTGCACAAATTATTGTGGCAGGTTTATCAGACATGGTCAATGGTATCCAGACAAAAAAATACGTTTATTTGATAAAAGAATTGCCTCCTGGGGAGGCAGTAATCCTCATGACAAGGTTGTACTCTCATCCCCGACGCCGGTGCAACATCTGGCAGGCGACATACTGCATTTTTCATATGATTCCATAGAAGATCATGTCAGCAATGGCAACAAGTTTAGCAGTATTGCGGCAGAGTCTATGTTCGCAAATGGCAAAAAAGCTTCCTGGATAAATATACTTGGGAATCCTCTGTGGACGTTTGTCCATGGTTATTTTGTGAGACTAGGTCTGTTAGACGGTGTTCCCGGTCTTATTATTGCAATTATTTCCGCCCACCATACTTTCCTCAAATACATAAAATTGTACCTGCTAAGGCAAT
>Ga0193752_1002765_pt1 | contig 12753 bp, 10 predicted proteins | sample H1c1metaG_FD_144924 | JGI IMG/M metagenome (GOLD analysis project Ga0193752, IMG submission 144924) | Soil microbial communities from a riparian zone of the East river system, Colorado, United States - H1c1 | ecosystem: Environmental > Terrestrial > Soil > Riparian zone | place: USA: East River... | reverse complement strand
TAATAGGTCGCATCTACGCTCAACTGCTGCAGAACAGGTTGAGCGTAGATGCGACCTATTACAGCCGGGTTACTACCAACGATATTCTTCAGCCGGCAATTTCTCCCACAAGTGGATATCTTCCAGGTAACAAGAACGTTGGTAAAATCACTAATAAAGGCATCGAGTTATTGATAACCGGCCGACCGATCAAGAGTAAGAACTTCAACTGGAGTGCGAGTTTCAATTTTGCATACAACAAGAGCAGAATCATTGAACTTGCTCCGGGCATTACCAATCTCACCATTGGAACAGGCATCTCTTCGGGCGTGTCAATAGTAAACGCCGTAGGTCTTCCTTACGGTTCGGTTTTGGGATGGAGAATGAAAAAAGATGCGAACGGCGTGCAGGTTTACAATGCTACCAGCGGTTATGAAGACAGGTACCAGGACTACCTCGGCATAGCAAACCCGCCGTATACCATGGGCCTTTCGAATTCATTCACCTACAAGCGATTCACGATGAATGTGCTTCTGGATGCGAAATTCGGTGCTATTGCCTTCAATAACATGTGGATATATGCAATGCGCTTTGGTCTAACGAAAAGCACTTTGCCGGGGAGGGAAACCGGAGTACAGCTTGATGGTGTTGATCAGCAGGGAAACAAATTCAGTAAGCTATGGCCGGTGGTTGATCTGGACACTTATTACAACAACCGCGGTGCAAACTACTCAGAGCTCGCCACTTTCAAAACCGATTTTGTAAAACTGCGCAGCCTTGTGTTTGACTACAGCATTCCTGTTAACAGGATCAAATTTGTAAAGCTTCAGTCGCTATCGATTGGATTTGTCGCGAGGAATCTGGCGATACTTTACCGGGATAAGAAGGTGAAGGATGCGGGGCTCGATCCGGAAATGCAGCAAACCGTTGCAAATGCAACGGGCACTGCCGGTGCCGGCGAGCCAAGAACACGCACTATGGGAGTAAATCTGAACATCAAATTCTAATGTTTCAAAATCTCAACATGAATAAGCAATCTCTTAAGCTGGCATGTGTGATGGCCATCGTTTTAGTGGCTCTGGCGTGTAACAAACCCAGCCTCACGGACCTGAATAAGCCGGTGAACGCAATAAATTATCCGATACCGGCAAACATATTCACTGCGGCTTTGCTAAACACACCCCAGGATAATTATTCCGTTCTTTCTGAAGGCATGCAATATTTTTCAACCTACAAAGAAGTGCCGGCAATCGGTGACAAATTTTATAGCTTTAATGGCACGGAAGCAAACTTTGTCTTATACTACACGGTAAAGCTGAATTTGCTTCGTCAGCTCGACGATGCGATACAGGATCTTTCTTTGTCTAACGAAAGAGCAATGGTGCGTATCCTGCGTGCGTACACTTTTCATCAATTGACCGATGTTGCCGGGGACATTCCTTACTTTGATGCAATGAAAGGTGAAAGTGATGAAATCCTTTCACCGAAATACGATCCACAGCACGACATCTATCTCGATCTGCTCAAGGAACTTGATGAGGCTGCAACCAGCCTTGATCCTTCCAAATCAAATTTCGGAAGCGCGGATCTTTTTTATAATGGCGACGTGACCAAGTGGAAGAAATTCGCATACACACTCATGCTGCGTTTGGGAATGAGGCTTACTAAAGTAGAACCTGAAACGGCAGAAACATGGGTGAAGAAGGCAATAGCCGGAGGAGTAATGATGGAGGATGGTGACATGGCCAAAATTCAATATGCCAATGCTTCTGGTGCGATGAACCTTAAGATTCTAAACACCTGGCTCAATGGTAACTATTTGAACCCTCAGGACCCTGACAATGTCGAAGGAGGAAAATATGCGGCCACATTTATAGACAAACTAAAAAACACCAATGATCCCAGATTGCCTGTGATCTCTGTTGTATGGCAAAAGCCGGGAGGAACTGCTTACGTACCTAACAATGATCCTGCTGTTCAGAAAGGAATGGTCAGCGGAAGCCTTAATACAAAGCCGTTAGATTTTGACACTTATTCAGAGCCTTCACCGCTCGTGTTAAACGTGGCATCGCCGGTTATTATACTGGGTCCCGCCGAAGCATATCTTTTGCTGGCAGAGGCGAGTTTGCGCGGCTGGTACACTGACATGACAGCTGAAGAGGCGTACAATCTTGGAGTCAAAGCCGGCATGACCCAGTGGGCGCAATGGGCAGCAGTAACACCGAGCGATAATGTTATCGACCAGGAACAAATTGATGACTACCTGTCAGCGAATCCTTATCCTTCGGGCGGCACGTTCGAAGAACAATTCAAAGAAATCAATGATCAGAAATGGCTGTCTCTTTTTGGTGATGATTACGAAGTATACGCCAACTGGAGACGCACGGGGTATCCCGAACTGGCGCCGGTGAATTATCCCGGTAATGTAACGGGAGGAAAAATGTTCAGGCGTTTTTCGATACCGATAACAGAGAACCTCGTTAACCAGGATAATTACCTGGAAGCATTGCAGAGGCAGAACTTCTCTGAATCCACAGCAGATAATTTGCTGACGAGGGTATGGTGGGACAAGCCATAAGCAAGCTGGCCTCGCCACCAGAAAAGCAAAACCCCGAAGCAATGCTTCGGGGTCACTTGTTGCCCCAAATATACAATTTTCTGAGAAAGTACACATGGACATAAAGCGATTAATGAGGATTGAAGACCTGCTTCCCAGTTGATCATCAATCGTCTAAAGCGGTTTCGGTCGGACATCTTTTGAGGCGTAAAGTCGGACAAAAAATCCATTTAACATTTTCCTTATCGATCAATGATAAGATTGGTTTGTCCTCAAATCCTTAATTTTCAGGTCTAACCCGAAGTTATATGCGCTCAATTACCCCGGAGCTCACCAAGGAACTGTCCAAGCATTTCAAAGACTCTACCAAGGTGGCATCGACCAGCCCATACAAAGTGAAGACGTTCAGGGAACTTGTCGAACACACTGCGAAGTTGTCGTTTACCAATAAGGACTACCTGCTGTTTTACCGAGGACAAGCAGAAGACTATCTCAACAAGGCAGGCGCATCAACGTATTATCCGAGCATTTATAGAGGTGATCCGCTGTTAGCACGGGAGCTCATTTACAGGTTCGACATCCTGGAAGGAAGCAGCAAAGCCCTTGTCGAGCTTTTTGAAACACGTCAGGTCGAAGGCTATAAAGAACTCAAGCGTCGCAGGGCTATTCAATGGAGCATATTGCAGCACTACGAGGTTTGCTCTACACCTTACCTTGATTTCACACAATCTCTCCGGGTGGCTTGTTCTTTTGCGACCCTTGATAACAAGAGGGACACTGCATGCATCTCCGTGTTTGGTTTGCCGTATATGACCAATCGGATCAGCAACAATTCCGAGCATGATATTATTAATGTTCGACTTTTGAGTATATGTCCCCCCACCGCCCTGCGTCCCTACTTCCAGGAAGGGTATCTGGTCGGTACAGATGATATTACCTCCAATTACGACTCAAAAACGGAATTGGATTTTAACAACCGCCTGATCGCGAAATTTGAAATTCCCAATCATCCATCATTCTGGGGTAGGGAATTTCATAAAATCCCGAGGCAATCGCTGTACCCATCCGATGACCCAATCTGGACACTTTGCCAGGAGATTCGCGAACTCGCTGCTAAATCATTGCAAACGGGTAACATGGGGCTGTTTCTGCAGTCGTGGGCTGAGCTTGAGGAAATGCTTGCCACGCGTGCAAGGCAGCATACTAACCGATTTTCGAGTGTGCGTGATTCGATCAGGGTATTATATAACCAGGGGATTATTCCTGAGGATCTTCTCGCACCTCTTGATCGCCTTAGAACGTTTCGAAATTACCTTGTGCATACACCATGGAAGCTTGACACCGGAGCCCTCGCAGACAACATAATATTGTTAGAAGAGGTAAAAGCCAGGCTTGCTGTTTAATTTTATGGCATGAATGAGCATGTTAAAAAAATGAAAAGTGTTTTCGGCGACTGGTTTCAGCGCTTTAGTCTGGGTAATATGTCTTTTTTACTTTAGCGAAAGAATTGGCCAGCATGATGACTCCATCTAAAGCCGCATGGTTCGTGTTCTGGCAAGGCTGTAGGGCATGAGCTGATGCTGATGGCATTGAAGCTATCTTTTGGCTGTGTATAAGCGAGAGTTTAGTTCAGACAAGTCCGGACAACACGAAGTCATTTTTTATACTGGTGTTGCATCTCCGGCAGATACATTGGCATTATCAGGCCTTTGCGCGGCCTTTTTCTTTCTTCTTGGTAAATGGCCATGGCTAGATAAATTAGGGCTGCTCTCGACAGTTTCAGCAGCGTCATTGTTTTCGCGTAGAAATCATTAAAAGCGATCGAATAGGTTAGCCCGTTATCAGTCATTTGGGTCTGTCCTTCCATAACAATCTTGAAGGATTTGTGCTCAATGAAATTTCGCACCGTGACGATTTCTTTGGCGTCTGGCAGCATAGAACTACTCAATTCAGATTCCGTTTCGACCAAGTCTTTGCTTAGCCAGAATAGTCCTCTTAACGGCCAGTTGGTTGTTTTGGTAAACTGTTCATACACCTGTTTCTTTTTAGGGTCCTTATACCATATCGTTCGAAGCGAAATTCGGTTATGTTCTTTATCCAGTTTAAAATAATCATTGAGTAGAAAGCCCACTTTGTCAAATAGTGAATACAGCAAACGATAAGCAATCTTTAGTTTTTCAGTATTAAATCCATAGATCGCGTAGTCCAGCGTGTCCATTTGCATGTTGCCGCGATCGGAAAAATGCGACTTATCAGTATGCAATCCCTCGAAAAATAGAAACCGCGCGGAAACATATTCCTGTTTTATCTGGTTAAATAATGTATATACAAACGGCGGTTCGATGCTGATCGCAGGCAAAGAAGGCAGAAATAAGGTATCGGCATTTGCAATGTTTCGATCAGTGACATCATTTAGTGGATTTACAAAAAGCGTATTATACAGGCACCATTCACGGTAATCCTTTTCCATATTAGACCGCCCACTACTACTGAAATTGTCCAATTCTTCAGTGATCTTCAGGTTTTTTTTGCCGTAATAGTTTTCGATGTCAGTTGCGTGCTTTTTGAAAATAGCTTTCGCTTCCGAATAGGTGCCTTTTTGTCGTATGGCACGTTTAAGTTGATCGTAGGCGAACTTCCCCATCAGGTATCGCTGTCCTTCATCATAATGGAGATGCGCATAATGCAGGAGCGATTTACCAAGGTTGCCGGTGGCCATACCGAAATTAGACACAAACCGCACCGCCTTTTTCCAATAATCGATTGCTTCGACGAATCGCCCCACATGGCTAAGACTATTACCGATATTGGTGCAAACCTGTGCCTTCAGGAGTTTTGTGGGCGCATGCTCCAAGAGCATAAACGCCTTCCGTAAATGAATGATTTCCTGTTCGGTTTCCTTAGTGTTTAGGTCTTCAAAACGTAGTGGGAGGTCGGTATCCGATATCTGCACAATGTACGCATAGGCATTGGAGGCATTGTAATGGAATACGAAACGCGCGTCATCTGTTAATTGCTCGGGAGATTCCTGCTTGATAAAGACTATGACTTTTTGCAGGCCGGCATTATCCTTTCGCTCGCGAGCCTCTTCAGTCAGATTGGCCAAATAGTTCAGTCGCGTTGAAGCGTTGAACTGCTGAAGGCTGGCGAGTTTGAGTAACTGATCGTAGGCAGGCATAGAATGGGGTTTAGGTGAAGATAAAGAAGTTCGAACCCATATATTGCCTAGGTAAAAATTGAATATTTTCGTTATTACGTCGGTAAGCACAATCTTCCCTTTGGTGGTGGTGGTTGGGAAGTTGGTGGTGGTGGTTGGGAAGCAACCTCAGCGACTTGCCGCCGCGGTGGTTTCATTTAGCTGAAAATTATGCCATTAAACCTAATCATGCGTACCCTACAAGTACAAGAATACGGGTGTTAGTGATCGAAGGTAGTTACCTCCGTTTTCGAACTCTTTAGGAAGTGTGGAAACTATTCGAAGAGTCTAGTAAATTAATCGGATCGAATATCTTACTCAATCGCATGAATCGATGGAAATATACTTGTTCATTCTCAGGATGGATCACCCTCAAGGAAGCAAACGGTTCAACTGTGTCTAAAGTTTTCCAGATTTTATCATTCATAACAAAAAAATAGCGGATGAGCCCGAATTATATAGAAGGCTTAATCTTAGTCATGCAAAATCGAATGAGTTGTTTTAATATGCCCAAGTCGCCGTTTAATACCTCCTGCTTCCTCATTTCGATTATTAGTCAGTAGATAATCTGAATATCGACGGAGTATTATGATGAGTTCGGGATGTTCGACTCCAAAAACATTTTCTGCATAGGACATAGCTTTTAAGAAATAGTGTTCTGCCTGCTGCATATCGCCTGTCTTATACAGCAGCCATGCGACCGTATTGTAGCTACGTAGTGTTTTCTCCGGGTTGTTGATTTTTTCACGGATCTCCAAACTGCGCCGGGCAAACTTTTCTGCATCGACGTAATTGCCCAGCCCTATGTGCAATTCCCCGACATTATTCACCACCAATGCATAAAAAGGATCATCTTCTTTTTTGGATTTTTCCGCAAGCTCCAGCGCACGGTTTAAGTAAGGACGGGCTGTCTCAAATTTTTCCATCCGCAGGTAAATCATTCCCAAGTTGTTGCAGTTCATCGCAAGGTCCGGATGTTCATCTCCAAACACATGCTGTAGAATGTGTGATGCTTCTATAAGTAGGGGTTCTGCCTTATCAAATTGGTATTGATCATAATAGACGACGGCAAGATCATTCAATGCCTCGGCCACCTCCGCATCGTATTTTCCAAGGTCCCGCTGTCGTAACCTCACCGATTGCAAATGCACCAGTTCTGCTTCTTTATACCGCGCGCGGATGCGTAAATAAGCGCCTACGCTAATGAGCATGTTCCCCGCGTTCAAATAGGTGAACCCGTATTTCATAACGTACGTGAAGGCAAGCATAGCATGGGGTAATAACTGGTCACAGAGCTGCCAAGTATCGTAGCTGGCGTCCGGAAACATATTATTGATGGCGCGTGTTACTTTCAATGCAAATTCAGCCTGCTGTTCATCGGGCATCGATTCTTTAATAACCTCCTGAACCAACCGATGTATTGTGTATGTTTTCGATGGAATGTCGCGTCGTATTAGCGAGTACCTTGTAATCGGCTCGAGCAGTGAATCAAGAGCAAGTGGATTGTCACCGATGATGTGCCCAGGTTCTGCAAAGCCGGGTTCAGGAATTTCGTAGGCAGTTCGCAAAAGCTGTAACGATATGCTGTCCGGGCTGAAAAACGCACTCAGGGTGAGTGCCATTGCCGATTCGGGATGATTATTTTCGAGCTGAGCAAAATTGAGCGCCCAGGTTGTGTTCACAGTCTTTTTATAATCCCCAGATACCGGGGCCAATTTATCTAAAAGCTGCAATCGGTAAGTTTTGTAATGCTCAACGTAATCTTCAAACAACGTCTGGTGATGGAGGATAAAAGCCCCGGCTTGTTCGATCGCTAGCGGAAAATAACCTAGATCCCTGACCAATTCAAGAGCGTATGCATGATCAGGGCTATCGTGAGTTGATCTTCCCGTTCGTTGCAGCAAGAATTTGACAGCCTCTTTTTCTTCCAGTTCCCGTATATCGAGCGACGTTGCAATTCCGATAGAATCCAATACCCTTGCCCGAGAAGTAATCAGGATGTGACCAGATGGATGGTGTGGCAGAAAACGTTTCAACAATGAAGGATCGTCAGCATTATCTAAAATAAGCAACCATCCTTCGTTTTCTCCCATCCACCTTTTCAAGGCTTCGATAACCAGATATATATCTCGTTCATTTGCCTCAGGAAGTCCCAGCAATGCAGAAATCTCCACATAGCCGGATGTTAAGGTCGTTTCGGTGTCGGCGACAATCCAAAAACAATGACTGTAATGATCGCGAAACCTGTAAGCATATTCTATTGCCGTCTGGGTCTTGCCAATGCCGCCAAGACCTGACATTGCCTGTTTAAGGGACATTGTATTTGTATTTTCAAGGGCTGTTTTTATTTGATTTACTTCTTTATCCCTGCCCGTAAAAAATGTGTTGCGCGGATGCGGCAGGTGCCAAACTTCCCGGCGGGCGCTTTTTAATCTCTCGACAACGCCTGGAAGCTCCTTGTCAAGAAGATCCGCAATAGCTTTCTTCAGGTCTAACGAAAGGTTGCTGGTTTTTTTCAAAACGTCTCCCCAATCGAAGACATGATGGTAATTGAAGCCGAAATGCGGTGTTGTATTCGTCTTAAACGAATATTGTTCTTTTTTAGCCGTAATTATGAAAATGCAGATGGAGTGAAATGTCTCATAATGTTTATACGTCAGGCATTTTTCAAGGGTCTCTTCGATTTTCTCTTTCCGGTCGGTTCCCGTAACCTGGAATGCTACTTTATGATTGGTATCGCCGAGGTCTAAACCAGGAAAATTTTGTGTCTTTTCATTAAGATTTATGAGGTCGTAGTTCCAGGCGAGATTGATCAAGTCCCTGACGAGGTTCTCACAATGCTTATGAATGTTCTGAAGTCCCAACAAGGCAGATTGCTCTATCTCATGGCGAAGAATCGCTATTTTTTCGTTAATGCGCTCAAGGTATTGGCCGCTAGCGATCATATTCGTGACATTGTTATCTTGACTGGTTCAAATATCTGTTTTTTTCATGTTGATGTTACGAATTTTAAAGCTGATCCTGCAGTCTGTGGATCTGCACACCGTTCAATCATAGCTGACGGTTGCGTTTGTCCTTCCTCGCAACTTGCCGGCTCTTAACCTTCATCGCGAAGAGGCATTGTAAATATTGGCCCTAGCGTCGAGGCCATCGCTGCGCAGGCCGTGGCTCCTGTACAAAAGCCGCTCACTGATGCGAATATGCATGTATATAGCAGAGTAAACGAAAACTGTGAGCACTGCCTTCCAGATTTTATTATTATATTCGGAGAGCTATTTTACGTGTAAGCTGCCGCCGGTTAGCGATATTTCGCTGTAATTTTTTGTCCCTGCAATAAAACCTTATCCATTCCCTTCCAAACAGACATAAGTTTTTCTGCGACAGTAACAAGTTGCAGCAATGACTGACTTTTCACGATTGCATCCATGAGTTGTGCAAGAAATAAAATCATTTGAATTAACCCTACATCTATGCTTTTGACGACATCATTATCCCGCTATTTGCTGTTAGGCATTTGCCTATTGTTTTATCACGCCTCACAAAGTCAGAGCCTGCGGGCATCTGCCCTCAACCCAAATGTGTATCGAACGCGAGTCAACCTCGAAGCAGTCCGGATAATGGGCAAGGATCTACAAAAATATGATGAGAAAGTCCTCATTGACGTGGAAAACAAATTCCTGGATTATAAAATCATCTCTGAAGATGAATCAGGATATGTTATTATCCGCGTATTGCCCAAAGTAAAACTTGTCGAGAGCATCGATGCGGATGGCAATAAAATACTGGTGCTGAAACGGGAAAGCGGAAAGCAGACCAAAAGCCAGGCGGACAATGCCTACCGGTATTATTACGCCATTAAAGAAGACGATATTCCGCCGATGGGTAAGACGCTGCTGTCTGAAAAGATCGTAGGCGTGCCCCTGGTGCACCCTTTCAAGCTGAGAGCTAAGAAGGGAAACGAAGGATGGGATATACAACAGGAGTTTACCGTCAGTTATTCCTTTGGCATCCGCCTCAAGTCGAAAAAGAATCCGTTTTCCTCCAGCTACTGGACCATCATTCCATTCGGCTTCGGCCTGGGGGAGGATAAGTATTTCAAAAACTCCGGCGATGAGAAGGAAGACGCTATCTCTATTACTTATTACCAAGGCGGTATTTTGCGATCGTGGCGAAGCATTCATTTTGGCGCCTTTATCTCCTTTGACGCCATGATTGATAAGCACAATGACTGGTTTTACCAGGGAAGGCCGTGGTATTCTTTCGGCATCGGGTACAAATTTGAAAAAGACTAAACCTAAAAATTGTTCAATATGTCCAAATACTTACTTGCTTTGCTATTGGCAGGCTTTACCTTATTCGTTTCAAAAGCACAGGAGAAATCAGAAGGGGGCGAAGTTGAGACGCTGCTTAAACAAACCAATGCCATACTTTCTATAGGTTTAAAAGACGTTGGTTCTATCAAGGATGCGGACCAGAATTCACTTGCTGTTGCCAAAGCCGTTGTCCGTGATGAGCAAAAAGGCACCCAGCTGAATGGATGCCGGCTCGATTACAAGACCAAGAAAATGCCTACGGTGGGTAAACATGTGTACCTCGATGAAGATGAAATCGAAGAGGTTATTGAAGCAATCGACTTTATCACTGATCCCAATAAAATCAAGTCCCTCAGCAGTGTTTCCTACAAGTCAAAAAGCGGAATTGTACTGGGCGTACATATTTCAACAGCGGCAAAGGCTTATTTCATTAAAATAGGCGAGGACGAATTTAAGGTAACCGACACGATACTCGGTTCTCTCAAGCAGTTGTTACAGCAGATGTAGCAAAGCAGGTCTGCAAGGACTTAGCCAGTTATTTAGTAAATTTATCCTATAACAAGAGCTAATGGACATTGTACTGGATACTACCTGCCTGCATAAAGATTTTTTTCTTAAAAGAAGGGATTTACAGGAACTCTGCACTCACGCCGCAAAAAACGGACACGTTGTTTATTTACCGTGGGTAGTTATGGAGGAGATGAAAAAACACTATCGAGAAGAACTGGAGAGCATACAGGCTCAAGGTGACAGAAATATAAAGGACTGGTTACAACTCACAGGAGAGGTGAACGCCAATCATATCACATCAGAAAAGATCAGGAAATACTGCAGGGAGTACTCGAAAAAGCTCAAATCAAGAATTAGGGAGCTTGGAATGACCGTTTTGCCAATGCCGGAAGATTCAATACAATTGATTGCTGAGAAGGCGGTAAATCGCAAAAAGCCGTTTGAAGAAAATGGAGCTGGCTGTCCTGATGCACTGATCTGGTGCAGCATTTTGCAACTGGCCAAACGATTCAGCGAAAAGGACCGCATACCACATTCCGGGATTATATTTATTACCAATAATCACACTGATTTCTGCGTGTCAAAAAAGAAGCGAGAACTGCACGAGGATCTGAAGGCTGACCTTGACGATATCTATGTGGATACAAACATCGTGCAGGTCGTTGCTGATCTCGGTGCTGCTTCAGCCAGCATTTTAAAATACACTACAGCTTTTCTGTCGAAGGCAATTAAAACGCATATCGCTGGGGCTGCATTCATGCAATCTTCACTTATCAGCGAGATCAAAGATCGCCTGCTGAAAGACCTTCCCTTTACCGCTTGTGAGTATGGGGAATTGGGATTTCCCGCGTGCTTTGAGAGTATAACTATTGATTCGATTTATGAGGATTATACATTTGAGGCAGAAGAGGTGGAGGTATTAGGGAAAGAGGAAATTGCTATCCGGTTCAATGTTTCAGTGACGTGCCTATTCGACATGTTTATCGCTAAATCAGAGTACTACACTTCATTCGAAGAAGACGGGCCAAGCGTGTATGATTATGACTGGAATGATCACTATGTTGCAGCCCAGGACGAGAAAGAAGTTTGGTTTACCGTAGACTTGATAACTGATGCGCACCTGTCTGCCATTCAGCATTTTGAGGTTGACATCAATGAAACGAAAAATGAAGAGTTGCTGCCGCGTTCCAGGAGTTTGGATTTATAGATTGCGTGATGCAGCCACTTTTTTTAAATTTTATCGAGCATTTGTTGCACGTCTTTTTTTAATTCTTCCACATCATACACGGTAGTGTTAAGATCCGGATAATATTTCTGGATGAACTGGACAGCCGCAGCAAGCCAGCAGCATGAAGCCAGTTTCCAAAATAGATCGCTATGTCATCAAGAAAGTCCGCGAACGCCGTGAAAAACTCGGTTATTCGCAGGCGGCGCTGGCCTAGCCATGGATATTTCGCAAAGCCATATAGCAGCCATTGAAAGCGACAACTACCCCAATAAATATTCTATCGAACGGCTGAATGAAATTGCGCGGATATTAAAATGTTCGGTGCGTGATTTCTTTCCCGAACACCCGCTGTAGCGCCGTGACGATGGCGTAAACATAAAAAAATTTTGGTTCGCTTAATCATATATCAGTGATTGCACTGATAAATATTTGGGAGGAATTTATTTAGGTTCATTTTTTTGGTTTGGCTCTTGCGTTCTTACTGGTTGGCTGTTATCTTCCGGCCATATTAAAATATACCTTATGAAATCAAACACTCCGCTTCCACTTAACCCGCACGATCGCAAACGACTCAATGAATGCATTTCCCTGCGCGACTGGCACTTCAAGGCCATGATCCAGGATCGCTGTATCGAGATCGGCAGCCATTATATCGCCTGGGAAAAAGATGATGAGGGCCATTCAACGCCCGTTAAGGCTGTCATTTACGGGCTTAATGGTGTATATAGCTCGGATAACCAACAGGTGATTTGCAATTATTTCATCAGCTACCAGGGACGTGTCTACCAGGAGTACTACATCGAGCGTGCCATGTCGCTACTCCCGGTTTTGAAGAAGGAATATGCGTGGGAGAAATACCAGGATGAGTTGTGGGAGCAGCGACGCAAAGAGAATGAACGCAAGCGGCAATTAAAAGAGAAAAAGAATAACAGTCCGGTAAAACAAAACCTGCTGAAGAAAGCAGCTTAGC
>Ga0193752_1002764_pt1 | contig 12760 bp, 9 predicted proteins | sample H1c1metaG_FD_144924 | JGI IMG/M metagenome (GOLD analysis project Ga0193752, IMG submission 144924) | Soil microbial communities from a riparian zone of the East river system, Colorado, United States - H1c1 | ecosystem: Environmental > Terrestrial > Soil > Riparian zone | place: USA: East River... | reverse complement strand
GCGGCGTAGCGGCGCTGGTGTGCAGCACCATGCCTATTTCCGTCGTATGCATCAACCTGCTGGCCAGTAAAAGGGAAAAGCTCAATGTTCTGATCGTAGCAGGTATGTTGATGGGCTTCGGCGGCGTGGCGCTGATCTTTAAGAACGACGTCGCGGCACTGACCGATCACAGATATCTCTTTGGGGTCGTTGCCCTTTTGGTGGCAACCTTCGGCTGGGGCGGCGGAAGTGTGCTCAGCAAACGTTGGGGGAATAATACCAACCCCATGTTTGACTCCGGCATGCAGCTTTTCTTTGGCGGAATATTCCTCCTGATGACTTCTCCGCTGGTGGACAACTATACAACGGCGGACTGGTATAACAAGGATGCGCTGATGGCCCTGCTATACCTCATTGTATTCGGATCCGTTATTGCTTTTACTGTTTACCGATATGCTTTAAAGGTGCTGCCGGTCGGCTTCGTGACCAGCTATGCCTACATTAATCCGCTTGTAGCCGTTATTCTCGGAGCCTTCGTGGGTGAGCCCACCAGCGCATGGACGGGCGTTTCATTCATTGCAGTTATCGCCGGGGTATTCCTGGTCAATAAAGGCTATCAACGCCGCAAACGACTGGCAGAGGAAAAGGCACTCCGACACCCGATAAAAGTTTCGTCACCTGATATTGTTTAACCATCATAAAACTAAACGCATGACCAGCATCCAGATTTCAGCGAAACCGGAACGTCAAGTCCGGGAAACCCGTTCCCTGCCTTTCGGTAAGGTGCCGACGGAGCATATGTTCATCGCCACATATGCGGATGGACTATGGCAGGATGCGCGGATCGCGCCTTTTGAAGATCTTACCCTAAGTCCCCTGGCGCTTTGCCTGCACTATGGGCAGACGGTATTTGAGGGGATGAAGGCGTTCCGGATGGATGATGGCCGCGTCAACATATTCAGACTTGAGAAACATTACGACCGTTTCTGCAAATCACTGGAGCGCATGTGCATGCCTCTTATTCCATTCAACCTATTCATCAACGCGCTGGACAGCCTGGTCGATCTCGATCGCGATTGGGTACCCTCTGATGGCGACGGCTCTCTCTATCTCCGGCCTTTCATGATTGCTACGGAACCCCGCATAGGCATAAAAGTGAGCGACGAGTATCTCTTTATGGTCATAGCTACACCCGCTTACCAGTATTATTCGGAGCCTTTAGCCGTAAAAATCGAAACCAGTTTTGTCCGCGCTGCGGATGGAGGTACCGGTACTGCCAAATGCGGCGGCAACTATGGCGGGGCATTTTACCCGACTCAGAAAGCGAGGGAAGAAGGCTTTGATCAGGTTATCTGGACAGATGCGGCCACCCATCAATTCATTGAGGAATCCGGTACCATGAACCTGATGTTTTACTGGAACGGCAAGCTTGTTACGCCTCCGCTCAGCGGGACGATCCTGGACGGCGTTACCCGCGACAGTCTGCTTAGCCTGGCCGCAGGGCTAGGCATAGAAGCCGACGTGCGTCCGGTCACCTGGCTGGAACTGGAAACGGCATTAGGAGAAGGGGCTACGGTGGAAGCATTCGGCGCCGGGACGGCAGCAGTCGTTGCGCCCATCCGCAGCATTACCATACAGGGCATCACCTACGAATGCTATTCGGAGCCGGACGCAATTATGTACCGGCTTCGCGATGCGCTGGACGAGCTGAGAAAAGGTAGTAGAACGGACACACATGGCTGGAACCATATCCTGTAAGGCCATTTATAAAACGCTTTTTTTGGCTACCATTGAGGTATGGAACAGGCTTTAACTGCAGGCTATACGGTCACGCTCGACCGCGGTATGATGTCCGTCGCGGATATACACGAATGGCTTTCGACCCGGTCGTACTGGGCAACCGGAATCTCCATCGAAGTGGTGCAGCAGGCTTTCGACCATTCCTTTGTAGTCGGCGTTATTAAAGACGGCAGGCAGGTAGGCTATGCCCGGTTTGTGACCGACTATGCAGTCTTCGCATATCTGGCAGATGTATTTGTCGCAGAAGAGCATCGGGGACAGGGCCTCAGCAAGGCCATGATGGGCCTGCTGATGGAGCAGCCCTGGGTCACAGGGCTCAGAAAGCTGATGCTCGCTACCCTGGATGCCCACGGACTCTATGCCGCATTTGGATTCGTGCCGCTTCGCTACCCGGAACGAATGATGGAGATCTCCCGCATTAACCTTTCCAAGCAATCATAAACATGAGCTTCCTGTCGACTACAATAACGCAGTTCAAACATTACAAGGACCTGGCTGAAAAGGCGATGGCGCAGCTGGATGATACCAGCTTGCTACATGAAGTGGAAGGTGCTGACAACAGCCTTACTGTGATTGTAAAGCATCTGAACGGCAATATGCTTAGCCGCTGGACCAATTTCCTCAGTGAAGACGGTGAGAAGCCCTGGAGAAGGCGGGACGAGGAGTTTGAGCACAGTGCGCTTACCCGCAACCAGCTGATGGAGCTATGGGAGGAAGGCTGGCAATGCATGTTCAGTACACTGGAATCACTAAGCGATTCAGAGCTCGGGCAAACCGTTCATATTCGCGGCGAAGCTTCTTCCGCGATGGACGCAATCATTCGCCAATTGATGCATTACTCCTATCATATCGGGCAGATCATCCTGCTCTGCAAACAACAGGCTGGCGACACCTGGCAATCGCTCAGCATTCCCCGGGGAGGATCGGCGGCATACAATGCCACCCTGTTTGGTAAAACTGGTGACGATCCTGAAAAAACCGTCTAAAGGCTTAACAGGGTCACAATATCCAGGTCTTCCAGGGAGCTTAGCTTCAAGTCGGCAATGCTGAACCGCGGATCGTCGAAATGCAGCTCATCCGGCACAGCGACGACTTTCATACGGGCCGCTTTACCGGCGATGGCGCCATTGACCGAATCTTCCAGCACAAGGCATTCATGCGGGGCACTGCCAAGGTTTTGAGCACAATGCAGGAATACGGCGGGGTGCGGCTTGCCATACTGCACGGCATCAGCGGAAGTGACGCAATGGAAACGATGGGCAATGCCAAAATGCGCCAGCAGCGAGTGAACCATCCGCGTGGGGGATGAAGTGGCGAGGCCGATCTTCATACCATGCTCATCCAGCAGATCGAGCAACTGGACCACGCCGCGCATGATGCCCCCCTGCTCCTTGCTGAGAGCGATGATATCATCCAGGATCTCTTCGGCAACCTCCTGAGGCGTGCTGCCCTCCCAGGGATAGTGGCGGCTCCAGTGTTCGGTGACCTCGTAGATACGCAGGCCGGTCGTCTCTTTGAAGCGCTCTCTTGTGACGCCGATGCGGTGTTTATCGGCTACACGGTTCATGCTGACGCCCCAAAGCGGCTCGGTATCGAGCAGCAGGCCGTCCATATCGAAGATGACTGTGGTTATTGGAATCAATGTAGGGGAATGTGGGGAATGTGGGGCAAAGGTGGGTAGAATGACGCGTGGAATACGCTCGTCAGGATTATTTTATTGGCGGTTCCTTCCTGGACGGATCTGGCTCTGCACATTTGGTATTAACGGGACCGGCATCCGAATCAATGCATCCGGTCCCCGCGCGGTACCAGGCCTTTTAGCACCTCTGCCTCTACACGCAGCCATCCCTGCCAGGCTGTACGCGTCTTTTCTTCCCCGGAATATTGGATGGCCAGATCCAGGAACAGCCGGTAATGACCGGCTTCGCTGACCATGAATTTGTAATAGAACTTCCGTAGCGCTACTTCCTTCAGCCCTTCCGAAAGCAATCGGAAACGTTCACAGCTCCGTGCCTCAATCAGCGCGCAAAGCAGCAGCTGATGCATTAGCTTTTCATCGGCAGTAGCTGCGGTAGGCTTACGGGTCATCAGGGCATTTACATACTCATCCTTCCTCTGCCGCCCCAGCGTATAGCCCCGCTTTACCATCTCCGCATGCACCATCCGGAAATGGCCCCACTCTTCGGTAACGACCGGCGCAAGCGCGGCGACCAGGCCGGGCCGGTCACTGTACCGTTGGATCAGGGAGATGCATTGGGTAGCGGCCTTCTGCTCGCAGAAGGCGTGATCTGTCAGCACCTCTTCGAGTGAGATGGCGGCGAGATCGGCCCAGCGGGGATCGGTAGGCAGCTTCAGGCCCAGGATTGCGTTATCAGCAGTGCTCATTGACTGCTAAAGTATTACCTCAACGTGGTACGGCACAATGGGCATCGTTCCCGGGGGGGTGTGCTTAGCCCCTAGTCTGAGCGCAGCGCGTTCCTGATAGAAGGCGCGATCTCTTATAGCCGCTTGTTAGGGGTGGAACGCGCCTAGGGTCGAACGCGCCTCCAGGCGCGTTCCTACAGGCGTGTGCTATTTATCATGGAGGAACGCCTCAGATGAAGCGGAGCCACTTGGGGACGTGCATGACCATGTAGGAACGCGCCTAGAGGCGCGTTCTCCAATAGCCGGTTGTATGCTGCACTTCAATCACAGTCGGCAATGCACAATTGGCAATTTGCAATTTGCAATAGGAAGCTTGGTTCAGAAAATTGCACAAGCGTGCCCATGTTCCGCTGGCTATGTGCTTTACTTTTGAGCGCCTCATTCATAAAAAACCAATGCAACATGTCTGTACTCGACAAGCTGGCTAGCTCGCTCAACCGCAGGGATGAAGTCCCCAACCAGGAGCTGGCTGTACAGATCGTTAGCGATAATGATGAGGGCTCTGTTCAGGAACTGGTGGGCCTTCTGAGCCACAAAAGCAAGGACATCCAAAGCGACAGCATCAAAACATTATATGAGATCGGCGCAGTCAACCCGCGCCTTATCGCCGGATACATGGAGGACTTCCTGAACTTGCTGGACAGTAAGAACAACCGGCTGCAATGGGGCGCCATGACTGCGCTGAGCACGATTGCTGCCGAAAGGCCGGATGAGCTCTATGCGGTATTGCCTCAGCTTGCTGCAGCAGCAGATAGCGGCTCCGTCATTACCCGGGATCATTATGTGGGTATCCTGATTAAATTACTTTCCCTCCAAAAGTTCTCGAATGACGCCTTTCAACTACTAAAAGAACAATTGCTGGGCTGCCCGGCCAATCAATTGCCGATGTACGCAGAGCAGGCAGCACCCTTTATTCCGGAAGAGCATAGAGCTGTGTTTATTCAAACACTCACATCCCGGCTTGGTGATTTCGAGAAGGAATCCAAACGCAAGAGAGTAGAGAAGATTCTAAAGGGCCTGGGAGGCAGGTGATGCACTATTACGATTTACCGAAGGATGCGCGAAGAGCGCTTGTAATGGCCATGACAACGAATATCGCACGGGAATTGGAAGCCGGTCAAACTGTGCAGATACTTGTATACAGCTCGGATAGCGATACCTATATCCGGAAAGAGGCCTACCTGGCCATCGGCCGGATCTACTTTAGGAAGCCTGAATGGCAGGCTGCGATCCTTACCGTGCTGCAGCAACTTCTGAAGCATGATGATTTTAAGGTCCGGCAAACGGTCATCAATGCCGCAGGCGAGATCGGCAAGGCGGATTTTGCCGCGGTGCAATCCTTTTTTGATATAGGAATATTCGATCCGCATCACTCCGCGCGCAATGCGGTTATTGGCTCCGTCAAGAAGATGGGCAAGGTGAATCCCGTGCCTCTCCTGGCCTGGGCAGCCAGCTATCTGCACCATGAAGACAAGGAGATCCGCCGCGAAATCTGCCACGGCATTGAGCTGAGAGGGCGTAAGCACCCACAGGACATTCTCCCCCTGCTCAAAGAGCTGCAGCACGATAAGACCGCTCGCGTACGCAACACGCTCGTCCATGTGCTCGGTCAGATCGCCTACAAGAAGGGCTGCCTGCAGATCGTGGTCGCGGACCTTGCCACCTGGGATAACCGCGAACTCGTCGCCGACGCCCTGGAAGAGATCATAGACGTGCATCATCGGTACCGAAATTTTTCAGCGATGACGCAGGAGGAAGCCCAGTTGTACTTAGCGGCGCATTCACGTACCTGAAAACAATTGGCAATTTGCAGTTGGCAATAAGCATACTTCCAGACGTAGCGCTTAGACCCCAGTCTAAGCCCACCACGGTTGTATACGCTCTTTCTACCTACCGCTTTGCAACCAGATTGTCCGCCTGTTTCGATGGCCATTGTTCGATGGGCGTTGCCCTGTGTTGTATCTCAGACCGCAGTCTGACATTACCTGATCTGCACTTGCTTCACCTCCGTATTGCCATACTCCTCGGGATAATACATCAGTCCTGCCCTCGCGGGGCTTATGTGATAGCTGCCCTTGTAACGGGCTTCGAGGTTAATGTCAAACGTATACGTACCTGGCATTAGCTTATCGCAGAAAATGGCAGTCTGATCTTTAAAATGCTCCCGGGCTGCCTCCGGATAACGGTTGTACGTCGTGGCTTTATTGGTCTGGATACAGCCTGCCGGGATAGGTACTTCGATCATGATATACTCCCCTTCCTTCTTACAGGTAACGGTGGTGCGCAGCGTGACCTTTTCGCCAGCTTTCAGGTTTGTTACCGTATCCCACTTCGCGTTCAAAAAATGTGTACGCACCCTAAAGTCAGAATCTCTTGCAAGGGGAGCAGTATTGAAATAATCATACACGACCGACACGTATGCAGGCGACAACCCCTGCTTTTTAAAGCTGAATGAGGGTTTAGGCTCACGCACTGCGAATGTCCTGGGAAATGCCGTGATAGAATCACGAATGCTGCCTGATATGCGGACATAGGTCTGCACCTTCCCCGAGCCCAACTGCTTTTGCGCAAGCAGATCCGGCAGGATCGTGGTCAGCACCAGGCCGCTCGCCGCTGTACTGCCATAGTAGCCTCCCTCCCGCTTAAAGAGAATGTAACGCATGATGCCAGGGCTCAGCTTGCCGTATATGCTATCGTCCTTTACGATAGAATAGGCCAGTAAGGTTGCCGCCAGGTCATCCCGGTACCAATCATAATTCCGCTCGCCCCATTGGATGCCTTTCACGGATTCACGCCTTTCCTTCATTGTGGAATCCAGCGCCGCACGGTAAGGCAGCCCTTGCTGTTTGCGGATCTTTATTAACAGGAGACGGTCATGGATCGAGGAGAACTTCTGCGTATCCAGACCATCCAGTAAGAGCTTATAATTACCTGTATACCCGCCTTCGGTCAGCGTACGCAAGGTCGCGAGTTGATTCGGTACCGTCATGATCGGGAGCTGATTATTCAAATAGTCATGTCCCCGGCGGATAATATAGCTCAACCAACCATCGCCGTTCATCTTCTGCATGGTACTGATGATGTAATTGGTGATGCGGTAGTCTCCCCCGCCACTACTCCACCACCCGAAACCGCCGTCAGGGCGCTGTGCGCGGATGAGCTGATCCAGTATCTTCTTTTTCGTAACGGTATTGTTGAAATCTTTCCTGTTCAGCAGCTTCTTGATCGCCTCTTCATAGTAGATCGCCAGCAGCTTCGTCGTTAACTGCTCGTTGCAGCCGTGCGGGAATTCCTTCAGGTTCTCCACCTCGCGGAGCATGACCTCAAGCAGGCTGCCATCGACATGTATTCTTACCCTGCCAGTAAAATGCGCTGCCGAAGCATCCGGCATACTGTTGACTGTTGTATCCCTATTCATAAAAAATACCTCTCCCCGGCTCTCCGTAACGCCTACCGGTAAGATGGGCAAGCTGCGCGCTTCTCCATCGGTATAGCCATTATCAGCAGTTATGCTGTAGCTGAGCGGCAGTTGTGCCGTGTCGATACCATTGTTGACAGGAGCATCAACCTGCAGCTTCTGCACGCGGGTATTATGCACCGTCATCGTATCAGTGAACACGGATTTGCCATCACGCATAAACTCGCTCTTCAGCCTGAATGGCTCCTGCATATAGTTGGCCGCCTTAGCTATCCCCTCGGTAGTATCGCCATACCGGAGGAAACGGGGTATCGCCAGCTGGGCGGAAAGCGGCTTGAATGCCCGGGTGATGCGGAGCATCCTGCCGGCAAAGCCATCCCTGTTCATAGCAAGGACATAGGTCTTCCAGGAGGTAAGATTATCCGGATAGGTAACATTGAACGAGGTGATCCCATCCCCGCCTGTCCAGAGATTCGGCTCCCAGATAGCCCAATCGCGGAAAGACTGGCGCATGCCGGAGGCGCCCATCATATTGGCCATAAAGTTGTTGAAAAACGCCTTGGAGGCATCGGCATTTCGATCCAGCATAACGCCTTTGAGCGGCGCGTTGTTGGCCCGCTGATCTGTTTCTCCCTGATCTGCGGAGTTGTAATTGCTGGCTCCGGGATTGAGCTGGACCCCGTCAACCATATACCTGGCATTCGAGCCTCGTCCGCCGCCAATGCTTAGCGCGCTGCCCTGATGCACCTGTGTACTGAGCGACGCGATATCAGACGAACTGCGCGTGGCCGATCTTTCGATATGATCTGCCGTTCTTATAGCTTTGCCGCCCGGATTTTCCGGGTCTATGATCGGTACTACATATCTTTTGGATGTGACCGTCGCACCTTTCAAGTCTGTAGTGATGACTAGTTTACCATTGACAGTGACTATCCGTTCCTGAGCAAGTGTGACATCCGTAATGGTCAGTTCTCTCCCTTGGTAGCGGAAGCGGACATTGTACTTGCCCGGGTTTAATGGCTTGATCGTATAAACCCCGTCGAAGTCTGTAAGCGTGCCTCCCTTTGTATTGCCTTCGAATATCACTTCGACAATGGCATTCACAATCGGTTCGCCTTTTTCATCCTTTAGCACGCCCCTGATTCCGGCTTCGCCGCTTACGATCGTTTTTGCATTCTTATTGTCCATAGCCAAAACTGTACGCGAACCGCCATAAGTAATACGCTGTTCGCGGAAGGTCTCTTCGCGTTTGATATGCGAGGCCATCCACCTTGGCGCCCGCTCAAATGGAAACAGTCCTCGCTCACCGCTATAGCTTACCGGAACTACTGTTTGTCCGCCGGCCTTCAGTTTTACGGCATCGTATACCGAGTAATGCCTGTCGTTCCAGATGACTGTGATCTTGTACTGACCGGGCGCTATTGCCCTAACAGCCCCATTATACAGGATATATTTATGGTCATGCTCACCCTGTTTTTCATAGATAAGGTAAAGGATGTTGTGCCGGTGATCCTGGCTGGTCACAGTGACACGAGCAGTCGCCTTGTCAACTGCTAAGTCGGGCGCGGTGTAAACCAGGCTGTAAATAATATTTTCCCGGGGCGGATCGGTTTGGCTGAGCTCAGTCCTGGGCTTCTTTTCCTTTCGATCTTTAACGCCGGCAAGAACCGGCTGGCGATCGACGATAGCCGGAATCTCCGGCTTAGGTTCTACGCTCAGCGAATCATAGTCTGCCGGATTACGCGCTATAATGCCGCCTGCAGGCCAGATAGTGAAGTCTGACAGCCGCATCCTGAGGTAACTTTCAGTACTTACCTTCTCCACGCGGGTCATCTGCGGGCGAAACGTATAGATGTAGTCGCGCTCACGTTCGAAGACCAGCTTGGTATTTCCCTGCTGATAGAAACCTATATGATCGTATGAATTAAAAGGGCCGATGAGCTGCACCTGCGTCTGGTGTGGATACCTTGCCTGTTTGTAATCAATCGAACCGCCCGTTGTGTATCCGCTTATCTGCAGAGGCCACTGGAAAAACTGTGGTTGGCCAAGGCCACGGTAGGCCCCGTCCACATAATGGCTGTTTCCTTCTGCCCGGTAAAGCAAAACATAGTCTCCCAGCACACGCAGCTCCGATTCCTGGAACATATCCGGCAGGCTGCTCTTGCGGACAAACGATCGCAGATGATTTTCCCTCGTGAAGGTTTTGATGCTATCGCCAATTCTATTGGTCCGTACAAAGGGCCCGACGCTGTCGAGATTCAGATATAGGTCGGTCTTTATGCCGGCACACACATCGAACACCGGGATCCGGTACTCGGCATCGGGCGTCCTGAACCGCAGGCTGTGCCTTCCCTCCTGAACAAAGAAACCAGCCGGATCGGTCCCGGAAGCCTGCCTTAGATACACCGGACGGTCGTTTATGTAAATAACCTGCGGGTGGTAGTAATACCCCCCGCGCTGCAGGTATATACCGACCTGGGGCAACACAGAACCCGGTATATCGTAGGTCACCCAGGCCACGTCATTCGGAAGGAGGTAAAGGTTTCTGTAGAAGAACATGGTATCCGCGCCGCAGCGTTTGAGCCAGGCCTTCGTAGCAAGCAGGTGTCCGGGCGTGATCTGATACATCGGCTCTATGCGACGGTTTTGCCGGGATACATAGGCGGGATAAATAAGTCCGCCATAAGGCAGGGTCGCCGTATAATCTTCTTTAAACTGGCTGTTGAATGCCAGCACTGTTACATTGGTGCCGGACACGGCTTTTCCATCTTTGTTGCTCAGCCGTATGCTGATGGTATCACGCTGGCCCGGAAATACAAGGTCCTTCTTGCGGAGTTCTATGTCCAGCTCACGATCCATCTTGAATACCGCAAAATCATGGCGGCGGGTATTGCCTCTCCAGGTATAGGACCCGATGAAGCTAACCGTTCTGCCCTTTTTGCTGACGACCTTGATCACCGTATCGCCAAGGGCATATCCATAGCCCCTGAAATCATCCCCTGCGAATATGCTGTACCGATAGAATACACGGCCCGGATTGCTGAGCTCCAGGATCGCCGTATCCCCGTAAAAATTCTCAACACCGGAGATCTGCGCATCCTGGACCACATGCTGCAAATAGCTCATCACGGCACCCGTATCATTCTTCAGCTGAAAAGTGACATGTTGATCGTTTTCTCCCACAGTAATGTCGTAAGGAAAAGTTATAGCAGTTTCGCTGTTACGCCCGTTCGCGCGCTGCACAATTACGCTCCCCTTCCCGCCTACAGATTTTTTATTCAGGATGAGCTCGGCATGCACCCTATTGCTTTCCTGTTTTACCCGGATATAACGATCGGCTGCGGCAAAAGAAATATTAAAGCTGGTATCCGCATGCTCGTTATTGCTGTTGATCAGGCTTACCCTGCAGGTAAAGCCCTGAAGGATCGTCGGAAAATCTTTGGTAGAGAAGCCGATATTAGTTTCCCCGTTAGGATTCACGGCAACCGTGCTGCTATAGAGGGTATCCGGAATAAAAGTCTGCTCTGTTGCCGGCCTGAAGTAACTATAGTGAGTAACAGTAATCGTGATCTGCCCGTCCAGCACCGGCAGGTTGTTGCTGTTGTAGGCATAGGCGTAAAGGTTAACACTGTCTCCGGGCTGATGAACCGCGTAGTCCTGGCCAGTTACTTTCAGGTGGGTATCATCCAGCAGGTAATCTTCGGCTTTGAACAAGGTCTGCAGATGCAGGCCTGACCTCGTCCCGTAGACGTCGAGGTTGTACACCCGATCCATGCGCACCGAATCCCCCAGCACAAACTCACCGAAGTACACGCCGGGCGCTTCGTGCCGGTAGGACCTCGATACATAGTATTGCTTCACATCCCCATAGGATTGGTGTTCGGCAAAGCTGATCCTAAGACGCTCCTTTACAAGACTGTTGCCTTCAAAAGGATCTTCCAGATAGGCCTTCCACTTTACCGTATCGTGCGGCAGGTAGACCGGCTTATTGGTGACCAGGTAACCGTTGAAGGTCCGATCGCGCTTCGCCGATTCCGTCGCCTCGTTTTCCCATTTTGGCTTCTCGTAATCATCATTCTTTTGAACAGAACATTTAAAGAACCGGATATCTGCGCCCCTCCTTACTGACAGAATATCCCCGTTATCAAAATCGCTAACCACGTAACCCCGCATCCGTGGGTCATACATCAGCGCCTTTTTGCCGAGTGTCACCGCCACGTTGCTCAGCTCCCTGCCGCCGGTATCTTTTACATTAAGCACCTGGATTCGCTCGATATCGGTGATCTCTACAGTAAATCCCGCATGCTGGTGGATGTTCCGGATGATCTGGTTCTGGTTGGCGGTAACGCTCAGATAAGTACCATGGGGCACGCCCGCAACCAAAAACAGGGAATCCGTTTTGCCGGATGGGATGATGTAGGCGGGATGCTGCATCCAGGCTACCGCCGGATCTACCTGGCCGCGTTCATAGGCGATCGCGCGAACCGAATCTACCGGTACGGCGTATACGTAGGTGTACAAGGCCGACTGGCTGAATTTCGGGGCCTCGCTGAAATGAAACATATTGCTCTGCGCGCGGGCATCAGCGATCAATGCCAGGCAGCAAAGCGGAAAGATCAGCCTTTTAAAAAATGTACAGGGCATAGGTTTTGACTGATAAGTGCTTGTAAATCCTTCCCTTAAAATACGCATGATTTAAGAGACCTTCTGTGTAGACAATTTGCAATGAGCAATTTGCAATTTGCAATGGGGCGTCTGGACTCGCAATATATAAGCTTGCTGAGTATGGACATATCACGCGCTTAGCCACAAGGCTGCGTCTGGCCGGCGGGGTTGGCGTGTAAGTTTCAATTTGTCAAAGCTCCCGGCGTTGACAAATTTATTTTCCCAAGCCAGCGCGTCCCCCGCACCTCACGAAGGAGGTTGCGCTTAGACCCCAGTCTAAGCGCAACGCGTACCTGATAGAAGGCGCGTTCTCCAATAGCCGCGTTGCGCCATTCGGTACGCAAACTCGGTCAGACCTTATGAACCGCATCAGCCTCCTTCCTGGGGTTGCGCTAGACCCCAGTCTAAGCGCAGCCCGGTCTAAGAACAACACCATAGACAGGCAGCGCAGCCCGTCTGTATGCTGCACTACCG